>Ga0255338_1001734_pt1 | contig 38034 bp, 33 predicted proteins | sample MeOH1_35cm_T4_19_FD_203715 | JGI IMG/M metagenome (GOLD analysis project Ga0255338, IMG submission 203715) | Sandy soil microbial communities from University of British Columbia, Vancouver, Canada - MeOH1_35cm_T4_195 | ecosystem: Engineered > Artificial ecosystem > Sand microcosm > Unclassified ...
CGTTTAATCCATTTGTAACCCCTTCATTTTTCGGAGTTTTTCATGGCGATCGAACGCACCCTGTCGATTATCAAGCCGGATGCCGTGGCCAAGAACGTTATCGGCCAGATCTACGCCCGTTTCGAGGCCGCTGGCCTGAAGATCGTTGCTGCCAAGATGGTTCACCTGTCGCGCGGTGAAGCCGAGCAGTTCTACGCCGTGCATAAGGCACGCCCGTTCTTCAAGGACCTGGTGGACTTCATGGTTTCCGGCCCGGTGATGATCCAGGCTCTGGAAGGCGAGAACGCCATTGCCAAGAACCGTGACCTGATGGGCGCCACGGACCCGAAGAAGGCTGAGAAGGGCACGATCCGCGCCGATTTCGCCGACAGCATCGACGCCAACGCCGTGCACGGTTCGGACGCCGCGGAAACGGCAGCTCAGGAAGTGGCTTTCTTCTTCCCGGGCATGAACGTTTACGGCCGCTGATTGTCCCGTGACATCACGACCTGTACTGAAGTAAAGCTGGAATTGCCGTCATGAACCCTCTCGTCAACCTGCTCGATCTCGACGCGGACGCGCTCACCGCCTATTGCGGCGAGCTCGGCGAGAAGCCGTTCCGTGCCCGGCAATTGCAGCGCTGGATCCACCAGTTCGGTGCCAGCCAGTTCGACGCCATGTCGGATCTCGCCAAGTCGCTGCGCGAAAAGCTCGCCACGCGCGCCGAGATCCGCTCGCCCGCCATCATCACCGACAACGTGTCGGCCGATGGCACGCGCAAATGGCTGCTCGACGTGGGCGCCGGCAACGCGGTGGAGACGGTGTACATCCCCGAGGACACGCGTGGCACGCTGTGCGTGTCCTCGCAGGCCGGGTGTGCCGTCAACTGCCGGTTCTGTTCGACCGGCAAGCAGGGTTTCTCGCGTAATCTGTCGACTGGCGAGATCATCGGCCAGCTCTGGATGGCCGAATTCGCCATGCGTGCCCAGCTGGGCCGCGGCCCCAAGGACGACCGCGTCATCTCCAACGTGGTGATGATGGGCATGGGCGAGCCGCTGCTCAACTACGACGCCGTGGTGCCGGCCATGCGCCTGATGCTCGACGACAACGCGTACGGCCTCTCGCGCCGCCGCGTCACGCTGTCCACCTCCGGCGTGGTGCCGATGATGGATCGGCTGTCGAAAGACCTGCCGGTGGCGCTGGCGGTATCGCTGCATGCGTCGAATGACGCGCTGCGCGACGTGCTGGTCCCGCTCAACAAGAAGTACCCGCTGGCCGAACTGATGGCGGCATGCCGCCGCTACCTCGAGTTCGCGCCGCGCGATTTCATCACCTTCGAATACTGCATGCTCGATGGCGTCAACGACGGCGTCGAGCATGCGCGGGAACTGCTGAAGCTTGTGGCCGACGTGCCGTGCAAGTTCAACCTGATCCCGTTCAACCCGTTCCCGGAATCTGGCCTGAAGCGCTCGAACAACGAGCAGATCCGCCGCTTCGCCCAGGTGCTGATGGACGCGGGCATCGTTACCACGATCCGCAAGACCCGCGGCGACGACATCGACGCCGCCTGTGGCCAGCTGGCCGGGGAAGTCATGGATCGGACCCGTCTGGCCGAGCGCGGCAAGTTCGGCAAGATCACGCCACTGGTGCCGGTGGTTGCCGCCGGCCCATCTCGGGAGGCCCGTCCTGCATGACCCGTCTGATTGTCGCAGCCCTGTCAGGGCTGATGATGTTGTCCGCCTGCACGTTGCCGCCCCCGCCGTCGCAGGACATCAAGACCGCCTCCGACCAGACCGCAGCGAGCCGCCGCGCCGCCATCCGGCTACAGCTGGCTACGCAATATCTTGATGCGCGCCAGTATCCGGTGGCGTTGGACGAGGTGAAGCAGGCCATCGCGATCGACCCGACCTCCGTGGATGCCTACCATGTGCGCGCACTGATCTACATGGGCATGAACGAGAACGCGCTGGCGGAGGATAGCTTCCGCACGGCGCTCTCGATGCGTGCCAATGATCCGGACGTGCTCAACAACTACGGCTGGTTTCTCTGCCTGACCAACCGTTTTGCCGACGGCAAGGCCACGCTCCAGCGCGCGGTGCAGGCGCCGTCTGCCAACGGGCCGGTCAAGCCGCTGACCAACCTCGGCGCTTGCGAACTGCGCAACGGCGACATGGTGGCGGCGGAAAAGAACCTCCAGGCCGCGTATGGCTATGACCGCAGCGACCCGTCGGTCAATACGAACCTGGCGTTGCTGAACTACAAGCGCGGCAACTTCGCACAAGCACAGGAATACGCCGGCAAGGTCAACAACAGCCGGTTTGTCAGCGCGCAATCCCTCTGGCTGGGAGCGCGTATTGCACGCCGTCAGGGCGACTCAGCGACGCAGAATGCGCTGTTATCGCAACTCCGCAACCGGTTTCCCGACTCGCGCGAGCTGACGGCCTACGAGAGAGGAGCTTGGGATGAGTGAACAAGAGCGCGCCTTGGAAACTGCGACGACGGGTCACGTCGGCAGTGGCGCGACAGACTCCGACCGCGAGGCTGTAGCCCGCGAGATCGGGGCGCAACTGAAGGAAGCACGCCAGGCGCAGCGCCTGTCGCTGGAGGACGTGAGCGCGCGGCTCAAGGTGGCGTCGGCCAAGCTGGCGGCCATCGAGTCCGGCAACGTGGCGAGCCTGCCTGACGTGACGTTTGCCAAGGGCGTGATGCGCGCCTATGCGCGTACGCTCCATATCGATATCGATGCGCTGCTGGGCCGGTATCACGCCCAGGCGCAGACGGCGCCGGTGCAGGAGATCACGCGCCGCCGCGAAGGCGCGATCAACCAGACGTTCGACGACCGCAAGCGCTTTGGCTCGAAGAGTTCGAGCAGCGCGGGTGGCCGCTGGGTGTGGCTGTTCTTCGTGCTCGTGGTGCTGGGCGCGGGCGGCTATTTCGGCTTCGACCACGCCCGTGCGTGGTGGGAATCGCGCGAGCAGGCCGCCGCGGAAGCGCCGGCCTCCGCTGTTGTCACGGAAGACGCCACCACGGCGCAGAGCCATGGCGACGGTACCGTGACCGCCGCGCTGCCGCCGGTGATGGCAGGCAACGACTCGCCGGCGCCGTCGGAAGCACCGCCCACGACCGTGGCTGGCCTGCCTCTGGCGACAGGTGGCGCATTGGTCACTTCAGATGCGGCTTCGGCGGCGTCTGCCGCACCGCCTGCCCCCGCCGTAACGAAGCCAGCCCCGACCACCACGGCTGCGCCCGTGTCGGAGGCCGCCAAGGCAGCCCCCGCAGCCACGGCCACGACGGCCGCGGACGGCACGATCCAGATCCGCTTCTCGGCGGACACCTGGTACGAAGTGCGTGACCGCACCGGAAAGGTCATCCTGGGCGGCACTGCCAAGGCCGGCGATACCGCCGCCGGCAGCGGCGCGGGTGGCCCGTACAAGCTGGTCCTGGGCAATGTAAAGGGTGTGGAATCGATCACGCGCAATGGCGCACCCGTCGATTTCCAGTCCGCCAACCGAAACAATGTGGCGCGCCTGACGCTGCAATAATGCAGTCGGGTGGCGCATCAAGCGATGCAACAAGGTGGTAACGCTATGAACGAGAAGGCTTCTCAGCCGGTTCTGCCGGGTCCGTTGCCGCGCCGGCAGTCGCGCCAGGCGCGCGTGGTGTGGGGCGACAATATTGTCACCGTAGGGGGTGGCGCACCGGTCCGCGTGCAGTCGATGACGAACACGGACACGGTCGATGCTATCGGTACCGCGATCCAGGTCAAGGAACTGGCGCGCGCCGGGTCCGAGATCGTCCGCATCACGGTGAACACGCCCGAGGCCGCCGCCGCCGTGCCGGCCATCCGCGAACAGCTGGACCGCATGGGTGTGGACGTGCCGCTGGTCGGCGACTTCCACTACAACGGCCACACGCTGCTGCACGAGTACCCGGATTGCGCGAAGGCGCTGTCGAAGTACCGCATCAACCCGGGCAACGTCGGCAAGGGCGCCAAGCGCGACAAGCAGTTCGCCGAAATGATCGAACTGGCCTGCCGCTATGAGAAACCGGTGCGCATCGGCGTGAACTGGGGCAGCCTGGACCAGGATCTGCTCGCGCGCATCATGGACGAGAACGCCTCCCGTGCCGTGCCCTGGGGCGCGCAGAGCGTGATGGTCGAGGCGCTGATCACGTCGGCGATCGAGTCGGCGCAGAAGGCCGAGGAAATCGGCCTGCCGGGCAGCCAGATCATCCTGTCGTGCAAGGTCTCGCAGGTGCAGGATCTGATCGCGGTGTACCGCGAGCTGGCCCGCCGCTGTGAATACGCGCTGCACCTGGGCCTGACCGAAGCTGGCATGGGCAGCAAGGGCATCGTGGCCTCGACGGCCGCGCTGTCGGTGCTGATGCAGGAAGGCATTGGCGACACCATCCGCATCTCGCTGACCCCGGAACCGGGCGCGGCGCGCGAGAAGGAAGTCTACGTGGCGCAGGAAATCCTTCAGACCATGGGGCTGCGCAATTTCACGCCGATGGTGATTGCGTGCCCGGGCTGCGGCCGCACCACGAGCACCACGTTCCAGGAACTCGCGTCCAGCATCCAGTCGTATCTGCGCGAGCAGATGCCGACGTGGAAGACTGCGTATCCGGGCGTCGAGGAAATGGATGTAGCCGTGATGGGTTGCATCGTGAATGGCCCCGGCGAGAGCAAGCATGCCAATATCGGCATCTCGCTGCCGGGCTCAGGCGAGTCGCCGGCAGCGCCGGTGTTTGTCGATGGCGTGAAGGTAAAGACGCTGCGCGGCGAACGCATCGCCGAGGAATTCCAGGCCATCGTGGACGAGTACGTGCGCACGCACTATGGTCCCGGCGCCACGCAGCAAGTACAAGAATCGGTGGCCTGAACCCGGCTGCATCGCAGCCAGGCAGGCAACACCGCAGGTAACGAAACGGATATGAGCGAAGAGAAGACGAAGGCCGTCAAGGCACTGCAGGGCGTGAAGGGCATGAACGACATGCTGCCCGCCGACGCCCCGCTGTGGGAAATGTTCGAGAACGCCGCGCGCAGCATGCTGCGTGCCTACGGCTACCAGCAGATCCGCACGCCGATCGTCGAGCATACGCAGCTGTTCGTCCGTGGCATTGGCGAAGTGACGGACATCGTCGAGAAGGAAATGTATTCCTTCACCGATGCGCTGAACGGCGAGAACCTGACGCTGCGTCCGGAAGGCACGGCGGCGGCGGTGCGCGCGACCATCGAGCACAACCTGCTTTACGACGGCCCGAAGCGCCTCTGGTACACCGGCCCGATGTTCCGCCACGAGCGTCCGCAGCGCGGCCGCTATCGCCAGTTCCACCAGCTTGGGGCCGAGGCGCTTGGCTTTGCCGGCCCCGACGTGGACGCCGAGATCATCCTGATGTGCCAGCGCCTGTGGGACGACCTGGGCCTGGTCAACGTGCGGCTGGAACTCAATTCGCTGGGCCAGGCGCATGAGCGCGCGGCCCACCGCGAGGAATTGATCAAGTACCTCGAGGGCTTCCAGGACATCCTTGACGAGGACGGCAAGCGCCGCCTCTACACGAATCCGCTGCGCGTGCTGGACACCAAGAATCCGGCGCTGCAGGAAATGGCCGCCAACGCGCCCAAGCTGATCGACTTCCTGGGCGAGGAATCGCTGGCCCACTTCGAGGGCGTGCAGCGCCTGCTGAAGGCCAACAACATCCCGTTCAAGATCAATCCGCGCCTGGTGCGTGGGCTCGATTACTACAACCTGACCGTGTTCGAGTGGATCACGGACAAGCTCGGTGCCCAAGGCACCATTGCCGGCGGCGGCCGCTACGACCCGCTGATCCAGCAGATGGGCGGCAAGCCCGCGCCGGCCTGCGGCTGGGCGATGGGTATCGAGCGGATCATCGAGTTGATGCGCGAGGAGAAGCTCGCGCCGGAAGCGCCGGGTTGCGACGTCTACCTGGTGCACCAGGGCGAGGCGGCTGGCCAGCAGGCCATCATCGTGGCCGAGCGGCTGCGCGACGCCGGGCTGGACGTGGTGGTGCATGCCACGCCGGATGGCAAGAGCGGCAGCTTCAAGTCGCAGATGAAGCGCGCCGACGCAAGTGGGGCATCCTTTGCCGTTATTATTGGCGACGACGAAGTGGCGGCCGGCGTGATGCAGGTCAAGCAACTGCGCGGCGGCAACGCCGGCGACGGCGGCCCGCAGACGAGCGTTGCGGCCGAAGCGGTGGTGGACCACATCATCGACGCGATGGTCAACGCGACAGAGTCTGACACCGCGGGCGACGCGGAAGACGAACAATAAGCGGATTCAGCGGTATCCAGCCTGGCCGATCCCGGGGACGGCCAGACTTATCAACCTTTGCGGGTAACTGCCGCGACATGGCTTGCGAGACATGGCTTACGATCTAGAAGAACAGGAACAGCTTGAGAGCCTGAAGGCCTGGTGGAACCAGTATGGCAACATCGTCACGTGGATCGTGATTGCCGCGCTGCTCGGTTTCGCGGCCTGGAGCGGCTGGAACTACTGGCAGCGCGTCCAGGCGCGCGATGCCGCGCTGCTGTACGAGCAGGTCACCAAGGCTGCCGAGGCGCGCGACGTGGACCGCGTGAAGCGCGCCGCCACCGACCTCGAGGATAAGTTCGGCCGCACGGCCTATGGTCCGATGAGCGCGCTCGTCGCAGCCAAGGTGCTGTACGACGCGGGCGACCTGGCCGGGGCCAAGACGCAGTTGCAGTGGGCCGTCGACCATGGTGGCGATGAGTACGCCCCCTTGGCGCGGGTGCGCCTGGCCGGCGTGCTGCTCGACGAGAAGGCGTACGACCAGGGCCTCGCGCTGCTGAAGGACACGCCGCCCGCCCAGTTCGAGGCACTGTTTGCCGACCGCCGGGGCGACTTGCTGGCTGCGCAGGACAAGCGCGACGATGCCCGCACCGCGTACCGCACGGCGCTGGAGAAGCTGAGCGCCGACGAGGGCGGCATGCGCCAGATCATCCAGTTCAAGCTCGACGCGCTGGGCACGGCCTAAGCGGCACATCGAATAATCCTTAGGATCGCATCCCTATGACGTCATTGCTTCGCGCCGCCGCCATCCGTTCGCTGTCTCCCGTAGTGTCTCGCCGTGTCGCCCGCGTGGTGGTCGCCGGCGCCTGCGTGAGTGCGCTGGCTGGCTGCTCGCTGTTCGGCAAGGAAAACAAGCATCCGCCCACCGAGCTGAAGCCGATTTCGGCCACGCTGTCGGTCAAACAGGCCTGGAAGGCCGACGTGGGCAAGAGCGGCCCGTACGTGATGGCCCCGGTGGCGGCTGGTAATAATGTATACGTGTCGTCCAACGGCGGCACCGTGCTGGCGCTGGAAGGCAATTCGGGACGTACGCTCTGGAAGGCCAAGACCGACCTCGACCTGACCTCGGGCCCCGGCTCGGACGGTTCGGTGACGGCCGTGGCAGGTGAGAAGGGCGCGATCTACGCCTTCGACACCAGCGGCAAGCAGCTCTGGAAGAAGCAGGTCAACGGCGAGGTGCTGTCGGCGCCGCTGGTCGGCAACGGCCTGGTGGTCGTGCGCACGACCGACACGCGCGTGATCGGCCTTGACGCCCAGACCGGCGACCGCCGCTGGATCTACCAGCGCTCGCAGACCCCGCTGAACCTGCGCGCCGCGATGGGCATGGTCTATGCCGGCGACGGCATCGTCATGGGCTTCCCGGGCGGCAAGCTCGGCGTGCTGGCACCCGGCAACGGCGTGCTGCGCTGGGAAAGCACGGTGTCGTACCCGAAGGGCGTGTCCGAGATCGAACGCCTCAACGACGTGACCGGCGTGCCGGCCGTCAATGGCCGCCAGGTGTGCGCCACGACCTTCCAGGGCCGTGTGTCGTGCCTGGAACTGGCCAACGGCCAGCCGCAGTGGGGCAAGGACTTCTCCTCGCCGACCGGGCTGGCCCAGGATGACACGTCGCTGTTCGCCAGCGACGAAACCTCGACCCTTTTCGCGTTCGACCGCTCCAACGGCAACGAGCGCTGGAAGAACGACCAGCTCCGCTATCGCAGCCTGGGCGCGCCGATCGCGCTCGGCCGTTCGGTGGTGGTGGGGGATTTCGAGGGCTTTGTCCACTTCCTGTCCCGTGAGGACGGGCAGATCGTGGCCCGCATGAAGACCGACGGCAGCGCCGTCAGCGCAGCGCCGGTCGTGGCCGGCCAGACGCTGGTCGTTCAGACCCGCGACGGCGATATCTTCGGTTTCGTACCGAACTGATCGCCAGCGCACGCAAGCCTGGCCGTGCCCCTGTCGCACGGCCGGCGCCAATCCGGTAGCATGATCCCTGGTCGTGCAGCAACTGCGGAAGGTGGCGATTCGCCCCGGTTCCGCGCCCGACAGGAAGCCCCATTTCAGGGAATACGGCCAGCCGCGCGGTGATTCGCGCTATGGTTGTCGGATCAACATGACTCCGGAGTTGCCGGGGGACGGCATTTGCCGCCCCCCGTTTCCGTTTATTGCATGAAACCAGTTATCGCAATCGTCGGACGCCCGAATGTGGGCAAGTCGACGCTATTCAATCGCATGACCCGCTCCCGGGACGCCCTCGTGGCTGACCTGCCGGGTCTCACGCGCGACCGCCACTACGGCGAAGGCCGCATCGGCGAGCGTCCGTTCATCGTCATCGACACGGGTGGTTTCGAACCCGTGGCCAAGGAAGGCATCGTGGCCGAGATGGCCAAGCAGACGCGCCAGGCCGTGGTGGAGGCCGACGTGGTCATCTTCCTGGTCGACGGCCGCCTGGGCCTGGCGCCGCAGGACCGCGTGATTGCCGACTACCTGCGCAAGACCGGTCGGCGCATCATGCTGGCCGTGAACAAGGCCGAGGGCATGAAGTACACCTCGGTGGCCGCGGATTTCTACGAACTTGGCATGGGCGACCCCTATGCAATTTCGTCCACGCACGGCGACGGCGTGAGCGAACTCGTGGACGAGGCGCTGGAATTGGCGGTGCAGGAGCGTCCGGAGCTGGCCGAACAGACGGATGAGAGCCATCGCGGCGTGAAGATCGCCATCGTGGGGCGCCCGAACGTGGGCAAGTCCACGATGGTTAACACGCTGATCGGCGAGGAGCGCGTGATCGCGTTCGACATGCCGGGCACCACGCGTGACGCGATCTACGTGGAATTCGAGCGGGGCGGCAAGCCGTACACGCTGATCGACACGGCCGGCCTGCGCAAGCGCGGCAAGGTGTTCGAGGCGATCGAGAAGTTCTCGGTGGTCAAGACGCTGCAGTCGATTGCCGACGCCAACGTGGTCATCCTGCTGCTCGACGCCCAGCAGGATATTTCCGAGCAGGACGCGCACATCGCCGGCTTTATCGTCGAATCCGGCCGGGCGCTGGTGGTGGGCGTGAACAAGTGGGACGGGCTGGACGGCCACACGCGTGACCGCATCAAGCACGACCTGGAGCGCAAGCTGCAGTTCCTGAGCTTCGCGAATTTCCACTTCGTGTCTGCGCGGGAACGCACCGGCATCGGTGCGCTGCTGCGCTCGGTGGACGAGGCGTACGCCGCCGCGATGGTCAAGCTGCCCACGCCGCAGCTGACCCGTGTGCTGGCCGAAGCGGTGGAGTTCCAGCAGCCCAAGCGCGTGGGCGCGTCGCGCCCCAAGCTGCGCTACGCGCACCAGGGCGGCTCGAATCCGCCGATCATCGTGGTGCACGGCAACGCGCTGCAAGGTGTGGCCGAGACCTATCGGCGCTATCTGGAAAACCGCTTCCGGACAGCGTTCAAGCTCAAGGGCACACCGCTGCGCATCGAATTTCGTACGAACAAAAACCCGTACGCCGACTCGAAGGAATGAGGCGCAACCGTGCCTTTCTTCGCGGCCAAGTTTCGTTTGCGTTCGTTTGGAACTGAGGCTAAATTCACGGTAGCAGGGGAAGCCCTGCTCGTTGATGCCAGCTTGGTACCGTTTTGATCTTTTTTCTGGCGCGGTTTTGCGCCAACTGACTTGAACCGGGGACTTTTGTCCCCATCATCCATCACTAAATCTATAAATTTGGAGTGTGCCATGAGCAACAAAGGGCAATTGCTACAAGACCCGTTCCTGAACGCGCTGCGCAAAGAGCACGTGCCGGTTTCCATCTACCTCGTCAATGGCATCAAGCTGCAAGGCAACATCGAGTCGTTCGACCAGTACGTCGTCCTGCTGCGTAACACCGTGACGCAGATGGTTTACAAGCATGCAATTTCCACCGTCGTGCCTGCGCGCGCGGTCAACTTCCGCGTGGATGACTCCCCCGAGGGCTGATACTTCCTCTCTCGCTGCCGGCCGTATCGCGATGCGGCCGCAGCACCGTGCCTTCCCTCTTCAGTGCCGTCCCACGCGGATGGTGCCATCCGCCGCGACACGTTGCCGCAGCCGGCCATTGTATTAACAACCGTTTCTCCTTCAGGCGCTTCGCGTCCTCCCGCTTGCAACCCAGAGCTACCTCCAATACCGATCCGTCTCGCGCCATCCTGGTGGGCGTGGATTTCGGCAAGCATGATTTCCAGGAAAGCCTGTCCGAACTGGCGCTGCTGACCTCCACGGCCGGATCGCTGCCGGTGCATACACTGACGGGCAAGCGCGCGCGTCCCGACCCGGCGCTGTTCATCGGTTCCGGCAAGGCGGAAGAACTCAAGGAGGCGGCTGACGCGCTCGACGCCGACATCGTCGTGTTCAACCATGCGCTCAGTCCCGCCCAGCAGCGGAATCTGGAGCGATTCCTGAACCGGCATGTCATCGACCGAACCGGCCTGATCCTCGACATCTTCGGCCAGCGTGCGCAAAGCCACGTCGGCAAGGTGCAGGTGGAACTCGCTCAGGTCCAGTACCAGGCGTCGCGCCTGGTTCGTGCATGGAGCCACCTGGAGCGGCAGAAGGGCGGTATCGGCATGCGCGGCGGGCCCGGCGAGCGCCAGCTGGAGTTGGATCGCCGGATGCTCGATGACCGCGCCAAGCGGCTCAAAGCCGACCTGTCGCGGCTCCAGCGCCAGCACCACACCCAGCGCCGTGCCCGCGCGCGCAATGACACGCTCAGCATCTCGCTGGTGGGTTACACCAACGCGGGCAAGTCCACGCTGTTCAACGCGCTGACCAAGGCGCGCGCCTATGCGGCTGACCAGCTGTTTGCCACGCTCGATACGACGTCGCGCCGACTGTTCCTTGAGGGGCTGGGCAATGTGGTGCTGTCGGATACGGTTGGCTTCATCCGCGACCTGCCGACGCAACTGGTGGCGGCGTTCCGCGCCACGCTGGACGAGACCGTGCACGCCGACCTGCTGCTCCACGTAGTGGATGCCTCCAGTCCGGTCCGTCACGAGCAGATCGAACAGGTCAACCGTGTGCTGGCCGAGATCAACGCCTCGGACATCCCGCAGATCGTCGTCATGAACAAGATCGATGCCGCGCCCGAGCTGCTCGAGCAGGGCCCGCGCGTGGAGCGCGACGAGGATGGCGTGCCAAAGCGCGTGTTCCTGTCCGCCCGCGAGGGCATGGGGCTCGATGCGCTGCGCGAGGCCATCGTGGACGTGGCGCGCTGGCTGGCCGAGCAACCGGATGCGCCGGCGCCGTACGACCCGCGCCTGGCCGAGGTGCCGGCGTTGGCCGACGATGCCGTGTTCGATCAGGACGGCTGGGAGGGCGCCCAAGGCCCCGATAGCCCCGATTCGGACCCTCCACGCGCGAATTAAGCAGGCAATCTCATTGTTGTTCGACGAGATTCGCCACCCGATTGGGGATTTTGAGCAAAAGTGATCAAGATGGCTGCTAGAATCCCCCTGTTCCAAACTTCCCGGACCCGTGCACTTCATGCCCCTGTTCCAACGGAATCCTGACTCGCGCTCCGTGCCAGGCAGCCAAGCCCTGCATCCTGCAGGCTGGTCGCGCCTGCGCGCCATCTTCTCGCTGAACGATCCCCGCTGGGGCCGTAACGGTCAGGACGATGAAGACAAGGACAAGGATAAGAATCGCCAGCAGAACCAGCGGCCGCAGGACGGCCCGCCCGACCTCGACGAGCTGTGGCGCGACTTCAACCGCCGCCTGAACGGCCTGCTGGGCCGCAAGGACAATGGCGGCGGTGGCCCGAACTTCGGCAACAGCCCCCGGACGCCGGGCAAGGGCTCGAACATCGGCATGGGCGTGATCGTGGCGGCCGTGGTCGGTATCTGGCTGGCCAGCGGCTTCTTCATGGTGCAGGAAGGCCAGACCGCCGTGATCCTGCAGTTCGGCAAGTTCAAGTACACGACCGGCCCCGGTATCAACTGGCGCATGCCCTGGCCGGTGCAGTCGGCCGAGGTGGTCAACCTGTCGAACGTGCGTTCGGTGGAAGTCGGCCGCGCCACGTCGATCAAGGACAGCAACCTCAAGGACTCGTCGATGCTCACGCAGGACGAGAACATCATCGACGTCCGTTTCACGGTGCAGTACGACATCCAGGACGCCGGCGAATTCCTGTTCTTCAACAAGACCGACCGCGGTGGCGATGAGGAACTCGTGACGCAGGCCGCCGAAACGTCGGTGCGCGAGATCGTGGGCCGTAACAAGATGGATGCGGTGCTGTACGAGAACCGCGAGGAGATCGCGCAGTCGCTGGCCAAGTCGATCCAGGCGATCCTGTCGGCGTACAAGACCGGTATCCGCGTGATCTCGGTCAACGTGCAGAGCGTGCAGCCGCCCGAACAGGTGCAGGCCGCGTTCGATGACGTGAACAAGGCCAGCCAGGATCGCGAACGTGCGATCAGCGAGGGCCAGTCGTACGCCAACGACATCCTGCCGCGTGCCAAGGGTACGGCGGCCCGCCTCAAGGAAGAGGCCGAGGGCTACCGCTCCCGTGTGGTGGCGCAGGCTGAGGGTGACGCGGCCCGCTTCCGCTCGGTGCAGACGGAATACGCGAAGGCGCCGCAGGTGACGCGTGATCGCATCTATCTGGAAACCATGCAGCAGATCTACGCCAACACGAACAAGATCCTCATTGACGCCAAGGGCGGCAACAACCTCCTGTATCTGCCGCTGGACAAGCTGATGTCGCAGGTTCAGGGCACCGCCGCTACGCCCGCGCCGACGCCAGGCACGAGCGCGCCGCCCGTGCCGGAGGCTGGCACCGACATCCGGTCGCGCGAAGGCATGCGCAACCGCGACCGCGATTCGCGCTGAGGAGACCCGTCATGAACCGACTGATTTCCTTTGCGATTGGCCTTTTCATCCTGCTGGCCGTGGTGTCGTCGATGCTGTTCGTGGTCGACCAGCGCCAGTATGCCGTGGTGTTCGCGTTCGGCGAGATCAAGCAGGTGGTGCGCGAGCCCGGCCTGCATTTCAAGCTGCCGCCGCCGCTGCAGAACGTAGTCTTCATGGACCGCCGCCTGCAGACTATCGACGTCGCTGCCAGCGAGCGTTTCCTGACCGCCGAGAAGAAGAGCATGGTGGTGGACTGGTTCGTCAAATGGCGCATCACCGACCCGCGCAAGTTCTTCGTGGCGTTCAACGGCAACGTGCGCGGTGCCCAGGATCGCATGACGCAACGGATCGACTCCGTGGCACGCGAGGAGTTCGGCAAGCGCACCGTGGCCGACGTGGTGGCCGGAGAGCGCGAGAAGGTGATGCAGAACATTCGTGCCGGCATGTCCGAGTACGCGCAGTCGGTGGGCGTCGAGATTCTCGACGTGCGCCTGAAGCGCGTGGACCTGCTGCCTGCGATCAGCGAGTCGGTGTACCGCCGCATGGAGGCCGAGCGCAAGCGCGTGGCCAACGAGCTGCGTTCCACCGGTGCAGCCGAGGGCGAGAAGATCCGCGCCGATGCCGACCGCCAGCGCGAGGTGCTGCTGGCCGAGGCGTATCGCGACGCCCAGGTGGTCAAGGGCGAGGGCGATGCCAAGGCATCGCAGATCTATGCCGACGCTTTTGGCAAGGATCCGAGCTTCGCGCAGTTCTGGCGCAGCATGGAGGCCTATCGCAACACGTTCCGCGACAAGCGCGACGTGATGGTGCTGGAGCCCAATTCCGACTTCTTCCGCTATATGCGCTCGTCTGGCGGCAGCCAGGCTGCCGCGCCCGCAGGCAAGAAGTAGGGCGGCACGCGCAGACTCGCGTGCGTTCGACAAAACCCCGGCCCGCCCGGGGTTTTGTCCGGCTGGAGGGGCCACGCCGAAGTGCGCCGCCGTCCGCGCCGGACAGCCAGGCCGGCCGGTCAGACCAGCCGGCCTGAAACCGTTTTTCAGAGAAGAGATTCACCATGTCCAACCACTGGCTCCTGCCCGAAAACATTGCCGACGTCCTGCCGTCGGAAGCGCGCAAGATCGAAGAACTGCGCCGCCGCATGCTGGACCTGTTCCGCACTTATGGCTACGAGCTGGTCATGCCCCCGATGCTCGAGTACCTGGAGTCGCTGCTGACCGGTACCGGGCATGACCTGGACCTGCGCACGCTGAAGCTGGTGGATCAACTGTCGGGCCGCACCATGGGCCTGCGCGCGGACATCACGCCGCAGGTGGCGCGCATTGACGCCCACCTGCTGAATCGTCCTGGCGTGACGCGCCTGTGCTACGCCGGCAACGTACTGCACGCGCGCCCGGCCGGCTTCCATGCCACGCGCGAGCCGCTGCAGATCGGCGCCGAGATCTACGGCCATGCCGGCCTGGAGGCGGACGTCGAGATCCAGGAACTGATGCTGGCTGCGCTTGAGGCCGCCGGGCTGACCAACGTGCGGCTGGACCTCTGCCACGCCGGCATCCTCGAGGCGCTGCTGGATGGGCTCCCGTCGATCCGCAAGATCGAGGACGCGATGTTCGCCGCGCTGGAGACCAAGGACGTGCCCGCACTGCGCGTGCTGACCGAAGGGCTGCCCCAGACCGAACGTGACGCGCTGCTGGCGCTGCCGACGCTCTACGGCGGCATCGAGGTGATCGCGCGCGCCCGTGCGACGCTGCCGGCCAGCCCGGCCATCGGCCGCGCGCTGGACGAACTGTCGGCACTGGCCGCGCAGGTGCGTGGTGCCAGCGTGAACATCGACCTGTCCGATTTGCGCGGTTACCACTATCACAGCGGCGTGATGTTCACGGCCTATGTGGCGGGTCTGCCCAATTACGTGGCCCGTGGCGGCCGCTACGACAAGGTGGGTGAGGCCTTCGGCCGCGCGCGTCCGGCTACCGGCTTCTCGCTCGATCTGCGCGAGGTGGCGGCGCTGTCGCCGGTGGAAGTCCGCGCCCTGGCGATCTATGCCCCGTGGGACGCGGATCCCGGCCTGCGCACGACCATCGCGTCCTTGCGCGCGACTGGCGAGATCGTGATTCAGTCGCTGCCCGGCCATACTCATGAGCTCGATGAATTCAACTGCGACCGGCAGCTGGTTCGTCAGGGCGATGCCTGGGTGGTGGTGCCGCGCTAACACCCGATTCCGCCGGTGCGCACGACGCGTTCCGGCATTTTCCTCCGCTCTCCATGTGACTTTTTGCGCCTTTTTTCGGCGCAAAATCGCTGTCGCGGTGTCATACGTGCGCCCGAAAATCGGGAACCGTCCGGCAACGAGAGTAGAATACGTTTTTAACCTTCTGACCAATTCAACATGTCCGCATCCGCAGTAGGCCAGGGACGCAATGTCGTCGTGATCGGAACCCAGTGGGGTGACGAAGGCAAAGGGAAAATCGTCGATTGGCTTACCGATCATGCAAAAGGCGTGGTGCGGTTCCAAGGCGGCCACAACGCTGGCCACACGCTCATCATCGGCGGCAAGAAGACCATCCTGCGACTGATCCCGTCCGGGATCATGCGCGAGAGCACCGTCTGCTACATCGGCAACGGCGTCGTGCTGTCGCCCGAGGCACTCTTCCGTGAAATCGAGGAACTCGAGGCCGCCGGGCTGCAGGTACAGAACCGCCTGCGCATCTCCGAAGCCGCCACGCTGATCCTGCCCTACCACGTGGCCATCGACAAGGCTCGTGAAGCGCGCCGTGGCGCCGCCAAGATCGGTACCACCGGCCGTGGCATCGGCCCGGCGTACGAAGACAAGGTTGCCCGCCGCGCGCTGCGCGTGCAGGACCTGTTCGATCCGAAGCACTTCGCCGAGCGCCTGCGCGAGAACGTGGAATTCCACAACTTCATGCTGACCCAGTACCTGGGCGCCGAGGCCGTGGATTACCAGCAGATTCTCGACGAGATGCTGGCATACGCGCCGCGCCTGAAGCCGATGGTGGCGGACGTGTCGGCCGAGTTGTATGCCGTGAACGAGAACGGCGGCAACCTGATGTTCGAAGGCGCGCAGGGCACGCTGCTGGACGTGGACCACGGCACGTATCCGTTCGTCACGTCGAGCAACTGCGTGGCCGGTGCGGCCGCCGCGGGCGCGGGCGTCGGCCCGGGCCGGCTGAACTACATCCTCGGTATCACCAAGGCCTACTGCACGCGCGTTGGTGCGGGCCCGTTCCCGAGTGAGCTGTACGACAACGACAACCCCGCGCGCCAGGACGCCGTGGGCGTGCGTCTGGCCAACGTCGGCAAGGAATTCGGCTCGGTGACCGGCCGTCCGCGCCGCACCGGCTGGCTTGACGCCGCCGCGCTGAAGCGCTCGGTGCAGATTAACGGCGTGTCGGGCCTGTGCATGACCAAACTCGACGTGCTGGACGGCCTGGAAACGATCAAGCTGTGCGTAGGCTACGAGCTCGACGGCAAGACCGTCGATATCCTGCCGCGCGGCTCGGACGCCGTGGCCGCCTGCGTGCCGGTGTACGAGGAATTCCCGGGTTGGAACGAATCGACCTTCGGCGTAAAGCAGTGGGACGCGCTGCCCGAGGCGGCCCGCGTGTACCTGAAGCGGATCGAGGAAGTGGTCGGCATTCCGATCGACATGATCTCGACCGGCCCGGACCGCGACGAAACGATCCTGCTGCGCCACCCGTACCAGGTGGCCTGACGTATCGGTATTACCTGTGAGCATGACCGCGGCGCCACGAGTGCCGCGGCCTCACCAAGCCAATCGGCCCGCGTAATGCGGGCCGAAGCTTTATCGGCTTTGTCTATCGGTCATCGACCAGAGACCTGACCTGAGAGAAGAACAGATCATGAACCTGCCTACCAATGACGAAGAGAACCTGTGGGTCTCTTGGGATGATTACCACCGCCTGATTGCGCGGCTGTCGCTGAACGTGCACGAGTCGGGCTGGAAGTTCGACAAGATCCTGTGCCTGGCGCGCGGCGGCCTGCGCGTGGGCGACCAGATGTCGCGGATTTTCGACGTGCCGCTGGCCATCCTGGCCACCAGTTCATACCGCGAGGCAGCCGGCACGCAGCAGGGCGATCTCGACATCGCCCAATACATCACGATGACGCGCGGCGAGCTGTCAGGCAAGATCCTGCTCGTGGATGACCTTGTCGATTCGGGCGTGACCCTGGAGCGCGTGGGCCGCCACCTGAAGGAGCGCTACCCGGCCGTGACCGACGTGCGCTCGGCCGTGCTTTGGTACAAGGCTTGTTCGAAGGTGGAGCCGGATTACCACGTGACGTTCCTGCCGTCGAACCCCTGGATCCACCAGCCGTTCGAGGAATACGACACGCTGCGTCCGCACAACCTGGCCGCCTGGCTCAAGCGCGGCAAGCGTGCCTCGCTGCTGGACGACGACTCGGCGGCCTGAGCCGGCCGAGCCATCGCCGCGTCGGCTGCGCCGTCCGCGATCCGGACTCAGTAGCCGACCGTGAAGCGCCGGCGCACATGCGCCGGCGCTTCAATCTCGTCGAGCATGGCGATCGCGTAGTCCTCCATCGAGATCGAACTCTTGCCAGCCGCATCGGCCAGCAGTTCCTCCCCGCCGAGGCGGAAATTGCCCGTGCGTTCGCCCGGCAGGAACAGGGCGGAGGGTGACAGGAACGTCCACGCCAGCGCGGTCTCGCCGCGCAGCGCATTCAGGAAGTCACGACCTGCAGCGGCCTCGTCCTTGTACTGGGCCGGGAACGTCGGCGTATCGACCAGTTGCACGCCGGGCGCCACGAACAGGCTGCCCGCGCCACCCACTACCAGCAAGCGCTCGACCCGAGCGGCCTTCACCGCATCGACGATCTGCGGCGCCTTGGCTTGCAGGAACCGCACGGTGCTGATGACGGCATCGTGGCCCGTCAGGGCGGCGGCCAGGGCAGCGCCGTCGGCCACATCTACATTGCGTGCTGTCACGCCGGCGCGGTCCGGCAGGCTGCTGGCCTGGCGGGCGAGGGTGGTCACGGTGTGGCCGCGGCGCAGTGCTTCGTCGGTCAGGCGGGTGCCCACGTTGCCGGTGGCGCCGATGATGGCGATCTTCATGGTTGTTGCCCCTTTGTAGTGGCGATATGAAACTAAACTGGTTACATATCGAGGTAAAAAAATCAGCGCTTGCGGCGCTGTGCGGCGGCGTGTTCGACATTTTCGAGCATGCCGGCAATGGTAATGCCTGCGAGCGTGGCGTCCATGGCAGCTTGCGCCCGGTCTGCCACCTGGCGCAGCGCCCCGGTGATTTCACGGCCGACCATGCAGGCCGGGTTGGGCGCGCTCTGGTGCAGCGTGATCATCGACGGTGTTTCCACAGCCCGGAACACTTCGAGCAATGTAATGGCCGATGCGGGCCGCGCGAGCATGGCGCCGCCGGTGCTGCCCATCGTGGTGGTCACGAATCCCGCGTCGGTCAAGGCGCCGATCATGCGCCGGATCAGTGCCGGGTTCGTGCCGACGCTGCCGGCGATCATCGACGACGGCACGGGGCCGTCGCTCTGCGCGAGCAGGGTCAGGATATGAACGGCGACGGCAAACCGGCTGCTGGTACTCATGGGGCGAATCTCAATGTGAAACCATCATAGTTACAGATGTCCGGGCTGTCAACGCGGTAAATGGCCATTGTTGCCGTTTGTTTTTCGCCAAGGGTGGCCGAATCGTGCCGGATAATGCTGGAATCGGCACTGAAACTGATACACTCATCGACGGCGCCATGCCGCCAATGAATTCACAGCCGGAAAGGCATAGAGGGGAGTGCGGATTTGCAGGTTTCTCGGATCAGCGTCGGCAGCGCGAAAAACAATGCGATGCCGCAAAACAAAAAGCCCGCAACTTGCGTTGCGGGCTTCTCGCTGAAACCTGGTGCCCAGGAGAGGACTCGAACCTCCACAGTGTTGCCACCGCTAGGACCTGAACCTAGTGCGTCTACCAATTCCGCCACCTGGGCAGGTGTCGAAACAACCGAAGCCGCCATTATAGCGACCGTAAAACGTTTGTCAAATAGTTTCCAGAAAAATTGAATCAGAACAACTATCCGATCCCTAGCCGGGAAGAAATCCTCGGCGTGCTGAGAACTTCGGGGTCGCCGCAATCGGCAGGCGATATCGCCAAGGCCCTGGCCGTTACGCGCAAGGAGCACGACGGCTTCCAGAAGCGCCTCGCCGCCATGGAGCGCGACGGCCAGATCGAACTGAACCGCAAGGGCCGCTACGAGCTGGCCCATCAACCGAATTTCATCGTCGGCCGCGTGCAGGGGCACCGCGACGGTTTCGGTTTCCTGATTCGCGATGACGGCGAGGACGACATCTTCCTGCCAGAGCGCGAACTCCAGAAGGCGATGCACAACGACCGTGCGCAAGTGCGCGTGGTGGGCTACGACCGCCGTGGCCGCCCGGAAGGGCAGATCGTCGAGATCGTCGAGCGCGCCAACCGCTATGTGATTGGCCGCCTGCTGTCCGAAAACGGCGTGCTGGTGGTAGCGCCCGAGGACAAGCGCATCGGTCAGGACATCCTGATTCCGCCCAAGCAGCAGGGCAAGGCCCGCGTGGGGCAGGTGGTCAGCGTGGAGCTGATCGAGTATCCGGACCGCTACGTGCAGCCAGTGGGCCGCGTGGTGGAAGTGCTGGGAGATATCGACGATCCCGGCATGGAGATCGAGATCGCCGTGCGCAAGTACGGCGTGCCGCATGAGTTCTCGCCGGCCGCCGCCAAGGAAGCGCAGGGGCTGCCGGACGAGGTGCGCGAGGCTGACCTCGACCATCGCATCGACTTGCGCGACATCCCGCTGGTCACCATCGATGGCGAGGACGCGCGCGACTTCGACGATGCCGTCTACTGCGAGCCGGTCAAGATTGGCCGGGCCAAGGGCTGGCGCCTGATCGTGGCGATTGCCGATGTGTCGCACTACGTGCGCCCCGGCACGCCACTGGACGCCGATGCGCTGGATCGCGCCACGTCGGTCTACTTCCCGCGCCGCGTGATTCCGATGCTGCCCGAGAAGCTGTCCAACGGCCTCTGCTCGCTGAACCCGCAGGTGGACCGCCTGTGCATGGTCTGCGACGCGGTGATCACGGCCAAGGGCGAGCTCAAGGGCTACCAGTTCTACCCGGCGGTGATGCACTCCAAGGCGCGCCTGACCTACAACGAGGTCTGGGCCGTGCTGTCGAACACCAAGGGTCCCGAGGCGCACAAGCGCGGCGACCTGGTGCCCCATCTGCAGAACCTGTACGAGCTGTTCCAGGTTCTGCTCAAGGCGCGACGCGAGCGCGGGGCAATCGACTTCGACACCACCGAGACCTACATCGTCTGCAACGCGCAGGGCAAGATCGAGCAGATCCTGCCGCGCACCCGCAACGACGCGCACCGGCTGATCGAGGAGTGCATGCTGACGGCCAACGTCTGCGCGGCCGACTTCCTCGAGCGCTTCAAGCATCCGGCGCTGTACCGCATCCACGCGGGCCCGAGCGAGGAAAAACTCAAGAATCTGCGGGAGTTCCTGCGCACGTCCGGCCTGTCACTGGGCGGCGGCGACAAGCCGCAGGCATCGGACTACGCCGAGGTGATGGACAAGATCAAGTCCCGCCCGGACGCGGCGATGCTCCAGACCATGCTGCTGCGCTCGATGCAGCAGGCGGTCTACAGCCCCGACAACATCGGCCACTTCGGTCTCGCGTATGAGGCATATGCCCACTTCACGAGCCCGATCCGCCGCTATCCCGACCTGCTCGTGCACCGCGCGATCAAGGCCGTGCTGGCGCACACCAAGTATCAGCCGGCGTTCCCGCCTGGCACCGAACTGAACACGGCCGTCTCGCCCAAGGCGCGCCGCATGAATGCGGCCGACGCCGAGAAGAAGGCGCAGAACTCGGCCGCCCGGGCCAAGCGCAATGAGGCGATCTGGGACGAGCTGGGCCTGCACTGCTCGGCGAACGAGCGCCGGGCCGACGAGGCCTCGCGTGACGTGGAAGCCTGGCTGAAGTGCTACTTCATGCGCGACAAGCTCGGCAGCGACTTCGCCGGCACGGTCAGCGCGGTTACCTCGTTCGGCATCTTCGTACAGCTCGACGAACTCTATGTCGAAGGGCTGGTGCACGTGACCGAACTGGGCAGCGACTACTTCCAGTTCGACGAGGCGCGTAACGAACTGCGCGGCGAGCGCACGGGTATCCGCTATCGGTTGACCGACCGCGTGCGCGTGCAGGTGTCGCGCGTGGATCTGGACGCCCGCAAGATCGATTTCCGCCTGGTGCAGGAGCCGTCGGCCAAGACGCTGCGCGCCCGCACGACGGGACCCGAGGTGCAGCCGCGTGTGCCGGCCGCCCACGCGGTGCCCGCGCGCAAGAAGGGCCGCCAGCTGGCTGCGCTGCTTGGCGGCACGTCGAAGCCCGAGGAATCGTTCGACGAGACGCTGGACCGCGTGATCGAGGAGCAGCCGGTATTCGAGGCCGTGATGACGCCGCTGAAGCCGCATGTCGGCCATGCGCCGCATGGCAAGACCGGCGGCAAGCCGGCCAAGCGCGCGGCCAAGCCCAAGCCCGCGCACCTCGAGAAGCCACGCAAGCCCACGGCCAAGCGGACCGCCAAGGCGGCGGCCAAGACCGCCCGCCCGGCACGCAAGCGGTAAAACACGCGGCGCCGGGGTGGCCATGGCGGGTACAATCCCGCCATGGCCAAACACAAACTCCTGATCGGCTTTCATGCCGTGAACGCACGCCTTCGCCAAGACGCGAAGAGCGTGTCCGACATCTATATCGAATCCAACCGGCGCGACCGCCGCATGCAGGACTTTATCCGCCTCGCGGAAAGCCTGAGCGTGCGCCTGCACCCGGTGGATGCCGACCGCCTGCGCGGCATGGCCGGCACCGATCGCCACCAGGGCGTGGTGGCGCGCGCCGACGACATCTCGCTGGCACTCAATCTGGACGAACTGCTCGATAGCATCGAAGGCACGCCGCTGCTGCTGGTGCTCGATGGCGTGACTGATCCGCACAACCTCGGCGCCTGCCTGCGCGTGGCCGATGGCGCCGGCGCGCACGCGGTGATCGCCCCGAAGGACCGCAGCGTCGGGCTGAACACCACGGTGGCCAAGGTGGCCAGCGGCGCGGCCGAAACCGTGCCCTACATCACCGTGACCAACCTCGCGCGCACGCTGCGCGAGCTGCAGGAACGCGGCATCTGGGTGGTTGGCACGGCTGACGGCACCGAGAAGACGCTGTACGACTTGGATCTCAAGGGCCCGATGGCGATCGTCATGGGTGCCGAAGGCGAGGGCATGCGCCGGCTGACCCGCGAGACCTGCGACGAACTGGTCGGCATTCCGATGGCGGGCGGCGTGGAAAGCCTGAACGTCTCGGTGGCGAGCGGCGTCTGCCTGTACGAAGCGGTACGCCAGCGCCGGCTGCCGCGCTGACATCGGCCTATCGGCGATGATTCTGGACGCGGCATTGCTCGCCCAGGCGCGCGACCGGATCGCGGCGGCCAGCCAGATCTTCGTGCTGACCGGCGCCGGGGTCTCGGCGGAATCGGGCGTGCCGACGTTCCGTGACGCGCTGACCGGCCTCTGGGCCCGCTTCGACCCCGAAGAGCTCGCCACCGAGGCTGCGTACCGGCGCCAGCCGGCGTTGGTCTGGCAGTGGTACGAGCACCGCCGGGCGATGGTTTCTGCCACCCAGCCCAATCCCGCGCACTTCGCACTGGCGCAGCTGGCCGACCAGAGACCGGTCACGCTGGTCACGCAGAACATCGACGGATTGCACCAGCAGGCCGGCAGCCAGCAAGTGATCGAGCTGCACGGCAACCTGTTTGCCAATAAATGGCTGGATGGCTGCGGACGGTGCGACACGGTGCCGCCGGTGCCGGGCGAGCCGCCCCATTGCGCGCTGTGCGGCGCGATGATGCGGCCCGGAGTGGTCTGGTTTGGCGAGGATCTGCCACGCGTGGCGCGCTATCGCGCCGAGCACGCGGCGGAAACCTGCGATCTGTGCCTGGTGGTCGGCACGTCGGGGCTGGTGTACCCGGCGGCGGCGCTGCCGGGCATGGCCCGGGAGAACGGGGCGTTCGTGATCGTGGTCAATCCGCAGCCGTCGGCGCTGGACGCCACCGCGGACCTCGTGCTGGCGGCGCCAGCAGGGCAATGCCTGCCGGCGCTGTGGTAGCGGCCTAGGCGGCCAGCTCTCCCACCAGCTTTTCCAGCTTCACCGCGTCGGCAGCGAACAGGCGGATGCCTTCGGCCAGCTTCTCGGTGGCCATCGCGTCCTCGTTCAGTTGCCAGCGGAAGGCCGGCTCGTCGGCCACGACGCGCGCCACATTCGCCGCCTGCGCCTGCTCCACCGACAGCTTGCGCTCGACCGTGCCGCGCCCGGCCGCCAGTTGCTCGAGCAGTTCCGGGCTGATGGTCAGCAGGTCGCAGCCGGCCAGGGCCAGGATCTGGCCGGTGCTGCGGAAGCTCGCGCCCATCACCTCGGTCGCATGGCCGAAACTCTTGTAGTAATCGTAGATCTGCCGCACCGACCGCACGCCCGGGTCGTTGTCGCCGGCATTGGCGTTGGCGTCCCACTTGTCGCCGGCCTGCTTCTTGTACCAGTCGAGGATGCGGCCCACGAACGGGGAGATCAGCTGCGCGCCGGCCTCGGCGCAGGCCACGGCCTGCACCAGCGAGAACAGCAGCGTCATATTGCAGCGGATGTTCTCGCGCTGGAGGATTTCCGCGGCCTTGATGCCTTCCCAGGTGGAGGCGATCTTGATCAGCACGCGCTCCCGCGCCACGCCGCGCTGCTCGTACAGGCCGATCAGGTGGCGCGCCTTGTCCACGGTGGCCTGGGTATCGAACGAGAGCCGCGCATCAACCTCCGTGGACACGCGGCCCGGCACGATGGCCAGGATCTCGCAGCCGAAGGCGATCAGGAGCTGGTCCATCACGGCGTCCAGGCCTGCGCTGCCATGATGGTCGCGCACAGCCTGCTCGAGCAGGGGCCGATATTCGGCTTTCTGCACCGCCTTGAGAATCAGGGACGGATTGGTGGTCGCGTCCTGCGGCGTGTACTGCTTCATCAGCTGGAAGTCGCCAGTATCGGCCACTACCGTGGTGAATTGTCTCAGTTGCTCTAGCTCGGTCATGATCTGTTCCATCCGGTTCCGTCAGTTGCCGCCCGCTTGGGAAGTCAGCTTTCATTGTAACGGCGCTGGCACGGTTGGAAACACCGCCGTCACACGCCGATCCGCTACACTACGCGTTTCCCCCCAAGCAATCAGGCTGTTTTCACATGACGCAGGATGAACTCAAGGCGCTGGTGGCGCAAGCCGCCGCCGACTACGTGAAGCAGGAAGTGCCCCAGGGCGCCGTACTCGGCGTGGGCACCGGCTCCACCGCCAACCTCTTCATCGACGCCATCGCGGCGTTCAAGGAGCGCTTCTCGGGCGCGGTGTCCAGCTCGGAGGCTTCCACGCGACGCCTGCAGCAGCACGGCATCCAGGTGCTGGACCTGAACGAAGTGGACGAGATTCCCGTCTACGTGGACGGCGCCGACGAGATCGACGCCTCGGGCGCCATGATCAAGGGCGGCGGCGGCGCGCTGACGCGCGAGAAGATCGTGGCCGCCGTGGCCGGCCGCTTTGTCTGCATCGCCGATGGCAGCAAGCTCGTGGACACGCTCGGCGCCTTCCCGCTGCCGGTGGAGGTGATCCCGATGGCACGTGCCGCTGTGGCGCGCAAGCTCGCCGCGCTGGGCGGCCAGCCGCGCCTGCGCATGACCAAGGAAGGCGGCATCTACAAGACTGACAACGGCAACGTGATTCTGGACGTCTCGGCGCTGCGCATCAGCCAGCCCAAGGACATCGAGCAGCAGATCAACCAGATCCCGGGCGTGGTGACGGTGGGCCTGTTCGCGCTGCGTGGCGCGGATGTGCTGCTGCTGGGCACGGAGCAGGGCGTGCAACGCACGGACTACTAATAGGATGTATGGCCCGAGCGGCCCGAGCGGCCCGAGCCGCTCAGCCAGTCGCCCATGAAAAAGGGGTGCTTGATAAAGCACCCCTTTTTGTTTTTCCAGACTGGCGAATCAGTTCGCTGGCGGCACGTAGCCGGCGGCAGCATCGGCGCCTTCGCCGAAGAAGTACTTTTCGGTCTGCTTGAGCAGATATTGGCGCGCGCGGGCGTCGGCCATGTTCAGACGATTCTCATTGATCAGCATGGTCTGATGCTTGAGCCAACCGGCCCAGGCTTCCTTCGACACGCTTTGCCAGATCTTCTTGCCAAGTTCGCCCGGCAGCGGCGGGAAGTCGAGGCCTTCGGCTTCCTTGTTCAGCTTGATGCAATGGACCATGCGGGCCATGTGAAACTCCTTGTTCGTGGCGCTTTTGTGGTGCGAGGGGACGCCGATTCGTGATGCCGGTTCTGGGCGGCTGCGTGGCCGCTATTGTAGCCAAGCCCGGCCAAGGCTGGGCTTGGCCCTGCCGGCGTTACAGTTTCTTCATCAGCACCATCGACTTGCGCTGCCAGTTATAGAGCTTGCGCTTGTCCTCGGGCAGGTCGTCCACGGTGGCGTGGACGAAGCCACGCTTCAGGAACCAGTGCTCGGTGCGTGTGGTGAGCACGAACAGCCGGTCCAGCCCCAGCGCGCGGGCGCGGCGCTCGATGCGCTTGAGCAGTCGCTCGCCGTCGCCGGTGCCCTGGGCCTCGGCCGAGACCGTCAGGCAGGCCATCTCGCCCATGTTCTCGCGCGGGAATTCGTAGAGCGCGGCGCAGCCGAACAGCACGCCATCGTGCTCGATCACCGAGAAATTGCCGATATCCCGCTCGATCAGGTGACGTCCACGTGGCACCAGCGTGCCATCGGCCTCGAGCGGTGCAATCAGTTGCAGGATGCCGCCCACGTCGTCGAGCGTGGCTTCCCGCAGGCTTTCCAGGTCGGTATCGGACACCATGGTGCCCACGCCATCGTGCAGGAACAGTTCCAGCAGTACCGAGCCGTCAAGCGAATAGGGGATCAGGTGCGCGCGCGGCACGCCGCCCTTGAGCGCCTTGACCAGATGTTCGAGGTAATAGGCCACGTCCGGCGGCAGGTGGTTGTTCTGCAACCGCTCCACGGCCGTGCGCAGCGACATCTCCTTCATCAGCTTGCCCACCGGGTCCGGCACGCCGGGCACTTCGGTGATGAAGATCAGCTTGTCGGCCTTCAGCGCGCTGGCGGTGGCGCTGGCCACGTCTTCCATCGACAGGTTGAACGCCTGCCCGGTGGGCGAGAAGCCCAGCGGCGACAGCAGTACTACCTTGCCGTGCGAGAGCGACATGTGCATCGAGTCGTAGTCGATCTTGCGCACCAGCCCGGTGTGCTGGTAGTCGACGCCATTGACGATACCCACCGGCCGCGCGGTGATGAAGTTGCCGGAGACCACCGACAGCTGCGCGCCGGCCATCGGCGTGTTCGGCAGGCCCTGGCTGAAGGCGGCCTCGATGTCCAGCCGCAGTTCGCCGGCGGCCTCCTTGGCGCATTCGAGCGCGGCGTTGTCCGTAATGCGCACGCCGTCCGCGTACTGGGATTCCACATGGCGCAATGCCAGCTGCTCTTCCACCTGCGGGCGGGAGCCGAAGACCAGCACGATCTGCATGCCCATGGCGTGCAGCAGCGCCACGTCGTTGACGAGCGCGTTGAGCACGCCGGCCTTGACCATCTCGCCGCTGAAGGCGATTACGAAGGTCTTGCCGCGGAAGGCGTGGATATAGGGTGCGACGGCGCGCAGCCAGTCCACGAACTGCTGGTGGTCCGGGCCGCTGGCCTCGGCCAGCTCGGCGGCGGCCGTGGCGGACGGGATGGGCGTGGCGGGTTCGGCGACGGGAAGGGGGGCTGCGCTCAGGGCAGCGGGGGCATCTTCGTCGGGGGCGACAGGGGCCGGAGCAGGCGCCTGCGCATTGGAGGTTCTGGCGTTCATGCCGCGGATTATAATCCCGGCCAATGTCAGCACAACGCCCCGTCAAACCTGTTTCCCGGCCGCCACGCCCGCCTCGTCCACCCCGTGAGGCGCGCCCGGCGGGCCAGCCCCCCGAGCAGCGGCCCCAGGAGTCTTCCGAGCAGCGGCGCGAGCCGCGGTCCGAGCGCGCGCCGCGCCCGCCGCGTGACGCCCAGCCCCCGCGCGAGCCGCGTCAGCCGCGCGCGGAGCGCCCGGCGCGTCCGGTGCGCCTGGCCAATCCGCTGCCCGAGATCACCTTCCCCGAGGCGCTGCCGGTTTCCGCGCGCCGCGAAGAGATCGCCGCCGCGCTGCAGGCCAGCCAGGTGGTCATCGTGTCCGGCGAGACTGGCTCCGGCAAGACCACCCAGCTGCCGAAGATCGCGCTGTCGATCGGCCGTGGCCCGGCGCGGGAAGGCAAGGAAGGCGGCGGCCTGATCGGCCACACCCAGCCCCGGCGGATCGCCGCCACGTCCACGGCCAAGCGCATTGCCCAGGAACTGGGCACGCCGCTGGGCCAGAACGTCGGCTATCAGGTGCGGTTCAACGACACGATGTCCGCCGGCGCGTCCGTCAAGCTGATGACGGACGGCATCCTGCTGGCGGAGACCCAGAACGACCCGCTGCTGCGCGCCTACGACACGATCATCATCGACGAGGCGCACGAGCGCAGCCTCAACATCGACTTCCTGATCGGCTACCTGCGCCAGATCCTGCCGAAGCGGCCGGACCTGAAGGTGATCATCACGTCCGCGACGATCGACGCCCAGCGGTTCGCCGAGCACTTCGCCCGCAACGGCAAGCCGGCGCCGGTGATCGAGGTCAGCGGGCGGCTGTATCCCGTGGAAGTGCGATACCGGCCGATCCAGTCCGATGCGCCGCCCGACGCCGCGCCGAAATCCGCCCAGGCCCGCGAGCGCGACCTCTACGACGGCATCGTCGAGGCCGTGGATGAGCTCTGCCGGCTCGGTCCCGGCGACGTTCTCGTCTTTCTGCCAGGCGAGCGGGAGATCCGCGAGGCCGCCGAGGCGCTGCGCAAGCACCATCCCCCGCATACCGAGATCCTGCCGCTGTTCGCGCGGCTCTCGGTACAGGAGCAGGAGCGCGTGTTCAAGCCGTCGAACGCGCGGCGCATCGTGCTGGCGACCAACGTGGCCGAAACCTCGCTGACCGTGCCGGGCATCCGCTATGTGGTGGATACGGGGCTTGCGCGCGTCAAGCGCTACTCGTACCGCAACAAGGTGGAGCAGTTGCAGATCGAGCCGGTTTCGCAGGCCGCCGCCAACCAGCGCGCCGGCCGATGCGGCCGGGTAGCCGATGGCGTCTGCATCCGTCTATACGAGGAATCTGATTTCATCGCGCGCGCGCGCTTTACCGATCCGGAAATCCTGCGTTCGTCGCTGGCGGCGGTGATTTTGCGCATGAAGGCGCTGCGGCTGACCGACATCGAGTCGTTTCCGTTCATCGAGCCGCCGTTGGGCCGGGCGGTTGCCGATGGCTACCAGCTCCTGCAGGAACTGGGCGCCGTGGACGAGGCCAACCAGCTCACCGGCACGGGCCGCCAGCTGGCGAAGCTGCCGCTGGACCCGCGCGTGGCGCGCATGATCCTGGCCGCGCGCGAGCAGCAGTGCCTGCGCGAGGTGCTGATCATCGCCAGCGCGCTGTCCGTGCAGGACCCGCGCGACCGTCCGCAGGAGGCGCAGGAAGCCGCCGACCAGGCCCATCGCAAGTTCATGGACGAAAAGTCCGAGTTCCTGGGCTGGGTCAAGCTGTGGAAGTGGTTCGAGGAGGCGGTGGCGCACAAGAAGACCAACCGGCAGCTGCAGGACCAGTGCCGCGCCAACTTCCTCTCGCACGTGCGGCTGCGCGAGTGGCGAGATGTTCACTCGCAACTTCTGACGACGGTGACCGAGCAGGGCTGGCGCCTGAATGAGACGGAACCGACGTTCGAGCAAGTCCACAAGGCGCTGCTGACCGGGCTGCTCGGGAACGTCGGCCTGAAGCTGGACGAGGCCGACGGGCGCGGGCGCGAGTACCTGGGCGCGCGCGGCATCAAGTTCCACCTGTGGCCGGGCTCGCTGATCGCGCGCAAGGTGGGCCGCTGGATCATCGCCGCTGAACTGGTCGAGACGAGCCGGCTGTTCGCACGCACGCTGGCGCGGATCGAGCCGGAATGGATCGAGCAGGTGGGTCGCCATCTGTTGAAGGTGAGCTGGAGCGATCCGCACTGGGAAAAGAAGGCCGGCCAGGTGCTGGCGATGGAGCGCGGCACGCTGTACGGCCTGCCCATCTACCAGCATCGCCGCGTGCACTATGGGCCGATGAACCCCGCCGAGGCGCGCGAGCTGTTTATCCGCCGCGCGCTGGTGGAGGGCGAATTCGACACGAAATTGCCGTTTTACGCCCACAACCAGCGGCTGCGACGCGAAATTGAGAATCTGGAGCACAAGTCGCGCCGGCAGGACGTGCTGGTGGACGACGAGCTGATCTACGCGTTCTATGACCGCGCGCTTCCCGCGGACCTCCATAACCAGACCAGCTTCGAGACCTGGTACCAGGCGGAGAGCGCGAAAGATCGCAAGCTGCTGTACCTGAACCGCGACGAACTGATGCGGCACGAGGCGGCCGGCATCACGACTGACCTGTTCCCGAAGCTGCTGCCGATTGCCGGCGTGGACATGGGGTTGTCGTACCACTTCGAGCCCGGCAGCCACCGCGACGGCGTGACGCTGACCGTGCCGCTATACGCGCTGAACCAGGTGCGGCCCGAGCGCACCGAATGGCTGGTGCCCGGCATGATCAAGGAGAAGGTGCACCTGCTGCTGAAGTCCTTGCCGCAGAAGCTGCGCCGCCACTGCGTGCCGCTGCCCGAGTATGCGGGCGGGTTTGTCGATCGCCAGCCGTTTGGCGAGGGCGAACTGATCGACGTGCTGATTGCCGACATCCGCGAGCAGACCGGCACCATGGTACGGCGCGCCGACTTCAAGCTGGAGACCCTGCCTGCCCATCATTCGATGAACTTCAAGGTCATCGACGAGCATGGCCGGCAGCTCGAAATGGGGCGAAATCTGGCGCAGTTGCGAGCCGAGTTCGGCGGACAGGCGCAGCAGTCGTTCCAGAACATTGCCGCCCGCGACGTGCCGGCGGCCGAGGCCGGCCAGTACGAAAACCTGACGTCGTGGTCGTTCGGCGAACTGCCCGAACTGCTGGAAATCCGCAAGGGCAACCAGACGCTGTTCGGCTATCCGGCCCTTGTGGATCATGGCGACCATTGCGATGTGGAGGTCTTCGACGACCCGCAGGAAGCGGCGCGCATCCACCATACGGGGCTGCGCCGGCTGTTCGCGATCCAACTGCGCGAGCCGGTGAAGTTCATCGAGAAGAACATCCCGAATCTTCAGCAAATGGCGATGCAGTACATGACCCTGGGCACGCAGGAGGAACTGCGCAACCAGATCGTGATGGTCACGCTGGAGCGTGCCTGCATGCAGGCGCCGCTGCCGCGCAACGAGGCCGAGTTCAACGCCCGCAAGGACGAGGGGCGCGCGCGGCTGTCGTTGCTGGCGCAGGAGATGGCGCGGCTGGTGGGCGCGATCCTGGCCGAATACGCGGGGCTGCCGCGCAAGCTGCTCCAGGCCAAGCCGTTCGGCTCCGCCCATCAGGACATGGAGGCGCAGCTGGCGCGGCTGATGACGAAGTCGTTCGTGATCGATACGCCATACACGCAGCTGGTGCACTTCCCGCGCTATCTGAAAGGCATGGCGATGCGCGTGGACAAGCTCAAGGGCGACCCCGGCCGCGACAGCCAGCGTACCCAGGAAATGGCGCCGCTGGTGCAGCAGTGGCAGCGCGCCGAGAAGCTGCTCCGCACGCAGGGCAGGGGGGCCGAGGATGCCCGGCTGGACGAATTCCGATGGATGCTCGAGGAGTTGCGCATCGCGCTGTTCGCGCAGGAGTTGCGCACGCCGGTGCCGATGTCGGTCAAGCGCTTGCAGAAGGTGTGGGAGTCCATGCAGCGCTGAAGCGGGGTTTGTGTCGAAAACCACGGTTTGTGTCCGAATGCCCGGCGAAAGATAAATTCGCGCAAACGGTCAGCGGAACCCCCGGCTCAAACGTTAGAATGCCCGATTCCTCATGGTTGACGGTCTTATGCTCTCGTTGCGTCGTGTTGTGGCTAGCGTGGTGTCGGTCGGCGCGCTGGCATTGGCAGTGGTGTCCGCCTCCGCGCGCGCGGAGGTTGTGACGATCCTTAATTCGGGTGATGCAACCGTCACCTTGATCGACAAGGACACGCAGAAGGTGCTGGAAACCTTTCCCGTCGGCAAGGAACCGCACCACCTGATCGCCACGCCGGACGACAAGTCGCTGATCGTGGCCAACGCGGTCGGCAACGACCTGGTGTTCCTGGACCCGGTGACCGGCAAGGTGCAGCAGCGCGTGCCGAACATCGACGATCCATACCAGATTGGCTTCTCGCCGGACCAGAAATGGTTCGTGACGACGGGCAACCGGCTCGACCGCGTGGACGTCTACCGCTGGGATGGCCGCCAGCTCAAGATCGCCAAGCAGTTCCCGCTGCCCAAGACGCCCAGCCATATCGCGTTCACGGCGGACAGCAAGATCGCCTTCATCACCCTGCAGGACAGCGACCAGATCGCCGCGATCGACCTCAATTCGCTGACCGTGCTCTGGACCATGGACGCCGGCTCGGCGCCGGCTGGAATCTGGGTGACGCCGGACCAGAAATACCTGCTGGTGGGCATGACGGGCGCCGACTACGTGGCCGTGATCGACTGGCGCACGCGCACCGTGGTCAAGCAGATCCAGACCGGCAAAGGCGCGCACAACTTCCGCGCGGTGGGCGACAAGCGCCACCTGTTCCTGACCAATCGCGTCTCGGGGTCCATCAGCATCATCGACCAGCAGACGCTCTCGAAGGTGGGCGACATCACCGGCCTGCTGCCGGGCCCGGACGACATGGAGTTGACTGCCGACGGCAAGACGCTCTGGGTGACGTTCCGCTGGGCGCGCTCGGTGGGGCTGATCGACGTGGCGAGCCGCAAGCTGGTCAAGACCATCCGCGTGGGCAAGTCGCCGCACGGCATCTACTTCCGCACGCGGGCGCCGCTCTATTGAGACAGGGTTCGACATGGCTCGGCTGCTGATTCGTATTCTTGCCGTGCTGGCATCGATGCTGGCCCTGGCCGGCGCTGCCTCGGCGGCGGACGCCGCCGCCAGTTGCCGCGCCGGCACGCTGTACTTGACCTTCGACACCGGCAGCATGAGCCAGGCGGAACTGATCGCCCGCACACTGCGCCGGCACCATATCCGCGCCACGTTCTTTCTGGCCAGCGAGCCGACTGTCAACCACGACAACTCCCTCGACCCGACCTGGGCCCCTTACTGGAAGGCGCTGGCCGCCGATGGGCACGTGTTTGGCTCCCATACGTTCGACCACGTCTACCTGCGCGGGGTGCACGGGGACAAGGTGACGATGCGTCCGCAGTTTGGCGCGCAGGGCGGCAAGGACGTCGCGATGACAGCCGACGCGTTCTGCACGGAACTGCGCCGCAGTGCCAAGGCGTTCCAGTCGATGACGGGCCAGCCGATGGCGCCGATCTGGCGTGCGCCGGGCGGCCGCACCGCCCCGCAGACGCTGGCCTGGGCCGAGCAATGCGGCTTCAGGCATGTAGGCTGGGCGCCGGCCGGCTTCCTCGGCGATGAGCTGTCGTCCGAGAAATTTCCGAATCAGGCCTTGCTGGACCGCGCGTTGCGTGACCTCCGGGATGGCGATATTACGATGGCGCACCTTGGCATCTGGTCGCGCAAGGACCCCTGGGCGCCGGGTGTGCTCGAACCGCTGCTGACCGGCCTCGAACAGAAGGGATTCTGCTTCGCCACGCTGCGCGAGCATCCCCGCTACAAGGACTGGTTCCAGCAGCACGGGGCGGAGGGCAGGCGGTAATGTGGGACGCATTCACTAACTGGATCAGCCTCTGGGCGGGCCAGGTGGAAGCCACGGTATTCCAGGACGTGGTGCTGCCGGTGGTCTACCAACTCGGTTTCGGCGGCTACGCCGAGGACGCCTTCACCGGCACCGAATGGCTGCTGGTTGGGGTGGTGCAGATCGCAGTGATGGCGCTGATTCTTGGGCCGCTGGAGAAATTGCGACCCGTGGAGCCGGTGACGGACCGCGCCGCCGTGCGCACCGACATGCTCTATACGATGATCCATCGCCTGGGCCTGTTCCGGCTCGCGATGTTTTTCGTGCTGGCACCGCTGATGGATGGCCTCGAGGGCCATCTGCGCCTGCTGGGCTGGCAGCGGATCAATGTAGAGGACTGGTGGCCCGGCGTGACGTCGATCCCGCTGGTCAGCTTCTTCGTCTACCTGCTGCTGTTCGACCTGCTCGACTACTGGTATCACCGGTTTTCGCATACCTACCGCTGGTGGTGGAGCCTGCACGCCACACATCACAGCCAGCGCCAGATGACGCTCTGGAGCGACAATCGCAACCATCTTCTGGACGATATGCTACGCGACGCGGTCTTTGCGACCGTGGCGCTGGCGGTTGGCGTGGAGCCGTCGCAGTACGTGCTGCTGGTGGCGCTTTCGCAACTGCTGCAAAGTCTCCAGCATGCCAACCTGCGACTGCATTTCGGCTGGCTTGGCGAGCGGCTGCTGGTCTCGCCGCGTTTCCATCGCACCCACCATGCGGTGGGGCTCGGCCATGAGCAGCAGACGGCAGGCAAGCCGGTGCGGCTTGGCGGCTGCAACTACGGCGTGATCTTTCCGTGGTGGGACATGCTGTTCCGGACGGCCCGATTCGTCGATGCCTACCATCCGACGGGCATCCGGGACCAGCTTCCGCCACCCACCGGCCACGGCCGCGACTACGGCGCGGGATTCCTGGCACAGCAGTGGCTGGGCGTGAAGCGGCTGCTGCGCCTGCGCTGACCGGGAACGCCGTCGGCGTGGGATCTTTTCGGCCTGTGCTAGGCTCTGAAGGTTTTTCCGACCGCTTTCCTCTTTCCTGAATGAACGATATCTTCCGCTCGTTTGGCCGTGCCCTGATCAGCCAGCTGCATCCGCGCATGCTGATGCTGACGCTGGTGCCATTCGTCCTCGCCACCGTGCTCTGGGGCGGCCTGATCTGGTGGGGCTGGGACCCGATCATGGGCGGCGCGCGCGCCATCCTCGAAGGTTCCGTCTTCACGAGCTGGATCTACTCCGCGCTGGACTGGCTCGGCCTGCAGTCGCTGCGCACCGTGGTGGCGCCGCTGTTCGTGCTGACGATGGCCGTGCCGCTGGTCATTGCGTCGATGCTGATCTTCATCAGCCTGTTCTCGGTGCCGGCCGTGGTGAAACACCTGGATCGCAGCTACCCGGGGCTGCTCAAGGCGCGCGGCGGCAGCGTCGCCGGCAGCGTGTTCCAGGCGCTCGGCAACACCGTGGTGTTCCTGCTGCTGGTGCTCGTGACGATGCCGCTATGGCTGATTCCACCGTTCTTCGCGCTGATTCCGCCCGTGCTGTGGGGCTGGCTCACCTACCGTGTGATGACCTACGACGCCCTGGCCGAGCACGCCACGGCCGAGGAGCGCAAGACGCTGATGAAGCGCCATCGCACCTCGCTGCTGATGATCGGCGTGGCCGTGGGCCTGCTCGGCTCCGCGCCGACCTTGCTGTGGGTCTGGTCGGCTGTCATCATCTTCCTGTTTCCGGTGGTGCTGGCCGGCACACTGTGGCTGTACGTGCTGATCTTCATCTTCTCGGCGCTCTGGTTCGGCCATTTCTGCCTGCGGGCATTGGCCGAATTGCGCGCCGAGCGCGACGCCGCGGCACCCCCGCCGCCGCCAGCTACCGACGTGATCGACCTGGCGCCGGGCGACGTGCGCCGCATTGAACAATCCTGAGCGAGGAACACCATGGGTTTCGGTTTGATTGTCATCGGCGATGAGATCCTGTCCGGGCGGCGCGAGGACAAGCATATGCGCCGGACCATCGAACTGCTGGGCGCACGCGGCCTGGCGCTGGACTGGGCCGAGTATGTGGGCGACGAGCGCGAGCGCATCACCGCCACGCTGCGCCGCACGCTGGCTGGGCCAGACGTGGTCTTCTGCACGGGCGGCATCGGCGCCACGCCGGATGACCACACGCGCCAGTGTGCGGCGGCCGCGCTGGGCGTGGAACTGGCGCTACACCCCGAGGCGCGTGAGCAGATTGCGCTGCGCATTGCCGAGACCGCCAACGGCGACCCGGTCAAGGCGGACCTGAATCTGCCCGAGAACCAGCATCGCTTCAAGATGGGCGAATTTCCGGTCGGGGCGCGCATCATCCCCAATAGCTATAACCGCATTCCGGGCTTCTCGGTGGCCGACCATCATTTCATGCCCGGCTTCCCGGTCATGGCGTGGCCGATGATGGAATGGGTGCTGGACCACTATTACGCTCACCTGTTCCACCTGGAAGTGGCGCAGTCACGCGCTTTCTATGTGTTCGAGGCGCCCGAGTCCACCCTGACGCCGCTGATGGAGCAGGTGGAGGCCGCATTCGCCGGCATCCGCGTATTCAGCCTGCCATCCGTGGGCGACGTAAGCCGGGGCGACCGCTTCGCACGGCGCCATATCGATCTCGGGGTGAAGGGGCCGGCAGAACTGGTCCTGCCGGCCTATGCGATGCTGCTCGAGGGCGTCCGCGCCATGGGGTACGAGATCGTCGAGCAGTAGAAACCCAGTCTGATGGGTGGCATGCGGGAACTCGTGCGAAGCGCCATTGATCAGCATCGGCGTCTTGTGCGGCTTCCTGGGCTGGCTAGTCAATATGGTAGGCATCGGGTCCATGGCAGTCCTCATTCTGCTGCCGGTGGTCCTGTTGTTCGTCATGTGGGCATACATGGCGATTCTGATCTTTGCCGTACCCTGGTTCGGGCACTACTGTCTCCAGGCGCTGGCTGACCTGCGCGCGGAGCGGGCGACCCCGCTCCCACACGCCATGGACGGGCGCTAGCTGACGGCTCCCCTTACGCCCCGTGCCACGGCAGGTTGCGCTTGCACCAGCCTTCCACGGTCTTGCGGTGGTATTCCTCGTCGCGGGCGCCTTCGAAGCCTTCCAGCACATCCATCGCATACGAATAGCCGGCCTCGGCCGCCAGCCGGGCCGCGTGCTTCGAGCGCGCGGCGCTGCGGCACAGGAACAGCACCGGCGCATCGGTCGGGACGCGAGCCTTGAGTTCCTCGATGAAATTCGGGTTTTGCTTGCCGCCGGGGTAGCTGTTCCATTCCACATGGGCGAATTGCTCGTCCGGCAGGTTCACGCCGCCTACCCAATCCAGTTCAGCCTGCGTGCGTACGTCCACGAGCACAGCCTTCGGGTCGGCCTGCAGCAGTTCATAGGCTTGCTGCGGGTCCAGCGCGCCGAAGTACGCAAGCTGGTTCTGTTGCTGGCGCGCGTGCGCCGCCTGGAGGAGGTCGTCTCGGGTAGTCATCTTCTGTGACGGAGTCAATAAGAGAAGCGGGAGAAAAGCGGGTTCGCTGTGCCGGGGCAACAGCGTTGCCCGGCATCTGGCGCGGCACTGGGATGTCGCCGCGTTCGGCGCTATTCTAGCGCGCAGCCACGGCCATCCCCGGAAAATCAGTGCTCGCGGCGCGCGCCCGTCTTCGGTGCGCATTTTGGTGCGACAGCACTAAAATAGTGCGTTTTCTTGCTTCATGCACCGTAATGGTGTTTGATGAAGTTGCTGCGTGGCGGTGCGCAAGTGGATCGTTAGCCGCGCCGGCACGGCCCGGTCGAGTTGTATGCAATCCGCGACCCCCGCCACGGTGCGGCGTGACCGATCACTGCACATTTTTCGGGATGGCGAGGGCAAATGAGGGCGTCGGTTGGCATGCTTTCTGCTAACATTCCTCGTCCCTTTTGGGGCGGTTCCCGCGAGGGTTTTCCGGGGCCGGACCCAACAATGGCTTTCCCAGACTCAGCCCGAATTTCCAGGAGATAGGCATGGCCCACAGCGTTGCAGATGTGATGAAGCTCGTGAAGGAAAACGACGTCAAGTTCGTCGATTTCCGTTTCACGGATACCAAAGGCAAGGAGCAACACGTGTCTGTGCCCGTGTCGCACTTCGACGAAGACAAGTTCGAGAGCGGCCACGCCTTCGACGGTTCCTCGATCGCCGGCTGGAAGGGTATCGAAGCTTCGGACATGCTGCTGATGCCGGATTCGAACACGGCCCACATCGACCCGTTTTACGAAGAACCGACGCTGGTGCTGACCTGCGACGTGATCGAGCCGTCGGACGGCAAGGGTTACGACCGCGATCCGCGTTCCATCGCGAAGCGCGCCGAAGCCTACCTGAAGAGCACCGGCCTGGGCGACACCGCCTTCTTCGGTCCGGAACCTGAATTCTTCATTTTCGACGGCGTGACCTGGAACGTCGACATGCAGGGTTGCTCGGTGAAGATCCATTCCGAGGAAGCCCCGTGGTCGTCGGGCAAGGAATTCGAGCACGGCAACAGCGGTCACCGTCCGGGCAAGAAGGGCGGCTACTTCCCGGTTGCCCCGATCGACACCTTCCAGGACATCCGTTCGGAAATGTGCCTGATCCTCGAATCGCTCGGCATTCCCGTTGAAGTCCACCACCACGAAGTGGCTGGCCAGGGCCAGAACGAAATCGGCACGCGTTTCAGCACGCTGGTACAGCGCGCCGACTGGACCCAGCTCCAGAAGTACGTGATCCAGAACGTGGCGCACACCTACGGCAAGACGGCGACGTTCATGCCGAAGCCGGTGGTGGGCGACAACGGTTCGGGCATGCACGTGCACCAATCCGTGTGGAAGGACGGCCAGAACCTGTTCGCAGGCAACGGCTACGCCGGCCTGTCGGAA
>Ga0255338_1001735_pt1 | contig 38032 bp, 55 predicted proteins | sample MeOH1_35cm_T4_19_FD_203715 | JGI IMG/M metagenome (GOLD analysis project Ga0255338, IMG submission 203715) | Sandy soil microbial communities from University of British Columbia, Vancouver, Canada - MeOH1_35cm_T4_195 | ecosystem: Engineered > Artificial ecosystem > Sand microcosm > Unclassified ...
CGGCGGGCTTGGCCCTGCCCGTAGTCCATCATTACTGCCGCGCCGCGGGTGGTGCCGACCGAGAGCGCGTGCAGGAACGTGTTACGGGTGATCGCGATGTCTTTTAGGTCATGCGTCAGCAACATGAGCCACGCGTCGCCTTCGGCGCCGATATCGGTGAACAGGTTGTTCGTGGCCAACACACGCTGCACATGCACATTGGTCCCGGTGGGGACGTAGGAGTTGTCGTAGGCTTGCAGGTTCAACCCGCGCGGCGAGTTCCGCACCACGTTCCACCGGAACGTCACGTCGGTGGTCCCCTCCCACATACACCCGGTCCCACACGAGTCGGTCGTGCTCTTGATCACGATCGCCATGCCCACCTGGGCGTCCACCCAGTTGTTCTCGAACACGTTCCCCTCGACCAGCACCCGCCGCGCGTTCTTGAGCTCGAGGAGGTTCTTGACGGTCCAGACGCCTTTCCAACTCACGGGCTTCGTGATGTGATTCCTTCGAATCGTGATATCGCTTGGCGAGAGCCCCACGATACCCGGATCAGCGCCGCCGGCCATCACGTTCTCACCCGCGCCCGCGAGCGTGTTGTTCTCGATCAGGTACGGCCCGGGGCCGTTCCACATCTCGATCGCCTGCGAGTCGAATCCCTTGCCGTGGCAGTCGTCGAGCCACGAATCGCGGACGGCGGTCTCGGCCGAGTTGAGCGCGAGACAGCGCGACGTGTTCGTGGAGTCGTGCCCGTGGAGGTACAGGCGCTCGAGGGAGAAGTTGCGGGGCGTGAGGGCCAGCGTGTTTTGGATGTCGCCGCCAGCGACCCATCCACCGTCGCCGAGTTTGAGGAGCCCGTAGTTCTGCCGCACGCCGCGGGGGGCGGCGGTCGGGGTGGCCGAGAGGTCCAGAGCGAGCAGGCGCCAGTTACACGCAGGGCCGGCGGTGCGGAGCGCCGCCTCCGTGTTCGGCGTGAGGATCTTGGCGAGTGCGAGTGCTGCCGCCTTCGTCGGCGTCATCCGGCTGCCGGCCGGGGGCAGCAGCGAATCGGGGATGTCGGTCCGGAGCGTGATCGTCCCCGCGCCGCACGCGGTGCCGGGGATAGTGAAGTTCCCGATCCACGTGGCGCCGCGCGCCAGCGCAATCGTTTGGCCAGGCTGCGCCGTATTCAGGGCCGCCTGCAAGTCGCCGCCCACTCCGACGCGGATCGTGGTGCCGGTGGACGCGGGGAGCGCTGGCGGCACACTCCGCGGCAGCTCCGGCGGCGTGGCCAGGGTGACCGTGGTATCCGCGGGCGGCGGTGGGGTGACCACCGAGTCAACCGGCACCACGACGGGCGCCGGCACCGTGAACGTCCGTGAGGCCGCGGCGGTGCGCCCCAAGGAATCCCTGACGGTGAGTCTCGCGGTGCGCGGGCCTTCGTGCGGGTACTGGAACGAGAATGCCGGGACGTTGCCAGGCGAACAGTCGGGAAGCGCGCCGCACGATTGCCACTGGTACGCGATCCGCGCGCCCGTGCTCGCCCCCGCGTTGAAGGCGCACGTGAGGTTGGTCCCGCACACGACCACGAACGAGGCGACGGGCGCCGGTGGCGGCGTCGGGGCTGGAGTCACCGCCCCCCTCAACAGGGTATCCATCCGCGCGCGGATGCGGGTCTGCGCGCGCTTCGAGTACTGCGGCGCGCTCTTATCCCGCGCCAGCGTATCCATGTCCATCCGCGTGCGCGCCACGAACGCGCTGTCGCGGGCCGTGGGGGCTTGGGCGGGGAGCGAGGGGGCGGCGAGCGCGAACACCAGCACAATGAGATGTCGCATACCTAATCCATCAGAAGGGGCCGAAACCCCGACCGACCCGCGCACGCGGAACGGCCGGAGCCTTCGGAGATCGTCAGGTGGCCGGCTCGAGCGTGATGTAGTAGTCCTTGCCCACCTCGAACTCGGCCAGCGCGCGCTCGTTGATCGTCGCGAACTCGATCTGGCCGCCGGGCGTGTAGGTGTAGAACTGCTTCATCTCCTCGTATGCCGGGTCGTTCTGGTCCGGCATGACGGGGCCGAGCTTCACCGTGCCGACGAACTTGTTCTCGCCGTAGCCGATGTTCGTGCCCTTGTGCTGGCACCGGAACCGCAGTCGCGTAGCCATGCTGTCCTCTTGTGTTCGATGTGGGCCTGCCGATGGGAACCGCGAGGCTCCGCCCTCGCTCGCCGGTCGTGGATACCGGGCATTCAGAACGTCACCCGCGCCCCGACGAGGGGCGTGAAGGTCTGGGGGGCCGTCGTGTACTGGAGAGCGCCGACGAGGCGAATCGGGCCGAACAGGCGTATTTCTAGGCCGCCTCGCGCCACCATCGTTTGCGCGGCGAACGGATTCACCAGCGCTTCCACATACGGCAGCACCCGCGGGTTCGCGCGGGCGAGCTGCACGCGGAACAAGGCGGCGTCCGTGGCGCGCTGTTGGGCGCTGAGCGCGAGCAGGGAATCGCGCTGTGCGACACGGGTCTCACACGTGGTGAGCGCCACGCGGCACGCGCGGATGGTGGTGTCCGATGCGGTGACGAAGCGCTCGACGAGCAGCGTATCGGTACGGTGGATGAGTACGGAATCCCTGAGCGTTTCGTAGCGCGTGACTGCGCGCGTGAGGTGGATGGTGTCGGTGATGTACTGGGTATCGGTGCGCGCCGCCTGCCGTGCGTACGCCGCACTGTCTCGTTGGAGCTTCGCGACGCGCTCTTTCAGGGCGCCCTCGCGCTCACTGGCGCCCCGGTCCCGCCAGACCGCGAACGCGATCAGCGCAACGCCCGCGATGCCGATGCCCACGGCCCGCACGTACGGCCACGCGGCCACGCGGCGGAGCAGGGCGGGGAGCGGGGTCACGGGGAGATGGAGAACGTCTGTGTCGGCAGCGACATCGATGTGCTGCCGCTCGATGTCCACACGTAGGCCCGCGGCCGATTCACGTACTCGTACGTCTCGCGGTCAAGCGTTAACAGGTCGGCGCGATAGTGGAGTCCGATTTCGTTGGGGGCGCCAGAGTCCGGCGCGAGATACGAGAAGTTGACGACATGACGCTCGATGAAGTCGCCAACCGCGTTATGTATGCGCGTTGCGCAGTTGAGCGGCCAGTATGGCCATTCCCGGTCGAACGCGAGATGACAGCCGTATGCCTGTTCAAAGGCAAACAGCGGCATCCCGACCGTCACCCACAGCGGCCACGCCCACCACGGCGCTTTGCAGTACCCGTGTTTCGCGTCGCGTTCAGCGCGTTCGTGCCACGGCGCGTACATGGCCCACGTCGAGCGGACGGACATCCATCCGCTCGCGAAGCAGCATCGCAGCACAAACCAGATCGAACGCGAGCGCCATTCGTTGTCGGTCATCGGACTGAGAGAGAAGGGAACTGCTCTGCACTCATGGTCGCGAACTTCCGCGCCACCACTTCGACGGGAGCGTTGCGGTAGCCGTATCGCGCGTACTGGTACAGGCACTGCGCGACGGCCACGGGAATCGACAGCCGGTGCATGTCGAGCGAATGGGAGAACTCGTGTGCGCGCGATTCGCTCGTGATCTCGTGGCCCCGCACGAAGCAGTGGCGGCCGAGCGTCAGCTTCCAGTTGCCGAGCGGGTTGTCGGACATGCGCGCGACGAGCCGACCGATCCACGACCCGAAGTGGTACGTGATGTCGCCCGGCTCAGGCGCGCCCCGGAGCCACGCGAGCGTGCGGCCGGCGAGGTAGAGCACGGTGAGGGTGAGGAGGGCGATGACGAGTGTGGTCATAGCGCACCACACACGCGCCACAGTTCCACGATCCCTTCCTCTTTGTAGAGTCGGATCGCTTCATCGGACGGCGACGGCTTCACGGTCCCGAACTGCCAGTGCGGCCAGTCCTTGAACGAGTGCCAGTCGCCGCCCCAGTCGAGCCCGGCCGCCTTCCCGGCCTCCACCACCACGCCGCGCCAGTCCTGCGCGCCCTGATCTTCGGCATCCCACGGCGCCCACCCGCGCGTCGGGTGGATCACGTCAACAGCGAGCCCGTAGAAGTGCCACGTGCGCCAGCCGTCGTTTGCCTTGCTCACACCTAACGCGTGGTACATCCGCGCCAGCCGGTGCGAGCGCATGGTCTCGTAGACCGTGGCGACGTAGCCCTTCGTCGCGGCGCGGTTGAGCATGTCGCGCACGCGGTCCTCCATCTTCGGCGCGAGCAACCGCAGGTCCGCGTTGACGAGCTTCCGCGCGTCAGCGTCCGTGACGGCGAGGGCCATCAGAGCACGCCACGGTCAGGGACACCGAGGTCGGGGCGCGGGGTTGGCGCCCCCGGCGGCGGCTCCTCTTGCCCGCTCGCCGGCATCTCGCGCCACTTCTGGACTTTCTGGTACGTCGAGACGCCGGAGAGCGCGAGCGACGCGCCCAAGAGCATCGCGAGCACACCTTCCGCGATGTTGTCCTGCTTCCCGGCCACCATCATCCCGAGCGGGACGAGGATCACCAGCGTCGACAACGCCATCCCGAGCGCGATTTGCGCGTTCGTGGTCGGGAAGTCCTCCAGCCATTTCCAGTTCATCCCGGCTCCTCGGTGAGTGGTGGGTCATCACTGCGCCGCCCCTTCCGTCTCCGCTCCTCCCCCTGCCAGCCGCCACCTTGCAGCGCGCCCCGGATTTCCCCGATGTCTTCCCCGTGGTCGCGGATATCCTGGTGCAGGGCCTGGAGCGTCGAGTCGAGCCGCTTGACGGCGGTGGTCATCTCCGACACGACCCCGCTCATCCGGGGGATCTCCCGGAGCGCGATGCCGTGCGCTTCGACGGCGGATTGCAGCATCACGAGGGTGTCGCGGTGCGCCTCCGCGAGCGCGGTGGTGGCGTGCATGGTGGTCAGTTCATCCCGGAGCGCCATCCCGACGAGGCGCTGGAAGGTCCACCACAGGGGCCAGCGGATGAGGGCGTAGAGAAAGCCGAGCACGACGATGATCCCGCCGGCAATCTCCAGTTGGTCCTTCGTCGGCACGGGCTGTCCGCCGCTCTGCACCGGGCTACCCCATCACGGGTTGCGGTCCCTCAGTCATTGGCACCTCACAACGAAAAGGCCGCCCAATGCGCGCAGTGCGCAGGGCGGCCGGTGGGACTGGCGTCGGGGGTGGCCAGCGGCCACCGATGTCTGGGGCCTGTGGCCCCTTAGGAAAATACAGGGATTCACGGGCTGGCGCTAATGGTTTCTGCGCCCCTGCTGGACAACCGGCGCGCTCTACCCGCATCATCGCCCCGCATGGGACTCCTCATCCTGTTCATCGCGTGCGGCATCATGGCGATCATCGGCGCCCAGATGCTCGAGAAGCACGGGCGGGCCGGCACGGGCGCCGTGCTCGGGTTCCTCTTGGGACCGATCGGCATCCTGATCGCGTTCCTGATGGCCGAAGGGCACGCGAGGGAGAAGCGGGAGCGAGAGGAGCGGGAGCGGGACCGGGCGGCGTGGGCGGCGGTGCTGGCGAAGCGGGAGCCGCCGGAGCGATAGCCCCCATGCCCCTCAAACCCTGCCGCGAGTGCCGGAAAGAGGTGAGCACGCAAGCCCGGACGTGCCCGCAGTGCGGGGCGCAATGGCCGACCGAGAAGGCGAGTCGCGTGGAAAGCGCCAATGCCGTCCGCCAGTTCGCGGTCATCGTGTTCCTTGCCATCGCGCTCGCGTATCTGCTGATGGCGGTCTGGTAACCCCGCGTGCGGCGGGTCACTGGCGGGGCCTCGTAGTTGCCCGAGTGGCCGGTGTCGGCCCCGTGTGCTATCATCGGCGGCCTATGCGTTCCCGCATCGTCCAGGCCCTGCTCGTCGTTGTGGCGCTCGCCGGGCTGCTGATCCCACGCGCGGCGAACCGCGCGGACCAACTGCTGATCGCGGCGCCACTGGCGATTGCGGCCGTCTGGCAGCGCTACGACCGCCGCTTCCTGCTGTGGTCTCTGTACGCGCTCGGGTACGTGCTGTTCGTCACCACGCGCGGCTACGCCCACACGCTCGGGATGCCGGTCCACTGGGACTACGTGATCGCGGTGGGCCGCGCGATCGGCTGGGGCGAACTGCCGACGCACCGGCTCCAGCGGTGGCTCTACCGGCCGGGCGAGCCCGGACTGCACGACTACTTCTCGGTGATCGTGCACGGCTCGTTTTTCTTCCTCCAAACCGCGCTCGCCGCCGTGCTCTGGTACGTGCGCGCCCCCCACTGGCCGCGGTACATCAAAGCGTCGGTGATGACGTGGGCGGTGAGTCTCGCGCTCATCATTCTGGTGCCGACCGCGCCGCCGTGGATGGCCGGGAGCGCGGGCCGGATCGCGCCCGTCTCGCGCGTCCTCTACGATCTGATCACCCACACCGCGCCGCGCGTGTACGAGTACGGTGTGGGGATCGCCGGAGACAACCCGGTCGCCGCGATGCCGTCGCTGCACTTCGCGGGTGCGCTCCTCGTCAGCCTCGGTCTCTGGCACTGGCACTGGACCGCGCGACTGCCGGCCGTTCTCTACTCCGCGTGGATGGCGTTCGCGCTTGTGTATCTGGGCGAGCATTACGTGGCTGACCTGCTGGTCGCGGGACTCATCGTGGCGGGTGCGTGGACGGCGGCCGGTCGCGAGCGCTGGCCCCAATGGCTGCGCGGCGCGTCATTGCCACCCGCCCCACGCTGATCCGATGGCCACGCACTATCCCCTCAAATCCCCGCGCGTCGGCGCGATGTTCGTCGCCGGCTACGCGGTGGTCGGTGTCGTCGCGTGGCTCGTGCTCCGCCGACCGCAACCGGGCAGGCCGACCGGGGAGTGGCGCAGTGTGATTGTGGACGCGGCGGGCGACACGTCGGTTCGCACGCTGGGCTTCGCGTGGCCCGACGGCGGCGTCTACGAGTGGCGGAAGAGCGGGCTGCGCCTGCATTATGCGGAGTTCCGCGCCGCCGTGCGCCAGCCCAACGGCGCGTTCTGCCTGGAGATCCCGTCCCATCCCCGCGAATGCCTGGACATGCGGTTGTACGTCCGCGACGACTCCGTGGTGGTGACGCACGGCGATACGGTGCACTGGGTGTTCCACCGGGCACGCTAGGATGTGGTGCTCCCGCCGGCTCGCAGTCCCTCTCACACTCACCCGATGCCTCACACTGATCATCCGCTGACGTGGCGGTGGTGGCTGCTCGCCGGGCTGCTGCTGTACCTCACGGTCAACGCTCTCGTCTGGCTCATCGAACGCGCCAGCGTGCCGGGGGTGTGGTGGCGGTGAGCGCGCTCATCCCCGCCTCACGATCCACCGCAGGATGAACCGCACGGCGCGTAGCAGGAACCGGAACGCCTGTTGACGTTCTGCGACAGTCAAGTCGGTCCCACCGTCCAGCTTCGCGAGCAGGGTGTCGAGTTGGCCTAACGCCTGCTCGACTTGCTGTCGGTCTTGGAGGTAGCGGCCGGGTGGGTTCGGGGTGACCGGAACGCCGTCCTTGGTCAGTACCCCGCCGCGCAGCCCGTAGCGGTCGCGCTCCGTCAGTAGCGAGTCCACGAGCGGGGCGTTGGTCTCCGTATCGAAGTCGAGGGTCTCGGCGGGCTCGGTGGCCATGACTCGCTGCCAGCGTGCCGCTTCGCCCGGCATCACATCTTCCATGCCGGCGATGGCTCCGTCCGCGCGCGCAAATAGTCGCATCGTTAGGTATCGGCGGATTAAATGGCTATGACGACGAGCGTGCGATAGTAGTAGCTGAACGTCGAGCCGTCGACGCGATACTTCATCGTGAAGGTGTTGGAGCCGGCCGTGAGGCCGGTGATCTTGAAGGCTTTGCTCGCGGATACCGGGAAGCCGGAGTTTATTCCGACACAACTCGCCCCATTCACATCGGTCGCGGCAATCGTTGAGGCACCGGAGACCTCCACGCCAATGAAGCCGGTGTTCCCCGAGCCCGATACCCGGTAGATGTTGGCGGACGCGATCACGATGACCGAGGTGCCGGTCGTGAGCGTAACCGCCGGACCCGACGTCGTGAGATTGGTGTAGGTCGTGCTCGACGTGCTTTGATCGGTGTCGACCCTGGCACTGTCGATCGCGGTAACGACCCCGCCGCCGGTCTGGTCCGCCCACTCGGCCCGGTCGTTCGCCGCGTTCCACGTCGGCACTTGCCCGTCCGTGGGCGTGCCGTGGACGCCTACGTACGGATCACCGGCTGCATTTACGGGGTCGGGGTTGAACTGTTCTTTGGCCATCGTTAGGGCAGGTCCGGGTACGTCAGCTTGAACCACGCGTGCATTGCCAACAGTTCGGCGTCGGTGAAGTCGATGCCCGGCGCGACGAACAGCAGGGGGTCGCCGAAGTCCATGCTGTCGGGGCCTTGCGCGAAACTGAGGTTGGTCCCCGGCCACCCGAAATCGATGTAGGTGCCGGTCGCGGTCGTCGGAATCGTGGCTGCGGCAACGTCGCCCTCGACGACGCCGTTGACGACGCACTTGACGCGCGTGCCGGTGTAAATCAGACCGACCTGGTGCCACGCCCCGTTGGCCATCGGGGTCGTGCCCACCGCGGTCCCGCTACCACCGATGCGCGCCGACGGGACGCGCCCGGCCGTGTTGTCGTAGAAAAACCACGCGACGCGCCCCCCACTCGGGTTCACAATCCCGAACACCGACTTATCGCCGGGGCCGGAATTGAGGTACATCGGCATGAAGATGGCGAAGCCGTTTTGCAACGCCGCCGCCTCGCCCGCTGAGAAGACGTACCGGCAGTACGTGTGCTCGAACGACGGGAGCGCCGGACACTGCATGCGGCGCGGCCCAGCCGCCCACGTCGTGTCGTAGGTGTCGGCGCCTGTCGAGTTTCCGAGCACGAGGTCCCGCGTCGGCCCTTCGGCCACCTTGTTCGCCACCGTCTGCCCCGATCCCTCAGTGAGCGCCCAGTAGGCGAAGGCGGACGGCGTCCACGGGATATCCACCGGTGGCGTCCCCGACGCACTCACCACCGCCCCAATCAACGCGAGGGAGCCGAAGGCGGGGTCCGCGGCGGCGTCGCCGCCCACGGAGACGAGGCGGCAGAGTTGGAGGCCACGGGCGTCCGCCTCGGTGGTCACCAGGGAGCCGATGATGTCCCCGGTACTGGTGAGCGAGAGTTGCGGGCCGGAGGTGCCGTCCAGCGCGCGCCACGTCGAGTCCGACGTGCGGAAGTACTCGACGCGCAGGTAACTCCCCGAGTTCCCCGCCGTGACCACCCGGCCCGTGAGGTTGTGCTTCTCCCCGATCTGGACGTAGCGGCGTAGCCTAACGTCCACCTCGGTCACCGCCGCCGGGACATCGGGGATGAGGCACTGACTGCCCCCCTGCGCCCGGATCTCCCACCGTGTCGGCGCCTGCGCAATCGCGGTCGGCGGTGGTGGGGCAGGGGAACCGGGGGTGGAGCCCCCGCCCGGTGGGGTGCCCGTGCCCGACCCACCACCGCCCCCCGACACGCTGACCGTGGTGGTGCCCGCGGAACCGCTGAGCAGGAACTCACTCAACAGCTTGGTCTTCGTCGCCAGCGTCAGCGTGGTGCGCTTGGGGGTCAGGTAGTCAATCAGCGGCTTCTCCACGATCCGAACGAGGGTGTTCGCGACACCTAACGCGGATTCGTTGATACGGGCGTAGGCCCCGATCAGCAATTCGTCATACACACTCTCCCCCGCCCGCTCCAAGTCATCGCACTCCACCTCGTAGGTGGCCACCGGGTCCCGGTTCAACTGGAGCGCCAGCACCCCCGCCGCCCACAACGCATTCGCCGCCGAGTACTCCACCCACCGCCCGGCCGGCGTCAGCCCGACCTCGAGTTGCACGGCGTCGACGTAGACCTCCATCCCGACGCCGGTGGCCGAGATGAACACCGCCACGCCACTGCTGTTGTACGCCCCGAGGTCGATCCCCTGTACGGTCAGCGTCTGCCACGACCCGGCCGCCACGGCGGGGGACGTGGTCACCGTGGGGAAATCGGGGGGCACCACGATCACCGACGCGCCGGGGATCTGCGTCGAGACGTTGCCGGTGTAGAGTTGGAGGGTGAACGTGGAGGACCCCGAGAACGCCTTGAAGAACACGCGGGCGGTCAGGGTGAAGAACTGCGCCCCGGTGACCGCGCGCGGGTAAATGGGATCGGAGTAGAAGGTGGTGCGGGGGCCAGAGGACGCGATCTTGACCGACGAACCACCGTAATCGGTGTACAGCGCGTCGGTGTTCTGGGTGAGCTGTGAGGGGTTGAGCACCACGGTCCACCCGTCCGGCACCCCGGCGGTCCACGTGCGGAACCACGGGCGCCGGACGAGGTTCCGAATGCCGACCAAATCACCCCGCTCGACCGTCCCGACCTTCGTGCCGTAGGTGGTGATCGCCGAGGGCGAAGCCACAGAGGTGACCAACGTCCCGGCGCTGTCGGCCCGGAGCTCGTACTGACGCCCTGACGTGATGCCCGTTGATGAAGCAAGGGTCACCGTTGCCGGTGACCCTGCCGCACTATCCGTGATCTGGACCAGCGGGTTGGTCCCATCCGGGACCACATAGCACCCATTCAGTTGATCATCCTCGAGCACCGGGCTCGGCCCGCCTTCCGGATCGGTGATCTCGTACGTCGTACCACTCGCGAGCGTCAGCGTCCACGCGGCGCGGGCGACGGTGGAGGAGACGCCATCGGCGTCGGTGGCCCCGAACGGGTACACGACGGTGGCCTGCTGTTGGGCCGAGCGAGTGTAGGAGAGGCGGCGGAGGTTCTTGCGGGCGCGAAGGTCGGGAATGGCCGCATCGCCATTCACCTCCGTCACCACATCGATGTAGTACCCAGTCGTCCCATTCCTCCGCACCCGGAGTTCCGCGGGCCGCTTCGTCGTCGGGTCCCGTGCAAGGTCACAGAGTGTGCGGAGCAGGGCGAGCGGGGTCGCGCGCTCGAATACGACGTCGTACTTCGCCGTCGGATCGACGGTCCCACGCGCGAAGTAATCGTATTCGGCCGGCAGCTTCGCGATGATGTAATCGTCGATGACTTCCGTCAGGGTCACCTGCGAGAGGCCGATGTCGAAGTCCACCACACCGCTGCTCTGTGTCTCCGAGATGACGGTGGCATCCGCGAGGTCAAAGAGCGGGGACACGGCGACAACAGTGACCCTCCCACCCTCTGCCTGCTCCCGCCCGTCATCCTGGATGCGCCATTCGGTGAAGGTGGCGTCCGAGAACACCAAGCGGAGGACCCTGCGGGTCCTCAGCACCGCCACCGCCTGGTCCGTCGCGGGCGTGACCACAGTTACCCGATCATTCCCGTCCAGACTCTCGCGCCCCTCGCACTCCAGCACTTCGCGGAACACCGCCAGCCGCACGCCGTCCGCACACTCGTAATTACTCCACACTTCGGCCCGCGCGAGGAGTGCCATTACCAGTAATTCGCGCGGTACGTGGCGGTGGCGGACGACACGGTACCCGCCGTGACAGTATACGCCAACGTGCCCCAATCGGGCGTTAGCGTGTCCGCGTCCGCCGGGTCGAGCGCGATGAAGTCGCCGGCAGTCAACAAGGCGATGCCGTCCGCATCGCTGCCCGTGTTGTGCACAATGGTACGCCGGGCGCAGTCGATCTCGACGTAGTGGGCGGCGTTGGCGAGCGTGACGGTGAGGGTGAACGAGCCAACCGTGGAACCCGCACTGTTCTTGTACGTGACGGTCGGGTTGGTGTAGGCCCCAGTCAGCCGGATCACGGGTCGGGACGGGGCCTCCCCGATCGGCATGTCCGTCGCCGACCCCGTGAACGTCACCGCGGAGAGCGACGTCGATTGCCAGTAGGGCTTGAGCGCCTGGAACGTCAGCGTGACGCGCGCGGCGGGATGGACGCCATTCGGCGAGAAGTGGACGACCGGCGCCCCGACCTGATCCACCTCCACGAACGTGTTGGCGTCGAGCGCCAGCAGCTTGAGCGCCACGGCCCGCACCGCCCATCCCTTGAGTTGCCGGAGGCTCGTCAGCATCGCGGCCTTCGTCGCGCCCGTGACGGTGCCGACGATCTGGATCTCGCCCGGCTTCACCGTGGGCGACGTGGACAGTTTCACGGTTTCCACGTTCCCCGGCACGTTCGCGGTGGCGAAGGTGCGCGCCGGCCCCGAGAGTGCGTCGGTCCACGATTCCACGGTGAACGAGAAATCGGCGACGTCCTTGTACGTGCCCGTAACACTCGTCACGGCCACGCTCACGATCCCGCTCCGGGCTCTCATGACACCGCCACCAGCCCGCGGGTGCGCGAGGCGGAGACCGCTTCCTCAGTGAGGATCCGCGAAATCCGGAGCGCCAAGCGCCGCGCCGCCGCGTCCCCGATCTCCTGGCCGGTCGTCGCGGGGTCCGTGGTGACCCCGGTGACCGTGACGGGTACCGCCCCGGCGGCAATCACCACGCTGACGCCACCACCACCCACCACCGCCCCGGCGCCTAACGCGTTGGAGAACGAGGGCGCCTGGATCGGCGCCACCGGCGCCCCCCCGAGCGCGCGGATCGCCTCCACCTCTTGCCGCCCGAGGATGATGAGGGTGGCGAGGTAGTCGGCCATGCGGTTCCCCGTGACTTCCGTCAGGGCTTGGGCCGCGTTGGCGATCGCCGACCGCTCCCCGCCACCGCCACCGCCGGCGCCGCCCACGGCGTCGGCCACGTCGTCCCCGAGCCCGCGCACGCTCTGGATGAGGGCCGCGATGAGGCGCTTGGTCGCCTCATCCTGGGACTCCGTAAACGCCTTCTGGAGATCGGCGATGGTGCGCGCGCGCCCCTCCTCGCTGGCGAGGTCGGCGCCCCCGAGGCCGAACGCCGTGAGCTTCTTCCCGAGCGTCTCCGCCGCCGACTCCCCGAACACCTGGCCCTCGAGGTCGATCTCGTCGAAGGCGGCGTTGAGCTGGTCGACCATCGACACCAGGCCATCCGTGAACCCCGTGAGCGACCCGGCGGCGTCGGTGGCCGCACCGGAGAGCGCGAGGAGCACGTCGACCAGCTTCTGCTCCTCGTCCGTGATCCCGCCCTCGCGGAGGGTCTCGAACAGGGCGTTGAGCCGCTCGCGGAACGCGTTGATCCCTTCGGCGGTCCCGAGGTCCAGCCCGTCGGCGATCCCGGCGAGTTCCGAGAACTGCGCGGCGAACGCTTCGGTGAGCCGCTGGAGCCGCTCGAGCGGTAGCGCGTCCCCGAGCTCGAACGAGGCCTCGAGTTCGGCGATCGCCTTCCGCTTGGCCTCGTCCAGATTCGCCGCCTCTTGCTCGAGCGCGGTGGCCAGTTCGTCCTCGATGCCGCCCAACTCGCCGAACAGGCGGGAGAGGATGTCCCGTAGCTCGGGGAACGAGAGCCCGTTGAGGAGCGCGGGGTCGAGCGTGCCTTCGCGCAGTTGCGTGAAGATCGCGCGCACCATCTCGCGCGCCGCCTCCCGGCCTTCCTCGGTCCCGAGGTCCAGCCCGGAGAGCGCCTTGAAGATCGCGGGGGCGCCCACCTTCTCGTCCGTGAGAAGCTTGGTCAGGGCCTCCGCCCGCTTCTCCGCCGTGTCGAAGTCCTTCGGGAATAACTGGAACTGGAGTTCGAGCGCCTTGAGCTGGCCGGCGAACGTACCGGCGAACCCCTTGAAGTCCAATTCCACGAGCGCCTGCTTGAGGAGCTTGATCTGGTCGATGCCTAACGGGCCGGACAGGTCGACGCCCGTCAGCTCCTCGAGGTCCTTGAGGGTGATGCCGGCTTGTTTCAGGGCGGCCCGGAGGAGCGCCGCGGCCCCCGTGTCCCCGGCCAGCCCGCGCCCCTCGAGCCCGCTGAGGTCGACCCCGGCCACCGCCCGCCGCGCCCGTGTGATCACGTCGCCCGAGAGGGAACTGTCCGCGAGGTCCCCCACCGCGTTGCGCAGGCGGTCCAGTGCCTCCACCAGTCGCTCTGTCTGCTCCGCCCGCGCGCGGTCCTGTGGCGACTCGCCGACCACCGCATCGATCGCCCCGATCCCGCCGATGATCTGACCGATCCCGGGGAGCGCGGAGAGAATGCCGGACGCACTCGAGAACAATGTCCCGAAGCCGCCGGCATCCTTCGCCAACTTGAACAGGTCACCGAGTCCGCCGGCCGCGTTCGCGATCCCGCCGATCATCTGCGTAATCGCGTCGTTCGCGCCGAAGAGCGCGGTGGCCAGCCCGAGCGCCACGTTCGCCGCCGCGCCGATCTTCGTGGCCGCGTTCGCCGCGTCGTCGGCCAGCACCTTCGTGGCCGCCGCCGCCTTCTCCTGCAACTCCACGATCCGCGCGTCGATCTTCGCGATGTCCTCGCGGATCTTGAGACGCGTGGCGTCGTGCTCGGCCCCCTTGTCGGCGAGGTCCGCCAGCTCCTGCTCGAGCTGCTTCCGGCGCTCCAGCAGCGAGGCCGTCTCCTTAAGCGGGACGATGCCTCCCGCGCGGCCTTCGGCGAGGGCCGCGTCCAACCCCTCGCTCGCCGCCGTGGCCGCAATCAATTCCTGGTGGAGCGCGGTGATCTGGTCGATCTGCGCCTGCGTGGCGCCCTTGGCCCGCATCGTCCGCTGCAACTCGGCGAGCGCGAGCCGCAGGTCGTCGACCGCCGTGGTGGTGAACGTGGCGAGCAGCCGCTGCATCTCGTCCCCGAGTTGCGCGGCGTCGAACCCGCTGGCCGCCTGCCGGAGCTCGACCAGCCGCGCCGACATCGCCGACAGGTCGTCCGCGAACTCGGGGAACTTCGTGCGGGCCGCGACCACTTCGGCCACGAGGTCCGCGAAGGTGGACTCGGAGAGCTTGTTTTCGCCGGAGAGGATCTGTTGGGCGCTCCCCAGTTTGGCGATCTTCTCCGCGAGCTGGTCCACCTCCGCGCGCGCCTTCTTGGCGGCTTCCTCTTGGGCCTTGAGTTCGTCGGCCGTGGGCCCGCCGCCCCCGCCCCTGCCGCCGACGAGCGGCCCGCTCGCGGCCCGCGCTTGCTTCGTCAGTTCGTTGAGCCGCGCGAGGGTCGCTTCCACGTCCTCGGCCTTCAGCACACCGACCTTCACGAGATGCTCGATCCCGGCGGCCACGGCCTCGGCGCCTTCGGTGGTGGTGGCCACGACATCCAGCGACCCTGTGGCGAGGGTCTCGGAGAGCCGTTTGGCGGCGCGCACGAAACTCCCCGCCTGGAGCTCCAGCACTTCCGTGTTGTGCCGCGAGGCTTCCGCGAACTTGGCCCCCAAGTCGGTGAGTCCGAGGTCCGAGATCCGCTCGGCCCGGGCACCGGTGAGGAACTCGATCATGTTCACAAAGTCGCGCAGTTGCCGCGTCACCGGGGGCAGGATCACCCGCCCGAGGTCGAGCAGGATGTTCTGAAAGTCGGTCAGCGCGCGCTTGTTCAGTTGCTCCGCCGAGTTGTTGAAGTCGTCGGCCGCCTTTCGCATTTCGGCGAACCCGTCGGCCGCCGCCGGCGTGGAGTCCGCGAGCTTCTGGATCGCGGCGCGCCCCGTGGCCCCCGACTCCGCGAGCTTGTTCAGTTCGGACGCCGCCTGCTTGGCACTCAGTCCCTTCTCGCCTAACGCGACCAGCGCGCGGGCCGCCGTGTCGAGGTCGAGCTTGAGGCGGTTGATGGCCGGGGCCGCGGCCTGGAGTTGGGCGAACAGGTCGGAGAGGGAAGTGCGCCCCTTCGCGGCCGCGAACAGGGTGCCGAGGGCGCGGGCCGCGTCCTCCGACGCCCCGCCGAACAGGTCGAGGGTCTGGTCCAGCCCCTCCACCACGCCCCCGAACTCCTCCCCCGTCGCGTCCACGGCGGTCTGCACGGCCTTGAGCCGCTGGACCGCTTGCTCGGGACCTTCGACACCAGCGCGGGCAATCTCCTGCAGGTTCCTGGCTAGTTCGGCCTGCGACTTTCCGGTGTCGCGGGAGACGGAGGCGATCCCGTCGCGCAGCTTGTCGAGCCCGGCGATGCCGTTCGGGACCGCGTTGGCGACGCGGCGTAACTGCGTCTCCACCTCCGCCGCCATCCGCGCGGCCTGGATCGCCACCCCGGCGACCGCGACGCCTAACGCGGTGATCGCGGCAACGGGGTTCGCCTTGACGAACTCCGAGAGCTTCCCGAATTGTTTCTCGGCGCCTTGGAGGTCCCCCTGCAATCCCGAGGTGCGCGCGCGCACCTCGTAGAAAAGTTCCGCGAGGAGGCGTTTGGGCGCCACGTTAGGCCGCCCCCTGCTTGCGCTCGGCCTTCGCCCTGGCCTCCGCCTCCGCCCGCCCGCGCGCGTGCTCCGAGGCGGTCGCGACCAGGGACAAGAGGCCCCGGTCCCGCATCAGCACCGGCGTCGGGGTCTTGGTCTCGAACTCCATCCCCGACCAGAACACGGACCAGTCGGGGCGCGTGCGCGGCGCCGTGGAGGACTCCAGCGCCGCGAACGGCGCCACGTTCACCCGCTGGAACGCCTGCGCCAGCAGGTAGAAGTCGAGCGGGGAGAGGTCCGCGAGCGCCGCCGGCACCTCGGGCCGCACCTCGTCCTCGCCGAACGGCAGGCGCGGGCCCGCCGTGGTCGCGATCCACACGATGACGCGCTGGAGGTAGGACTGCTCGTCGAGCACACGCACCAGCAGCTCCAGATCCTCCCGCGCCCCGTGCGCGGTGAGGGCCGCGTACGCATCGACCAACTCCGCCAGTTGCAGGTTGAGCCCGTGGATGCGCCGGAGCGCGACGTCCCCCTTCTGGTAGGCGGTGAGGGTGCGCGGGGCGCCGTCGGCGTCCCGGCTCACCAACTCCACCACCTCGGGGGTCTCGGCGATCGCGTCGAGGACCGCCGCGCGCTTGCCGGCGGTGGTGCGATCGTTCTGGCGGTCCTTGATCTCCACGCGGCGCGTGAGCCCCAACAGCAGCCCATACGCTCGCGCCCATCCCCGGAGATGCTTCTTATCGTTCTTCGCGCCGCCCGGATAGCACTCCGTGATTTCTTCGGCGGTGGCGAGACGCCCGGCAAGCAACTGATCCCGATACGTCTCGCACGCCGCCTTGAACTCTTGGATCAACGACACGGGGCTACGGCGTCCAGATCCGCTGATGGAACGCGGTCACCTTCGCGTTCAGCGTCATGCCGTCGGGGTTCGCCGCGCCGATGGTGATGTTGTTGTTGATCTCGACGGTCGCCTGCACGAAATCGACCTGCACGATGCGACCATCGTACAGCACGCCTTCCGCGCGGTAGCAGTGCAGCCCCTGCGTGCCGACCGTGTTGGAGTCGATGACCACGGCATACGGCGCCGACGCGGTGCCCGACCCGGTCTCGCTTTCGGTCGCGCCGAAGACCGCCTGCAGGTTCAGGTTGTTGTACCCGAGCAGCGGAGCGGTGAGCGTCAGCGTGGTGGACTCGCCGAAGAACGCGATGGCCGTGCGCGAGGTCGCCGCCTTGATCTCGGTCAGCGTCGACGAGCCGCCGAACTGGATGCCGCCCTCGGCGACGTGGCCGAGGTCGATCCGCTGCGCCTCCACGAACCGCGCACCGGACGACTGCGCGACCAGGAACGGCCGGGTGACCGGCATCGGCGTCGTCGCGGGCGTGCCGATGGTTTGGATCTCGACGCCGCCGTCGCCGTCGATCATCACGAAATCCGCCGCCGTGAAGTTCGTGATGGCGGTGACATCCACATCCGTGTCGCCGGCCGTGATCGCCCCGGCGGTCGTCGTGTCACCGGGCGTCGTCGGCTGGATGACGAACTTGTAGAACTTGTTCAGGTACTGAAACAGCTCCGAGCCAGATCCGCTGCGTGGCATGGTGGGGCTCCTAGTGGTGGTGGAACGAGCCGAACCGGCTCAGGGGGTGGGGCGGGGATGTGCGAAGGGCCAGCGCGGAGGCTGGCCCGTGGGGGTACGTGATTGCGTGGTTAGGCATCTATTGCGGCGCCGTCACTTTGATCAGGAGGTCCAGGTCGGAGCGCGCGGTGGCGGTGGGCGAGGTGTCGTCCCCGTCATCATCCCCGTCGCGGTCGGTGAGCTCGAGGACCACCGCGTCCAGCGACGGGGTCAGGGCCTGGAACGCCGTAGGCGTCAGGATTTCCCGGAGGCGCTGCGTCATGGCCTCCACCTTGGCCTGCGCCCCGGTCCCTTCCGCGAACGCGGCGGTGAGGACCTGCACGCGGCGCTGGTCGCCGATCCCGCCCGTGCGGTTGTTGGCGGCGAGTTGGTAGGCGATGACGGGCTTTTGGGCCGCCACCGCCGTGCGCCACGGGAGAATCAGGTTCGTGGTGCGGCCGCACAGGGTGCGCATCGTGGTGTCGGCGTTCGTGATCGTGGTGATCGCGTTGCGGACCAGCGTCGAGCAGGAGGTGGGCACGGGTTAGGTGCCTCCTATCTTCGCCGTCACCACCGCCCGCTGACTCTCGGCCACCAGCACCTCGGTCATCTGCTGCTGCGCATTCTCCAGCGCCGGCCGCGCGTGCGGGCGTGGGGCCATGTGGTGGCCTTTGCGCGGCTTCGTCATCCGCCCCTTGTTCTTCCCCTTCTGGTTCTTGAACAACCGCGCCGGCTTCGGCGGCGAGTCGACCCCGTACTCCAGCATCCACGTCCGGAAGTCGGAGGAGCCGACGCGGCGCACGCCCCGCACGACCGCTTGACGGATCGAGCGCCAGAGACGCCCGCTCTGCCGGCGGGGCGGGGCACCGGGGGCCGATGGCTTGCCGCCGCCCTTGGTGCCCAGCAGCCGCCGCCACTCCTTCTGCAGCACCCCGGCCGCGGCCTTCACGGGCTCGGAGTCCGCGCCCGAGATGTCGCGCGTCAGGCGCATGGCGTCCTTCGTCGCCGCCTGCAGCCCGCGCTGCAGCTCGCCCCGCTGGAGGGCGTTGATGGTGCGGGACATTAGCGGGGCAGGAAATCGAGACGGCACGGCGGCGCTTCGATGGCATTCGATCCACCGAACCCCATCACGCGCGGAAGGTCAGCGTATCGGCACTGTTGCTTCGCGCATTCCCACTCCGGGCCACGCGGCTGATAGCCGAACGTTGCCGCGATATGTCGCACCATCGGCTCGCCGCAGTACTCGCAATCGGGCGGGAACGTGCGGCGGTTGGTGCGCCACACACGCCACGCGCGCTGGATCGTTTCACGCCACGTCACCCGATCGCCTCCGTCGTCGCCGCGAGCGCGAGCTGCGTGAACCGCTTGAACGGCTTCGCGGCCGTGACCCGGAACCGCGTGCCGGCGTACGTGCCGGCCGAGACCACGAGCCCGTCCTTCTTCCGGATGTCCAGCGCCGTGAGCGCCATCGTCTCGACCTCGACGTCCGCCCCGAACACCTTCCGCGCGATTTCGTCGATGACCGGGTAGAGCTCGAGCTTGACGTCCGCGAGCGCGGTCACGGCGGTCCATGTGACCGCATCGTTCCCGTCCGTGGGGCGGTAGACCGAGAGCGTGGAGCCCCGGATCGCGTTCCGCCCCTCGACGCTCACAGCGCCCTCGCGTGCGCGGCGACCGCCATCTCCCACACCGGGTCGTCCTTCGGGAGTTTGGCCAACTGCTGGAACTGCCCGCCCACGGACTCCGAGAAGACGCCTTCGCTCCCGCGCTGCCGGTAGATCGCGGTGGCCACACGGAGGACGGCCATCGCGGCATCCGTAGGGAGGTCCGCCTGCGCGGCGTACGTCACATGCACGTACCGCGGGGCGCCGAATCCGCCGAACACGCCGTCGGTGCGCACCAGTCGGCGGGAACCGGCGGCGTAGAGGAGATCGGCGACAACCAACGTTTCATCCGGCTCCGCCGGATCGTACCCGAGCACCACGGAGGTGAGGGTGGAGATGGCGTAATCGAGATGGATCACACTCGACCCCGTCCCGTCCCGCACCTCCACGCGCGTGGTCTGCGCCGCCTGAAACGGGATGTGCGTGCGCCCGCACGCGCGCTCGAACATGGCTTCCACCTGCTCGAGCATCGTCGTCCGCAGGGTGTTCTCCGCGGTGACCGCCCCACCGAGCCAGGTATCGAACTCGGTGAGGCTGACCAGATCCGCGGCCACGTTAGACGTAGTAGAGCACGAGCGTGAATGCGCCTTCGGTCGCGTCCTGCACGGCGATCGTGGCAGTCGGCGTGCGCGCGGCGGTGGTCTTCACCGCGGTGCTCCCCGTGGAGTCCGGGATGATGTCCTTCCGCCCGGTGGTCGACCACGGGGCGCCCGAGACCGCCGCCGCCGACACGATGTCGTTGGCCCCTTCGACGTGCAGCGCGATGGTCGCGGTGGAGTCCGCCGAGTCGGGGGTATCGGTGACATCGAGATAGCCCCCGGTTACCACCGACCCGATGGGGATCGGGCCGTCCTCCGAGCGCAGGGCGATAGCACTCACGGCACCGCCCTGCGCCGCAAAGCTATACGTCCCCTTGTACACCTTCGGGACGCGAGTCCCTTCAATGATCGGCATGGGAAACTCCCGTTAGGTCCTGAAAACGTTGACCGTGGCGTCGGACCCGCCCGTGCGGATCGCGTAGACGACATCGCCCGGCTTGAGTGTGAGCGTCACGCTGGCCCCGCCGGCGAGCGCGAAGCCCCCGGTGGCCACCACATCGGCGCCACCGAGGTCGCACGCATTCCCGCTCGTGTTCTTGATCACCAGCGTCTGGCCAGCGACGGACGACGTGTTGAGCGCCACCGCCTCATCCGAGACCGTGATGACTTCCGTCGTCACTGCCATCGTCAGATCCCCGTCACGGAGCAGAACGCGGTCACGCGCGGGACGGTGAAGCACGCGCGGAGGTCGGCCCGGATGAGCTTCTTGCCTTCGGCGAACTGGGTGCCGGAATACCCGACCTGCACGTCCACACCGCGCCGCTCGCCGATGTAGCAGAAGTTCGCGAAGTCGCCGACGAGCCCAGTGTTCTCCGTGATGCCGTCGCAGATCACGACCGGCACACCGAACAGCGTGGTCGCGCCCGGCGCCATCGGCGGGCCCATGATGTACTCGCCCGAGGCCGTCTTGGTCAGGCGGACATCCTGCCAGTCGTTCGGGTGCATGATGATGCCGCTCGGAATCGCGCGGCCCGTGAAGCGCACGAGCGTCATCGCCTTGAACACCGCGTCGAACGTCGCATCGCCACCCTTCGCCTGCGTCTGGATGCCGAAGCCGGAATCGAGGAACCCGCGGAGGTTCGGCGACGACCCATCCCCGACGAGCACCTGTGTCTCGAGCCGCTGACGCAGACCGAAAATCAGGCGGGAGTTGAGCACGCTCGCGATTTCCGGCGCGTCCTCGAGCTGCTCGTCGGTGACCGGGAGCGAGTCCGTGATCTTCTGCACCGGCGAGGTCTGCTCGGTCCACACGAACACGGACTCGGTGTACGCGACGCCCTCACCCTTCTCCGTCGCGTTATGCGTGCGGGTGGTCTCCGCCATGTACTTGTCGGTGTTCTGGTTGATCGGCCGCGTCGGGATGAGGTCCGTGAGCTGCAACGGACGCGTGACGCCTTCGACCATGAGCCCCGACCGCACCGACTGCGGCGCGAACCCGGCGCCGGTCTCGAACAGGGTCTTGAGGCTGATGTCGACGTTGACATCGATGCCCTGCGAGCCCTTCCACTTCGCGGCCGCCTTCGTCTGGAACTCGGGCGACGCGATGATGATCTCGCCGAACGAGCGGGCCTTGAGGTCCATCGGCTGATGGCGCATCAGGCCGGGCGCCGGCTGCTCCATCTCCTCCTGGCGCTCCTGATACTGCTCGCGCATCAGCTCGAGGTTCGCGCGCTTGAGGGCGAGGCCCAGGGACTCAGCTTCACCGTTCAGCGCGGACAGCTTCTCGAGCGCGTCCTTCTCGTTCGCGGCGCCGAGCTTCTCGAGGACGCCCTTCGTGGAGAAGTCGAGGTCTTTCCCGGCGAGCTTGTAGACCTCGCCAATGACCTCCTGCTTCGCCTTCAGCTCCTGCTGCTTCTCGACAACAACGGCGGGATCGGGCATGACGGTACCACTCCTTTGGAAATAGGAAGTGGCCGTCGAATGGCCCGCTGAATTGTCGGGGTGCCGAACGGCACCCGTGCTAACTGGCTTGCTTTACGTCAGCGGCAGGGACAAACACGTTGACCCACCCACAGGACTTACATCGCTGGCGCACTTCATCGGGATGTGCGCGCGACACCCGGCTCATTAGCGACGCCTTGAAGACGCCCGCCAATCGCAACGGGATGCGTGATTCACGAAGGAACATCGAACACGAATGACAGCGCAGCGTCATCCGTAGAGGCGGATGTTGCGCTGGAATCGCTGAAACTCCTTTTGCGCGAGCTCGGTGAGCCGGGATCGCTCCTCGGCGGCCAACTTATCCGCGGCCGCCTTCGTCTCCATCTCCTGACGCTGGCGCTCGGCCTCCGCCGCCTGACGCTGCGCTTCCGCGGCCACTTCCTCGGCAGCCTTCATCTCCATGAGCGTCTTGGTGACCGCCGCGAGAATGTCCTGCTTCCGCTGTTCCTCGGCCGCAACGCGCGCCGCCTCCTCGTCGGCTAGACGCTTTGTCTCCAACTCTGCCGCTGCCGCCTCGTCGATCGTGTCGACATCACCGTCCTTGGTCGCGACCGTGAATGTCCCTTGATTCGCGCCGAGAAACACCGGGCTCGCCTCGAGCACGTTCATGCTGGCGATGAGACGCCGCGCGCCCTTCGCGCGCCACTCGTCGGTCATCGGGGCCGTCTTCACCCGCTTGGGGAACCCGATCGACCACTCGGATTCCGCGCCGAGTTCTTTGACGGTCGCAAAGGCTTCCTGCGCGCGTTGCGTGGACATGAAGTACTTGCCGGACAGCACCGCGCGATCGCCCTGGATGTGAATGACGCCACGGCCGACCGGAGACTTCCCCTCGGTCACGATGTCGTGATTGTAGCCCGAGAGCTTGACCACCGTGCCGTCCTTGATCGCGCCCGGCAGCACGACGTCGCCCTCCCGGTCGACCATGTTCAACACGCTGACGACCGCCGTGACCTCACCGCGATCGGCGTCCTTGATCTCGAACTCTGTGATGGCTTTCGTGCCGAGGTCGTCAGTCATCGCGCGCCCCCTTGGGATCGGCCTTGTCCATCGCAGTGAGATACGTCGCGATGAGTTGCTCGGTGGTCCCGATCACGCCCGACGCGTGCGTCTGGACGAGCGCCTGTTGGCGTCGCTCCAGCGACTTCCCGTTGAAGGGCGCCAGCGCCCGCTCGAGCGCGGTGGCCATCGTCGGGTCCTTGATGAGCGGAACGGCGATCGTGGGCAGCTTCGAGGTCATGGCAGACTGGGGTTAGGCGTGCGTTCCGTTGCCGTTCATGCGCTCGGCGATGGCGTCAGGGATGTCATCGGCGGAGTCCTCCGGGGGCGGTGCCACTGACTCCGGCACTGGATCGCCCTGCTCGTCCACGACCGCCGAGGCGGTCGGGCGTAAGTACACTTTCTGTGTTTCATCAACCTCCAGCCCGAGCGCGGCCTGTGCCCGATCCACGCGCATCACGCCGGCCGCCACGCGCTTGAGAATGCGATCCTCGCGCGCCGCCTCATCCTCGGGGAACATGGAGACGTCCGACGTATCGAAGCGGATGCGGAATCTCCGTGTCTGGGACACGAAGTCGGGGAGCAGTTGCGCGGTCGCCTGCTTCCCCATCGACGTTTGCATCGGCGTCAGGCACTGGACCCACGCCAATCGGCGGAGCTCACGCATCGTCGCGCCGACCTTCGTGGACTGGAGACCGGAACCGAACCCAACGACGGCGGCAGGAATCCCGAGCACCGCGCACACCCGCTCCTCCGCAATGTCGCGGAGGTTCCCGAGCATCAGCTTGTTGGGATCGAAACCGAATTGCGTGACTTCCGTGGGGATCTTCGTGACGACGGGTTTGCCGCGTCGATCGCCAGTGAATGCATTGTCCCAATAGTTCCGCATCTCCTTCACGGCATCGTCGTTCGGCTTGAACCCCTCCACCTTCGGCGAGATCAAGAGGCCCGGCACCCCCATGTTGCGGAGGATCACCTCGGAGAACTGGGACGCCTGATCGTCGGTGCAGATTTCGCGGATCAGCGAACGGAGCGGCGAGAGGCCGAGGCGCGGATTCTCCGGGTCGAGGCCGAACCGGAAGTGGACGATATCACGCGGCGCGATCTGCTCGGGTTGGCCGACCCCACTCCGGTACTCGTAATGCGAGATGAACTGTGATCCGTCCTGTGGCCCTCTCGGGCCGATCAGCCAGTGCGGGACATACCAGAGTTGCACGACGGTCCCGAACGCATTCCGGATTTTCCGCCAGTAGCCGTTGCCGCCTAGGACGTAGGAGACGCACGTCGCTTTCCAGAGCGCGTCACCGTCGTACGCTTCGTTGGGCCGGTCAATCAGGACTTCCGCGTCGTGGTCCGTTACCCATTCCCAGAGCCGCGGATCGACCCGCCGTTCCACCCGCGCCACGGCCTCCGTGAAGGTCCGCATGATCCACATCACCGGGGCCATCACGACGTTCGACGCAAGCCCGGTGACGGAACTGCCTAACCATTTCGGGGCGTTCTCAACGGGATAAAAGTTCTCCTCAATGTGCTGAATCGTGAGGGACTTCTGTGCGAATCCGTCCGAAACCGGTCCGGAGTACACAATTCTGTTGGCGACCGCGAACGGGTTAGCCATTGCGTGTCCGCGTTAGGCCGTAGAGTCCGTAGCTCGCGACCGTCCAGAGCATCCGCCATCCGCCGCACGAGAGGAGCAGGAGCCCGCCCGACAAGGGCCACACCTTCCACGTCGTGAACAGCACGAGCCCCCAGGTCACCAGCGCCCACCCGCCAAGCATCGCGGCAGTCAAGAGGATTTCGGCGCGCGCGCGAACGACCGCCCGCGCGATGAGCCAGATGATCGTCAGGACCGCCCGCCGTCGCCCGCCGGTCTCGGCCGCGGGCTCCACATTCACCGCCGCGCTCACGCGAGCCACCCGGAATCGGCCGGCGGCGGCTCGAACAGCGCACGCGACAGGGCCATGATCAGCGCCACCGCACCGTCGATCTTCTGGTTCGCGGTCTGCTTGTTTGGGTAGACGTTGTCCTTTTTGTCGACGTGCGCGACCACGTTCGACACCATCCACTCGAGCACCGGGTCACCGTCATGGTGGAACCGTCCCTCGCGCACCAGCTTCTCGAGCGTCTTCATGGGCTCGGAAAAGTTCTTGACCGTGGCCCCGACCTCGATCATCGGGAACCCTTCCGAAAGGAGCTCCGTCGCGAACTTCGTCGCCTGGAACGGGTCGTACGCCACGGCGCGAATCGCAAACTCGCTCTTCAATTCGCGAAGCTCGTCCTGGATCAGGTTCTGGTCGATCGTGTTCCCGTCCGTGGCCACGAGGCGGCCAGACGCTTCCCACCCTTGGTACTGGCTGTTGTCCGACTCCTCGATGACTTCCTCGGGCGCGTAGAACCGGCCGAACGCGTAGTAATGCACCACGCCGTCCACCAGCCGGTGGAAGAGCTGCACGCGCGCCGCGATGTCGATGTTGCTCGCGAGGTCGAACGCGATGAACGACGGGTCGCCCGCGAACTGCGACGGCGTCAGGGTGCGATCCGCGCACCGCTCCCACGCCGCCATGTCCATCCACGGGCTGTCGGCGTTGACCCAGACGTTGAGATGCTTGGTCAGGAAGTTCGGCTTCGCCGATGGGAGCTGCTGCGCCTTCCGACACTTCCGCTCGAGGTCGTCGAGCTTGACGCTCACCCCGAGGTTCGGGTTCGCCTTCGCCCACTCGCGCGGGTCGGCCCACGCCTCTTCGTCGTCGATCGTGAACACGATCCCGAAGAACGTCTCGTCGTCGGTGTGCGCCCCGTCGGCGCGGAAGCCGAATCGCTCGCAGAGCGCCTGGTGCCGCAACAGCACGGACGTCAGGATCTGCGTGACGTAGGTCCGCACCTCGTAGCAGATGCCCGATCGGTTCGAGCCCGCCGTGGTGATCGTCCACAGGAGCGACTGGTCTCGGGCGCCCGATGCGGTCTCGAGCACGTCCCACACGCCCCGCGTCTTGTGCGCGTGGAGCTCGTCCACCGAGGAAAAGTGCGGGTTGAGACCGTCCAGCGAGTCGTCGTCCGCCGACAGGGCCTTGAACAGGGAATCCGACGCAGGCGCCGTGAGGCTGTGGGCGTTGACCTCAACCCCGAAGCGCTCACAGTACCCCGGCGTGCGGCGCGCCATCGCGCGGGCCACGTCGAAGACGATCTTCGCCTGGTCGCGCGTCGTGGCGGCCGAGTAGCATTCGGCCCCCTCCTCACCGTCCGGCGCCAGCATGTAGAGCGCGGTCCCGGCAGTCATCGTGGATTTTGCGTTCTTTCGCGCGACCTCCTTGTACGACGTGCGGAACCGGCGCGCCCCATCCTTCTCCCGCATCGCTTCGTCGGCGTGGCCCGCGGTGGCCCACACCCACGAGAACACGGTCATGAAGATGAAGATCTGCCACGGCTCGAGGCGGATCGTCCGCGTCTTCCACCGGCCTTTGATGTGCGGGAGCAGTTCGATCGTGCGGCACACCTTCGTGCCGCGCTCCGGCTCGTACCGGAACGGGAAGCCGGGCGTCTCGCTGCGCGCCAAGTCGTCGAGCTGGCGCTGGCACGCCGCGATGACCCACTTGCACGCGACCTGCACCCCGCTCACCACGTCATGCGCGTACTGCAGCGCGATCGCGGCGTAGTCGCGGCGCTCACCCATTCGCGACCTCGTCCCACGGCGACGCGGCTGGGGCCGGCTTCGGTTGTGTGCGAAGCCGTGCGCGATCGGCGGGCGACATCCCGAACAGCGCCTCGTACTTGCGCATGTCCGCGCGCGCGCGTTCCGCGGTCATGAGTTCGGGGTGTCGCTTCTTGCCCTGTGGCGTCTCGACGACCCGACCCTCTTTCGCCACCACAGCCTCGGCCTCGATCGCGCGCTCGTACGCGAGGCAATAGCTCTCGAGCGCGCCAAGGTCGCTCTCGGTCAGCAGGTCGATGGCGATCAGCCGCTTCGCCGTCTGCCGCCAGATCCGGCGCGCGATGTCGCCGAGATTCTTCGGCGCCTTCGGCACCTTGGCGAGCGTGCCGGGCTGCGGCTCCGTGCCGCCGTGCCGGTCCGGGCGGAACGTCCCCCGCATCCGGAGCACCCTGGTCGGGGTCGGGGCCGGGCCGCGTCTACCCAAGGTCGGACATCCGAAACCTGACGGCGCACACGGAAGACGGGCGCACGGTCTTTTGGCCCCCACCCCCCGAAAGAAAACGCCCCTCGCGCCCGTCCTCGTTAGGTGACACCGTGTCACCCTGACACACCGTCGCGCCCGCGCCACACGTCGGATGTGGAAAAGTCGGGCTCACGCGTGGTCTTAGGCGAACAAGAACAGCTAAATTCGTTAGGCCCGAATCGAGGGCCTTAACGCCCGCATTCTGTCGGGTCATCGCGGGGTAATTCCGGACCGTCCGGAAATGGGACGCGGGGGCACCCTCAGGTTCCCGAACCCGCCGTCCGAGCGGGCCGTCTTGCGCGAGTGGCAGGAGTGGCACGTGCCCTGGAGGTTCGACGGGTCATCCGTACCTCCATCCGCCTTCGCCCTGATGTGGTCCACGTCGGTGCTCACCGCCTTGCGGCACATCACGCACAGCGGGTCGCGCGTGAGGATCTGGGCCCGGAGCTGCTGCCACGCGCGCCCGTAGCCACGCTGCGAGGATGACAGTCGCCCGGCGTCGTACGCCTGTTGGTGCGTCGCGCAGAAGCGCCCTGTGGTCGTGTGCGGGCACGCGGGGTGGTTGCAGGGGCGCGGGGGGCGGGTCGGCACTAGGCGGCCTTGCGCTTGCGGCCGCTGGTGGCGGGTTTCCGGGGACGGCCGTAGAGCCCGTACCCCGTGGGGTTCACATGGCGCCCCTTGTTCACCACATACTGACGGCGCTCGTTCTCTGGGTTTGTTAGGTCTGGGCGGGCGCAGTAGGTGAACCCGATCGGCCCTTCCAAGACACACGCCTCGGCTTCCGGCCCACCAACGAGCACGCCAGTGTCACTGTGATCACGCGGTAGGCCGTTCTGCCAATACCGCTCATCTTCCCGACTGAACGCACAAAGGGCCGCCGTGAGTGGCGGCCCTTCTTCGTCGATGTCGAGGTGAGGAAACTGCGTGAATGACCTAAGCATGCGCTCCTGGTAGGCGTGCGGACACCTTCACGCCGTGCAATGTGGGGGCAAGCTCGACGGTGCGCCATTCACGGAAACGGGTACACGGTTAGGCAGCCAGCAGTTGCGGCGCATGCGCAATCACCCACCGCAGCGGGTTGGCTCGGCCCCCTGCGGCGCGGCAGACGTGCACACGTACCGTCTCCGGCGAGATGCCGAGCCGAGTGCCGATCTCCTTGTACGTGAGTCCTTGGCATAGGAGCGCCACGATCTCGCGCTGACGCGGGGTGAGTGTCGTGGGTTGGGTCACTGGGTAAGTCTCTGGTTTAGCCACTCCACCGCTCGCGTGGCCAGCCGAATCAGCGGTGCGTACGCGTCGGCAAGCGCGGATTTCAGGCGATCAACCGCCTCGTGCAACGGCGGCGGTTCCGTCATTGGCCCTCCCTCGGTAGTTCCTCGCGGCACTTCCCGCAGTACACGTACAGCGCCTCCCTCGAGGTCGCGGCCCGCACCTCGCGCGGCTCGTGGGGACCACCAGCCGGGCACTCGTCTGGCTCGTCGGTGTCGTCGTTGAAACCATCGTAGACATCCGGGTCGTCGCGGATCTCCGTGACGCGCTCGCGCGCATCCGCGCGCCCGTGCCACCACTCGCGGAGCCAGTGGATGGGGTTCATTCGGTGTGCTCGTACCGCATAACGCGAAGCTGCGGCCCCTGGTTGGCGATTTTCAACAGCGGGTAGTCGTGGTGCGCCGTGAACGTCACGGCCGTCTCGCGTACTGGCCAACGCCGAAGCACCCACGCCGGGAACCACCGCGCCTTCAGCGCGTCCCACCACGTTGCCGGGTAGCGGACGGTGGTGTCGGCGACGCGCCTACTGAAAACGTGCGCGTGCAGCGTGATCACCATGTCGCCAAGGAGGTCGGTGAACACGTCGACATTCAGATCGTTGAGCTCCTCGAGCATGCCGGGCGACACGCGCTGCCGCACACGCACCAGCTCTTTTTGAAGCGTCAGTTCCGTGGTCGTCATTCTCATTCGCCCCCCACGACCACGACATGCGTCCGCCCGGTGCGGAGCACCCGACGGACCACCACGCGGATCAGGACGTCGTGCGCGGCGGCCGCCTCGCGCGCCCGCTCGCGGGCCGCATCCTGCTGCCACGCGCCGCGCAGGTACCCCAGCGCGCGGCGGCGCTGGGCCCAGCGGGACTGGGTGAGGAAGCGGGGGAGGGGGATCATGGGGCGGGTGGACGCGGGATCTCGTTGTTGAGCAGCACGGCGACCGCCACGCTGATCGGATCGCCCGTCGCCGCACAGCACAGCGGCTTGCCGAGCTGCATCGCGACGGCGATTTCCAACCGCGCACCCTTCGACTTCTCGTAACCGGGGAGCAACGCGATTTCGTCCGCCTCACAAACGGCAGCGAGGTCGAGCGCGAACAGCTCGCACAAGAGCGGGTCGCCGTACTCGCATCGGTCTGACGCGGGGTCGAACGCGCGCCAGTGTTTCCGCTGCCACTCGCCGCGCGTGATGTCCGCGGGCGTCGTGACTTCATGGCCTAACGCACGCCAGCGGTCCGCCGCTTCATCGAACGCGGGGAAGTTGTACAGTTCGCGGCCAGTCATCGGCCCGGCGATATAGACCTTCATCGGTCCTCCCCGCCCACACCCCCGCGCGCCGGGCCGGGGGCCATGAGGGACGCCAGCGTGTGCGCCACCGACTCGACCACGTTGGCGGTTCCGCTCAGGTGCTCCATGTATCCGTCACCGGCCTCGACGCCGTCCGTGCGACGGTAGACGTCACGCATGACCGCCACGGCCTCGCGCAACTCGCTCACGGTGTCGTTAGAGAGATCGTCCAGCACGTCCGCGAGGGCGCGGAGACGGGCAGCCTCGGTAGCGCGATACGCGTTCTGCTCTGGCGTGCAGTGATCCGACGCGACGCGCGTTATGCGGTCCATCCGCGCCGCCAACCCCCGCAACAGCGCGGCGTCGGCTGGTGTCACGTCCGCGCTCATCGCATCACCACCCTTGGCGCGCGTTGCGCCTTCTCACGTTCGAGCCGTTCGACTTCTCGCTTCATGGGGCCGAACATGCGCCACAGCCGATAGCGCCAGTACAGGCGCGGCACGGCACGCATCGCGTCCCATTCGCGCTTCGCGACGGCGTAGCGCTCCGACTGCTCGTCTTCGGGCAACTCGTCGCGCCACGCCCGCAGATAGTCGAGCAGCGCCAACCGGAACCGCTCGCCGGGCGGATCGGCGATGAGCAGCATCCCCGCAGACAGCGCGAGCCCGGCGGGGGCGAGGATCGCAACCCATGTGGTCCAGTTCATCCGCGCGCCCCCACGGTCGGGGCGCCGGTGGGGGCTGCCTCACTGCGTGCAATGGCGTCCAGGGCGTGGCGGCAGGCGTCTGGCCCACCCGCGCGAATCACGCGGATCGCCGCTTCGACATCGGGCGGGAGCGCATGCCGTCGGTTGTGGCCGTGGACGTAGCGCCGTCCGGGCACGGGGACGAGCGTGCCGCACCCGCATCGACAGGCCCGGGGCGCGCACTCCGAGCAGGTCACCCCCGCCACGTCAGGAGAGCACGCGACCTTCCGGGCGAGCAGCCCGCAGACGGTCCATCGGGATTTGCGGCGTCTCGCGTGCGTCGTGGATTCACGCAGTCGGATCATGGGGTCTCCTGTTGGTCGTGGCCTCCGGCCACGGGGTGATCGGGGAATAGCTGCCGCTCGCGCGCCGCGAGCACCTGACGCGCCCACTGGGGTATCCGCGCGGCCTCGCGCCGCGCCTCGTCCAGCGAGGGCTTGAGCCAGCCGGTGGGGATGGGATCGGGCGTGCTCACGCGGCCTCCGTGGCGCCGAGAGGCGCCGTGTCCGCGTGCATCAGGCGCCATTGCCTGAGCGCGTCCTCGGAGGGCGGCAGGGTGAGCCCGGCCCATCGCCACACGTAGAGCGGCACCCGCCACGGCCGGCCGGGCTTCGGCGGGTCGCCGAGCAGGGAGAGTTGATAGGTCATTGCGCCCCCAAGTATTCCAGCAGTACGTCCCGCGCTTCCTCGAACCCCTTGCACACCTCCACCCGCAACCCCTGCTCCCTCAGCCACTCGTGCCACTCGCGTTGCTCCGGGGCGGTCGTGCCGCCCCGCTCGCGTTTGATCTCGATCCGGAGTCCGTGGTATCCACCACGCGCCACATCCAGCCCGATGTCCGGATAGCCCTTCCGGACGCCCTGCCGCACGGCCTCGATCACACGGAGCTTGTTCGCCGCGAACCCACCCGAGTAGCCGCCCGCGTTCATGATCGCGTAGACGCGGCCGAGCGCGGGGATCAGGTGCGCGTTCTGGTCGCACCACTGGATCAGCCACTTTTGCTCCTGGCGCTCGGTGGGCACCGGAACCGCCTGACGCGGCGTTCGTGGCGTGGCGGGCCTCGTAGCGCGAACGCGGGGCATTCCGGGGCTCACGAAAACCTGCCTGGTAGAATGCTGTCCACTTTCACGCAGCATGGGCCGATCTCACGCACGATGCCGCTCCACCATCCGGTCGGAGAGTCCGCGCTTTGCCAGCCGCACACCGATCCGATCGGGTGAGGCGACAGCGTATGCACCCACTGCGGACTCGGGATCTTCAGTTCGTCCGTCATCGCGTGTTCTCCCTCCCCACGCGCGGCCTGGTGGGGCGCGGGGTCACGGGGTGGACTGGGTGGGCGCAGGGTGATGCCGCGCGGCCCGCTCTGTGGCACGCCGAATCGCCTCACGCAGCGAACAGACGGGGCGCCGCTCAAGCCACTGGACGGCTGGCGACGCTGTGGGGACCGGCGGGACGTCCGCTGCCTCCGGGTACATCTCCCGGAGCACGGCCACCATGCGCGAGTCGTCGGTGCCGACCCACGACAGGAGCCGCTCATCGCTCAAATGCTCGGCCAGCACGCGGTTGAGACGCGCGATCTCTTGGGCGGCGAAGTCCGACTGCGCGGGCGTAAGTGGGACACCGATCAGGCGCGCGATCAGTCCGCAGGTACATGGCTCGTCGGTGTTGTACGTGCAGCCCGGCGCGTGTCGTTCACCGTTCATTCTTCCCCCTGTTCTTCGTGCCCGTCACCCTCGCCGGCCGCGCCCCGGTCCCGCAGCGTGGTGAGGTGACATGATTCGTTAGGCACGTTAGGCATGGGACTTGACAGGTGTGTTATATTTAATATGCCACCTAACGAGGTCCCGATGGCATTCCGCTGCGAAGTAAAGACGCTGCGTGGTACGTGGATCATGATGGACGAGGAGCGCGGCACGGTCGGTCGTCGGTTGCCGTCCCGCGCGCAATACGAGCGGTCGGTTCTCCGCGCATTCCCGATCCTGCGGTTGCGGGAATACCGCATCGTGGAGTTCGAGGCGCCGAAGGTGCGCGTGCTGTTCACGATGTCGCTCCGCCTGTAGTCTCCTCTCCCGCGCCCCGGTCCCGCGCCGGTGGGGGTGAAGCGAGTGCGGTAGCACTGAGGCCCGCCAATGCATGCTCCAGATTCGGGAAGCGAGCCGCCAGCACTGCGCGCACATCACCGATGCACGAGCGATATGCCTGCACGACGCGATCAACCGCCTCGTTACCGGCAGAGCCCTGGGTGTTCCCCTTCGCCTTCGTCAGTTCCGCTTTCAATGCGCGCACACGCGGGGCGAGTTCGTCGTCGCCGTGGTGCTGGACCGCGAAGCCGAGCGCGTCATAGATGGCATCCAGATGGCGCCGCAACTGCGCGCGCTCCCCGAGCGCGGCCGCGATGCGCGCGTAGCGGGCGGCGGTGGCGGTGTGGACTGCGATGAAATCCTCAGCGGACCCGACACCCGTAAACGCGATACGCGTCATCTCAGCCAACCAAGCGCCTCCCGCTCCTGCTCCCGCAGCCACGTCACGTCCTCGCGCACTTCGTGCGCGCCCACCCGCGCCGCGTCCGGGGGAGGGGCCTCAGTGTCCGCGCTCATGCGGCACCGTCCCGCTCGACGGTCGAGTCAAGCTGTTCCGCCTCGGGAGTGTTGTGTGACTCCGACCGCTTGCGCTTCGGTTCCGCATCCTCGCGCCGCATCGGCATCACGAGGCCGCGCGCGACGACGTACCCGATCCCGTGTGCCGTGATGTCAATCGCCTTGTCCGTCCCGCGAAACTCCGTGTCAATCTTGAACGCCTCGCGGATCTTGCCGAGCGTCGCGAACATGCGCGGCGCGACCGTGAGGCCGCTCACGCGCTCCGACGCGTCGATGCCGAACTCCAGCGCGCGCCAATTCGGATATGGCGACTCATAGAGCTTGCAGTTCAGGCGCTGGCCGAACGCCGACAGACACAGCACCGATGGAGCGAGCGCTTCGCCAAGCGCCGGGCCTTCCGCTGGCTCTGCTGATTCGAGCGAAAGGGTGAGCGGCATCAATTCGAGGTCTCCGGCAGCGGCGAGCGCGGCGCGGATGAACCCGACCGCGAACTTGTCGTGATCCATCACGACCACGCTCACGTCCGGCGCTTCGTCGATCTCCGGCCACGAAGTGTCGATGCCGTCCTGCAACGGCGCCCACGTGCGGAGCAAGATCGTGCCGTCCGTGGCGATGAACTGCACGCCGCGCGAGAAGAACTCGACGCTCATCGAGCGATAGAGCGTCGGTCGGTTCTCGTCTTGGCTGGTCGCGAGGAACGCGTTGAGCCACGCAGTCGCAGCAGCGCGCGCACCCAGTGTCGCGGTCGCGATGGGCTCGTGTTCGACAGTGATCGTTGCGGTGGTCATTCTCAGGTTCCTCACAGGTTGATTCCTTGTTCATCCCCGCACCGCCCGGCCCCGGCGGCGGGGCGTTAGGCGGTGGGGGATCATGCGACACCTTCGGTGATGTGGTTCAGCAGGCGCCCCGCGATCCACTGCACGACGGGCGACGCCACGCCATTGCCGATCATCTTGTAGCGCGCCGCGTCGGACATGGGACGCCCGCCCGCCTTGCGTCGTCCGTTCTTCGCGCTTGGCGTCGTCATCACCAGCGTCCAATCATCGGGCCAGCCCATCAGGCGCTCGCACTCGCGCGGCGTGAGGCGGCGCGGCACACCCGCGAGCACGGCGGGGTATCCCTGACCCGGCTTGCCGCCGCCCGTCGAGAGCTGGTTGAACGTGTCGCCGAGCGTCACTTCAGCGCGTTGATTCTCGCTAAAGGCGAGCGGCGTTAGGCCGCCGCTCTCGCGCGCAGCGCCTGCTCGAGCACGGGCGGGAGCGCTTTCCCGCGCTTCTCGGCGCGGCGCAGGATTCCCGCGCACGCCTTCGGGCTCAAGTAGTACCGCGGCGGGATCGACGCTGCCGGTTCGAGTACCGAGGACAAAGACGCGCAACCGGCGCTGTGGGGGACCGAACCACTGGCAGTCGAGACAGCGCCAAGCGGCCACGCCGGCCGGGCCAGCGACCACACCCGCACTTCGCCACCCGTCCGAGGGAACAGGGACGGCGGCTCCCACGAAGGCTCCCAAGACTGCGGCGAAATCTTGGCCGGCGTTCGAGGAGAGTGCCCCGAACACGTTTTCCCAGAGGCAGAGATCGGCATCGGTCTCGCGCCAGAGGCGCATTTGGTGGTGAAAGAGCGAGGACCGCGCGCCCGCGAGCCCGGCGCGCTTGCCCGCCACGCTCATGTCCTGGCACGGCGAGCCGCCCGTGAGTAGGTCGATGGGGCCGTGCGCCCGCACGAGCGCGGCGCCGTCAAGCGTCGTGACATCCCCGTAGAGCGGCGTGTCGGGCCATCGAGCGCGGAGCACGGCCCGCGGGTTCTCGTCCAGCTCCGCGTGCCACGCGCACGCGAAGCCCGCGCGCTCCAATCCGAGCGACAGGCCGCCCGCGCCCGCGAACAGCTCCCCGTATCGCAAGGTCACGTCAGCCCTCCTCGCCGTTCGGTCCCGACGGGACCACCCGCCGCGCGCGCGGGGGACGGGGGAGCCCACGGAGCGCGATCCGCTCGAGCCGCGACCCGATGCCCCACCTGTCCCAGTAGACGCGTTAGGCCGGGACGTGCGTAAGTGATTGATTGCGGCTCCACTGTCCTACCTGTCCCATCTGTCTTAGAGGGATAAGAAACAAAGGAGATTTGCACTTTCGCTGTGGTGTGGACTCCAATGGGACAGCCGGGACGCGTCGCCGCATTCCGCTGTGAATTCAAAAGGCGGGGCACGTGGGACACGTGGGACAGTGGCGCGATTCCTAACGACTTACACACGTCCTGGTGAAGTCGTTTAGGTGGGACAGGCGGGCCAGTCATGACGAGTCCCCCCACTCGGCACGCGGGTCGGTCCACTCCACGGCGTATCGGGTGACGCGGTCGAATGCCTCGCGGCACTTCGGGAGCGGGGGGAATTCGTACTGATAGGGGCGCTTGCCGGTATTGAGATCGACCGTCTTCGCGCGGTTCCGCAGGACGCCTGGCGCGATGCCGCGGAGAAAGATTCCGAGCTGCACGTCACTGAGGATGCCACGTGTGTTGCGGCGCTTCGCGTGCTCGAGGTAGTGCTGGAAGAGCGCATCGGTGCGCGTTGTGCCGCTGCTGTCTCGGTCGCCGGGAAGCGCGCCGGCGTCCAGCACGTCAAGCCACCACAACATCTCCGGCCGCATCGACGCGATTTTCTGATCGCGGAGCGCCGTCGTGTGGAGTACTTGGTGGAGCGGGATGTCGGAGAGGTCGAGCGTTTGGAGGTAATGGAGTAGCGCACGGCTCCCGCCGGCCGCCATCTCGCGGCGGATCTTGAGGAAGTACGCGGTGTTCTGGATCTGCTGTTCGCCGACGTCGAGCACCGAGAAACGGCGCTCTTCGTGGCCGGCCGGGACGACCCACTCGTTATTCGACGTGACGTGCACGCGCACATACGACCGCACGCGGATCGGCTCTTTCCCCTTGTACTCGATGAGTTGGTGCGTGCCGGTGATGATGTCCTTGAGCATGCCGGCCGCGGCGTGGTCACCGCCCCACGTCGCTTCCTCGAGCTGTAGCAGTAGGCAGTCGGACAGGTGCGAGTTGAACCGGCCCGTCACGAACCGCTCACTGGCAACGGGCCGATAGTGGCGCCCGAGCAGCTTGCCTATTTCATCCCCGACGATCGACTTGCCGACCCCTTGCGGGCCGCGGAACACGAGCGCGGTCCCGAGTTTCGTCTGGGGCTGTTGGATCATCTGCGCGAACCAGCCCATGACCCAAGCGAAGTGCGCCTCGTTCCCCTGACACACGTTCTCGAACACGTGATCGAGGAACCGTTGGCACGACGCGTTCGGGTCGGGCTCGATCGCGAACCCTTTCCACAGATTGTAGTACCCGTCGCGGATCTGACCGCTCGGCGCGAATTCGAGCCCGTGGTACTGCCGGCGGCTCTCCGAATCCAGCCAGATTTTACTGCTCGCCACCGGCCGGTCTTCGGTCCACGTCTTGTCGGGCCGTAGCCATTCCTGAAAGCCGGTGATACTCAGCAGGCGCACCGACGATCGGCCCTCCGCGTCGAAGCCCTCGAAGAGCACGGCTGGCCGATCACCGAGGAGCACCACGGCGTACTCGCGGTTCAGCCGCTCCACGGTCTGCTCCCGCTTCGACGGAGGCAGGGCGGCGATGGCGGCACCTTCCGACTTCGACGGCACGCGCGTGCCCAGGTTGTCTGCATAGCTCGGCACGGCCGTCATGCGCTCTTGCGTGTGAGTTGAGCGCGCGCGCTGGCGCGGGCATCGTTGGCATAGTCCGTCTCGCCGCGCCGATCACATTCCGCGGCCGTGAGCTCCCACGCGGCGGCCACGTCGAGCGGCGCGTACTTCTTCGGCCGCTCCAACACGACGCGTCGCCATCGTTCGAGCGCCGGCGCATCGTCCGCCATCGACGCGTCCGGTGTGGTCGACCGTGGACGCGCGCGCAGTTCGGCGAGGTACAGGCGCTGGGGCGCCGCATACAGGCGCTCGAATTCTTCGTCGGCCGCCTCACCGCACGCGGCCCAAAAGAGATCGTCCCACTGGTCGCGCGTACGGGTTCCCGCCGAGAGCTCGCGGCGTAGCTGTTCGCGCGCGCTCATGCCGCCCTCGCCAGGAACGGCGCAAGCGGCGGGAACTGGCGCCGGTTGCAGGGTTCGCACTCGACGAGCCCGTTGCACGGCTGGTCGGAGCCACCGAACGCCACGGGCACGATGTGGCCGAACGTGAGCAGCGCGGTCGCGCCGCAATGGACGCACTTGTGTCCATACTGCCGGAACACGACGGCCTTCCAGCGGCCGTTGATCTTTCCTCGTCCTTCGACACGCAGCGGCTCGCGCCGCATCCACGCGCCGTAATGGGCGGGGCTGATGAACTGTTGCGGCGAGACGTCCATCGCGAACATCGCGTCCACGAACGCGGACGGCTCGCACTCTGGACACACGCCGCGGATCAACGGCCGCTCGCACACGGGGCACGGCGTCATGCGGCCTTCCGGTGTGCGATGTGGAGCAACAGGTCGATCACCGGCCGCGCCGAACAAGCGCAGTCGGTCGGGGTCAGGCGCGGCCAATAGGGGCACTCCGGGTCGTGCCGCAGCCACCGCGCTTGTCCGCGGGCCACGTCGGCGGACATGCGGGCGATGATGGCGCCGATGTGCTCGAAGCCGGGGGCCGTCATGCGACCGCCTCGTCCGCGTACCAGCGGACCTGTGGCGCCACCGATCGCGGGCGGTCAACGTGCAGCAGACGCGTGCAGCACCGCCCCTGCTTCCGTGCCCACAGCCGTCGCTCGGCGTTCGAGATGAGCGCACACCGCCGCCGGTGCGCCCGGCAGACCGGCACGCCGTACGCGGTCCCGACCACCGCGCGCGCGCATCCGGGGTACACGCAGCTGGCGCTCATGCGGCCCCCTTCGGCGTCGGGTGACCGAGCGACAGAGGGCGGGGTTTTGTGACCCTACTTGTGGCAGAGCGTGCCGAACTCGCGGGAGTCGCGTGACTCGCACGACTCGCGACCGGGCGAATTCGCGGGCTACGGCCCGTTACGTGACCGGCGAGCCCTCGCGCGGGTTGGTGGGTGTGATGTCCCGGATCACC
>Ga0255338_1001736_pt1 | contig 38028 bp, 48 predicted proteins | sample MeOH1_35cm_T4_19_FD_203715 | JGI IMG/M metagenome (GOLD analysis project Ga0255338, IMG submission 203715) | Sandy soil microbial communities from University of British Columbia, Vancouver, Canada - MeOH1_35cm_T4_195 | ecosystem: Engineered > Artificial ecosystem > Sand microcosm > Unclassified ...
CCAAGCCACCCTAGCCGCCCCAGCCGCCCCAGCCACCCTAGCCGCCCCAGCCACCCTAGCCGCCCCAGCCGCCCAAGCCACCCTAGCCGCCCTAGCCACCCTAGCCGCCCCTAAAAATTTTTCATCGGTTATATCAACGCACCATTCAATTCGAGGAATGGGCAAATCAAATAGCTTGTAAGACTTTTCAACAAGTTCCGTAATTTTTTCCTTGTCAAAAACATATTCCTTACGAGAAGCGACAGCGTTCATCCTGTCTAACAATTCTTTTGTTTTTTGCGTGTATTGCATTAATCCCTCACTTGCGCCATTTTTTTAGCAAAATAATCAAAGGCTTTTTTAATTACGACTTTATATTTTCCAGGCGCAATTGTATGCGGTTGATGAACATCCAAACCAGTTTTTTTGTGAACCAACTGACCTGTAGCACCCACATCCAAGTACAATTCGTTATCTACTTCGTATACCCGTAATGTCTTAGTAGCCAACTGCAAAACATGGTGGTGACCAGTTTCGCTATGGGCTACAATGTGTTCTTTGCCAGTTTTTACAAGTTTGGCTTCTTGGGGGATTTCCCCTATCGGCTTGAGGATAACCTCGCCGTGACGCACTATTTCTTGTTTCATAAACTCTCTTTCTGCGTTTTATGGCCGCCGCCGATTATTTTTAACTTTCCTTAGCCTTGTTTAGGGGGTGGCAGAATTTAAGGCTTCTTCATTTTTGGCTTTTATATTATCCATCGCTTCTTGCCAACGAGATTTTAGATAATTAAACACGGGAAACCTAAACGAAGACTTAACTTTAATATCTTTTTTGGATTCCTTGTCGTAAATTAAGGCTTCCCTGTCAAAGCGGATTTTGCCGTCATGGGTAATGGCTTTAGTTTCAATCAGTAAACGCTCAAACCAGTTTTTTTGCGGTAGTTTCGAGTATTCGATAACCTGGTCATACATCCGGCCGAGTTCAACGGCGTCCGTATTAAAAGCTGTAAAATTCTTAAGGTCGTCGTTTAAAAAATCTTGGATTATTTTTTGTTTAAGGTTCATATATCTTTTACAGACCTAACCATTAATTTTTCCTTTTGTCCTATTGGGGTTTTAGCAGTCAGCTTACCACCTACCACGTCAGCGATTTTCATGCGAACAGTGTTCATTGACCAATCCTCGTAATTGGCGTTGCATATTTCCATCGCTGTGATAACTTGCTCTAACCCACGGTCATTTTTAAACATCAGCTTTAGTTCTTTTAGCACCGGCAGATATTCAGAACCCTTTAAAACAATGCCTTTAAGGGATTGGTATTTATCCGTTGCTTGTTTGTACCATTCTCTTGGGTAAGTTCCAATGTCGAATTTGTGCGTAGCACTAATTTCTTTTTTCTTTTGTATAGTTTCTTTTGTAGTACCCTTTTTGGGTAATGATTCATTTCCTTTTTGGGTTACGTTTGTTTCCTTTTTGGGTAACGTTTCCTTTTTGGGTAAAGGCTTCCAAGTTCGATAATGCTTGTTAATACTGTATATTTTGGCTATTTCGTTTCCTTTTTGGGTAATGATGTTGATTTTCAGTAATTTAGATATTGCTTTACATACAGCAGATTTTCTTAATCCAGTTGCTTTAGAAAATTGAGATAAAGCTATTGGGTCTTCTTTTTTTTTATACCCGTATGTTTGTCTAAAAATATGGTCTAAAACTTGCCTAGCTTCACCAGGAATACGGGTCTTTGTCAAGGCTTCCAGTAGCTCATTCGCTATCTTAGTAAACCCGTCTTCGGTTTGTGGGGAAGCCATGTTTGTTTCTGATTAACTTTCCTATCTCACCTCCCCGTCGAGCCACCTTCGGGGAGTAGAGTAGAAAAACTAAGTGGGGGACTAAAAAGGAATTTTTACCGTTTCGCCAGTGTTTTTGTCCGTTACCACCGTGTTGCCGTGTTCATCCGTATAAGCGTCCTCATTTTGGCTAACAGGCTCACCAGCAGGGTTAATCTTAGTAGGGGCTTTCATAAGCCAGTCAATTAACTCACTTGCCGTACCCTCTTTACCACCTGTCAGTTTAGTAAATCCTTGGTCTAAAATATCCTCTTTGGTGTAGCCTTTTTGGTTGCAAAGCTTGCCTATAAGTTCTAATTGCTTTTCACTAGGCTTAAAACTTTCCGTTCGTAGTTTATAATTTGTTTGAACATTAACCCTGGGTTCTTCTTGGTGTTGACCTATTTGTTCACGGGGCATATCCTCTAAATCCTGGGTAAAGAAGTCGCTAAGACCACTAGCCCTAAGTACAGCGTCAATGAAAGCACTCTTTTGAGCCATTTTGAGGGTCTTGTTTGGGTCGCCGCTGTTCTTAGAAAGACTGGCCGCACCTCTGCCCTCGCCAACAAAATCACCATTGACCAGGGAGCATTTAAACGCAACTAGACCCTCTTTTATACCCAACATTTCCAGGCTTTCAGTATCTTTGCTAAACGTGGCTTTCCAGTGAAAGATTGACGCTATCTTTTCCGCACCACCTTTAGCCAAACTCTTGCGCCCCTGGATAACGTGATAGTCTTTCCCCTCTACGCAAATGGAATTTACTTTGGTTATAAACGCTTGCCGTTTAGCTATAAAGCCGTCAATGTCAGCGTCATTTTTGACAATCTCATTTTTAACTGGTACAATTTCGGTAGATTTTTGTTCAACGACTGCCGTTCCAGCGGTGGTCGTTTTTTTTGGGTTGGTCATATAAGTAATTGATTAAGTCTTTAGGGTCTAATTTCTTAAATCTTCTATGCTTTTCTTCTTCCATTCGCTCAAACATATAGTCCATTAGCTTGTCATTTTGCGGATGTGACATGACTTTCCTTTCTAAGCGTGGCTAGAAATTCGTTGGTAGGCCAGGAACCGTTGCACCATGTGCCGTTTGGTAGCCGTTGTCCGCACCAGTTGCCCCACTTGCCCTTTTTAATCGTATGAGAGGGGTGTTTAGCGCAAGGCTTGCCTACTTCGTATTCCGCCCATGCTTCTAATTCTTTATTTGTTGCTTGCATATTTTTGTAGCCAGTTTTTTAATTGTCTGCGGCTCTCCAGGACTTCACAGTAATACCAGTAATCATTCATAAATTATTTCTTAATTGCAATCGGCGTGTAGTCAATCCCTCTAGCCCTGTCGCCTATCAGCAAGGCTCTGTTAATCAGGTAGCCAAATAAGGCAATTACTAAACAGATAAAACAAGCGGTGATAAAGAATAAGAGGTAGTTAGGTTTGTGGCTGAATCCGGCAATCCAGCGTCTACGAGGCTTAAACTGGTTAGGCTCAAAGTCGTAAGTCTTGCCCGATATATTACTTTTGATTTTCATAGATTTTGTTTTAAAGATTTCATTACTACCCAACCCGCTAATCCCTTGCGGTTATAACGAGTTGGAAAGTGCAAGCGATTATTGTATTTGCTCAAACAAATACTTTATATTATCTAACCTACTTATTATTTCGTCAGACTCTATTTTTATCAATTCTTCACGTCTGGCTTGTATCAACTTGCCTAAATTCGAGTTAGGCTCAATCCAGTGTACATAAGATTTGTAAATTTGGTCGTCAGTACTATTGTCAGAGCCTATTAATTTTTTTCCATCAATTTTTAACTTTGCAGAAAAGGGGCTTTTGTAGAGTAAGTTAAAGAACTGGGTATATTCAGCCTGTAATTTTGCCCCTGCTCTTTCTTCAATTCTTTTCTCAATGAATGTTTTATCCATAATTTATTTATTGGTTATTTAATCTCGACCTTTAATCCAGCCAGAGGCGTAAGGCGTAACAAGATGATTGCACCCCGCCTCTGACTGTAGTTTTCCAAGGCAGATTCCATACTGCCTTAAGTGATTGCTCACTTACCCCCAAGCCCGAAGGCTTAGGAGTGGGGGCACTTGACACCCTTCGCTCCAGTCAAGCTGGAGGGTAAATGAAAAAACCAGTAGCATTTCTGCTACTGGCTAGGTAAGGAAACGCTACTACCGAAGTAGTAACCCCTTATTTGCTCAAATTTTGACTACCACTGCGTCGCCTAAGCTGTATCTTATGAGGCGCGGGGCGGTTAAAAATAATAACGCTGAGGTCAATTTTGAGCGTTTGGTGAGATTTCCAGGTAGGGGCATAAAGACTAGCCACAATGGGCTAAGCGTTACTACGGTACTAACCTCTTGGCTTCGCCAACTTCGCACGTCTGCAAAATCGGTTACTCCCAAAAGGTCTTCTCATAGCTTACTTTATGCTTTTAACTGGAAACCTCTAATTTGGCTTACCTAGCCAGTATTCAAATTTTCAAGGAGCTTATATATAGTTTAGCAAGCGGTCTTTAAACTGTCAAGGGCTGTTTATCCACAAGCGCTTTTCTGTTCTCTTTGCGCTTTTTGGCCGCTAAAAGTTGGATTTTACGATAGTGTTCTATTCCGAACCGCTTGGCTGTTTTCTTACCACCCCTACTACCAAGTTCCTTAGCTACTGTTTTTAATAAGTCTTTCATATTTATATTTTAGCAAGCGGTTTATATTTGTCAACCTTTTAAAATTGGGGCAAAGGTGTTTATTTTAAATGTTATCCACAAAGCCTGGGGTGGTTTTTCGAGCTATCCACTCCCCTAGCCATTTTAGAAAACTTTCGTATAAGGAGAGTTTTGGTTTTATCAATCCCCTAAGTTTTTCTAAAGTTTTGTCTTCGTGGTGGAAGCAGGCTACTAACAGATCACGGTCTTGTAGGCACATCATTACTTGCTCGTTACACCCGCAAGGGCAGTAACCGAGAAAATAGCCTAAATGTCCGTTTTCCTCCCTTATCGGGAAGCCTGTTACTTTCCTACCTCCTTTAATTGACTGACGTGTTAAAATCATTTTAGTAATCTCCTATTATTAATTAGCCGACCTTTGCGCCCAATTTTTGCATATTAACTATTTTTTGTCAACCGGAAAATTTAGTTTTGCCTTATCTTTATAAATTTCTTTTGCCCAAATATCATAGGCCATAGCCGCCCATCTCTCTGCGGGAAAAATACCAATATGTAATTTTTTGTCGCCTAATCTTATCCTGGCTTCCCATTTTTTAGAATACTTATGTCGTGCTACTCCCCTAAATTCTGATGTATAAATTCTATCAGGATTATCGCTGCGGTGTGGCTTAGGTGTTCCATTGCTCCCTTTTCGATTTAAGCAATTTTGAGAATGGGTGACCCACCTTAAATTACTTTTTTGATTGTTTAAAGGATTTCTGTCTATATGGTCTATTTCTAAATTTGTTGGTTCTTTTAAATGAGCGAACATAACAAGACGGTGCATATATAAATATTTACCATTTTTAAAAATAACCGGATATAAAGGATTGGCTTTTCGTCCTACCAATGTCCACCACTTTAAATCATTTAGCCAGTCGTAATCTTCGTCGTCCACTAACGCTTCTTTATCTTTTATCTTAATAGTTTTCATAAATCAAAAGCCCGCTTTACCAGGCTTGTACCTCTGGCTCCACGGGTTAAGTGAATAATATCATAGCTTGGTACAAGCAAGCAATATAAGTATAGCACTTTTCCCGTAAATTAAAAACCTCCCGTAAGAGGTTTGGCGTTCAAGTCGCTCCTGGCTCAATAGTTATTTAGTTATACAATAAATATATTTTGGGTGCAAGCCTGTGGAAACGGTGCAGAAAGTGGACAAGTATTCCTGGATTTTTTATCAATTCCTGATAAAAAAGTTATGAAGTTTTGATAAAGTCCTAAAAGAAAAACCCCCTTTTGGGGGGAAAATTCTGATGGCAGGAGGGAGCCTCACAATTTTTTTAGGTAATACCTTGTAAGGCAAAACGTGTACCCTCACGCTTAAATTGTCTTATAAGCGGCCTCTAGGAATCTCGCCTAGCCAAAGTGGGGTTGGGTGACCCCCACGCATTCCACCTACAGGGCTATGCCCTACTACCTTTCTAGCCGACGATCGATAGCTATAGTGGAAGCTAGTATTTAAAACCAACACATCTCTCGCTTGCTCTGTCTGCCGAATTGTACTTTAGCACCCTAGTCTGGCTAGGATGTCGGCAAAGACTAGTAATTCCTACCCACGGTTCCCGATTTAACGGTTAACTCCTTCGTATGCCTACAAAGGTTTATTTCAGACTCCTTCCCGTGGAGAGACTAAAGGCAGGTTGGATGTTGGCAGGGGTATTATATCAAATAAAAGCGGGAGGGGCAAGTGTGCTTATTCCTACTGACGATAGGGAATCCCGATTCTCCACCCTATTTGCATAGCGTTCATGGGTTAGCTATGCACCACCTGTCTTTTTCAAAGACCCATTGATTACAAGTCAACGGAGTGATTAGTTGCCGACAATTTATTTATCGTTCTGTTCGGCTCACATCAGCAGGAAAAAATACGCTATAATTTTTTGGCTTCCTCTAATATCCGTTTCATCATAAAAGTATGCGAATGTGTAAAGGTTTCGTGATAGGGTGACATTGTTGTCATGCAAAGTGGAAAGACCCAACGACTAAAATAAAACTGGCAAACGTGTATTAACTCATGGGCTACTTCCGCAGGGTCTTTAATGCTCTTGCTGTCAAAGAACACAAAACCTTTACAATGCTTATCTTTCATGTTATCAGTAGCTACTACCTGAGCATGCCATTTTCCATGAAAACTTGCGTGTACACCATCTTTTTTTAAGCTCCTGGCATAATGATACATGTCTACTCTATTCTTAGTATAACATACCAAAAAATAATCATCAGCACGTTTACCTTTAGTTTTCCACCAAGGATAGATTTTAAATTTTAATACGTCGTATGAGTTCATAAGGCAGGGGGGAGCGTCGGAAATAGGCGCTCCCCAGTTAGGACTAACGGGCGGGTCACGGGCGGAGCAAGGCGGTTATCTGGTAGGAGTGGACAGCGTGTTCGAGCGCCAGGCCGAACGCCACAACGATAGCGGCGCAGGCGATTAGAAACCAGCAAGTTTGTCTGTCGGTCATTTTCCTCCACGAAGGTCGGGTCTGACCTTGCTTTCCAGCAGGGTTTCGCTGTAGACGAATACTTCCCTGTGGGGCTGGTCAGGGTTCATAGCGGGGACGTTGTTCACGAACATGAGCATGTAATCGAGTAGCTCACGCTCATAGTTCGGTTCGAATCGGTACTTACGTTTCGGTTGTGGAGCCATTAGAGTCTCCTGGAGCTTAGGGGCTGCTGTCAGCCCCTTCGCTTGACGTGGACTGCTTGCGCTAGTTGTTGCTAGTTCTGGTTGTTCATCGCTTTCTCCTTTCCTTGAAGTAGATAGCCCGCACTTTGGGCTTCTTTTTCCCAACACGCCTGGGCTTGCCATGTCGATTCGGGTGTCTGAGTTTCATCAGTGCCTTTTCAGCTCTGCGATTCCCACCGCAAACGCCGCCAAGATTAACAGCCCGATTAAGACGTAATACTGTGTGTCCGTTAGATTGAGCATAATCCTCCGTTTAGCAAGCTTTTACGGCCGAAATGCTTCCGAGTGGTTGTTGTCAGAAAGTTCAGCCGTAATGTAGTCTGCTATCTAGCCTCCCACGTCCTTTGGGGAAAGGGGCGGGAACGCTAGACTATTCAATGGGCTGAGAGGTCTTGAGACGCAAAGCGACAGAACCCACGCCGGTAACTATCAGCGACATAGCCATGTCTTTGTCTATGAACCCAAAAGCCAAACCTGTTAGACCGAATAGAGTTTGAAATATCCCGAACCAAATTGTTTTACTCGAAAAGAATGTTTTCATATTATTTTGCTACTAAACTAGACACTTTAAATTTATTAAATTCCGTAGGCGGCAATTCGACAATCGTCGCATTAGGAAACTCCCTTTGGAACGTGACAAAGTCGGAACCAAATCCTACCAGCACGTCCCCTACGCTAAAATAAAGGGTTGGTTTATCTGCTTGCTTGTATACTGTCATGTTAATCTCCTTTTTATAATTAAGAATTAGTAAAGGGTCTACTGTGCCAAAATAGTTATTGTCCTCGCCCTGGACTTCGCACTGTAGGTGGAGGTGTAGGCCGGGGTAGGGCGGTACACCTTTCATTTCTTCGGGGACGGGCTGGGTGCCTGTGTAAACCTGTCCTGTATTGCCGCAGCGCATTATAGGCGTGTCCCGGCTGACTTCACCGTCCTTATCTAAAATGTTTAAGCCATGTAAATACTGGTGTACCATTAGAACTCTTTTAGAGTAGTCTTTAGGTACCGTCCCCATAGCTTTCAGGTAATTTATCAATCCCTCATCCAGCCAGGTGTCTATGGCTATGGCTTTAGAGTTTTTACCCTGGTAATCTTCGTAAAAGTATCTAAGTGTACCGTCTAAAATAGGGTAAACAGGTGCTGGCCATCCCCTACCCTGGTCATCTAAAGGGAGAATGTCTACTCCTAAATGCAGTCCCCCCTTGTATCTGTCCCAGGGGGAGTTAAAGTATTGGGTTATTGTTGACAGCCCTTTTAAGGGGTAGGATGGTCTCATTTCATTGGTATTCTTTCATTTATAATTGTCGAAAGTTTGGCAGTTTCTATTGCTTGGGCGTTGATACTGGAAATTGCCCCGTCAAGTTTTACATCGAGCGAATGGATGTGGTTGTCCTTGAGGTTGGTAAACTCTAAGCGCAACTGTTTTAACTGTTCAGCAAACACCGCGTCTTGTTTTTCTGTTTTTTCCTGTGGTCCCCGAAAAGACTTATAGACAGTGAACAACATACCTAAAAGCAAAGTTGCGTTTACTATATTTTGGATTATCTCGGTGTTAGTCATTATTCTTCGATTATCTTTATTTAAGTACAGGTTCGTATACCTGTCCGTCAGAACAAATCCTGTATCTGTTAAGGGGGCTATCAGTGGCGTTTATTGTAATACACCCCACTCCTTCGGTTACTGGGACACGCACTTCTCTTTTCCTGTAAGCAAAAAAGATGGTGGAAATAAAGAGGAGGGTTACGAGGACGTAAACTGCTATTAGATGTTTTTTCACTTGCATTAAGTTAATTGTTTGCTATAGTTAAGGTATATGTGGAAATCTCTGATTAAACAGCTAGTAATACTCTATCGCCGTTGGGCTTGCGGCTGTGATTGCCACCACCATAGCTGGGCCACCGTACACTGCTATGGCGAACATTGCGACTGTAAACCATTAAAGAAATAATATGCACATAACAATAGGGATTTGGGGGGTAATAGGAATAGGGCTTGCAGGGTTTGTTGTGGGCCTCTTAGGACTTTGGGGATTAATGGCAATGTTACAGAGCGATTGGTTTTGGAAAGACTTGCAACCTCCTTGCAAGAACGGAACACCAGGTTACCTGTACGACAAGAAAATCAATCCGTAAAGAACAGCGCTTTAGTTGTTGCCGCTGGCGGGTCTATACCATTATCAATCGTAATACTCGCTACCTGGAACTGGGAGTCGGTTTGGGCGTAAATTCTTAGCTTCTTGCTGCCGCTGGCCGTAGACGCGTCGCTGTATACCTGTACCCCGTCAATCTTCGCTACGTTGCCGGTAGAGGTGAAGTCAATAACGAAATCATGGGTACCGCCTAAAGCCACGCCTGTATCGTGGGTTGCGCCAGAAATATCCCGGTAGTAGTAATTAGATCCGCTGTTCAGGAATATGGGATAGCTACTTGCTCCAAATCCAAATTCAAAGTTTCCGCTGCCGCCATACGTTACGTCGTTAAACATCACTCGTACAGTCGGGCTTGTAGCCAAGTCAAAAGAAGAATTAGTATCAATCTGGCTGTGGGTTCCGGTCATGGTAACAACACCGCCCGCTACAGTACAATTTCCCCCGCCGGTCTGTCCCCAAGCGGTAGTACAATCCGCCCATGACTCAGTGAAAAGATTAGCCGCCCGCACTTGCGAGGCGTTTTTAATTTGCCAAGCGAAAGCAGCGGCTACTATTAGGGCGATTGTTAGAAAACTATAAAGGAGTCTTTTCATAGGGCTAGTAGTTTAGCGAGGACTGGCAATAATACTTGTTGAATGAAGCTGAATACCTGACAACAACCAAATCCGTCTTGTTGGCCGTAGTAGTGAACGTTGGAGCCGCGCCGCCGCTCCAAGAACAGTTGCTAAAGGTCATAGTTCGAGAACCTGTGCCGTCTTGTTTCATTTCCAAGTAGTACGCGGGGCCTGGCTGGGCATTGCTGAATGTTATGGTTGTAGAGGTCGCAACGGAGAACGGCAAGAAGTTTCCCGCGCTTAAATCCATTGTGTAGGCAGCCGTGCTGATTGTCGTTGTGGCTGGCTCGGTTGAACCATAAACACCAGAGACAGCGAGCTTGGTTTGCGGCGTACTCGTCCCAATCCCGACGTTGCCGCCAGACTGCACATTGAACAGAGAGGCATAGGTCGAGCTGGCAACATTAAGCAATACTTCACTCGGAGAGGACGAAGTGCCGTTGACCGTTAATAAAGCAGTAGGCGAACTGGAACCAATACCAATCCTGCCTGCTTGAAGTCCCGAAAAAAAGTTTACGTTAGGGGTTGTACCAGCCTTAACTCGCATAGCTTCACGCAAAACGGTCACGCCGCCTGTGCTGTTATTCTGCGTCATAACAATAAGGTCATGAAAACCCGTAGGTGGAGAAGCGCCGTCATTAAATACCCCCAACAAGGCGGAATTGGCAGTACCTGTAAGACCCGTAAAGCCGGTACACCCTCCACTACCACAAGTGCTGTATGATGCAAGCCATACCGTATTGGGGCTTGCGCCATAATCCGTTCCGGAAACTTTTAAAACTGAATTGTCCGCACTTTGGGAAACATTTGGACTAACGACGAACTCGGTAACGCCGCTACTGGTTTTACGAAAAGTCGTACGACTGGCAAAAGTAGAAATAGTGTTTATGGTGTCAGTCCAAGAAGCAGACTGCAAAGCTCCCGTAAATGTTCCGGAAGAACCGCTAACGGCTCCCGCACTTGTTACTTTAAAGTTACTCGTTCCATTCACCTGTATATCAATTAAGTTGCCAGTAAAGGAAGTCGGGGTGTTTGCCGCCAAATACGTCCCATTAGCCGAAGGAGAAGTTAGTGGCCTGTCACCAAGCTGTAAAGTATGCAGCGTGGAAGCGGTAGAAGTGGCGTCATAGGCGATGTGGAGTTTGGAGGCTGGGGTTATGGTTGCTATACCGACGTTACCAGCGGCAGAGATATATAATTTTGAATTTGCTATAGCTCCACTTGAAGCCAAAAACCCAAGATTACCGCTAGTGTCTTGAAGCATTAATGCCTCAGTGATACTTGAAGCTCCGTCATTCAACCGCTGAATAGTAAAACTTTGACCATTATCGTGAGGACTTCCAACCCGATACTGCTGATAGCCGGTAGCGTTTTTTAAATTGTTAATGTTGAAAAATGCCTGTTTTCCGCTTGTGTTTGCGGCTTTTACTGTAATATACGCATTTGTCGAACCATTAACTCCACTAACAAGAATAGCGGGGTCTGCGGTTGTCGGATTGATTTCAAGATTGGCTGTTGGTGCCGCCGTCCCAATCCCCACATTCCCCGCCTGTGTAACAGTCAAAAGGGCTGTGCCGGTGGAGGAGGCGACAATCAAAACAGGGATTGTGGGAGCTGTGGAAGAACCCTGAACGACTAAATTGGCATTCGGAGTGGAGGAGTTTATTCCAACCATGTAGCCGAAGTTGTTATAAACTGCATTGGTTGTGGTAGCCCAGCCTACGGAGGAGCCGGAGCCGCCGCCTGTTGGCCAAGAAGCAATACAAGAATCGCCAGTCAAACAAAACTGCTTACCAGTAATACCAATCCACGCTTTTGTGCTTGTGCCAAGCTCGTAAGTATTTGTAACTTCAGGATATATGGTTCGGGAATAATTTAAAATTGGTGCGCTAAGAGCAACCCCTGCTGTCAGCAATCCGGCAGCTAATAAAGTCCATAATAAATATTTTTTCATTTGTTTAACTTAATTCTAAGCGGTTGTGTAGAGAACATATAAAGTTTGACCCGTGGCTAAGGTGCCAGCGGCTTCAACTTCTGACGTGAAAGTTATGGTCATGGCTGAACCATCAACCGTATAATCAACTGTCGGACGAAAAGCATAAGGGAAAGAAGAAGAACGGACATCAAAAACCTTCCAGAAAGCCGGTAAGCCAAAAGTCTTAGTCACTCCGTCTAACGAAGAACTTAAATCATAAACCTGAACTTGGTTTCTACTTGGTGCTACTGCAAAGACAGGTCTTCCGTTTTCAGATTTAATCTCAGGAAGATTTTTAATATGCGAAGCGTCTATTTTTAACTCCTCATCGTCAGTAGGTAGTTTGTTTATTTCAGAGACTACTTGATCTCCCTTACCCTCTAAGATAAAGGCTTTAGGGAGTTTTATTTGTTCCATAACCAGCGGAACCACGTCAGCAGGGTTGCAATCTTTTCCGTCGTTACCATCCACAGGCTTCATGGCTAACATTTCGTCCATCATCCCTTGACACTTCCTTAAAGTGTTAGCCATCGTCGCAGCCATTTCTGTATTCATCTTCTTATGGTCGGCTTCATGTTCCCCCTGCATTTTGGTCATTTCAGTCATGACAAAATTAACTGTCTTTTCCAGTTCGGCTTTTTGTTCTTCTGTGAGTTTTTCAATCCCCTTTTTATTATTCGCTAAAATAGTAATCAGGGCATTTAAGACCTGCTCTACTTCATCTTGGGTTACTATCTTATCCGAGTTAAATATCTGACCCAACTTTTTTAACTGTTCTAAATTTTCCATAAAAAAATAAGGCAAGCCTCAAATGAGGACTTGCCCGGTTCGTTCCGTGGCGACGTTATTTTGTTTAATTATAGCATTTTACAAGGGTTTTGTACAGCTTGACAGTTTTTTGAATTAAGAGTAATATCGGGGTACTATTAAGAATAACTATATGTATAAAAAACTGATGTTTTTGGTGGTTTTAGGGCTTTTGATGGCACCTGTCGCTCAAGCAACCGTTCCTGACGGTACTTACTTTTTTATGGATAATAAGGGGTATAACGACAAGCAGGAACAAGTGTTTTTCTGCTTAGGTATTACCAGCCAAACTTGTTATACCATAGAGAGCGAATTTGCTTTTACTAGGGACATAAAGGTTAAAGTTGACGAAGTTAGCAATAAAGTAGACCAGCTAAACCAGAAAATTGACCAGTTACAGAATACGGTTAATCAGTTACAGCAACCAGCGGCTTCCATTCCTGTGGGTGGTTCGGATATTCCTGTAGTGGTGGATAGTACGGCTCCGAAGTTATTAGTGGTTAGAAGTACGGAACAATCACCCATTACTTATTGCGGAAGTGGTTTTGCTTGCCCGACTAACCTGTCAGATAAGATTAAGCAATTTAAGCTGCAAACGCCCACAGATACTTATCTTTCTTTTGCAACAAACGAACTTACAACGGCCGTAGCTTATTTTTATAAAGAAACTGGTGTTATCCCCGCAACAGCTACTTCTTCTGCGCTTCATGTTTTTGGTGAACCTGTTAGTTTAAACGATTTTAACTTATCTGATATTCATAATATAAGTTATTCTAGTATGGACAGAGGTGGCAGATATAAAGTAAGTATAGAATTGACAGACGCCGCAGGGAACAAGTCCAATCAAGATAACGCCATTATCTTTACATATTCTACTTACTAAATCAGGTAATTAAGTTATAGATATTATGTGGAATAAATTATTGGCAGTTGGACTAGCAGTATTAACAGTTTGGTTATCCGTTGCATTTCCACCAAGCAGGGGTTATGGGCTAAATTATATAATTGCAATTCCTATGATTCTTATAATAAAAGCGGTCTGGAGTTATAAGTCTACTGCTGAAAAACCGCCCTCTCTAAACCAACCGAACCCTTAATTGCAGCAACTTTAGCAATCTCAACAGCCAAACTCTTTAAGTTCTTGATTAAAGCATTCTCGGTCTTTGCATTTAAAGCCTTTTCAATCATGGAAAGGTTTTTTTGCAAGGCTTGTTCAATATCAATGGCGTTCATCGCTTTATTGCCTACGTTGCTTGGGAAAAGTCCAGTAACAAAACCGCGCAAAGTATTGCCCGTAACAGCGTTTATGGCCTTAGCGGTTTTACCGCCTAACTTTTCAAGGATATTTCTTTCATTAACTTTTTGCTTTAATTTATTAACTGCTTCCATATTTTTCTTTACTAAAGTTTGTGCGTCTAAAACATCGGAAAGTTTTGCGTCCAACGCCTTAGCTTCTGCACCACCTAAGCCTTGTCGGGCAACGCCTTTTAATCCTTTACGAGTATTTTCAAAGTTTTGAGCATTTACGCTAGTAAGAGGCTCCCCCAATTTACTAAAGGCCTTTTCACCAAATTCAATCCCATAAACCCTTGAGATATCGTTTACTTCTTGTCTAGTTAGACCCTCTTTTGCAGCTTTTAGTATCGTGTTATCAATATCAGACTTTGCCACGTCATCCCCTATTTTTCCATAGAGTTCCGATAACTGACTTAACCCACGACCAACATAATCAGTAGTGATTTCCTGCCCCGCTTTATTTTTTGCCTTTAAAGCCAACTGGCTAAGAGTGTACACTCCCGTGTCTTTTGCCAGCTCATTATCTACTTGGGTGGCAAGTTTTGGTATGACCTCACTAAATTTGCCTTTCAAGTCTTCAAAAGTTTTCACCCCTTTAGTTTCAACTAAATCCAAAGCACGTTTAAAGACAGGAATATCTTTTGTGGTGCCTTGAGCAATCTGCCCTACTGCCTGCTCTGCTGTTTTGGCAGACTTAAATAATTTGCTTGCAAGTCCTAATATCGGACTAATCGCGCCAATGACTGAAGCTACCCCGGTATCTGTTCCGCTTCCGCCTTGCGCTGCTGTTATACCTCCTGCCTCAACAGCGCCAACCGCCATTTTAGTAGCCAAGCTTGCCCCCTTACCTACTTTTAATCCTGCCGTTCCAGGTATTGCATACTCTGCTAGTTGTTCTAATCCAAATCCTACATTCTGAGCTGTATTTGTTGGGACTATTTTATCCGTACCTTCAAAAGTTTGGTTTAGAGTTGGAGTGGCTTGATAAGGTTTCCCTGTAATTGCTTCGCTGACAGGCTTTGTGATAGCGTCCAGCACCTTTTGCCCACCACTTTCAATGTTAGAGATTGTACTAGCCGCGCCTTTATAAGCCCCGTGTGCAAAATCTTTAACCACATTTCCTGATTTTTCAGGATTCGTATTGCTTGGTTGTTGCTGAACTTGCGGAGCAGGCTTGAACGGCGTTAAGTCAATTCCATTTTTCCTTGCCTCCACGTCTAAAGACCCACTAGCGGCCAGTTGTTTTAGGTTGTTAGCAAAGTCACTGTTCGGATTTTTTGCTGCGTACTCAAACGCTTCACGGATAGTAGCCATATATTATTTTAGTTTAGGGACTGAGGGGATACTTGGAATACCTGACTTATATCCTGGGATGTTAAAATTTAAAGTGCCATCAGTGTTTGTACCGCCTATGATGATAGTGCCTGGTATCGTGCTGGAAGTAGAGCCTAAAGCCTTGTTGAATGGGTTATTAGGATCGGAAGCGGCTTGAGCATTCTTTATCACCTTATAGCTATCACCCAAGACATTCTCATAAGTTGTATCTATGTCGGTATTAAACGAAGCCAAAAGTCCATTGATTTTCGCTTGATTAAGTCCTTGCTTGTTAGTAATGCCTGGAAAAATCGCCTCTATTCTTGCGTCTTCTTTAACTGAAGCAGCAGTACCAGTAACTGCTAGTCTATATTTTTGCATAGCAACGGCCATTTGTGTGGCAAGAGTAACTAATTTAGGGTCATTCACCTCCCCTAATTTATTTACAACTTCCTCGTACTTGCCTTTAAAAAGATTAGTATTCCCACCATTTGCGTAAAAATCTTTAAGTGTAGAATCAATGGCTTTCAATTGGGACGAAGCGGTTTCTAATTTACTTAAGGCACTAGCTTCAGTTTGCCCCATTATATTTTTAGCTTGATTTTTAACTACCGAAAAAGGATTTTGACCATTCTTTACTGCATTGGTGATTGAGGCTTTCTGCTCTTTAGTAAATTTTTCAGAACCTAAAATCACGTCCAAAGCTCCCTGGTATTCACTAGGGACGGTGCCAGACGGATTGCTTAAGGCGTTTATCTCAGCCCTTGTTTTGCTGATATCAGAAGAAATTTTGGACTGCTGTAATTTCTCAGTCTTAATCTGTTCTTTAAGCATTTCGTATTTCAAATACTCCCCACTATACTTACCAAGAATTTTAGCAGCTTCTACAGAAGTCTTTGCGTTGGCGGCTTGGTTAATTACATCCTGCGAAGCTCCTTGAGCCGAAGCGTTTACAATCATTTCCTGTATAGATTTTTGATTGGCTTTTTCATCAGCAACCTTTTGCCGTTCGTCGTCTATTTCTTTCTGCCTATTCTGCAAAAGTAATTGAAACGCTTTGCCTTGTCGGTCAGTTTGACGGTCAATTTCAGGCTTTATGGCGTTAAGCTGGGCTTGCCTGATTTTAAGCTCGTCCTCAATCGGCGCATACTTAGCGTCTACGGCGTTCTGGGCGATTGAGAGGGCTGTTTGGATATTTCCCGCTGCCGCTTGCGCTCTTGCGCTTAAAAGCCCCAAATTGGCCGCTTTTAGGGCTAATTTAGAGTTCTGGGCTTGGGTTAAGCCGTACCTTTGGGCTTCTAATACCGAAGCCTGTTCTGCTACCCCATTACCGCCTAAAGCGTTCTGCTGTACGTCATTTTCAGCTAATTGGCGGGTGTAATCGGCGTTGCCAGTAAGTATCTGGTTATTTAAGTCTTGTAATTGTTTTTGAAATTCAGGAAGTCCTGCGTTTATCTTTTCCTGGGCAAGTGCCTGGCTTTTCCCTGCTCCAGTTTCAGTTAAAGAAGATATGCGATCTAAAATAGTCTGGTTAGCGGTGTCGGTGGCCGTTGGTGCAGGGGTAATAGAAGCGATATAATCTTGTAGGCTCTTTTGCGAAGCCATAGAGCTATCAACTAACCCACTTTGATTAGATGTAGGTGTCGGAGTAGGGATATTTAAAGGCGTAACAGGTTTTAAGCTGTCTACTGTAATTGCCCCAGGCATATTATACTGCCCTGTGGTTGCGTTAAAAGTCGCATTGGGGTCTGACTGCGCTATTTGCAAGTTTGTCGGAGCCATGTTAGATGTGTTTTAAAAGTCCTAATTTAATTAAAGCCGCCTCAATTTCATTTATCCTAGTTCTCATATTAGCTATGGTGGTAGCTGCGGTATCTGCAACGTAAGAACCTCCTGAGCCTGTGCCTATGGCCGTTGAATCAACGGCGGTAAGTGCCTGAATCGGAGCATAGACAAATTGCCGTCCTGTTAATGACTGCTGTAAAGCTTCATCAGGGTATTCTGGTTTTATTTCTTTTAAATCATCGCTCATATATCGTCGTTAGCGTCTTCTTGTGGTTGTGGTGTGCCGTAAGAGGTTATCCGTTGTAGTCCACAGCCAATAGTGGTTAATACCAAAGTTATATCCTCTAGCCTGTCTGGTTGATTAGTAGTGGTCGGCACCCTTTTAAAACAAAAAGTCTGTTTGGGGTTTGAGGAATTGTAACTCTTAGTTTCAGTAGAAATTAACTGCGTCCCACCTCTTGAATAAACACTTAAGGTTATTGACTGTCCTGAGCTTAACTTATCCGTAGCCGTGATTTTCGTGTAGTCGTACTTAACAGGCTTGTCTAAAACATAATTTAAAGTAGTTATCTGTAAGTTACCCCTGGTCGTGTTGCCAGAAGAATTGAAAGTGTAAATACCAGGTAAATTAGAACCAATAACCAAACTGTCCCCTAACGAAGTCAAAGCGCTGACTACTTCACCTGTTACCGCGTTACTAAACGGACGACTCATCACTTTGGGCTGGCCATATACAGGGTTTCCGTAAGCAAACACTGCCCCCCCATAAGTACCTGTGCCGTCAATCCAGTAAATTGTTCCTTTAGAGGCGTGCATTTGCTTTGAGTGCAGCGGCCTACCAAAGTTGATACTTTCTGTAGTCGGAAAGGGGCGAAGTAATCGTGGTTGAGCTACAGAGTTACAGATACTAATGCCGTTATATGTTAAAAGATAAACAGCACCGTCCATATACCGAGTGCCAATCGCCCAGGAGTCAGTAAACTCATATTTGGCGTCAGGTGTAATTACTGTACCACTAGATTGTGTCTTAACCATGTCCCAAAAATAAACTTGCACTCGATAATTACCAACTAGCCTGGAACCAACCCGAATTTGGTTGTCATCAGCGAGAATAATTAAATACCTGCCGTCTGTTTGAATATCACGAACATTAAAACCATCGTCAATTTTATACTTAACCGTATTCCCTGTTGAAGTACCTGGAAAAGCACAAGCCCCCGTTCCTAATGCCGACATTACATAAATATATTGGCTGTGTCCACCATACAAATTACCGTCAGACCCTACACATAATGGCACAAAATCCCCAACTCTATCTGCTTGGTTCGCCACACTATCGGTCAGCTCGTTCCTCATGGTAAAATCACTGGCTAAAGCAACGTCTATTGCGTTGTTGTTGAACTGGACTAACGTGGTATTAATCATGTTTACATAGATGTAGCTGTTCTTCCAAAAATGGGTATTTAATAAGCGGGTGACAGTATTTCCGCTGAGGTTTTGATTAATTTGTGCTGTCTTAGAAGTGAAAGTGTAAGGGGAGGTGGTTAAGTAGCGTTCAAGCGACGCCCCACCGTGGTTATGGATATACGTCAATCCACCAGCATTAAACGGAGTTAAAAAACTAGGGCTAACACTAGCTGTCTTAGTCAATGGTAAGTACGAAGGAGTGGCCGTACCACCAACCTCGAACGGATTACTTCCCCCGAACACCTGGAAAAGACCGCCTAGTGCTGTGCTAGGGTGGATGGATTGGCCTTTTAGCCAGTCGCCGTTTTTCAATTCGAGTATTTTATTTGGCATTATAAACCGTAACCCATGCTTTGAACACGGATTATATTACTGTTGTTAGTGTTGTCGTTTGAGATAGAACACTGAGCGTTTACTTCACCAGCGGCTGTAGGGATGTTAGTTGTAACGTTGGTAGCTGCGCTCAAAGTAGCGCCATTCTTGCTGTAATAGAAATCAACACTGGAAGTTGAGTTTATGATTGCCATTAGCTGAATAGAATCGTCCACTGTTAAAGTTGTTAAGGCGCTAGTTGCCGTTTCCGTCCCCGCTGCCACTGTCCCGTAAAGAGTAGCTACTCCACCTGAAATTAAAATCTTGAATCCTATGTGAGAGTCGGTAAAAGTATGCCCTGTAGACGAGACTGTTACTAAACCAAGACCGATAAATACCGAGCCAGTACCGTTTAAGGTGTTAAGCCCCGCTGTAGCAACAAACACACCGCCAGCGGCGTAGATAGAGGACGAGGCACCATTTAACGCACCCCAAGCAGTCCTGCTAGAGCCTGCGGTAGCACCTGTCGCCATTTGAACACCTGCGGAGTTAAAAGCAGGGGTTACACCCGCACCGTTAGCGGCCAAAGAATACCTTCCTGTGGTTTCAAAACCAGCGTATCCGAATATCTTTGGAAGTGAAATAACACCAGCCCAAGTACCGTCTGCTCTTAAAAACTTGGTAGTAAGGTTTGGGGCTTTTGGGACAAAACCGTGCTTAGTCGTTGAAACATCATTAGTGGTGTTATCAGAAAGCGTTATATCGGCTTCTACCACAGCAGAATAAGCCGGGTCAGTCGCCCCGCCGTGAAGTACCTGAGTTGCTGAACCGACTGCTAATCTACCGTTACTGGAGGCACCACGAACGATTAAATCGCCTCTAGTCGTAGTAGGAGCTAGAGCGTCAAACCCTGCGGCCGCAGTTGATCCGCTTGTCCCGCCGTTCGCTATCGAAACAGGAGTGGAGAGAGTCAGTGTCCTGTTGGCTGCCAAGCTCCCGCCACCAGTAAGGCCAGTGCCAGCAGAAATAGTTGTAGAAGTTTCGGCTTTATCTGAATTTAAGTTAGCAGCGGCCGCTTTAATCCCTGTTAAGGAATCAGCGCCGTTGCTGCTAGAGGTTAAATTGGATATGCCTGTTACATCGGCCATACTAGCTCCTATCGTCTAAATTAAGTATCTGTCCACTGCCTGTCCACTGCCAGGGAAAATCCAAAGTCCAGGGGTAAATAGTTGATGACCACAAATTACCAGAAGTCGCCCGTGAGTCTTGAGTAATACTTGCGGCTGACTGCCTATTATCCCCTGTAAAAGTCCCGGCGTTTCTTGTATCCTGAGAAATTGAAGCCATATTATTTATTATTTTGATACATAGGAATCATTCTGCCGTTAGAAGGCTGTTTTGCGCTATACCATTCCTGCATTTCTTTCAAAATTCCCTTTTTTAGTACACCATCTCTCCTGCCACCATAAATATCCATGCGTAATTCTGGTAAAAGGTCAGGCTTGTATAGTTTTGCATACTCATATGAAGCTCCAATAGCAGGTAAGTGCTGGAAAGGTAAATCAAAACCTGTTGTATATGAATCGGTGCCACTTGTGGCAAAATCCCTGGGCGCTCTAAAGAATTCAATATAGACCTTAGCACCTGCGTCCACTTGAGCTTGAGTAAATTTAGGAAAAATCTTAAATCCGTTAGATATTAAGTCATATTTTGGCGCACTTCTGTCAAACCTAGTATCAATATTTGGGTCATTTACAGCTAAATCCCGTCTATCGTTATCATCAAAAGGACTAGCCGGGTAGTAATTCGTACCGTCATAAGAAATGTTTACATTCTTAAACCGCAACATGGCATACGAAGTGTCCAAGTTGTAGTCTCTGTTTGTAGTTCCTGTAAAAGTACCAGATGGTGCGGTAGAATAATTGGGGTCATCTACGTCGTGACCTTTAAACGACATAATGGCATACGCAAAACCAATTTTATTCCATTGGTTCATCCACCTAACAAACTGCTGAAATGTAGCAGTGCTGGAAGTTATACCCGTCGCACCTAAGCCACAGGTGTCTTCACACCACTGGATAAGTCCGTTTCTAGCAGTTGTATCATTGAATACTAAAGCCATAATTATTTATCGTAAGTATTGATTAAAGTTTGCCCATCAACTTCTTCTACTACCACTTCTTTATCAGGGTTCATTTTTTTAGCATAATCAACCATCATCTGTACTCCCAAAGATTTACGCTCGTCAAAAGGTTTTCCCAGGGGATTGTAATCTCCCCTATTAAGGCACCAATAGTAATCCCATTCATCAAACTTTAACCATTCAAAATTTATATTCTCTAAAGCAAATACGAAAGCCTTTTTTATCGGCGGCCAATACAACAATAGGCTTGCCATCTGTATAGTTTTGATAATCCTTGTCCCCGCACCATCAATTTCTGTATTGGAAAACGTTGGGTCTCTTTTAGCCAATATCCCTACTAGCCTTAAAAGTTCCTTTCGCGGGTTTTTCAGTAATGCTTCTTTGGAGCTTTCATTTAGAACATCTTGGATTCTTACTTTATAAGCGTCATCGTACTCGATAATTGTGGTTATTTGTAAGCCGGTGCGATAAGCGATTTCGTCTTTAATTCCTATCTTCTTTAGAAAAAGGTAAATAAAATCCCATAAGGACTTCCCGAATTCACTGTAGTATTGGTAATGCAGGTACGGAACTTGGTCGCAATCAGCATAAATTGAGTCAACTAACCGATTAAAATTAAGTAAGTAATTATTTAGAAATGCTTTTATCCCTTTTCTTAAGCTGGCAAAAGGTAGGAATAGCGCTAAGGTGATTCTTTTAGCCTTATTATTAGGAGCCGTAATACCAGAATAGACAAAAGTTTTTCGGGGGAAAGGATGGCCAGGGAAAACCGTAGCCATCCCACCCGTTTTCGTTTTTGCAAGACCAGTAGGCGCGGGTAACTCATAACCGCCTATTTCCATTCTTCCCACAGCGGAAGAACGAGGCTGTTGATATACCCTGCTTGGTGCTGCAAATTCGACTACTGACATTATTGCGCTCCTGGAAGTTGCGGATTAGACGCAATAAAGTCAAGTTCTACAATAGCTTGTCCTGTTGCAGCGCTGGACTTGATAGTAGCCGTTCCACCAGAAGAAAACGCTACATGAGAGAAATACGAACCCTTAACACCACCCTCAGAGCCTTTGGCGATGGTAAAGATAGTGGTAGCGGTTCCTGCGGGGTTGTTCTGCAAGGTAATGTTTCCGTTGGCGTCATCCCTAGAGATAATTCTTGCGCCTAAGAACGTACCGGCGAAACCATTAGTCGGACCGAACACATTTACTTCTGTGGTTCCATTGGTAAGAACGACAACAGTATTGTGTTTGGCATAACGAATGTTGGTTCCATTAACAGGAACAAAAGTATTAACGAGACCTTGCTGGGTTTGAAGTCCTGCGTACTGCGGATTTAAACCATTTGATTGAGACATGTTTTGTCCTTTCTTTTAAGGGGCGGGAGCGGAAAGCCGAGCTGGTGGGCGGCGGCTCTCCAATCCCGCCCCTTAATTACTTGTGGTTAGGCCAAAGTAATGTCTACCGTTAATGCCTTAAACTGGTTCCAAAGTTTGAAGCCGAATAAGCCATTAGTGCTTACTTCCTTACCTGTCTTACCGGAAACATCAAACGCGCGGGAAGTAACATCTTGCGGAACAGCGTAAGTAGCTGCCCCTTTAACACCGAACACGCGGTGGCCAGAGTTGGTAATCGAAGTGGTGTCAGTACCGACGTATGTAGCGTTCTCAAAAGTACCGGAAGCTACAACATAAATATCTACACCAGCGTAATTACTCAAGAAGCCGTTATTCAGAGACCTATCGGAATACGAGAAACCAGAAGTGAGTTGAGCCTGCAAAATACCGACAATATCAGTATTTTCAACAATCAAGTAAGCTCCGCCCATCGGGGTAGAGTATCCTTCAATCTTAGAAAGCAGGTTAGCGAAGATTACCGGGATGTTGGAACCCACAGTAAAACCGCCCGTGGGAGTGGTGTAAGTACCAGTACCGTCCTCACAAAGCAAGTTCACAATATACTTATCAATAGCAGTCTTAATCGCATAGGCTTGGTTGTCCATGCGGTCTGCCATGATATCTGCGTGCTGCATGACCCGTTCAAAGTCATACACCTGTTCACCGACCTTAAACTCTGTACCAACGGTCAGAGTATCGTTAGTCGTGGTGTAAGCAGCGGGGGTGTAAGTACCCGTCAACGTGGAAATTTCCACGGTCGGTTGCGAAGAATAAGGATTATAAATCAACTTATTATTCGACCTATCGACGTTACAAACAGCTTCTGCAACTAGGGCGTTTCTCAGGATTTGCTGTAAATTCGGCCCGAAAAACTTAGTATTCCAGCTAGTTGTACCGTCAGTGTTAGTGACTGGAAATGCTTCAGCCATAAAACTATTCTATCTCCCACCAGACAATTAACCAGCCACCACTAATTAACCGTTATTTTTTTGCCTTTTTCAAATTCATTCTCGCAACAGCAAGAGCTTCGGGGTCAACAGACTTTCCCTCGTAAAACCTTTGGACAACCTGTTCATCAGTCATTTTGGCTGATGTGCGGCGTGATCCATCGGTATTGGTAGCGTTAGCGGTCTTGCGCTGTTCAGCCAAGTCTTTCAACCTAGCTTGCATAAAACCGTCCTGCAAAGTCTCAGGGACGCTTTTCCCTAAAATCTTTGCTGCCTTAACAACCTCGTCAACGTCTATCTGCGGAACCTTAGCGTCCATAAGGGCGTAAAGGTCTTTAGATGAAAGACTGTCTTTGTTCTCTTGCGTTTGCGTCGCCTTGTTTTGGGGAGTACGGGGATTCTTTTGGATATCTTCCAAAGTTTTCTGAATCCCTCTAACTACCTGCCAAATCTTAGGCTTCTTTTCTTGGTTATCTTGATTTTGAGAATCTTGATTACCAGTATCGTCTCCGCTATTTTGGTCAGATACGGAGCTATCTGAATTGTCGCTTACCGAAGTTTCATCAACTTCCAATTCAGCGGCAGGGTCTTGGTTTGTTTCGTCACTCATTAGAGTTCCTACTAAGTAGATTTATTAACTAGGGTCTACTTTTAACCCCGATAAAATGACTAAGTGTCATTATAGCCCCGCCTACTCTCGCATAAGCAGGACTAAATGCTGCCTAACTTTATTTTGTGCTATTCATCTGCAATATCTGTCTAATTTCTTGTTCTGAAAGAGTATTTTGAATCGCGTATTGCATTAAAAATCTGATTTGACTGTCCACATACGAGACATACCCATTACGAGCGACAACGAAAGAAAAATCATTATCCTTTACTTCCAGGTTGACTCCTTCCAAGTCAGGGTTCTCCAATCTTTTTAAAGACTTTTCAAGCCATTCCAATATTTTTAATTTAGCTTCGTAAAAATACGGATAACTGTCAGGGTCGGAGTTCTTAATATCCTGGGTTTGCCAAAGGTCGTAATTCTGTCCAAAAGGCAAATCTTTAGAAAGCTGGGGTAAGAATACCCGTCTCATCAAGTACATCACCGGTGTAATTCTTCCTAACTCCACTCTCTGACCATCAGTAATCTCAAACCCATAAAAGCAATCTCTTAAAGCCGTATAAATTGGAGTGTCCATCCCGAAAACTGACTGTAATTGTTTCTTCTCAGTTTTACTGATACGGGCAGGGTTAGTGAGTTCTTGAGCCTTTTGAAGTTTCTCTTGGCGTAACGCATTAGCGTTTTGTGTAGACTTAGACATTTTTCGGTTTCCTCCCACGCTTTACTTCGGGTGTAGCGTCAGGTTCAGGTGTAAAATCCAGTTCCTGTTTAACATTTTCTTTCTCGCTAATTTCCACTTTCAAAGAAGAACCGGCAGCGTAAGAGGGTGATATCTTCTTAATTGCTTCCTCTGGTGCTACATAATCCCACTTGTTAGGCTGGCCGGCAAATGGTTGACCCATTGGAACGGTACCTGTAACTTTTCCATACTTCATTAAGTATTTAGCTGGATTTTGGCGTTCATAAGTCTTTAGCCATTCCAGCTTCTGCGCGTCTGACATTTTGTTAAAATGTATCTGCATTATTGTGTAGGCGTTTTCTGTCCCGCTGCCACCATAGCAGGACTCATTTGTAATTGTGGCTTGCTTACTGGAATTTCCACTGGGCTGATTTGTCCAGTAGTTTCTAGTATTTTATTAAACAAAGTTTTTGCGGTTGGGTCTTGAAGCACCATTGGATTACGGGCGATAGTTTGTAGCGTGGTGCTTAGTGTGGTAAGGACAGCTTGCGTGTCCATAGCCTCATCCTTGATATTTATATCAGGCTCCCACTCAAAATCTTTCATCAATTCTTTCCAGGTCTTATCTGGAATGTCGGATGGTCGTATGTATCTTTGATTTCCTAATGTTGAAAGCTCCTGTCTAACATCTTGCTCCAACATATTTCTGTCCATATTTTGGGCAACCTGGCCGGAAAGAACAGTATCAATAACCTGTTTATTATCCCGTCTAATTGCTTCATTTGGGACATACATTGAGTCGAATTGTGCCAAGTCATTATCCTCAAGGATTGCCGTAATCTCGTCGCTAGTATCCATTTTGGTCTTAAGGAACGGGATAATGTAATTCCTAAGCATTTCTTCAATCGCCAAGCCCTTATTCTCTTTCATTACCTCAAATAAGGAATGAGACTCTTGCAAAAGTGCTTCTGTCTGACGCCATGCCGCACCTGCCTTAACCTCACCTGTGGCCATCGCTTCGGATATTCCGTTTAACTCGCGTCCCTGACTTTGCCACAACTGCCCAAAAGTAACTATTTGGGTAATGTCATGTTGGTTATTTACCTGGGTAATAGGCGAATTGTCGGCATGGACTAAGATGTTTCCTGTAATCAAGTCTTCCAAGACATTCCTTCCGGCATAAGTACCGTCAGCGGTTTGCATTATCATCAAAGAGGCCAGGTCAAGAACATCTTTTTGCAACTTCATTGAATGGTTGGTCATCCACTGGGCTTGAAATAGGTTTTCCACTGACCCAATACTCAAAGCTCTGCCATCTTCTTTGATTAAGTGGGTAATGAAATACGGGTCTTTCTTTTCCTTTCCTTTGTAAAGAGTGTAGTCATCGTAAGCATAAGTCCGTGCGCTTCTGTCGTAATCACCCTTAACGAAAGAGACAACGTGCATCTGTTGGACATAAATTTCATCGTCAGATTCTTTATCCGTTATCAAGGATAAGGGTAATTCCCCATGTACTTCATAAAGTTTGATGTAATTATCCTTATTGTCTTTGTTCTGACCACCAATTTGTTTTCTGCTTTGTGTAGCTGATAAAAGGTTCTCTAGTGCTTCTTGGTCGTAATCCTTTTTCTTCCTTAATTGAGCCGGGGTGAACTCAAGTATTTCTATCTTCACATTACTTTCAAAATCAATAACGTCAGAAATAAGCCTGTTCCAAGGAATGCAATTACAGAAAAGATCTCCGTCTTTTTCAACGAATTTGACTACATAACTTCCATAAGTCGCAAGCCCCCTACCCCAATCATTCAAGAAAGCGCCAAAATTGGCTTTCTTCATCCAATTCTTTAAAAGGATGTTAGCTACTAAAGTTAAGATAACCTGGTTAGACTTAGTCGAGGTTAGTTTAATATCCTTACGGTCAATATCCGTAGCCCTAAACCAGATATTTCTAGCTGCTATAACAATGTTAAAGAACGGTTTTTCTCTGCCAATCGCGTCCGCGCTTCCCGATAAATGGACTGAATTAATATAAGCGTCAATCGTATTTATCGTTTCATACATATTAAAATCAACATACTTGCTGATTGTAGTAGTGCCGTTTGTATATTGACTCTCTTGTTCCCTTACGATTGAGCAAATATTATCCATTAAATAAGGTCGTTAAAAACTGCCGTTACGTCTAAAGTACCTGATGTTTCAACATAAATTCCATTAGTGAATTCAAGTTCTTTGTAAGCTACAACCGAAGAACCGGCAGCGGGGGTGTAAGTCCCGCCAACAGCGGAATTAGATGTTGCTGTCCCGTTGCATAATCGCCAAGTTCCCGATGAATGGGAATTAACGATAACCTCATGCAAAACTGCATGACTAGAGGTAATTTGCCCTGTGGTCTTTACATTGGAGCCTTGGGCTTTTATCCAAGTCCCTGCGCTTATATTTTGGGCTGACATTTAAGTTAATGTTCTCCACCAGCTTTTATGTTATGTCTATTTGTAAGGTATTTAATACATCTTTTGGGAGCTGCAAACCTGCGGCCACTAAATCAACCAATTTCACTCTGACACCAAGCTTATCGGGGACGCACTTCACAAATCGGCGTTTGCCAATCTTCAAGATAAACGGCTCCCAGATTTTAAGTATGGCTTTTGGGTTGTTAATCGTTTGCCAGTCAATCTGTGTCATTTTGTTGAATTTAAGACTCTTTGATTTCTATTCCTTGCCCAAGTTTGCTGTTGTACTCTCGCAATTTCAGGGTCTTTGGGCTTTAAAGTCTGTAAGGCGTATCTGATAGCGTCCATTGAATGACTCCAAGTATGATCGGGTTCGTTTATAATCTTTCCGTCCTTATCTGTAAGCCAAACGTAATTCCTGTATTCCTTTAAGACATTTATGCTTCTTCGTGTAACTGAAATCCTTTGGCTTTGAACATAATCTATTCCCTGTTTTACTGACCCTGGGCCTTTAGATACTTCCAGCATGGTCAGTCCATAAAGTTTCAGCTCGTCAACGCTCTTAGGTTCTGCTGGGTCAAAAGCGCAAGGAACTAGCTCTTTACCACGATTTTTAACAACATCCGCTATCTGGTTGTTGTGTAGCCCTTTTTGGTAAGCAATCTCATCAACAATATAACCACCGTTGTACCTGTAAATATCAACTATCGCCGCTGGGTCATTGGTATAACCAAAGTCTCCGCCTGTCCTGACTAACTGTGCTTCATGGGGGATGTCGTCAATTATCTGCCAACCCTTATAAATCCTTGTCTCTATCTCTCCTAGCTGCCCTAATGCGTATACTTGCCACCAAGTCTTGTTATTTTGGTGAGCATAAATTTCAGCCTTAGAAACATCATCTAATGCTTCATTATCCAGGAAAGTTAGGGTAATAAAATCTACATCCTGCCGCTTACCAAGCATTTCTGTATAGAACCAAAACTCCTCTACGGGGTTCCAGTCCATCCAAACTATCTTACGAGTACGGGTTATAAGCTGGTCAGCTATCTGGTAGGAAATGTTATTAGCTTCATTTATGAAAAGAACATCCCTTCTTGGCCCATGTGCCTTGCCATAAGTATCTACGCTTAGAAATTCTAGTATCGTACCACCGTTAAACGTGTACTCATGCTTGGTTTCGTGCCAATTATCCTCATTCCAGTAACCATTGGCTTTCATTATGTTTTTAAAGTCCCGAATTGCACCATCCTCTAGGTGGGGGAAACTTTCCGAAACTACACTTAAAATCTCATTTTCTGTACTCTGTCCGTAATCTATTAACCAAACCAGTATGCTTATTGTCTTACTTGCCGAAGTCCCCCCCGCCACCGCCCTAATTCTCTTGTTTAGCTGGAATATCTTCTTGGTCGATGTCGTGTCTTGAAAGCCCACCATAAATAGGAATTACTGGTAAAGGATTTTCAGGGTCATTGCCTAGCTTCTGCGCCATACCCTTAACAACTATTGGTAAGGCCATTTCTTTTGTTTGCTGGAAGTTAAGGCTTTTGTCCAAATACTTTTTTACTTTACTTCTAGCCAGTTTTAATAAAGCCTGCTCAGTTATCTCATCAATGGCAGCCTGTTTTTCTTCCGCTTTAGTCTTTCGGCCGCTATTCCTGTTGCCCATGTTTTAAAACCTTTTTAACCGCTTATTTAAGCCTTAATCTTTCCTATTGGCAAATCACTAACAGTTATCTTCCCAACACACCAACTGCAATCCCTGTAACCAAAACTGTGACAGTCGCATTTACAGGTAGAGAACCCTAACATTTTAAGTAACCAGTTCATGTTTTTATGCTTAACCCCCATATCTTAAATCTCCTGTAGGGGGTATTGCGCCAAAGGCGTAGAAAAATAGGAGAGGTAGGCATAAAAAAATTAATTCTCTTTACTTAAAAAAGTCTTTAATCTATGACAATTAGCACATAATGTTTGCAAATTTTCTGGATTATTATTACTATGATTTCCATCAATATGGTCTACGTCTAATTGGCACATACTAATTGGAACAAATTTGCAAAAATCACATATACTTTTTCTATACTTATAGTAAGGCTTCCTATATTTGAATAGCTTAATTTTTAATTCTTTTGATGTTTTTACACCTGCCTCACATAAATAACACTTATTGCGCCATTCCGTCTTATTTCTACGTTTAACCTTCCTGACACCACAAATAGAACACATTTTCCCGTCAAAATTCAATCTTTTTCTACCCATAAAATACAAAAACCAGCCAAACCCATAAAACTGGGTAAGGCCGGTTCGTTCCGGTTCGATATTAAGTTAGTTACAGTATATACTATTTTGAACTATCTTGCAAGTCAACAATACCTTTTTTTATCAAATACCTTAATTCTTCCCACATAACCATTAAATGAATCTGTCCCGTAAATCTCTTGTCAGGTAGTTCTACATACTGGCCTTTCTTAAACCCTTTATAGTCTTTGTTAAATTTGAATATCGGCATTATTTTATATATTTTAAACTCCCCTGCTTAATCATAACCTTAGTCTTTCTTGTGATAATAAGCGTATCAGGTATACCCCCGTCTTCGGGGACTTTAAACTCTACCGATTCAAAAGGCTTTAAATCTTTAAGATATTCCACCAGTTTTTTTATACTTGGCGTAGCCTTTATGAATTCATCCATGTTTATTTTGCCGCTATTACTTTTAACAATCCAATCGCTTCCCATCCCCACCACGCCGCACCAGCCATAGCCAGTATCATCAGCGCTAGTTTCCACTTTTGGCTCCAATCGCTTACCTTTACTGGTTTTCCACCTATTATTTTTCCTGAGTTATAGTCTATGTAGGCCATAAATAAGTATTAATATCCAAAACACTAAAGCTATAAGACTAATCTTTGTATCGAGGGTCATTTTTGTTTCCTTACCCATTCTAACAACTCTCTTAACTCCGCATTATGATTATTCCCCAGGGTGGTGTTGTATCGCAAAATACCTACCCACACCAAGAACCTGCCTACCCCGGCCGCTACAATCATCAGGGTCAGGTAGTAAAGCGGTATATGCCAAAATGGTACGCTTACCCCACGGACTGAGAGCAGTGTAATGATAGCCAGGGTTTCCGGGATGAATGAGCCTATCTTAGCGTACTCGCCACGGGCTTGGGCGGCGTACCACATAATATCCTGATACCAAAAGAATAATCGTTTTAAGTAGTTCATTAAAAATGCGTTATCTTCCACATACAATAGGCCATAAGACCTAGAGCTAGGATGGTTAAGTGTAGTAATATCCAGTCAACAATACACCAGGTTTTATCTTGTTTCATACAGCATCCCACAGATGAACCCTGCTATAAACCAAATGATACAGGCTAATATAATCATACATTTCTCCTATGTCCCCGTGGGGTGGGGTTAAATTGGTTACAATTACATCTCGTTAAATCTGAATTTATTTTTATACATTCGCCTATTTTACCAATGTGGTAATTCCGTGAACAGTGACCACAAGAGCATATCGGATGTTTGCATTTACCTTTTTGACAGACTTCACTAAATTGTGGAAGTATTCTGTCAGCAACTTTTTCGTATATATCTTTCATACCTACTTCCTATCTAACTCCGAAATAATATCGGTTAATTGGTTAAGGACTTGGGTGCGGTATTTATCATAACCACATTCTTCGGCCGAACCGTCAGGCAATTCTCCTTTACGCACATTCCATCCGTATGCTTCCGGCAACCCAGCCACAATCGTTTGAATAAGGTTATGCGTATACTCCTTAAGCCTACGTCGTACCAGACTCTTAGGACAGTGAACAGCAGTAAAGTCCCGCACCATTTCGTCCTGCTCTCTTATAATGTTAGTTGGCATGGGGGGGTGTTTAGTTAATTGTCCACATTCGTTTCTCATCACGTCTGCCAGCTTCGTATCCTGCATTCCAATCATTAAACTGGTCAGTAAGCAAAAATTTATCAGTGGCTATGCCTAAAATCAAACCGCAAACAAATAATATAATGTATGCGAATATTTCCATATCCTTATTTATTAAGTAATAAGTTTGTCAACACCACATCGAACACAAACATTAACAGCCTGCCAGCTGGTTATAGTGCGTGTAATAAACGCGCTAATATATTGTTGGTCCCTTGTTACGTGCATGAACTTATGGCCGAATAACCAACACCAAAATGTTCCGTATCTCATCTCACTCCCCTTTCTTTATCAATAATCTCTAGGGATTTGTCTAAGCCTAAATCAAAATAAAAATCATCGTCATCATCACTGTCCTCATCATGTTTCTCCCCCTCTATCTGCTCTCGTATAGATGTGAGGTTGGCTTCAAAAACCTCACAAGCCAACTTAGCCATTGCCGGAGCCATCTTTCTTAATAAATCAGCTGCCACAGCGTCTTTAGCCGTTCGTTCTTCAGGTATAGGTAGCCACACGCTTTCTGGGTATTTATCTCTAATGGATTTTGTTATTCGTTCTTCTAAACTTGTTGCTTTTAGTTCTTGTTCATTCATGGGAGTAAGTCCTTTTGGAAACTTTAGTTGTCATGTAACCATAACAAAGTACTAAGAGTAACCATGCAAGCACCCAGCCAGGACGATTATGCGCAGCAAACCAAACCATTTTGTAAATAGTCCAACAAAATCCAGCAAACCACAAATATTTTTCCATATCTTTATAAGTTAATTAACGGAGGAGAGGTGGCGGCAGGCGTCGAACCCTGCTTCTCTTGCTTCTTAGCTAATTAGGCCAAGCTGTGCAAGCGAGCTAACCCTGTATTGGATAGCTTTTCCAACATTACCGTACTCCACACCACCTCGCCCCCGCAAACTAGCTAGGGGAGGAATTCTTCATGTATTTTTTTATTACCTTCTACACAAAATTTGCAAGAACTATGCAGTAACATTTCATACCTTTCAACCATCGCCCTCTTTTCCTCTGTAAACTTCTGGGCTTGGAAGGAGAGGAGGCTTAATACATTCGTATACTGGTAATGCGACAACGCTTCGTTTCTTTCTCCAAGTGCCTGGTCAAGCAGTCCCAATTCCCTTTCCCACTCTTCGCTTTTAGGGGAAGTGGGGGTGTGGCAGGGGCAAGCTTTTCTTACACATTTAACATTAGATAATCCTGAATAATGAGGGTTGTAGCACCCACATTTTTCTACATTTACGCATGGTTCTGTGTGTCCTCCAGCACCGCCTGGACACTTTTCACAGCACTTCCTTTGTTCGATAGGGGGCATAGGGTTGTGTTCCGGCATACCACATCCGTCATTTTCAGAATGAGTCTGGCCTTCGGGTAATTCGTTAAAAGGCATAAAATTATTTACTCCTTATTAGATGTGGGGGTTACGGGCTCATAAGTTTTTTCAAAGATGTCGGGCTTGCAGGGATAAAATTCACCGTTTATGCCTTTGATAATCCAATCCCCAACAACTGCTTTCATTTCACCCTCTAGTGTCTGTATAAAAATATCTGTGCCATTATGCCACGCTACTCTGTCTTTATCGTCAATGGTTTGTCCGCCATTTATCCAATTAACAATCTTATCCATAGTTGGACTACCAACTTCATTGTTTGTGGTAAATTCTTCTGCTTCAACTATTACTGGCTTTTTTCTAAATTTCATATCTTTCCTTTCTTTAAATTATTGGCTTGTGGGGAACCAGCTTAACGAAACCAGCGATATTCCATTACTTTTATGCTCACAAAGCAAGGGTAGTTATGAGCCAGTTCCCCAAAAACCAACAATACCTTTAGGGGGTGGGGGCTTGTGGTTTTTCAAGCCCAGTAGTAGGTTCAAAAGTCCAATCTTTTATTCTCTTCATATAATATATCCTTTACTTCCTATTAGCTTTCTTCCACAAAAAAGTCATTGTCTGTTTGGCTTTTGTTAAAGCGGTCTCTAGTTCTTTAATATGTCTCTGCCTTTCTTTTTCCAAGGATTCGTCATGGGCTAAAAGTAGCTTTTTTAATTCATCATGCTGCTCCCAAGTTAAATCCACTCCAATAGACTTTAAATAATCCCAAATTTTTACTCTATCTTCTTTCATACACGCTTTTCTCCATTTAATTAGTTTAAGAGGGGGGCTACTGAATAATTGCTTTATAAGTTACACCGTCCAATTTAACTTCCACTTCCTTGCCTTTTAATGAGGGTGTTTCCTCAATCGGAGTAATCTCGTAATCACCCAGAACGTACTGATTTTTCCAATACGTTGAGCCGGTCTTGTCTGTTATGTCGGTTATCTTTCCTGTATCATCGCCGCCGATAAACCAGCCTTTAGTAAAAGAAACTTTTGCGGACACCCATGCGTTACCGGACACCCGTGCGTTACCGGACACCCGTGCGTCACCGTACACCTGTGCGTCACCGGACACCCGTGCGTCACCGTACACCTGTGCGTTACCGTACACCTGTGCGTCACCGTACACCTGTGCGTTACCGGACACCCGTGCGTCACCGTACACCCGTGCGTTACCGTACACCTGTGCGTTACCGTACACCTGTGCGTCACCGTACACCTGTGCGTTACCGTACACCTGTGCGTCACCGGACACCCGTGCGTCACCGTACACCTGTGCGTCACAGGACACCCGTGCGTCACCGTACACCTGTGCGTTACCGGACACCCGTGCGTCACAGGACACCCATGCGTTGCCGTCTTGGCTTAGGTTTTCTTCCTTTTCTACATAACCGCCTAACTCACCCTTAACCACTATCCCAAAACTAACCGTCGCCTCAATCTGCCATAGAGTTATTCCACACCACTCTTTTTTGTTCTTTGTAAGCTTAAATTTCATATTTTTCTCTTTCTGCCTCTAGGTGAGGCGGTTAAATAACAGCTTCCAATTAGCTTTACTCACAAAACCTTTTTTGAAACTCTTTTTAAGATTCTCAATAATTGCCCCTTTTTTCACATCATTGGCTAGCCAAAACAATATCTTTTTGCGTATCTCGACATTGTTCCGCTCACTATATTTCCAATAATAATCAAGTTTTTCAATCATATTTTAAGCGTCAGTTGATTAGATACTTTTTCTTCCTTAGACCACTTACGGGCTAGAAATTCTTGTACAAAGGGAGTGGGTGGCCTTTCGTATACCCTGTTTGGTTGCAAATTCTGCCCCAAGTGAGGTTTTTCTGGTGGGTTGCCAGTCAAGCGCCACATCTTCACGCCGCCCTTGTGGTAATCGTGTATAGTGCAACGGCCACCACATTCCACCTCTTTGCCCATTTCCTGTAATCTTTTAGGCGGGTCAGCCATGTATAACGCTCTCATCTCGCTGGTGCAGTGGAATTTTGCGTCATCTAACAATTCTCTAATTTTTTGGTGTTGGCTGTTCATTTTTTATAAACTTTATAAACGCTTGAAAGTGTTTTTGGCTAATCCAGCCGCACTCTTGACACTCGTCGATATCAAACTTAGGTTCTCTTTGGTTTTCTTTTACCCAGGCCAGCCATTGAGGACTTTCTACTACGGTTTTCCAAAAGCTATCATGCCAGCCGTCGGAACAGGGGTAAGCCCAATGATAATTGTTTCCCCAGGCTTTTTTAATTGCCCCATTCAACCTCTTTTGGCTCACCGTTTTTACATTCGTTACTGGGATGTACCCAGACTTCTGTTTCTTCATAATTAGATTCATTTACATATCTAGCACCGCAATTTTTACAAACGGTTATTTTCATTGTCCACCCCACGAATACGCCAGCCTACTTCTTTTTATGGACTCCAGGGCTTTCTGCTTGCCCTTTCCAGGGTATTTTCTTTCCATGTTTTCAGTCAGTATGTCCATATAAGATTTTCCAGGGGCAGGGATAAATTTAGGCTTAGGCTTTACAGGCTTAATTCGGCTTACTTGTCCGTTTAATCTCAAACGGCAGTCTATACAGCGTTTTCTTTTATCACCGTGGAATACTATACCGCATTGTGAGCAAGTGTTTTTCATTTTAGTATCTTTTAAGGCTTGTTATAACCGCAAACCTGTCCCGTAAATCACCCCTGAACCTTTTTAACTGGCCTATAAGCAACTTAGTCTTTTCCCGCTGGCGGTAAATTTCGGTCATTTCAATAGCCCTGTCTGCCTCGCTGTTGGTTTTCAACTCTTTACGCAACTCGCCCCATTTAACACTAACCTGGTAGTTTTCTTCGTTTAACTGTTCTTCGTAGTGGCTGATAAACCCGCCAACATAACTGCTGATGATGTTACATTGCCCCGGCTCAATAATCTTTTCGGGCGTTCTCATTATTTCAATTATTTTGGCGAGTTCCATGTTTGTGTTTTTAGTTAGGGGGCTGGTTCAAAATAATAAGGTGTTCCGCATTGTTGTGGGTAAGCGGTATAGGTTCCATCCAACCAATCTCTCAAGCAATGCCCGTTGTTGTTCCAGCTTTTATACTGTTTTCCATTATGTTCAAAATCTCTATAAGCGGAATAGTTATTGTCCTGTCTTGGTTTTTTCTTACTGTAAAATTTATTAATTTTTATCAGTGTGTAGTTGGGGGTAAAATGTAAGTCGTCAACATACTTAAAAATTATAGTCTTGGGTGTTTCGGTTTTCCTCCAAATTCCACCGTCTGCTACTGTCCCTCCACCACTAGTAATTTTACAAGTATATTTTTTCTCTTCATTTACCATATATGGGGGGGGGCTTAAACTAGATTATTCTTTTTACAAAACTGTAGGAATTCTTGAAAATGTTCGGGGCTTATAGTTCCCATTTCTTCCACTTCCGGCATATCCCTTGTCGGATTTTTCCTTTGCTCTTTTTGCCATTCTTTCCATTGAGGACTTTCTATTACCGTTTTCCAAAATGAGGGATGACCATTTTTACAACCTTGACAGGGCGGACAGTACCAGAAATGCAGGCATTTATCGCATGTACAAGTTTTATGGGGGCGCATAACTTCTTATTTAGTGATTAGACTTTTTGCAATACAAATCCCTGTGCGTATTTATCCACCAAATGAAAACCTGCGTCCATAGCGTTTTCTATTTCCCGGAATATATTAAATCCATGCCCGACGTGCAAACCTATAATGTAAGCTGTAAAATAACTACCAGGCTTTAAAACATTTAAAGCGTTCTTATAAAACTTAGTTCTGGCCTCTGGCTCAATTAAGTCTATAACCGCTTGCGATATGGCATAATCAACAGAATTAGGTTTTATCGGTAACTTTTCGCAAATGTCAGCCTTTATAAACTCAATCTTGTTTTCCCAATTACTCCTTACGTTGCACAAATCTACTGCTATAGATTTTTTAGCACCCAACTCTAAAGCAATAACTCCGTCGGGACTTTGTCCACAACCAAAATCACAAAACACTTTGCCTTTAAATTTATTAACATCATTTAATACGCTTCCATTTTTTTCAACAGCCCAACGTAAATACCAAAATGCGGTAGACTCAAACCTACTAAACTTATAAGGGTGCGGAATACTTTTAAAGTTCTCGTCTTTGGCCTTTCTAAAATCAATGCGCCTAGTCCAGCCTTTATTGCGAAGTTTGTAAAGAATGGCTAAATCAGTATCGCTTGTTTCAGGGCTAAAATTTTTGCGGTCAAACTTAGCAAACTTTACCTCATTTTTTGGTTTTTTAAATAGTGTTTTCATATCTTCTTTTAGTTACTAAGTCCTCAAATCCAGTTAAGCATTTTACCAATCTTCTTTTTAGTTTCGTTATACTCTTTCGCTTCGATTAAGTTTATTTCAACGGTAGGGTGGTATTTTTTCATGCGCTTTAGCTTGATTTTCCCCTGCTTATAACCTTTCAACTCGTCATAGTAAGGCTTGTCGTTTAGCCGTGTCACTTTAAAATCTGGCAAGTAACCGTTTCCCAAAGCACGGGGCGGATCAGTGGAGTTGTCAATGAAGTAAAATCTTTCTGGCTCGTACTCCCAATCCTTAATCATCCCCTGCTCTTTCTGCCATTGTAGGTAAACTGCCCAATTTCGCTCCCAGCCCGAACGGAAAAATATATCTTTGTCGCCTACTCGGTAAGTGCCGCGATTTACGTTTTCAAACATTGTCGTCAGCCTCCATGCTTTCAATATCAAGTATAAGTATCTTTAAATCCTGCTTAATCGCTTTTAAACGGATTTTTAGAATATCGACTTTTTGTATGTCGGTTTGTGTTTGGGAGGGCATTTTTAACTTTCTAATTTCATGGACATATACTCTGAATAATCAAGCCCGCACAACAGAGCTTGCATAACATCAGCTTTCGGCTGGGCTTCTGCCGCGTCAGGTGGAACACCCTCAACAAAGACACGACCAGTGGGACAAGTCATCCGCAAAAACCATATTTGTGGAAATTCCAAATCTTTGTTTAACTGTTGGCCTTCAATTTTAAACAGTTCATTACCACGTTCTGACTTATCAACTAATTCAGCGTTTTCTTTAATGATTGCTTCGGGGTTGTATTTAAGAGCTACTGTCCGCTGGTCGGATATTTCAATCGCCATTATCTCTTTGAAAGTCATCTGCTTAGATAGGATTTTCTGCCAGACTTTCTTATCAAACAAGACCCCATCAAGATAAAACATCTCATAACCATTTTTCCAAGAGATTGCTGGAAGTTGGTCAGAATGATAACGGTTTTCCTCTAAAAGAATTATCGGATTGGGACAAATGTAAATTTTACCATCTTGTTCTGACCAATAACCACAGCCAACTTCTTTAAGTTGTAAAAATAATTCTTGCGCTTCTAAAAACTTTTTATCATTCTCATTGTGTTCATTGGTTTGGCAAAACTCATAATCAAATATAAACTCTTGTCCGTCATAATCGGTAGCCGCCCAAGCCGCCCCAGCCGCCCCAGCCGCCCCAGCCGCCCCAGCCGCCCAAGCCACCCTAGCCGCCCCAGCCACCC
>Ga0255338_1001737_pt1 | contig 38025 bp, 38 predicted proteins | sample MeOH1_35cm_T4_19_FD_203715 | JGI IMG/M metagenome (GOLD analysis project Ga0255338, IMG submission 203715) | Sandy soil microbial communities from University of British Columbia, Vancouver, Canada - MeOH1_35cm_T4_195 | ecosystem: Engineered > Artificial ecosystem > Sand microcosm > Unclassified ...
TTCCCACGCGGGTTCCTTTCGGCTTTCACGGCAACTGGCGCAACATGGCGTGAGCAGGGGCTGTCATCAGAACAGAGGTTCTTCATAAAGAAGATCGCCATCGAGGCGAATGCCCTTGATTGCGGCTTCGCCGTCGCGGGCAATCGCCACATCGACGGAAAGGGCGCGGGCGTTTCGCTCCTCTTCGAGCTTTCGCCCCTGACCCTCCGGCACGAAATAGCTCTCGATGCCATAGGCGACAGTCACCATCGCGCATTCGGGGCAGGGCGTCTCCTCCACATCCTTGCCCGAAGGCGTTGGCCGCACGCGCCCGATATTTTTCTGCATGCCGGTCACGCGTCCGCGAATGACCTTGTTCCCGTCGGCGGGTGTCGGCGCCTTGTGCCATATGCCCTCGGCGAGCCATGTGTCGCGCATGGGAGCGATTTCCACATAGGCCGTGTCGCCCGGTTTGAAATCCTTGTCGCCGGGCAGCCCGTCGAGCGTCAGGCGCGAGATGCCGTAGGAGAGCACCACATAGTCGCCGCGAAACAGATCGCGTGGATCGACAGGCTCGCTCTTCAGCGTGACGACATCTTTCGATCTGAGCACTGAAACGCGTCCGCTGACCAGCCAGGCGAGGATGATCGTCTGTATGATGGCGAGGACGATGACGGCCGTTCCGAAGCGCCCGAAATTTTTCATGAACCCGTTCATTTCGCGCTTCCTTCATCGACGGCATTGACGACGCGCTTGTGGACCCGGGCGAGCGCATAGGCGCCGGCAATCAGGATCACGCCACCAAGCGCGAAGAAGGCCGCCGTATCGAGCAGCGTGCCCAGCGTTTCGAAATAGAGGTAGAGAACTTCGCCCGCGAATGCAGCGAAGCCCGCATTGAGTGCAAAGCGGCTGCGCTGGCTCGACCCATAGGCGACGAGCCAGACGCTCAGCGCGAGGAAGAGACCCGCATAGAGCCATGGGACGAGTACGGGCGCGGCGGCTGCAAAGCCCGCATAAAGCGCGCCGAAACCCGCAAGCGTCGCGAGGCCCGCTGCGTCGCGTGGGGAGAGGCGCTTTGCCTGCCACTCGCGAAAGATGAACGCCGCCACGGCGGCGACACCGATTGTGATGACCGCAATCCAGCTTCCGCTCACGCGGTGCTCGGGCGGCATTGCTTGCAGCACCCAGAAGAGGCCGAACGAAAGCGCTATGCCATAGGCTTCCATCGTCGAACCGAAGCGCATGGAGGTCGCCGAAACGCGAAGTGAGCCAAGCCAGAGCAGCACGGAGAGTAGAAGATAGATGGCCACGATCTCGTTCCATCCACACCCAAGCGCCGCCGTCAGCGGATAGATGCTGAAGGCCGCCCAGGCGCAAGCGGTGAGGATCGCGAGATGCAATCCCGAAAGCCAGTTAAGCCGCAGCGCCAGCGCGAGCGAGGCCGCCCAGGGCAGGAAGAAACCCCAATGCACGGGGCCCTCGCCGGACGTTGCCGAGAATGACCAGAGAGTGGCCAGCAGGAAGGAGAGTCCAAGAGCAGGGCGTGAAGGCAGGGCCCATGCGCTGGCTAGCGCCACGAGGCACCAGAGCAGCAGCCAGTCCGGATTGTCCGTGTTCACATGATATATCTGCGCGATCAGCATGATGTTCGCGCCGAAAAGCGCGAGACCGCCAATAGTGGCTGCCTGCGCGAAGGCCGGATGTTCACGCCGTTCCAGCACGAAGGTGGCGCCATAGGCCGCCCACATGGCGCCCATGAGCAGTACGAGCTTTGTGAGCTTCGAAATCTCGGCCCAATTGGCGGCGACGAAGCTCATGGCCGCGAAGCCGATCAGCACCGCGCCGAAAAGGGCAAGCAATTGTGGAATGCGGCGGACGGTGGCCTCGCCGCTGGCCGAGGCGAGGATTGCCTCCGCATTCTGGGGCGTCACCCAGCCGCGTTCGATCCAGAGTTCCAGATCGTGCTTGAGACGTTGAAGGTAAATGCGTTGCCACATGGGGTGCCGTCGAATCATTAGGTCTGGTGCGAGCTTAACCGGCTTAATGTTGCCCGGGGATAAGGCGCGAATAGGGCCAAAAATCCCAAAAAGGGTCAATTTTACCCTGCGTCAAGTAGCTTGCGGGGGCCGGGGGAATGCCGCAACATGAAGCTTGGGTAGTTGCCGGCGCGGCAAGGTGCGGACCGACCCGGGAGGAGGGTTCGCAGAGAAAGGCCCCGTTGGTGGCTCCGGTTGGTATGGGAGGAGACCCATGTACGTTGCAACAATACTGAAAGCCAAAGGATCGGGCGTGGTAACCATCGCGCCGATCGCGACGCTGGCCCAGGCCGCGCGACTGCTCACCGGTAAGCGCATCGGTGCGGTCGTGGTGATGCAGGGCGGCCAACTCCTCGGCATGTTGTCCGAGCGCGACATCGTGCGCGCCGTTGCGGCTTCGGGCGCCGAGGCATTGGAACGCCCGGTGAGCGAAGTGATGACACAGCGCGTCATCACTTGTGGCCTCAACGACTCCGTCGACGAGCTGATGGATGTGATGACCGAAGGCCGCTTCCGCCATCTGCCTGTCGTGGATCGCGACGAGGTGATCGGCATCATTTCGATCGGCGACGTCGTGAAACATCGCATCGCGGAAACCGTCATGGAGTCCGAGGCGCTGCGGCTCTATATCGCCAACAGCTAGCGCAACAGGTCCGACATCTCGCGAATGAGCGGCAGAGCTTCCTCTGCCGCTTCTTCGCCGAGTCGTATCAACTCATCCGCCTTGTCGAATTCAAGCAGCGTCAGATGGCCGATCTTCGGCGCGATGACGATGTCCGGCGGATCGGAGGCGAGCCGCGCGCGGGCGAGCCTGTCCTGAATGATGTTGAGCGAGGCGAGCATCACGCTGGCAAATCCGGGCCCTCGTTGCTTGCCGCCCATGGCGCGTTTCACCAGCTCGCGTTCCGGCGTCGGCGCCTTGCCGCGCAGCCGGGCGAGCGTGCCGCGAATGCCGGCGACGAGCTTCGAGTCCGCGTCGCCCGCTTCCGCGGCGGCTTCCGCCTCGGCCTCTTCCACGATCTCGTCGATCTCTTCGGCAAGGCCATAGGGTTCGGGCGTCGGCGTATGCACATAGAAGGGATTGTGGCCCTGTTCCCAATGCCGCCGCGTCGCCGGATCGAAAGGGTCGGTGTTGAGGTTGACCGCAATGACGAGCCGCGCGCCGAGCGCCCGCGTTACCGAGACAGGCACCGGATTGACGATGGCGCCGTCGATCAGCCAGCGATTGTCGACAGGCACCGGCGCGAAGACGCCGGGCAGGGCATAGGAAGCGCGGATCGCCTGTACCAGATTTCCTTCGCGCAGCCAAAGTTCATGGCCGGTCGCAAGCTCCGTCGCGACGGCGACGAAGGTGCGATCAAGCTGGTCGATACGGGTGTCGCCCAGATGCTCGCGCATCATCGCTTCGAGTTTTGAATCGCCGATGAGGCCGGATGAGCGAAACCGGAAATCGACAAGGCCGAGCAGGCGCCTGCGTGTCAGCGAACGGGCGAACTCTTCCAGCGGGTCGAGCTTGCCCGCAAGATAGCAGCCGCCAACCAGCGAGCCGATCGATGTGCCGGACACGATGTCGGGCGCGATGCCCGCGCGGTCGAGCGCGCGCAGCACGCCGATATGCGCCCAGCCGCGCGCGACGCCGCTCCCCAATGCAATGCCGACTTTCGGACGGATCATTCTCTGCTGCTTCATATCGTCGACGACAAATGCATCATGCGCCCTTGCGGCGCAGGTTCAAAGGCGAGTGCAACGCGCGAGCGCGGCATCAGTCAGGCGGAAATGTGACCGAACGGAGCCGGTTTCAACCGTGCTTGTGTTCGCCGAGCTTTTCGTCCTCGAAGCGCAGCTCGACCTGACCGGAAGCGCCGAGCGGCACCGAGCGATAGAAGCAGGAGCGGTAGCCGACATGGCATGCGCCACCGTCTCCGCCGACCTCGACCTTGAGCAAGATGGCGTCCTGATCGCAGTCGATGCGGATTTCCTTCACGGTCTGCGTCTGCCCGCTGGTCTCACCCTTGCGCCAGAAGGCCTTGCGCGAGCGGCTCCAGTACCAGGCCTCGCCGGTGCGGATCGTGCGTTCCAAAGCTTCGGCGTTCATCCAGGCGAACATCAGCACGTCGCCTGTCCTCGCATCGGTGGCGATGGCGGGAATGAGTCCATGCTCGTCGAATTTCGGCGCGAGGGTGGTGCCGGTCTCGATTTCGTGTTCGCTGCCGCGCGGGCCGAAGAGGGAAGTGCTCATGACGCTCTGCTCCCAAAACGTCATGCCCCGCTTCATGCGGGGCATCCACGTCTTGCTTTGCGCTATCCTAGAGACGTTGATGGCCCGGACAAGCTGGGCCATGACGTTTTCCGGATAGAGAGATGGGGCTCAATAGCCGCGGATCATCTGCATGAAGCGGGCTTCCATGCGCGGATCGTCGCGGAAGACGCCGGTGAACTGGCTGGTGATGGTTGCCACGTCCGGCTTCTTGATGCCGCGCGTCGTCATGCACTGGTGCTTCGCCTCGATGAGGATGGCGACGCCCGCGGGCTCGAGCGCGCGGTTGATGGTGTCGGCGATCTGGGCCGTCATCGTTTCCTGCGTCTGGAGGCGCTTGGCGAAGATCTCGATCACGCGGGCGAGCTTCGAAATGCCGACGACCTTGGAGGTCGGCACATAGGCGACATGCGCCTTGCCGAGGATCGCGACCATGTGGTGTTCGCAATGGCTCTCGATGGCGATGTCGCGGAGCATGACCATGTCGCTATAGCCTTCGACTTCCTCGAAGGTGCGGGTCAGTTCCTTGTAGGGGTCTTCGTTGTAGCCCTCGAAGAATTCTTCATAGGCGCGCACGACGCGGCCGGGCGTATCGATGAGCCCTTCGCGCGCCGGATTGTCGCCTGCCCAGGCGATGAGCGTGCGCACGGCGGCTTCCGCTTCCTCGCGCGAGGGCTTCTTCAGGGGGGCGGAGCGGGGATCCGTCATGGTCGAGCGCAACCCATCAACAGCATTCATGTCCATATGACCATCTCTTTAGGGGTTTCCCGACGGCACCCCCGAAACACGCGGAGGATGCTCGCCGTCAGTTCAAGTCATGACCGTCCGAAGCGGGCCGGCCATTTTGCCCATCAAGCACGAGGTCTATATGCCACGCGCCAACCCATGTTCCATCGTCTCAAGGATGCATATAGCTTTGCGGAAACGCTCTATCAAGACGCGCCGACCAGCTAAAAGCGCAAATAGCGTGGGGGTAAACCCTTGGTATTCTGCGGAATGTTAAGCCTTGCCGGGCAGGATCAAGGCGATTAACAAGTGCCTATCCCTGACATGGACAGGGTTGCTTCGGAGCGGGCCGGGCGGCGAGCGCCATGCCGCGTCCGAGATCTGGCATCCCGCCCAAGGCATCCGCGATGACGACTTCCCTTCGACTTACGCTTCAGAATTCGCTGACCCGCCGCAAGGAGGTCTTCGAGCCCGCCGATCCGGCCCGTGTGACCATGTATGTCTGCGGCCCGACCGTCTACAACTTCGCCCATATCGGCAATGCGCGCCCCGCCGTCGTCTTCGACGTGCTCGCCCGGGTGCTGCGGCGGCTCTATCCGAACGTCGTCTATGCGCGGAACATCACCGACATCGAGGACAAGATCATTGCCGCCGCGAAAGAGCAAGGCGTCGAGATCTCCGCGATCACGGACAAATACGCGAAGATCTATCGCGACGACATGGGCACGCTGGGCGTGCTACCGCCCGACATCGAGCCCAAGGCGACCGAAACCGTCCCCGGCATGATCGCCATGCTGGAAACGCTGATCGGCAATGGCCATGCCTATGCGGCGGATGGACACGTGCTTTTCAACGTGCCGAGCTATGCCGAATATGGACGCCTTTCAGGCCGCGACCGCGACGACATGATCGCTGGCGCGCGCGTCGAAGTGGCCCCGTACAAGAAAGACCCCGCCGACTTCGTGCTCTGGAAGCCGTCGACGCCGGAGCAGCCGGGCTGGGACAGCCCCTGGGGCCGCGGCCGTCCGGGCTGGCATATCGAATGCTCGGCCATGATCGAGAAGCATCTGGGCACCACCATCGACATTCATGGCGGCGGCATCGACCTCCAGTTCCCGCATCATGAGAACGAAATCGCCCAGTCGAACTGCGCCCACGGCAATGCGCCGCTGGCTCGCTTCTGGCTGCATAACGGCTTCGTGAACATCGAAAAGGAAAAGATGTCGAAGTCGATCGGCAATGTGCTGCTGGTCCACGACCTCATCAAGGAAGCGCCGGGCGAGGCGATCCGTCTTGCGCTGCTGAATGGCCATTACCGCCAGCCGCTCGACTGGACGGCGGATGGCCTGATGCAGTCCCGCCGCATGCTGGACCGGCTTTATGGCGCGCTCCGGTCGCTTGCGGATGTCGAGGCGCAGGCGAACGATGCCGTGCCGGAGGCCTTCCTCGAGGCGCTGCTTGACGATCTCAACACGCCCAGGGCGTTGGCCGTTCTCTTCGATCTGGCCAAGCAGGCGAACACTGCGACCGACAAGACCGAGAGGGCGCGGCTCAAGGCGGCCTTGCTTGGCTCCGGCTATCTGATCGGCCTTCTTCAGGCGGACCCCGAAAGCTGGTTTGCAGGCGCGGGGCTCGCTCCCCATATTGATGCGGAAGAGATCGAAGGTCTGATCGCGGCCCGCAATGCGGCCCGCAAGGCCAGGGATTTCAAGGAAGCCGACCGTGTCCGCGACGAACTCGCCGAACGAGGCATCCTGATCGAGGACGGCCCGCAGGGAACCACCTGGCGGGTGGCAGGCTGAGAGGCCCAATGCTGAATGAAATCTATAACGCGCGAATTCTGAAGCTGGCCGGAAACATCCCGCTGACGGAGCGGCTTGCCGCGCCGGATGCGAGCGCCACGGCCGTATCGAAACTTTGCGGCTCCAAGGTCACGGTCGACGTGAAGATGGAAGGCGACCGCGTCGTTTCTTATGGCGCCGACGTGAAGGCCTGCGCGTTGGGGCAGGCCTCCTCCTCGATCATGGCGCAGCATGTGATCGGCTCGACGGCGGCGGAACTTCACGAAATCGGCGCTGCGATGCGGCGCATGCTCAAGGAAGGCGGCGAACCCCCGCGCGAGATTTACGGCGGCAAGTGGAAGGACCTTGAGGTCCTCGAGCCTGTCCGCGGCTACAAGGCCCGTCACGCCTCCACGCTGCTGATCTTCGACGCAGTCGAAGAGGCGGTGGACGCCGCCATGGCCGCGAAACAGGGCCAATCTGCCGCCCAATAGCGGGCATTGGACGATCAGGCGCTTGGGCTGTAATATTCTGTCAACCATGACGGCCTAGCTTTGCCGCCATGATCCAGGTGCGGAGCGAGGCTCCGCCGAGACGAGGACTTAATCCCGTGTCTTTGTGTCCGGCACAGACCGTTATTCCCGGGAGTGGGACTGCCCTGCAGCCCGTGACCCTCACTAGAACCGGCTCGGGCAGGTAGCCTGAGCCGCGAAGGCCCGCGACTGCGCGCCGACCATCAAATTTCCTGTAATGAACTTGCGCTCGTCCGGCCGCTTTCCGCCGGGCAATGACCACGGTAACGACATGAGGCACGACCCCCTGTCGCTCGCGATGCGCGGCTTGATCCAGCTTTATCGCTGGTTCATCTCGCCCATGCTCGGTCCGCGCTGCCGGCACATGCCGAGCTGCTCGGAATATGCGATGGAGGCCATCGAGCTGCACGGGCCCTGGAAGGGGGGCTGGCTCGCGGCTTCGCGGATCAGCCGTTGCCACCCCTGGGGCAGCCACGGTTTCGACCCCGTGCCGCGCGTGCTGCCCCACGTGCCGTGGTATATGCCTTGGGGCTATGGCCGCTGGTCGCGCGAGAATGAAGTGAGAGACGTGAAATGATCAAAGTGACGTTGCCGGATGGATCGGTGCGCGAACATGCGGAGCCCTTGAGCGGCCTCGCCTTTGCCGAGAGCATCGCCAAATCTCTGGCGAAGAAGGCGCTTGCCGTGAAGATCGACGGCAAGGTGAAGGACCTTTCGACGATCATCGACGAGGATGCGATCGTCGAGGTGGTGACGCCCGCGACGCCGGACGGCCTCGAAATCCTGCGCCATGACTGCGCGCATGTGATGGCCGAAGCAGTGCAGGAGCTTTTCCCCGGCACGCAGGTCACCATCGGCCCGGTGATCGAAAACGGCTTCTTCTACGACTTCGCACGCGCGGAACCCTTCAAGGCCGAAGACCTCGAAGCCATCGAGGCGAAGATGCGCGAGATCGTCGACCGCAACGAGACGATCACGCGCGAAGTCTGGCCGCGTGACGAGGCAATCGCCTATTTCCGCAAGATCGGCGAAGCCTACAAGGCCGAGATCATCGAGAGCATTCCGGCGGGCGAGGATGTCTCGGTTTACCGCCAGGGCAACTGGCTCGACCTTTGTCGAGGTCCCCATCTGCCGTCCACGGGCAAGCTCGGCAAGGCTTTCAAGCTGACGAAGCTGGCGGGCGCCTATTGGCGTGGCGACAGCCGCAACGAGATGCTTCAGCGCATCTACGGCACCTGCTGGGCCTCGGAGCCGGAACTCAAGGCCTATCTCCAGATGGTCGAAGAGGCCGAGCGCCGCGACCACCGCAAGATCGGCCGAGAGATGGATCTCTTCCATCTGCAGGAAGAGGCGCAAGGCTCGGTCTTCTGGCACCCGAAGGGCTGGCGCATCTGGCAGGCGCTCGAACAATATGTTCGTCGCCGCATCGATGCTTCGGGCTATGTCGAGGTCCGCACCCCGCAGCTTCTCGACTCGAAGTTCTGGGAGCAGTCCGGCCACTGGGGCAAGTATCGCGAGAACATGTTCGTCGTGCCGGATGAAATTCCGTCAACGGATGATGAGGCGCCGATCCTTTCCGGTAAGGCGAAGCTCATGGCGATCAAGCCGATGAACTGCCCGGCTCATATCCAGATATTCAAGCAGGGCGTGAAGTCCTATCGCGATCTGCCGCTGCGCATGGCCGAGTTCGGCTGCTGCCACCGCAACGAGGCTCATGGTGCGTTGCATGGTCTGATGCGTGTGCGCCAGATGACGCAGGACGATGCGCATATCTTCTGTACCGAAGAACAGATCCGCGGCGAGACGGAAGCCTTCGTGTCGCTTCTGGAAAGCGTCTATGAGGATATGGGCTTCACGGACCTCAAGGTCCGCCTCGCGCTGCGTCCCGAACAGCGCGTCGGTTCCGATGATACGTGGGATCGCGCGGAAACGGCGCTTGCGGAGGCGTTGCAGGCCATCGGACGCGAATTCACGCTCGCGCCGGGCGAGGGCGCATTCTATGGGCCGAAGCTTGAGTTTCATCTGAAGGATGCCATCGGCCGCTCGTGGCAGCTCGGCACGTTGCAGCTCGACTTCAACCTGCCGGAGCGCCTCGACGCTTCGTATATCGGCGAGGACAGCGCCAAGCATCGCCCCGTGATGCTGCACCGCGCGATCCTCGGCTCGCTCGAACGCTTCATCGGCATTCTGATCGAGCATTACGAAGGCCGCTTCCCGCTCTGGCTCGCGCCGGTGCAGGTCGTCGTCGCGACGATCACCTCCGAAGCCGATGCCTATGCGGAAGAAGCGGTGGCGGCACTTCGCGCGGCGGGGCTTCGCGTCGAGCTCGATCTCCGCAATGAGAAGATCAACTACAAGGTTCGCGAGCATTCGGTCGGCAAGGTTCCGGTGATTCTCGTCGCCGGTAAACGCGAAGCGGAAGAACGCACGGTTTCCGTCCGTCGCCTCGGCTCACAGGACCAGAAGGTGATCTCGCTCGACGAGGCGATCCGGACACTGACCGCCGAAGCGACGCCGCCCGACCTCAGGCCTGCAGAGCTCAAGGCCGCTGCGGAGTAAGATCAACGGGGTACGGATAAAAAGGGGGAAGCGAAAGCTTCCCCTTTTTTTGTGGCAGTTGTCGGATACAGGAAATTGCGAAAATGGAGGTAAAATTAGGTTTTCATCTTTGGTCAAGTCGATTACCATAATGACGTCAGTTGCTTTTTCCGTACCATGAATAATGGGCGCTTGTGCGTGTTTTGCGCGAGCGAGTGAATTCGGTTGGCCTAATGGATGATCTTTCTGGGGGCGAGATGAGAAACGGGTTGGTCTCAGTTATAACGGCGGTGTTGGGAGCCGCATTTCTGTGTGGGTGTCAGGCGACGGGCGAATCTTATGCGCCTAATGTCTACAAGGCGGGGGAAGTTAACTCCCGGCAGGAAGCCAAAACTGTCAACATCCTGGCAATCATGCCCGCCAAGGTTGAAGTCGATAACTCCGAACAGAAACGAAATGCCCAGCTATTTGGCGCGGTCCTCGGTGCCGTTGCAGGTGGCATGGCGGGGCACAGCCTCGGCGATCGCAGCAGCACAAATACCGCGCTTGGCGCAGCGGGCGGTGCGGCGATCGGCGGCGCGGCCGGCGGTTTGGTCAAGGACAAGGTGCTCGTTGATGGGGTATCAATCACCTATACAGATGTCGGCAAAACCTACAATTCTGCGCAGGTGGGGAAGATGTGCGAATTCGCGCCGGGGCTTGCGGTGGTCGTTTCGACTTCGGAAACAGAGACTCGCATTCAACCCAATTCGACATGTCCGGTCGCAGAGGCCAAGTGACGGGGGGCGCGCCATGAAGAGACTGATTTTGTTGCCGCTTGTCGGCCTTCTGTCATTTCCGGCTTACGCCGATCCTGCGCTGACGAGCCAGATCAATGCTGTTCACGCGGCCGAGTTGGAGCAACAACGCGCGCGGGATGCCGAAGAAGCAAAATGGCGCGCTGAAACGGAGAGGCGTCAGGCGGATGAGGCTGCGCGTCAAGAGCGTGCTGAACGCGCGCGCGTGGCTGCGGCCAAAGCGCGTGCCGATGAATTGAAGTCCGACAAGCAGCGCGATCAGGTTTATGAGGACAAACTGCGGGATCTGGAGATTCAGCAGCGTGCCATCGCTCTTCAGAAAGAACAGAAGCGCGCTAATCGAGAAGATGACTTCATTGACGAGGAACTGCACATGCATAAGGCGCAGGCCGATGTAGTTCAATCGAATGCCGATGCGAACAGAAATGTGTCGGAAGGGACGAAGTCGCTCCTCACGGACACGGGAAAGGCTGAAGTGAAGGAATCGTCGCGCTGGTTCAAGTGGTGAGAGGGGAGTCCGCGTCGAAATTGATTTCGATTGGTTCGCGCGGTCTATGTTGATTGTCCACTAGGTATTTATGACGTCTGATTAAGCGTTGACCTTGATAGTAGGGGGGGCGCACGTATGATGAAGGCAGCGGTGGGCAGGGCGCCCTTGACGACGACATTCGCTGTACTTGGCCTTGTTCTGCTGACCGAGATGATCGCGATCACGGTTCAAACCGGAACGCCCGCCTTCTTCACCCTCGACGATCCTTATATTCATCTGGCGCTCGCAGAAAGCATCGCCAACGGAGAATATGGTATCAATCCGGGCGAATATGCTTCGCCGTCATCCTCCATTCTCTATCCGTTTCTTCTCGCTCCCTTTGCGGCGCTGGACATTGGAGAATGGGGTGCGCTGGCGCTTAACGTCGCGGCAAGCTTTGGCATTCTTGCCGCGTGGCGGCAGCTGTTTATTCGCTTCGGCTTTGCGGGCGATGCTCCGGCGGCGAATGCCGGCGCTCTTTTGGCGACGCTGGCCGTCAATGGCGTCGCTCTCGTCTTTACGGGAATGGAGCACACGCTTCATATTTTCTGCACGCTTGTAACGATGCTCGCGATCATCGATGTAGCCGAGGGAAAGCCGACGCCTTGGTTCCTGATCCCGATTGCTATCGCGGGTGCGCTTTTGCGTTATGAGGGAGGCGCGATCGCAGGAGCCGCAGCGCTCGTGTTGCTGTGGTCGGGGAGGTGGCGACAGGCCGTTCTTCTGATGGCGCTGGTTGCCGCTGCCTATGCGGGTTTTTCGTTTTTTCTGTACCGGCTCGGCCTGCCGATATTGCCGAGTTCGGTGCTGGCTAAATCCGACTCTGCGTCGATGATAGCGGGCGATGATGGGCTGGGCGCGTTCATCCGGTCGATACTTTCACATGCGAAGCATAATGTGACTGGTGTGCATGTCGTGATGCTGATTGCCGGCCTGCTCGGCATGGCTGTCGTCTATCGCCGGCGGGCTGAGCTTGCATCTGAGAGCAGACTAAAGGTCACACTCTTTGCGCTCGCTGTCCTCGCGGCCCATCTCGTCGCTTTCCGCTCGGGATGGTTCTATCGCTACGAGCCCTATGCGGTGGGGGTTCTGCTCGTCTGGATTCTCTATTCGCACCTATCGGGCAGTGCCCGCCCGATTTCCCTGCGTCTCGACGATCGCATGTCGACATGGTTTGGCGGCTTTGTGTTTCTGCTCGCCTTCGCTGCAATTTATGTCGCGCCCGTGGCGCAGACGCCGGCGGCGGCACGAAACATTTTCGAGCAGCAATATCAGATGCACCGTTTCGTCGCGGAATTCTGGAAGGCGCCGGTTGCGGTCAACGATCTTGGATGGGTTGCCTATCGGAACCCTGATTACGTGCTCGATATGCGCGGTCTCGGGTTCGCCCGCGCCCGGATCGCATTTGAACGGAAGGATGCAGGCTGGTTCGATCATGCGGTCGCCGAAAAGCGAGTGGAAATAGCCATAATCTACAAGAGTTCCTTCGAAGGGGCGATTCCTGCGCGATGGGCCGAACTTGCCGTACTTCGGCTAGGAGGTTCGAGGATTACGCCGAAAGAGGATCGCGTGAGCTTCTATCTTACAGACCCCACGGCGCGCGAACGCGCCGTGAAGGCGCTGAGAGCTTTCGCGGCGACGTTACCCAAAGGTGTCGGGTTCCAGATGGTTGGGTCGGCCGTGCAGCACGAAAACATCCCGCATAATGACTAAATCGGTCCGTGTCGGACAAGCCACATGGGAATGTGGTTGATTGTCCGGGGACACGGATTGGGGGATGCTCGGGATGAGGGTGGGCGGCTGCGCTATCGCTGTGACGCTTTGCATATGGGCTGGTGGGGCGTTCGCGGAGGGGGCGTCGGCTGGCGCCATGTCGCCGGTCGTCAGTGCGCTCGACATGCTCGATCCGAATGCGGCTCCGGCTCCCGCCGGGCTTCAATGGCGCATTCTCAAGCCGGAATGGAGCGCCAGCGACGAGCGGGCCTATGGCGAGTTCGTGCGCGCGATCGGTCTCAGCGATTGCCGCACTGTCGATGCCTGCCTTCGCAGCTCCGCCAACATCTACCGCGCGAGCGACCCGGCGGGATCGGATTTTTTCGCGGACTGCGCCGACTTGCCTTATGTGCTGAGGGCCTATTTTGCGTGGAAGAACGGCTTGCCCTTTTCCTATGTAAGCGGTGTCGCGGCGATAGGAGACTCGAACGACCTCAGATATTCGCGCTATGGCAATTATGTTTTCCAGAGAACGGATATTCTGACGCCCTCGGAGGGGCATTGGCCGAATGCCCGATATGTGCTCGCGAACATCTCCAACCTGATTTCGAGTGCCATGTATCGCTTCGCGCCGAAGCCGCACGAGGGCGATCTGTTCGATTTCTATCCCGTGAAGATAGCGCCGGGTGCTATCCGTCCGGGTACGAATATTTACGACCCCAACGGCCATGTCGCCATCGTCTATGACGTGGACGGCGAGGGCCGCATCCGCTTCATCGACAGTCATCCGGACAATTCGTTGACGCGCGGCGGCTATGGACGGCGCTTCGTTCGAGCCTCGCCGCCGATGGGCGCGGGCTTCAAGAACTGGCGTCCTCTGAAGCTCGTCGGAGCGGGCCGGGCGAGCGACGGCTCCTATGTCGGCGGGCACATCGTTGCCGCGTCGGACGGGCAATTGCCGAATTGGTCGGATGAGCAGTTCTATGGCACGGAGCAGGGCGCGAGCTGGCAATCAGGCCGTTTCGTCTACAAGGGTGAGACGCTCGACTATTACGATTATGTTCGCCGCGCGGTCGCGGGCCACGACGTCGTCTACGATCCGCTGGTCGAGACGAGAGGCATGGTCAGGGGGCTTTGCGACGATCTTCATTATCGTGCCATGGCGGTCGATACGTCGGTGCAGGCGGGCCTCGACAGCCAGCCGCAACCTTCGCGCCTGCCGGACAATATCTATGGGACATCCGGCGACTGGGAGACCTATTCGACGCCGTCGCGCGACGCGCGGCTCAAGGTCTCCTTTCTGGAGTTAAAGGATCAGATCGCGAAGTTCCTCGCCATGCAAAGTGCGGGTAGCAAGAGCATTGCCTATCGCGGTGCGAACCTCGCGCGCGATCTCGCCGCGACCTATCGCGAGGAGGCCGGAGCCTGCTCCGTCGTCTGGACGGCAAGCAATGGAACAAATCATCAGATGAGCTTCGAGGAGGCGCGCAAGCGGCTCTTCGATCTCTCCTTCGATCCCTATCAATGTCCTGAACGACGATGGGGCGCGAACAATGCCGAGCTTGCCACCTGCCGCGAAGATGCTGTGAAGCGAAACTGGTATGAGGCAGAACGGCGACTACGCAATCAGACCGAACGCACCTATGACGTCAGGATGGGCTTCTCGTTGGACGAACTCCGCGCGGCCGTGCCGGGAAGCGGGCAGGACGCGCCGCCCGATATCGACGTCCTGTCGATGCTGGAAAAGGCAGCGGATGAGAAAGCGGCCTCCGCAATGGATACGCTGAAGCCCTGACGCTTCAGAGCCGGTACCACAGCCCAAGCGTGAGTGTCGTTTCGCGCAAACTGTTTTGCCCCGCGACGGTGCGCATCGCCCCAAGTTCGAGCGAGACGTCTTTGTAGATTTGCTGAACGACGGAGAGGCCGACCTTGCTCGTGGCGACGCGCTGAACGGCGCTTTCTGCTTCCACCTTGCCGATGGAGGCAGAGGTCTCGCTCTTGAGGAGGAGCATCGTTTCGGCAAGAGGCCTTGTGCCGATCGTGACGTTGAGCTTGGCCTCGCCGGGTCGGCCCGCTGGGCGATAGCACCAGGCGCCATAGGTGTCGGTAAAGCCGTTCATGCCAAAGAGCGTGAAGTTTTGTCCCATGAACAGACCAAGTTCGCCGTCGATATCGCCGCGCCGGGAACTGAAGGGATCGTCGCCGGAGGTTGCGCCGTGCCGCACGGCCAGCCCCTGCAACGCGAAGCGCGTTTTTCGCCACTCTCCAAGCCCGATGCGCGCGCCAAGCTCCACGCGCGATACGGATTGCTGGGTGAACTTGACGCCATAATAGTTGGTGGTGTCGCGGGTCAGTGCGAAAGAGGAAACGAGGGTGAGATTCTTCATTAGCCCATATTCGAGATAGGGCGCGAGTTCCATTTTGCGGTAGTCGCTATGCGGCTCAACCTTGCCGGTGAGGCCATAGGCGTCATCTGCGCGTGTCGCGCTGAAGGGCATGATGAGGAGGAGGTCGCCCTCTGCCATGGGCCATGCGCCAGCCTTTGCGGGCGCGCTGGTCCCCGTTGCCGCAATCAACCCCGCTGCTGCGGCCAGCATTGCGCGCAATGCTCCGCCCGACCGTAAAAACCTCACGGATTGCCCCCTTATTTGCCCGTCCGGATGTTGATGCGCGGACTTGCGCCTGTAAAGGACGATGCTTAGGTTTGCCGCACTCCCAATCGGAAGGAAATGTCGTGCCGCGTTCACAGGACACCATCGATCTGCTTCTCTCCCGCCGTTCCGTGAAGCCGATGACCATGATCGAGCCAGGGCCGGATGAGGCCGATCTGGAGATCATGCTGCGGGCCGCTTCGCGCGTTCCGGACCATGGCAAGCTCGCGCCCTGGCGCTTCATCGTGTTCAGGGGCGAGGCGCGGGCGCAGTTCGGCAAGGTGCTGCGCGACATATTTGCTGTGGAAGAGCCGCGCGCCGATGAGGATCGGCTGAAGCTTGAGGAGAGGCGGTTGCTTCAGGCGCCGCTCGTCGTTGCGGTCATCTCGCGCGTCGTGCCGAGCCAGAAGGCGCCAGAATGGGAGCAGCGCCTTTCGGCCGGCGCCGCTTGCCAGAACATGCTGGTCGCGGCGACCGCGCTGGGATTTGTCGGCGCATGGCTGACGGAGTGGTATGCCTATAGCGCCAATGTCGCGAAGGCGTTGGGCCTCGGCGAGAATGAGCGCGTGGCGGGCTTCATCTATTTTGGTAGCCCGAGCCAGCCGAAGGACGAACGTGAGCGGCCCGCGCTTGCCAACATTGTGAGCGAGTGGAAAGCGGATTAGGCGCCGCGCTCAGCTGCTGCCATCCTGCCGCGTTGCGATGATCTGCCCATGCCGAAGCGCGACTGTCTGCGTCACCGGACGCGCGGGGCTGTCAGGCCCCTCGATCCCGAAGAGGGAGTGGCGATGGTCGAAGGCGTAGGCGGCATTCACGATGACGAGAAGTATGCCGGTCGAGATGCCGGCAATGTGGCTCTGGATATAGGTGAGCCCCGTGATCGCGAGGCTCGCCAGAATGAGGAGGAACGCGAAGGTGATCTTGACGGTTCGCATCGGCGTGTTCCCTCCTGTTCGTCAGGCTGCAACATTTAACAGTATAATCCCCCTTCGCTTCAAAGCAGAAATGTGAAGGCTCATGCCAGGTTCCCACAGGCACAATCCCGAAGATCGCCAGCCGCGGGGATCGGAGATCAGCGCCATCCTCTTCGACAAGGACGGCACGCTTTTCAGCTATCACGAGACCTGGGGGCCTATCCTGCACGAAGCAGCCTCGATGGCGGCGGGAGGGGACGAGGGGCTTGTGCCGGGTCTTCTCGAAGCCGTTGGCTATGACGCGGCGAGCGGGCGCATTCTTGCGGGCAGCGTCTTTGCGGGCGGCCAGACAGTGGAACTCGCCACCTTGTGGCGCGAACTGGGCGTGAAGCGGGAACTCTCGCGCCTGATCGAGGATCTCGACGGCCTCTTCGCGCGCGAAGCGCCGGTGCGTTCGCACCCCGTAACCGATTTGCAGGCGCTTTTCTCCGTCTTGCGTCGCCGGGGGCTTCGGCTTGGCCTCGCGACAAATGACGGCGAGGCGTCTGCGCTCGCGACCATCAGGCGTTTCGGCCTCGCAGAACATCTGGAATTTCATTGCGGCTATGACAGCGGCTATGGCGCGAAACCTTCGCCCGGCATGGTCAATGCCTTTTGCGCGGCGCTGGACCTCGGCCCTGAATGCGTCGCCGTGGTGGGCGACAACAGCCACGATCTCGACATGGGACGCGCTGCGGGCGCGGGGCTTCTGGTCGGTGTGCTGACGGGTACGAGCGCGCGCGACGACCTGACACCCCTTGCCGACGCGGTCATCGAAAGCATTGCCGATCTGCCGACGCTGCTGGACCAGCGCGACTGATCTCAGCCCAGATCCCAGATTGCCTTGAAATCGCGAACCGCGCCGAGCAGGCGCTGCGCAGGCGTCTTCTTGTCGATATGGCCGATCAGGCTTCGATAGGTGCCGAAGCCGCAAAGCTCCTGCAGGCGAGGCTCGAAGCCTCTCACCACTTCCAGCGGCAAGCCGAGCTGCTGGTTCTCCTGCTGGCGGATAAAGCCCGCGCAGTAATTCATGGCGATGCCGACGCGCCGCTCGCCCGATTTGTTGGCGCCGCCGCCATGCCACAGGCTGCCATGCCAGATCAGGACCGAGCCCTTCGGCATTTCGGCAGCGATGCTGTCATATTCACGGCCGTAGTCGGGCGATGAGTCTCGCTTGTGCGAGCCGGGGATGATGCGGGTTGCGCCGTTTTCTTCGGTGAAGTCCGTGAGCGCCCACATGGAATTGCAGACGAAGGGCGCATGCGGCTTCTGGACCGGCATGATCTGGTCGTCGGCGTGAATGGGTTGCGCCGTTTCGCCGTGATCGATGGAAATCGAGGACAGCGATGAGACGAGGCAACCTTCGTCCAGCACGCCTTCGACGATCGGCAGCAGGAGCGGGTGCGTCGGAATGCGCTCGAAGACCTTGCCATGCGCGAGAAGATTGTAGATGCGAACCGTGTGATGGCCCTCGAAGCCGTTGCGCGCGGGCTCGATGCCGAGTTCGTATTCAAGCCGCAGCAGCGCAGCATTCAGCGCGACGAGATGATCCGGGTCGATCGCGTTCTCGACGATCGTGTAGCCATCTTCATCGATGGCCTTGAGGTGCTTTTCGAGGTCTTTCTCATGCATGCAGGCTCCCTCCCCGGAGTGATGATGAAAAGGTCTCTTGGATACAGCATAGCAACTCAGGCCGGATGGGAAACTGTTTATGTTACCAAACAGGTCCGGCATGGGGGAGCGGAGGCAAACATTCCGCCGCTTATTGCTTCAAAATGAAACTCGGGGCCAGATGTGCGCCGCAACAATGTCTTCCGGCATTCTTCCGCAGGCCTCGTATTCTCATTTGCGCCAGCTTGTCGGCTTCACGTCGAAGGCAAGGCTGATGCGCTGCGCATCGCCGCTGAAGGGCAGCGTGCGGTGGAAGAGATAGGAGGGGAAGAAGAATGCGTCGCCCTCGCGCGGTTCATAGGTCAGCGTCTGCGGCTCGAAGCTGGCGTCGAACTCCGGCGGCGGATTGCCGAATTCGATCCAGCCGTCGCGCGCATCGCCCGTGCCCATGGTCGGCGGCAGCGCGACGTAGTAGACGCCGCTCATCCAGCCGCCCGTGTGAATATGCGAGTGCTGGTGGCCGCCTTCCGAAAGCAGCGTGCCCCACATGTCGAGCGTATAGGTCTCCGGCACCATGCCGAAAAACGGGTGGTGCTTCTCGCGCTTGATGCCGTCGAAATGCTTGTCGATCGCGGCGCGAAGCATCTTCTCGAAAGTGAGAAACGGTTCACGCGGATTGTCGAGCAGGAGGCCGGTCTGTCCGCCCTTGCGCGTGGCCTTGCCCGCGGGCTCCCAGACGGTGGTGGGATCGGCGCGTAACGCTTCCGCCAGCACCTTGTCGAATTCGGCGAGCGAGGCATAGCCCTCCGGCGGCGTCAGCGTGACGCGCGTAACCAGCCGCGCCATCTCCGCGCGAAAGCCGGCAGGCATCTGGCCGAGTTCCTGCGCACGGGCAAAGGGGAACCAGGCGGCGGCGCGGCGCTCGGGTCCGAATTTCGCAAGAGCGCGGTCGAAAATTTCTGCCGCCTCCCTCGCGTCGCCGCGACGGAGCTTCACCATTCCGAGGCTCACATAGGAGAGCCCGTCCTTCGGATCGAGCGAGCTGGCCTTTTCGTAGGCAGCTTCAGCCGCCGCAAGATCGCCGCGCTTCTGCTCGACATTGCCGAGATTGCCGTAAGCGGCGGCGAACTTCGGATCGAGAGCAATGGATTTACGGAAGATCTCCGCCGCTTCGTCGAAGCGGTCCTGGCGGAACACGACCATGCCGAGCAGTGTGAGCGTCGCCGCATTTTTCGGCTCCGCCGCGAGTGCGTGGCGAAAGGCTTGCTCCGCCTTGGCGAAATGCCCGGCGCGCTGCGCGATCTGGCCGAGCGTCAGTTGGAAAATGGCGTTATGCGGAAAGGCTTCGGCAGCACGGGCGTAGTGGGCCTCGGCTTCCGCCCAGAGCTGCCTTGCCTGCAACATGCGGCCGAGATTGATCCACGGCACCGGCGAATGCGGCGCGAGTTCGAGCGCGCGGCGCAGAAGCGGCTCGGCCTCTCCTTGCGCCCCGCGATCGATGAGCAGGGCGGCAAGCATCGACATGGTTTCGGCGTCGTCGGGTTGATCCGACAAGAGCGCTCGGGCCTTGGCTTCCGCCTGGCCTCTCTTGTTCGTCTGGATGAGGCCGAGGATTTCCTTGCGCCGCTCGATGATATTGACGGGCATTTGCGTCTGATCGCTCACGTTTTTTTCATGTCTGCCGAGGGCCACAAGCTGCACGGGCGCGGGCGCGGCGTCAACCGGCCTCAGGCCGTGACCGGATTGGGCAGGGGCTTGTCCGCGAAGAAGGCGTCGAGATTGGCGATGGCGGCGTTGAGCATGGATTGCAGCGCCTCGATGCTTGCGCCGCCGATATGTGGTGTAAGCACGACATTGGGGAGTTCGCGAATATCTGCGCGGATATTATCCGGTTCGCCTTCAAAAACATCCAGAGCCGCGCCAGCGAGTTTGCCGGACCGGAGCGCGTCGATGAGGGCGTCCTCATCGATCGCGGAACCACGCGTTATGTTGACGATGTGTCCGCGGGGGCCGAGCGCTTCGATGAGCTCGGCGTTGACCATGTGCCTGTTGCTTTCGTCGGCACGGTGCGCGAGCACCAGCGCGTCGGCCCATTTGGCGAGGGCGAGCGGCGTTTCGAAATATTCGTAGGGGGAACCGTCGCGCTTGCTGCGGCTGAAATATCCGATCTCCGTTTCGAAGGCGGCGAGACGCTGCGCGATCTTCACGCCGATGGCGCCGAGACCGATGATACCGATCCTGCGGCCGGTGACGCCGGGGGAAAAGAGCATCTTCGCCGCGCCTTCACCGCGCCAGACGCCAGCGCGCATCAGCCTGTCTCCCGTTGCGACGTGGCGGATCGAGGCAAGCAGCAGAGCGACGGCAAGGTCGGCCACGGCGGCCGCATTGGCGCCGACCGCATTCGTGACCTTGATGCCGCGCCGCGTCGCTTCCGCCACGTCGATGCCCTCATAGCCGGAACCGATGCAGGCGATGATGCGGAGCTTCGGCATCTCGTCCATTTCCTTCGCGCCTGTACTGGTCGCGCCGGCGAGGAGTATGCCCTCCGCTTCATGTCGTCTGGCGGGATCGGCGATCAGCGTGAATCTCTCAGACAGCTGATCCTGAAATGCCTTGCCGAGAGGAACGGCGAGAAAGACGGGCGGCTTCATCGGTACTCCTTGGAGCTCACGCAGGCTGTGCTGCTTCCGCACGCGCGATAAGCGCCTGCGCCTGCTTCAGATGCGGAATGTCGAGCATGACGCCGTCGAGAGCCACGACGCCGACGTCGCCCGCCTTGGCAAAAGCATCGACGATGGCCCGGGCATGGGCCACGTCTTCTTCCGAGGGCGTGAAGACGCGGTTGATGAGCGGCACCTGCGCCGGATGGATCGCCATCTTGGCGGTGAAGCCGTCGCGCACGGCCTCGCGCGCTTCGGCGATGAAACCCGCCTCGTCGCGGAAATCCTTGTAGACGCCATCGAGCGGAATGATGCCTGCGGAGACCGCGCCTGCGAGCGTCAGCGTGCGGGCAAGGCGATAGGGCTCGGTATAGTTCCCGCTCTCATTCTTGTTGCTGCGTGCGCCGAGCGCGGTGGCAAGGTCTTCCGCGCCCCAGGTCATCGCGAAGAGGCGGGGGCTCGATCCGGCATAGGTGCCGAGATTGAAGAGGGAGGCGGCGGTTTCTGTCGCGACGCAGAAGAGTTTGGTCGCGCCCGCTTCGATGCCGGCTTCGCGTTCGAGCAGGTCGAGCTTCGCGGCGACTCTCTTCACGCATTCGCCGGAGATGGTTTTCGGAACGAGGATCGCGAAGGGGCGATGGGCGACGACCGCTTCGAGGTCCGTTTCCCAGAGTGGCGTGTCGAGCGCATTCATGCGGACGCAGACGCGAGGGCCCTCGGCGCCGGCGCTTTTCAGATAGTCGCGCGCATTGGCGCGGGCTGCCTCCTTGTTCGAGAGCGCAACGGAGTCCTCGATGTCGAGGATCAGCGCATCGGCTCCGGTGGAGGCGGCCTTGGCGAGCTTCTTTTCGCTGTCGGCGGGAATGAAGAGAAAGGAACGCATGTATCAGACCTCGACCGTCTCGGACCCGCGCGCATGCATGAAGGCCTGCCGCGTGCAGGACGCGACTTCCTCGCCGCGCTGGTTATAGGCCTTGTGTTCGAAGGTCACGATGCCGGCATTGGGCCGCGACCTGGAGCGGCGCTTGCCCAGTACGCGCGTTTCGATACGCAGCGTGTCGCCCTGAAAAACGGGCTTGGGGAACACCACATCCGTCATGCCGAGATTGGCGATGGTCGTTCCATGCGTGGTGTCATGGACCGAAATGCCGATCATCAGGCCGAGCGTGAAGAGGCTGTTGACCAAGGGCTTGCCGAATTCGGTTTCCGTTGCCGCATAGTGATGGTCGAGATGGAGGGCGGCGGGGTTCATCGTCATGGTCGAGAAGAGAACATTGTCGGTCTCGGTCACGGTGCGCGTGATCGAATGCCTGAAGATCTGACCGTCTTGAAAGTCCTCGAAAAGAAGTCCCGGCATCTCATCTCCCATATGACGCTGAAGGCGTGACCCTGGGGCTCGCCTCGCTGCCCGCCTGTGGGTTAGCTTATAGCCCCGTCCGCTCGAAAAAAGAAAAGCGCCAAGGCCCTCCGCTATGACCTTCCGTCTCCACGACCAGTTGCATGCCGATACCTATACGGTGAAGGACTTGCCCCTCTGCCGGGTTCTGCTGATGAACGACCGGCGCTTCCCTTGGACAATTCTGGTGCCGCGCCGCGACGGGCTGCGCGATTTCCACGAGGTGGCGCGGGCCGACAAGGCGACGTTCCATGCCGAGATCGACCATGTTTCCGAGGCGCTGAAGCGCCTCACCGGCGCTTACAAGATCAACGTCGCGGCGCTGGGCAACATGGTGCCCCAGCTCCATGTGCATGTGGTCGCCCGGTTCGAGGGCGATGCCGCCTGGCCGAAGCCCGTCTGGGGGCAGGGGACGGCGGAGCCCTATGACCCGCCGGTGGCCGGAGAGCTTATCGAGAGCTTAAGAAAAGAGCTTCACGGTTAACCTTTGGTTTAAGGTTCGGGACCTAGTCTCGCTCCCATGGCGGCGATTCCCGCCGATCATGGAGAGAGCTGTGGCGACCTGCCTCATCGCCGATTCATCCGCGCCGGTTCGCAAGGCCGCGAAATTCCTCCTCGAAAGTCTCGGCTTCGAGGTTGCGGGCGTGCGCGACGGCGACGAAGCCCTGAGGACGGCGCAAAGTGTCGCGCCGGATCTCATCCTGCTCGATGCGCGGTTGCCGGGGATCGAGGCTACCGCCCTGATCGACGAAATCAGGTCGCGGCCGGAAGGTGCGCGCGCCTGCATCTTCTTCATCGCCGATGGTGGGCCCGCGGGCGTACGCGCCGCCATGGATGCGGGCGCCGACGACTTTCTCATCAAGCCATTCGACCGGGAACTGCTCTCCTTCAAGCTCGAACAGGCCCGCGCCCGCGGGCACCTGCACGAAGGGACGAGGGCCATGAAGCTCGTTCAGGACAATTCCCATTCCTGGCGCTTCCGGAGCTTTGGCAAGGCCGTTTGAGTCCTTCCGCAGATTCGCAGGCCAAGACCTTCAATCTGAATTGCTTGATGGACCGAATCTGCATTGCAGGTTCGGCTATGCCATTTATCCATTTGTAAATTCATGGGATTTTCCTCCTCGCACGCGCCATTCGGCGGCGAGGCCCTGCGTGGCATGGAGCTTGCGAACCAGCTCATGACCATCAGAGGTTTTCGACCATGAGCCTAGTTCAAGCCATATCGGCCCCGACCCAGATCACCGCCGCGCTGCAGAATGCGAGCGCGCAGACGGGGACCGACTTCACCTATTTGCTGAACACGGCCATGCGTGAGTCTAGCCTGAATTGTTCCGCAAAATCTGGCACTTCCAGCGCTTGTGGACTATTTCAGTTCACCGAGCAGACATGGCTCGCGACGATGAAAAAGGATGGTGCGGGCCTTGGCCTCTCCCAATATGCGGACCAGATCAGTCAGGATGCGCACGGCAAGTATGTCGTGGCCGATCCTGCCGCCCGCAGGGAAATTCTTGCCCTTCGCGACGATCCGCAGGTGTCGGCGCTGATGGCGGGCGCTTATACGAATGCGAGCAAGGACCGGCTGGAGGCGAGCCTCGGCCGCTCGGTCAGTTCGGGCGAACTCTATGTCGCGCATTTTCTGGGAGCGGGCGGCGCGACGAAGCTCATCTCCGCCGCCGAGGATACGCCGAACGCCCGCGCCGATGTGCTCTTTCCGCAGGCGGCAGCGTCGAACCGCTCGATTTTCTACACCTCGTCCGGTACGCCCAAGACGGTCGGGCAGGTCTACCAGAGCCTCGTCACGAAGCATCAGGGCGGCGGCGGGCTTGCGCCCCGGCCGGTGCTGGCAAGCGCCACGCCGGAGGCGACCACGGTCGCGTCGTTGGACAGCCTTTCGACAGCATTGGGCGCCACAGACAGCGCCACGGGCAGCAATGTCGCCGCCGAGGCGTCTTATTCGACGTCTTCGGCGGGCTATGCCGGCGGCACCATCGCGGCGATGGCGGCTTCCATTTCCCGCTCGCCGCTGAAGCTCACGCCCGGCGTCCTCGCCGTGCTCAATGCGCTCGACGCTCCGGCGCAGAGCGAACGAAAGGATGCGAAGGACAACCGCGACGACAAGTCGAAGGTCGCCAGCCGCCTGCTGCCGCGTTCGGGCTTCGCTTACGGGTGATCAGCCGATGGTCTTGGCGTCCCTGAGCCTTGCGAGATCGTCATCGCTGTAGCCTGCCGCACGCAGCACATCGAGGGTGTGCTGGCCGAGGGCAGGTGCCGCGCCCTTCGGCCCGTCATCCGCGCCGGGAAAGCGAACGGGGCTCGCAGGCGCCTTGAAGGTACCGGAGCCATCCTCCTCTGGAACGTCGACGAACGCGCCGGCGGCGATCGCCTGCGGATCCTGGACGACATCCCTGGGGTGCATCAGCGGCGACCAGATCACGTCATGCTCGTCGAGCTTCTGCCGCCAATGGTCGAGATCGTGCTGGGCAAAGGCCGCGTCGAGAATGTCCACCAGTTCCGCGGCGTTGGCGCGGCGGCCCTTGGGGTTGGCGAAGCGCGGATCGGTTTCGAGTTCGGGCTTGCCGATGATCTTGCAGACCGCCGTCCAGTCGACCGATCCCTGACGCGGCACGATCACGAACCACTCGTCGCTCTTCGTCTTGAAGAAATTGCTGATCGGCTGCACGGCCTCATGGCGGGACTTGGTGGAGCCAAGTTTGCCGAATTTGAGCTGCACGGCCATGTCGGAGCCCGCAGCATAGATACCGGCACGGATGAGCGACGACTCGACGAGGCGGCCTTTGCCGGTGCGCTGGCGCTCGACCAGCGCGGCGAGAATGCCGCCGACCGTCGCCATGCTGGTCGTGTGGTCGCCTATGCCGGTGCGGAGCGTCGTCGGCTCCGTGCCCTTCACCGTTTCGAGATAGCCGAGGCCGGAACGCGCCCAGAAGGCCGCGATGTCGAAGCCGGGCCGGTCGCGCTCCGCGCCTTCGAGGCCGTAGCCGGTGACACTGGCATAGACGAGACGCGGATTGATGGCCGAGAGCGAGGCATAGTCTAGGCCCGAACGCTCCAACCCGCCGGGCCGGACATTGGTGAGGAAAACGTCGGCGTCCTTTACCAGCCGCTTCACCGCTTCCACGCCCTCGGGTGTCGCGGTGTTGATGGCGACGCCCTTCTTGCCGCGATTGTCGAGATCGAAGATCGGGCTTCCCTTGAGATGGTCCGCGCCTACATTCGCCATGGTGTAGCGCATGGGGCAGCCCGCCAGCGGCTCGACCTTGATGACCTCCGCGCCCCAGTCGGCAAGGATGCCGCCCGCGCCCGGCGCCGCGATGTAGGTCGCCATCTCGATGACCTTGATACCTTCGAGCATATCCGCTCCCCTATATTGAATTTCTTGTTGCTGGGGATCATCCATGAAACGGACTGCCTGTCAAAGGCGGCCGGATTTCACGGCGCGCCCTGAAGGCTTCGTTAAAGACTTTGCTCTAGCTTCCGCAAAGAGTGCATGGCGCGGATTCTCTGTGATGCCCCGGGGCTGGACGATGCAGGACAGGCTGACATTTGCAGATGTGGAGCGTCTGCTCTCCGAGCCGATGGAGGATGCGCGAGCGCTCATCGCCCGCAAGGTCGCCTCGCAATTCCACAACGTGGTGCTGACGCCGCGCGAGCGCGAACTGGCGCGGGAAATTCTGGGCCATCTCGTCCATGACATCGCGGCGCAGGTGCGGGGCGCGCTTGCGCAATGCCTCTGCGACCTGCCCGATGCGCCGCATGATGTCATCCTCGCCCTGGCAGGCGACATCGACGAAGTGGCGCTGCCCGTCCTCGAGAACTCGACGGTCCTTACCGACGAGGACATGGTGCATCTCGTTCTCACCGGCAGCGGGGCAAAGCAGCAGGCCATAGCCGGCCGGAAAAGCGTCGGGCCCGCGGTGGCCGATGCGATAGCCCGGGCAGGGGAGCGCGGGGCCGTCGCCACGCTCATTAGCAATGATGGCGCGATCATCAGGCCCGAAGCGCTCAATGCGATCATCGACCGTTATGCGGATGACGAAGAGATCATCGACCCGATGGCGCAGCGGAACGATCTGCCTGCCTGTCTGGTCGAGCGTCTGGTGACCCTCGTATCCGACCGGTTGCGCAACCACATGATCGAGCGTCATGAAATAGACCCGGCGATGGCGGCTGTCTTCGAGGAGCAGGCGCGCGAACGTGTGCTCGTCGAACGACTTCAGACGATCCATGCCGACGAGATCGGCCGCGTCGCTCTGCAGATCGCGGAGCGCAAGCGCCTTTCCGCCTCGCTGCTTCTGCGCGCGCTCTGCGCAGGCGAAACAGGCTTCGTGGAGACGGCTTTCGCCCTGCTCACCAATGTGCCGGAGGAGCGCTCGGCCCGGCTCATCCACGATGTCGGTCCGTTGGGCTTCCGCGCGGTCTATGCGCGGTCGGGCCTGCCGGAAATCTTCTATGTCGCGTTTCGGGCGGCGCTGGACGTCATCCATGAGCTTCAGGCCGACGGCTATCTCTCGGACAGGCCCTATCTCCGCCATTGCATGCTGACGCGCATCGGCGAGCGCTTTCCCGAGATCGAGGCGAGTGATGTCGATTTCCTGATTGACCGCCTGACACGGCGGCTGAGCGCCGTTTCATGGGGCAAGGGTTTCGCCGCCTGAGGGCACGGCCAAAAACCTCTTCGCCCCTCCAAATGGAAACTGGTAGGTTGCGGCCCTTCCATGAGAGAGGGCCAGAGCCATGACGCATGCCACACGAGAAGCCTTTATCTGCGACGCGGTAAGAACGCCGATTGGCCGTTATGCCGGGGCGCTTGCCTCCGTGCGCGCGGACGATCTCGGCGCAGTGCCGCTCATGGCGCTGATGGAGCGCAATCCCTCGGTCAACTGGAGCCGTATCGACGATGTGATCTTCGGCTGCGCCAATCAGGCAGGCGAGGACAACCGCAACGTGGCGCGCATGTCGTCGCTGCTGGCGGGCCTGCCCGATACTGTGCCGGGCTCTACCATCAATCGCCTCTGCGGCTCGGGCATGGATGCCGTGGGCACGGCGGCCCGCGCCATCAAATCCGGCGAAACCGATCTCATGATCGCGGGCGGCGTCGAGAGTATGTCGCGCGCGCCCTTCGTCATGGGCAAGGCGACGAGCGCCTATTCGCGCGACGCGCAGATCTATGACACGACGATCGGCTGGCGTTTCATCAATCCGCTGATGAACCGGCAGTACGGGACGCATTCGATGCCCGAGACGGCGGAGAATGTCGCGGAGGAATTCCAGATCTCGCGCGAAGATCAGGACGCGTTTTCCGTGCGGAGCCAGCAGCGCGCCGGACGCGCCATGGCCTCCGGCCGTTTCGCCAAGGAAATCGTGCCGGTCACCATTTCCGGCCGAAAGGGCGAGACGGTCGTTTCGCAGGACGAGCATCCGCGTCCCGACACCACGCTTGAAGCGCTGGCGAAACTGTCGACGCCGTTCCGTCACGGCGGTTCGGTGACGGCGGGCAATGCCTCAGGCGTCAATGACGGCGCCTGCGCGATGATCATCGCCTCCGCCGACGCCGTCGAGGCGCATGGCCTCACCCCTCGCGCGCGCATTCTCGGCATGGCGACGGCAGGCGTGCCGCCGCGCATCATGGGCATCGGACCGGCCCCTGCGACGCGCAAGGTGCTGGAAAAGACGGGGCTCAATATCGGCGATATCGAAGTCATCGAGCTGAACGAGGCTTTCGCCGCGCAGGGCCTCGCCGTCATGCGCGATCTCGGACTGCCGGACGACGCGGAACACGTGAACCCCAATGGCGGCGCCATCGCGCTCGGCCATCCGCTCGGCATGAGCGGCGCGCGCCTCGTCACGACGGCGGTGCAGGAGCTGCATGAACGCGGCGCGCGCTATGCGCTCTGCACCATGTGCATCGGCGTCGGGCAGGGCATCGCGATGGTGGTGGAGCGGGTGTAGGGCTTCGCCCGAAAACGGACTGTCATCCCGGCCTCGTGCCGGGATCCAGGAGTTGCCGGCGCTGCATTCGACGCCCCTGGACCCCGGGACAAGCCCGGGGTGACAATAAAAAGCGCTTACATTCCCAGTGCGCGCAGGAAGAAATTCTTCTTCTTTTTCTGCTTCGGTTTCGGCCGCTTGACGCGCATGCGGATCGGCTGATCGACACCGGAGAGCCTGCGGCCATGTTGCGGCGGGCGGCGGAGCAGGGCGACGAGTTTGCGGTCGGGAAAGATGCAAACGACATCGATTTCGGCAATCGGAACCGGAATGTCATCCGTCCCCGGAATGGCGAAATCCAGCGCTTCGTAGTCGATGATCATTTCGACCATGGGGAGGTCGACGCGGGCGACGGCTTCCTCTTCCTCGTCGAGTGCTTCGCTCAGCAGCAATTCATCGAGTTCCTCCTCGCGGGCGGCCTCCTGAAAGTCGCGCCTGAGGTCCTGCGCGAAGGTCCAGCCGATGAGGTCCTTCGGTTCGCGGGGCGGGCAGATATGCGAGCCTTGCGCGGCGGTGAAGCCAAGGGCGGCAAGTGCGGACAGGGTCGTCTCGTCCTCGACGCCGACGGCGGTCGCGTCGAGCCCTTGCGCGACGGCGTGGGTGACGCGCTTGCCGATGAACCCCAGTCCGGATTGCTTGAGGCGCCGCGCGAACTGGATGATGGCGCCACCCGAGATCTTGATCTCGCTGAAATGGTCGGGCGTCAGAAACTCCTGCGGCACGATGACGGCGCCACCGCCGTCGAGCGCCGTGCGGAAGCCGAGTCGGCGCATTTCCGCGATCGTCATGACCGCGTCCTGTCCGTGCCGCGCGAAGACGGCTTCGGGCACCTCGATGGTGAAATGCGACGGGTCGAGCCCATGTTCGCCGACGATGCCGTCCAACGCGCCGGGAAGGGCCGGGTCTGCGAGGTCGCTGCCGGAAATATTGAGCGAGACCGGCCAGTTCTGGCCCCTGAGGCGCCAGGCCTCCATCGACTCGGAAGCGGCGGCGGCGACGAAACGGGTCAGCTCGCCGCTACGTCCGTGGCGGTCGAAGAAGGAAAGGAAGAGGCCCGGCGGCATTAACCCGTAATCGGGATGGAGCCAGCGCACATAGGCTTCCGCGCCGAGCACGCGGCCCGTCGCAAGCTCGATCTTCGGCTGGAAAACGAGATGCAGGTGCCGCGCCTCGAAGGCGAGGTCGATGTCGCGGTTGGTCAGCCGAAAGGAACTGCTGTACATCTTGAGCCAAATTCTTTGGTCGCGGGGCAGGCGCAGATCGCCTGTTTGAAATTTGCCCCTCGGCTGGTTTAGGCCGGCTTAACAATCCGGTGGCGCGGCCAACAGCCTTGCCAATAGATTAAGAAAAAGACGCTCAGCCAGAAAAAGCGTCAGGAAATGAAACAGGGAGTAAGTCCATGTCCAGCCCCGCAAGCGAAAAGCTGATTCCGGCGGCCACCATTCTCCTTCTGCGCGACAGCGCGGAGGGCCTCGAAGTCTTCATGGTGGTACGCCATCACCAGATCGACTTTGCATCGGGCGCGCTCGTCTTTCCGGGCGGCAAGGTCGACCCGCGCGACCGGCATGAAAATGTGCGTGGGCTCGTCGACGGCGCGGAAGATCTGGACGATTGGGAATTTGCGATGCGCGTGGCGGCGATCCGCGAGGCCTATGAGGAATGCGGCGTACTGCTTGCCCGCGATGAGAAGACGGGCGCGCTCGTCAACGCGGCGCGTCTGACGGAACTCGAACATCGGCGCGATGCACTGAACAAGGGCGAGATCGGCATCGGCGACATGCTGGCCGAAGAAGGTCTGCGTCTTGCCGCCGATCTGCTGACGCCTTACGCGCACTGGATCACGCCGAACATGATGCCCAAGCGTTTCGACACGCGCTTCTATCTGGCCTTGGCGCCGGAAGATCATCTTGCCGTGCATGACGGATCGGAGTCGGTCGACTCCGTCTGGATCAAGCCGCTCGACGCGGTGCGTGAGGCGGAAGAAGGCAAGCGCACGATCATCTTCCCGACGCGCGTCAATGTGCAGAAGCTTGGACGTCACGCAAATGCCGCCCACGCCATCGAAACGGCGCGGGCCGCGCGCATCGTCACCGTCGAGCCGCAGGTGACGAAGAACGAGGCCGGCGAGCCGGTGCTGCGCATTCCCATCGAGGCGGGATACGATGTCAACGAAGAGCCGCTGTCGCGCGTGAAGGTGTAAGCGGCTTCAGAACAGAAACTGTTCTCTCAGGATGCGGTCGTCGAGGCTCGGGGCCTATCGCACCGGCGTTGGTGTGTAGGTCCAGGTCCAGCCCTTGTTGGCGAAGATCATCGACTTGCCGTCGGACGAGATCGTCAATTGGCCGCCGGGCTCTGCCGGCATGGCGAGGAGCATCGTTCCCGGAACGACGAGGTCCGCGTTCTCCGTTGTCGATCTGGCCGGTACGGACTCCGACCCACCTGTGCACGCCACGGGCATGGCGGCGGCGGGGTAATCGCTCCGCACCGACATGGCGAGCTGGCCGCCGAGCCCTTCTTTCAACGACAGCAACGTGAAGTGCTCGTATTTGCCGTTGAGCACGGGCGCCCGGCATCCGGACGCGCCGTTCCGCAGGGCGCCGATCTCGGTGGGGAGATTTTTGATGATGGGTTCGCCGACGAGTTTGGCTTCGGTCTGGTCCCAGTCAAAGCTCATCTCGACCCGGTCCTTGACGGGCGCATAGCCGTTTGTCCCGGCATTGACGATCAGCGTGTCGGCGGAATAGTCGCCGGTCACCGCATAATGCACGATCGTCACCGTCGCCCATTTCTGCATGACTTCGGCGTTGATCTCAGCGGCGGCGATCGGTGAGCCGATGAAGAGCGTGGCGGCGAAGGCCGCGGCAAAGGCGTCAAGAGGACGCCATAGACGAATTTTCATGAATGTCGCTCCCCTACTGACAGCACCGAAGTATGTCCCGGTCCGGCCCTGACGGCGAGGGGAAAGAATGACGGACGCCATGACGACGCGCGGCGACCGGTTCGGAGGCGCGCCTAGTGCAGGAACTGCTCGGTGAGGATGCGTTCATCGAGGCTGTGGCCCTCGTCGAACATCATCAGAAGGTCGATGGACGGATCTTCCTCGACCCGCACGTCGACCACGTCGCGGAATTCGCGGTGGTCGGCCACCGCGCTGACGGGGCGCTTGTCGGCTTCGAGGATTTCGAAGCGCACTTTCGCATGGTGCGAGAGCAGCGCACCGCGCCAGCGGCGGGGGCGGAAGGCGCTGATCGGCGTCAGCGCGAGAAGCGCTGCGTTGATGGGGATGATGGGCCCCTGCGCCGAGAGATTATAGGCCGTCGATCCAGCGGGCGTGGCGACGAGCACGCCGTCGCAGATGAGCTCCGCCATGCGGACCTTGTCGTCGATGGAGATGCGGATTTTTGCGGCCTGCGCCGTTTCGCGCAAGAGCGACACTTCGTTGATTGCGAGTGCCTGATGCTCAGACCCGTTTGCAAGCGTCGCGTGGGCGCGCAGGGGATGAAGCCGAGCGATCTCGGCGGCTTCAAGCCGCTCGCGCAGATGGTCGGGCTTGTATTCGTTCATCAGGAAGCCGACGGAGCCGCGGTTCATGCCGTAGATCGGAATGCCGCGATGCATGTGCTTGTGCAGCGTCTGGAGCATGAGGCCATCACCGCCCAGCGCGACGAAAACATCCGCCTCTGCCGGTGCGGCATTGCCGTAACGGTCGGTGAGCGTCTTCATGGCTTCCTGGGCTTCGGGCACATCGGTCGCCACGAAGGTGATCTTGTCGAACTTCATCAGTTCCATTCCATCGGGTACGTGGGGCACAATATCCGCACGCGAGGGCAGGAGATAAGCACATGAGCGGCGCGGCGCAAATAGGGTCCGAATTCGTCTTTATCTACACGCCCTTGCCGGACCGGGCCGCGGCGGAAACCATGGCGCGGGCGCTCATCCGCAACCGGCTGGCGGCTTGCGTGAACATCTATCCGGGCATCGTGTCCGTTTACGAATGGAAGGGCGGGATCGAAGCGAGCGACGAGGTCGTCGCCTTCATCAAAACCCGCCGGGCGCTGGCCGAAGAGACGATGGCGGCGGCGCGGACGCTCCACCCCTATGAGGTGCCCGCCTTCCTTGTGCTGCCGATCGAAAGCGGAAATGAGGATTACCTCGCCTGGGCGCGGGGGCAGGTGAAGGCCTAGCCGCCCGTCACCGACATGTGTCGGCCGACGGCGGGGCCCTTGTGCTCGCGGTCGATGACGAAGTCGTGGCCCTTGGGCTTGCGGCCGATGGCTTCGTCGATGGCGGCATTCAGGAGATCGTCGCTGCTGCTTGCGCGCGCAGCCGCCCGGAGGTCGGCGGCATCCTCCTGCCCGAGGCACATGAAAAGCGTGCCCGTGCAGGTGAGACGCACGCGGTTGCAGCTCTCGCAGAAATTATGGCTGAGCGGCGTGATGAAGCCGAGCCTTCCGCCCGTCTCGCGGATGCGCACATAGCGGGCGGGGCCGCCCGTGCGGTCGGGCAGGTCTTCGAGCGTCCAGCGTGTTTCGAGATCGGCGCGGACGCGCGAGAGCGGCAGGTACTGGTCTGTCCGGTCCTCTTCGATCTCGCCCATGGGCATGGTTTCGATGAGTGTGATGTCGTGGCCCTGCCCATGCGCCCATTCGATGAGCGAGGGAAGTTCGGCCGCGTTGTCGTCCTTGAGCGCGACGGTGTTGATCTTGACCTTGATGCCGGCCCTGGTCGCGGCCTCGATACCGTCGAGCACCTGAGGCAAACGTCCCCAGCGCGTGATATGGGCGAAGCGCTTTGCGTCAAGTGTGTCGAGCGAGACATTGATGCGGCGGATGCCGGCGGCGGCGAGCTCGTCGGCGAAGCGCGCGAGCTGGCTGCCATTGGTGGTGAGCGTCAGCTCTTCCAGGGCGCCGGTTTCGAGGTGCCGGCCGAGCGAGCGGATGAGCGTCATCACGTCCCGGCGGACCAGCGGCTCACCGCCCGTGAGGCGAAGCTTGCGGACGCCCTTGGCGATGAAGGCCGAGCAGACGCGATCGAGTTCCTCGAGCGTCAGAAGCTCCTTCTTCGGCAGGAAGGTCATGTGCTCCGACATGCAATAGGTGCAGCGGAAGTCGCAACGATCCGTCACCGAGACGCGCAGATAGGTCACCGCCCGTCCGAACGGGTCGATCATGGGGGTGGCTTCCGGGGCCGGGGTGAGGGCACGAGGCTCGAAGGTCATAAAATAACGATAGCATCTCCCCGTGGGAATTTCTCCCCCAAGGTGAGTGGGGGCAATTTTTTGGCGGTCCGGCGCTTTGGCGGGGGCGGTTTGGGCGGTTTAAAAGGCCGGGCGCACAGGCTAGCCTTCGCTCGCCGCAAGCGGGGAGGGCGAGGATGTCGACCAGTGCACATTACATTTTGTCAATTGATCAGGGGACCACGAGCACCCGGGCGCTGCTTTTCGACCAGTCCGGCTCGCCCATGCGGGTGCGGCAGAAGGAGCTGCGCCAGATCTACCCGCAGGATGGCTGGGTGGAGCATGACGCTGGGGAAATCTGGCAGGCAACGCTCGATGTTTGCCGGGGCCTGCTGACGGCGGGCACCCATGTCGAGAATATCGCGGCCATCGGCATCACCAATCAGCGCGAGACGACCGTGCTCTGGGAGCGGTCGACGGGGAAGCCGCTCCACAATGCCATCGTCTGGCAGGACCGCCGCACGGCGGAGCTTTGCGCGAGGTTGAAGGCAGAGGGCAAGGAGCCTGCGGTTCAGGCGAAGACGGGGCTTCTGCTCGATCCCTATTTCTCCGGCACCAAGCTCGCCTGGCTGCTCGACAATGTGCCGGATGCGCGGGCGAGGGCGGAGAAGGGCGAGCTTTGCTTCGGCACCATCGACTCCTGGCTCATCTACAAGCTCACCGGCGGCAGGGTGCATGCGACCGATGCGACCAATGCCTCGCGCACGCTGTTGTTCAACATCGGCACCCAGGCATGGGACGACGAAATCCTCGGCTGGCTCGGTATTCCCCGCGCGCTGCTGCCGGAGGTGAAGGATTGCTGCGCCGATTTTGGCCTGACGGAAAAATCGCTCTTTGGTGCGGAGGTTCGCGTCGCGGGCGTCGCGGGCGACCAGCAGGCGGCGACGGTGGGGCAGGCCTGCTTCGAGCCGGGGCTGATGAAATCGACTTATGGCACGGGCTGTTTCGCCGTCCTCAACACCGGCGAACGGCAGGTGGCGAGTGCGAACCGCCTGCTGACGACAGTGGCCTATCGGCTTGGCGGAAAGACGACCTATGCGCTGGAAGGCTCAATCTTCATGGCGGGCGCCATCGTGCAATGGCTGCGCGACGAGATGCGGCTGATCTCCAGCTCTGCGGAGAGCGAGGCGCTGGCCGCCGACGCGGACCCTAATTCCTCGGTTGTGCTGGTGCCTGCCTTCACCGGCCTCGGCGCGCCTTACTGGGACCCGCACGCGCGAGCCGCGCTGTTCGGCATGACGCGGGACACGGGCGCCGCCGAAATCGTCCGCGCGGCGGTCGAATCCGTTTCCTTTCAGACGCGCGATCTCATGGAGGCGATGACCGCCGACATGAAAGCTGCGGGTCTCGAAAGTCCGCAGGCGCTCCGCGTCGATGGCGGCATGGTCGCGAACAACTGGTTCATGCAGAACCTGACGGACATTCTGGGCCGTCCGGTCGAACGTCCAGCCATCACCGAGACGACGGCGCTCGGCGCGGCCTATCTCGCAGGCATGCAGGTCGGATTCTACGGTACGCCGCAGGATGTCGCCCGCCACTGGCAATGCGAGCGCCGCTTCGAGCCGGAGATGGTGGAGGCCGAACGGGCCGCGCGCTATGGCCGGTGGGGGCAGGCTGTCGGGCGGGTGCTGACACGGTAGCTCGTGCTATAGTTTCCAAAACGACCAATCGGGAGAACGCTCATGGCCGCTTCGACGGACGACCTCATTGCAAAGTTGAAGGCCGCGCTGCCGGTCGGCAGCGTGCTCGAAGGCGCAGAGGCAGCGGAGAAGGCGCAGGGCGGCTGGAGCAGGCTCGGAAGTCCGCGCGCCGTGTTGCGTCCTGCTTCGACAGAAGAGGTTTCAAAAATCCTGAAGCTCGCCCATGCGGCGGGCGAGCCTATTGTTCCGTGGGGCGGCAAGACCGGGCTCGTCGAAGGTGCGGAGGCGGAGGGGCATATCGTGCTCTCGCTCGACCGCATGAACCGCATCGAGGAAATCGACGTCGCGGGCGGCACGGCGACGGTGCAGGCGGGCTGCATCTTGCAGGCGCTTTGCGAAGCGGTGGAGACGCAGGGCGCGCTCTTTCCGCTCGATCTCGGCGCCCGCGGATCGGCCACCATCGGCGGCAACATCTCGACCAATGCGGGCGGCAATCGCGTCATCCGCTACGGCATGATGCGCGACATGGTGCTCGGCATCGAAGCAGTGCTGGCGGATGGCACGGTGATTTCCTCGCTCAACCACCTCATCAAGAACAATGCGGGCTACGATCTGAAGCAGCTTTTCATCGGCTCGGAGGGCACGCTCGGCATTGTCACGCGGGCCGTGTTGCGGCTGCGCCCGAAACCGGTGTCGCAGGACACGGCTTTCGTCGCCGTCGAGAGCTTCGGCCAGTTGCCGAAGTTCCTGCGCCACATGGAACGTGAACTTGGCGGTACGCTCTCGGCCTTCGAAGTGATGTGGGAAGATTTCTACAAGCTCGTGACGACGGAGCCGGCCAAGGGCAGGCCGCTGCTCGATTACGGCCATCCCTACTACGTGCTCGTGGAGTCGATGGGCGGCGATCAGGAAGCCGACTCCGCGCGTTTCGAGAAGGCACTCATGGCAGCGCTCGAAGCGGGCGAGGTTTCCGATGCCGTCATCGCCAAGAACCAGGCCGAGCGCCATCAGATGTGGGCGCTGCGCGACGATGTGGGGCAGGTGGCGCGCAACTGGCCGATCTTCACTTTCGATGTGAGCCTCAAGATCGCCGACATGGAAAGCTATGTGAATGAAGTCCGCGAAGGGCTCGCGGCCAAATGGCCCGCGCATTCGCTGATGGTCTTCGGTCACCTCGGCGACGGCAATCTGCATGTCATACCGGGCAGCGTTCCCGAACATTCACCGGCCATGCGCAAGGAGGTTGAGGCGATCGTCTATGGCGCGCTCAGGAAGCGCGGCGGCTCGGTTTCAGCCGAGCATGGCATCGGCCTCGAAAAGCGACCCTATCTCGGCTGGTCGCGCTCGCCGGAAGAGGTCGCCTTGATGCGGACGCTGAAAGCGGCGCTTGACCCCAAGGGCATTCTCAATCCCGGCAAGGTGCTGGAGCCTGCGGGCTCGCACGCAAAGGCGGCGGAATAGGCATGGGAGGCGAGCGGCGGGACCATGGGCCCGCCGCTCCTCCAATCATTCGGCAGGCGGCGGCGCGTCGGGCCCGTCCGGCGCCTCGTCATCCATCATCATGCGCGAGCTGCCCTTGAGCACGCCGCTGTGCTCGGCGCGGGGGCCGCGTCCGAAGGGCGAGCGCATTTCAAAATCGCCAAACCGATTGAGGATTTCCTTCTGGTCGGCGTCGAGCGACTGATAAAGCGCTTCGAGTGCGGGCTGCGAAGCCTTCATCGAATCGAGCTTCAGCGTCAGCATTTTCTGCATGAAGGCGCGGCGTTCGACGATGGTTGGGGCGCCGTCCTTGCCGCTCGCCGGGAGCGGCCGCTCGAGGCAGGCCTGCTCGGCGGTCTTGGCATTGGCGAGAGTGGCATCGCGCCATTTGTTCCAGAGGGGAAGCTGCGCCGCGCTGGGCTTCAGCCGCGCCTCCAGATAGGCGAGACCGCCTGCAACGCGGGCCGCCTGCTCAGCGCACCTGTCCTTTGCGAATTTCTGCATTTCCGCGGCGGTGGGGCGGGGTGGCTTGGTGTCTTCCGCATAGGACGGCATGGCGAAAAGCCCCACGCAGAGTAGGGCGGCAGCGCCACCCATCAGCAGTTTGTTTCTCATTTCAGAATTCCTTCTCCGGCGACCCCCTTGAGCAATGAAACGACGCGCGGGTGGATATCCGTCGCTTTTTCGGGCGATGGCGCCGGTTTGCAGTGCGGATGCGCTTCGTGGCAGACTGTTTGAAACCGCAACGAATCCGGATCGAGGCGCGGCGCGTGGTTCGCAGCCAGCTTCTCCGTCATCACAGAATTGAAACAGGGACGCCGGGCAGATTCGTCCAGTTGTCTGAAGCCATCCGCAATGCTCTGCAAGGTGAGGTCGTCATGGTGAAGTTCGGCGTCGGTCAACCGATGAGGCGTGTCGAGGACGAACGGCTGGTCACCGGTAAGGGCCGGTACACGGATGACCTTGCCCTGGACGGGCAGGCCCATGCCTTCATGGTGCGCTCGCCCCATGCGCATGCGCGTATCCTCTCGATCGATACGGAAGACGCGATGAACGCGCCGGGTGTGCTCGCCGTCTGGACGGGCGTGGATGCGGAGCGGGAAGGTCTCGGCATCGTCGCAAGCCCCGCCGCCGACATGCTGAAGAACAGCGACGGCACGCCGATCTTCAAGACGACGCGCCACCTCATCGCACGGGACACGGTGCGCTACGCCGGCGACACGGTCGCGCTCATCGTCGCGGAGACGCTCAATCAGGCGCGCGATGCGGCGGACCTTCTGGTCATCGACTATGAAACATTGCCCGCCGTCGCGGACACGGCAGGCGCGCTCGCACCCAACGCGCCGGTCGTCTGGCCGGAGGCGGGATCGAACCTCGCCTATGACTGGAGCCTCGGCGACGAGGCGGTTGTGGCGGCTTCGCTGAAGCAGGCCGCCCATGTCACGCGGCTCAAGCTCATCAACAATCGCATTGTCGTCAACGCGATGGAGCCGCGCGCGGCGCT
>Ga0255338_1001738_pt1 | contig 37997 bp, 44 predicted proteins | sample MeOH1_35cm_T4_19_FD_203715 | JGI IMG/M metagenome (GOLD analysis project Ga0255338, IMG submission 203715) | Sandy soil microbial communities from University of British Columbia, Vancouver, Canada - MeOH1_35cm_T4_195 | ecosystem: Engineered > Artificial ecosystem > Sand microcosm > Unclassified ...
CCGGCCACATGCTGCCCGCGGACGTCAAGGAGAAGGTCGGCGCGGTGCGCCAGGCCTTGAAGCCCGAGACCGAGCTGGGCTTTCACGGCCACCACAACCTGGCCATGGGCGTGGCCAACAGCCTGGCAGCGATCGAGGCCGGCGCCAACCGCATCGACGCGGCCGCGGCCGGCCTGGGCGCCGGCGCCGGCAACACCCCGATGGAGGTGCTGGTGGCGGTGTGCGACTTGATGGGCATCACGACCGGTGTCGACGTGTTCAGGATCCAGGACGTGGCCGAGGACCTGGTGGTGCCGATCATGGACTTCCCGATCCGCATTGACCGCGACGCGCTCACGCTGGGCTATGCCGGCGTGTACGGCTCCTTCCTGCTGTTCGCCAAGCGTGCCGAGAAGAAGTACGGCGTGCCGGCGCGCGAGATCCTGGTGGAGATGGGCCGCCGCGGCATGGTCGGCGGGCAGGAAGACATGATCGAGGACACCGCGCTCACGCTGGCCAAGGCGGGCTATCGGCAACCTGCAGCCGCCTGACCTTTTTCTGCAAAGTTTCCCCAAGGACAGAACACATGAGCGATTTCACCGAAGCATCCACTAGCCCGTACGTCACCACCCAGACCGAAGGGCTCAAGGACTTCAAACTGAACGCATCTCGTTGGCAACTCCGTGGGGGCGCCTTGGCGCTGAATTTGCGCAGGAGTTCCCGGATGACATGATCTTCGGCATCGCTGAAATCGTGGCCTATTTGTCCCGAGTCATGACGCTCTGGCCGGGCGACGTCATTGCAAGGGAAAAACCCGCAGGCGCGGGTGCCGGCCGTCAGCCGGCGCGGTCCCTGCAGCCCGGGGATACGGTCCACCTCGGGATCGACGGCCTGGGCGAACAGTCCCAGCGCGTCGCGCAGGAGTGATTAGTCCAAGTCCGCCGCGGAGTCCATCGACCTCTGCGGCATCAGAACCCACCAAACATGAACAATATTCTCATCCAGGCGGCCGGCGACGAGTTGTTCGACGCCTTGCGCAACCGCAGGGTGGTCGAGCCCCTGACCAGCCGGTACCCGGACATCGGTATCGGCGATGCCTATCGCATCCAGCAGCATCTGAACGCGCGGCGCATGGCGGCCGGAGAACGCATCATCGGCAAGAAGATCGGCGTGACCTCGCACGCGGTGATGGACATGCTGGGCGTGCGTCAGCCGGATTTCGGCATGCTGACGGACGCGATGCGCTACCCCTCGGCCGCGTCGGTTCCAATCTGTTCTCTCATCCAGCCGAAGGCGGAGGGAGAGATCGCATTCGTGCTCCAGCACGACCTACGCGGCCCCGGCGTGACCGAGGCGGATGTCCTGGCAGCCACCGAAGGCATCGCGGCCTGCTTCGAGATCGTGGATTCGCGCATCCGCGACTGGAAGATTCGCATCCAGGACACGGTTTCGGACAACGCGAGCTGCGGCCTCTTCGTGCTGTCGGAACGCCTGGTGAATCCCCGCGAGGTGGATCTGCTGGGCGCGGGGATGGTGCTGCGCAAGAATGGCGAGGTCGTGGTGACCGGCCAGGGCAGCGCGACCATGGGTTCGCCACTTACAGCCGTGGCCTGGCTGGCCAATACCTTGGGGAGCCTGGGTGAAACGCTGCGAGCAGGGGAGGTGATCCTCTCCGGTGCGCTTGGGGCGATGGTTCCTGTCCAGGCGGGCGATCGACTGGGCATGGCGATCGAAGGAATTGGTGAATGCGAAGTGGAATTCATCTAGCTCAGAACGAAGGCTAAGCGACTCTGTCCGGGTGAAACAAGCGAGTTGCCTGGCCGGCTCATTTTCAACGCAGGCGCTACATCCTGCACCCCCCGGGTGTTGAGCGCGACAAGAAGGTCCAGGTCTTCAAGCGATGGCTCCTCGGTCAGGCGAGGATGCCCGCGCGGGGCTGATCCCTGGCCGAAAGCCGGCCTCTTGGGAATGGCGCAACGGGGGCGCACGCAGGGTTAAGGGATAACCCTCGACGACTGTGCACGCGATGCACAGGATTCGGAATTCGACCGAAGCTTCGCACAATCTGGCTCACTAAAAAAACAGACCGAGCAGGACACCATGTTAAGCCCCGATGTCATCCGCGCGCAGGCAGCCGAACTGCACGCCAGCGAAAAGAGCGGTGTGCAGATCGAGCACTTCTCCAAGCCCAAGGGCCATCCCTTGAGCTCCATTTCCTTCCGGTTCGTCTGACGACGGCACCGACCTGTCTATTCCATTCAATCCCAGGTGTCCATGATGCAAGATCAGAAGAGCATTTGGCGTCACCTCTGCAAGACACCGTTCCAGCTGGGCTGGATCGACGTCGACGGAGTGCAGACGCGCTATCTCGAAGCGGGGCCCGTCGATGCGCCGGCGGTCGTGCTGCTGCACGGTACCGCCGGCAGTCTCGAAAATTTCTGTGCCAACTACGCCGAATATGCGAAGCACTTCCGTGTGGTCGGGATCGACATGCTGGGCTGCGGCTGGACGGACAAGCCTGAATTCGACTACCTGATCGAGGATTACGCGGAGCATGTGCGGGGCGTGATGGACGTGCTCGCCATCACGCGGGCTGGCGTGGTCGGGGTTTCGCTGGGATCCTGGGTCGGCGCACGGCTCGCGCTCGACCATCCGGACCGCGTGTCGGGGCTCGTCATGGTGGCCCCTGCGGGTATCGTGACCGACCCTGACGAAGAGCGCCGCTTTGCCGAAGGGGTACGCCAGCGGCGCAGCACGGCCGCAGCGGAGCCCTCCTGGAACTCCGTCGCGGTGGCCATGCAGGGGCTGGTCCTCAAGCCGGAATCCCTGATGGACGAACTGATCGCGGTTCGCCTCGACATCTACCGCGACCCGCGCATGAAGGCGGCGATGCCCCGGCTTCTGGCCTTCACGCTCGGCGGGCAGGCGCTTTCCGCGGAAGAGTGGCGCGGGCTGAAGCTGCCTATCCAGGTGATCGCCGCCGTGGATGCGCCGAACATGTTCCTCGGAAATGCCCGGGCGATCGCCGCGACTGCACCCCATGTGGAACTGGTTGAAATGACCGGCTGCGACCACTGGGCGCAGTACGAACAGCCCGATCGATTCAACGCCGCAAGCATTTCCTTCCTGCAGAAATCCCACTAGGACTCCGCCCCATGCCCTCCCTCTTCGAACGCTGCAGCCGCGCGCTGCTACTGCCCCTGGCCACGCTGATCAGCCCGTTGTCCGCGCTGGCCCAGGCCTACCCCGAACGGCCCGTCAAGATCGTCGTCCCTTACCCGGCAGGATCGACGCCCGATGCGCTGGCGCGCATCGTGTCGGAAGGCCTGGCCAAGCGCATCAATCAGAACGTCATCGTCGAGAACAAGCCGGGTGCAGGTGGAATGATCGGCGCGAAGGCCGTGTCCGATGCGTCCCCCGACGGGGGCACCCTGCTGATGTACACGTCGGCCTGGTCGGCGGCGAAGATCTTCAACCTCAAGCCGATGGTGGCAGTTCCGGAAGGTCTGGAGCCGGTGACGATGGTTGCCGAAGGGCCGTTCGCGCTGACGTCTTCCGCCGCCTTCGCCCCCAGATCGTTCAATGAACTGGTCAGCTACGCCAAGGCCAATCCGGGCAAGGTGAACTTCGCCACGACCGGGCAAGGCGACAACTTCCTCTACCTGCACCTGATGCAGAAGGAGAAGGGCTTCCGCATGGAGGGCATCCAGTACAAGGGCTCGGCGGAATACGTCGCGGCACTGGTCTCGAACGACGTCCAGGTGGCCATCACGCCCCAGTACAGCATGCTGCCGCTGGTCAAGGAGGGCAAGCTCCGCATCCTGGCCGTTTCGGGCAACGCGCGCTCGAAGGTCTACCCCGACGTGCCAACGTTCAAGGAACTCGGGCTGCCGCAGATCCGTAACAACTGGTTCTCCATGTTCGCGCCGCGCAACACGCCCGCCCCCCTGGTGCAGAAGCTCAGTGCCGACCTGGCCGCCGTGATCAAGTCACCCGACGTCAGCAGGCGCATCCAGGAGGTCTACTTCGAGCCGGTGGGGTCCTCGTCGGACCAGCTGCGCCAGCGCATCAACACCGAAATCACCGAATGGTCGGCGCTGGCCAAGGCTGTGGGCATTGAGCCCAAGTAAAGCCGTCGCACCCCGTCGATATGTCCACTCCCTTCTGACGAGAAACACCATGCCCCTGCCAAAAGCCAATTTCCGCCATGTCGGCGTTCCCGCCTTCGACCCCGACGTTCTCAGCGAGTTCTACACGCGCTGGTTCGCCATGGTCGTTTCCGATACCGGATCGGGCATCGCCGACAACGCCCGCGTCGTCTTCATGACCGCGGATCCGCTGGAACATCACCAGATCGCCTTCGCGAACCTGCGCAAGCCGGGGTCTCCCGGCATGCAGCAGCTGTCCTTCGTGTACGAGAGCCTGGAGGAGCTGAAGCGGCTTGCCATCGACTTCGCAGCGGCCGGCGTGCCGATCCTGCAGCAGAAGGATCACGGCAACACGTGGAGCGTGTACGTCGGCGATCCGGAGGGCAACCGCATCGAGTGCTACACGCCCACGCCCTGGTACGTGCCGCAGCCCACCTGGTGGCCGATCGATCTGCTCACCGAGTCGTGCGACACGATCCGCGAGCGCACGAAAGAGGCTGCAGCGAAGACGCCCGGCTCCATGACTCGCGAGCAGTGGATGGGGCAGATCCAGGCGCGCATCGACGCCGCGCGCAATGCCCGCTGAGGACCCGATGACTATGGCGGTGAACATGATGCTGACGAAAGAAAACACCAGCCGCTTCGTCCAGGCGGGCGATGTGAAGATCCATTACCACGAGGCCGGCTCAGGTCCCGTGCTCGTATGCATCCACGGGGGCGCCCCGGGCGCGTTCGGCTGGGGCAACTTCGGCCGCAACCTCGAGGCGCTGTCACGGCATTTCCGCACGCTGATCGTCGACCTGCCGGGTTACGGCCTGTCCGACAAACCGGACGTGACGGGGCCGCGGACCGGCTTCTACGCGAAGACCTTCCGCGACATGCTGGACGCCCTGGACATTCCCCGCGCCCACCTGCTCGGAATGGCGACGGGCGGCTCCGTGGTGCTGAAGATGGCGATCGACCATCCGGAGCGGGTCGACCGGCTGGTGGTCGTCAACGCGCCGGGCGGGCTCTCGCTGTTCCAGCCGGCGCCGCCGAGGCCGCCATCCCACGACTACTACGGCGGCCCCGGCCCGAGCCTGGAACGCATGCGCGCCAACCTTGAGCGGCTCGTGTACGACCCCTCCATCCTCACCGAGGAGGTGGTGCAGGAGCGCTATCAGGCCAGCATCGATCCAGAGTTCATGCAGAAGGCACCGGAGGGGCGGGGCGGCGCCAGCGGCAACACCATCGAGCCCCTGTGGCAGGACCTGCACCGCATCCAGGCGCAGACCCTGGTGATCTGGGGGCGCAACAACCAGACGCTGAACTACGACAACGCGCTGTTCATGCTGAACCGCATCCCGGACGTGCGCGTCCACATTCACGGCAAGTGCGGCCTGTGGGTGCCGTACGAGAAGGCGGAGGAATTCAACAGCAACGTCATCGGCTTCCTGACCGTGCCACTTGTCTGAAACCACCAGGAGGAGAACGCCATGAGCACCTCTTTGAAAGCCCAGTTCAAGCATGTCGGCCTGTACGTCTGGGACCTCGACACGATGGCCGACTTCTACCAGCGCTGGTTCGGCCTGGTCGTGACGGACGGCGGCGTCGGCGGCTCGGGCCGGGGCATCTTCCTGAGCAGCGACCCTACCGAGCATCACCAGCTGGTGTTCGTCGTGGGGCGCGAGCCGGGGAGCAAGCCGACCGTGAACCAGCTGTCCTTCCTGGTGAAGGACCTGGCGACGGTCAAGGCTTACTACCAGATGGCGCTGGCCGAGAACGTGACCATCACCATGACGAAGAGCCACGGCAATGCGTTGAGCGTCTACGTGCTGGACCCCGAGGGCAACCAGATCGAGATCTACTGCCACACGCCGTGGTATGTGAGTCAACCCGCCGGCAAGCCGATGAACCTGGAGCTGTCCGACGAGGACATCCTGGCCCAGGTCGAACGGGAAGTGCACGCCGACCCCAGTTTCATGTCGCGCGAGGCATGGACCACCCAGCTGGGCGTTCGGCTGTCCGATTGAACAGCGATCCCCATCACGAGAACATGGAGCGAGACATGATGAAACGACGTGAACTGATGCTGTCCATCGCAGGTGCCGCCACGCTGGGGGCTGGCCTGAGCGCCCGTGCGCAGGATGGCGCGACCATCCGGATCCTGTGCGGCTTTGCGCCGGGCGGCCTGACCGATGTGGTCGCCCGTCTGTTCGCCGACCGGCTGCGCGCCGAACTGAAGCAACCCGTCATTGTGGAGAACAAGCCGGGTGCGGGCGGCCGACTGGCGGCCCAGGCGCTGAAGGCGGCAGCGCCCGATGGGCGTACTTACATGATCGCGCCCAACTCGATGCCGATCTTCCAGGAGATCCTCTACCCCCGGAAAGCGCTCGACTACGACATGCTGACCGACTGGACGCCGGTCGGAACCTTGACGACGTACCCCTTCGGGATGGTCATCCAGCGCAGCCTGGGATTGCGCAATGTCAAGGAATACATTGCCTGGGTCAAGGCCAACCCCAAGCAGGCGGTGTACGGCGCGGGCGGTGCCGGAGGGCAGGGCCACTTTGCCGGCGCACAACTCGGCATGGCGGCGGGAGTGTATCTGCTGCCCGTCACGTACAAGGGCAACAGCCTGGTCAATGTCGATCTAATGGGCGGACAACTTCCGGCGGCCATCCTGCCGGCTTCCGATCTGATGCAGCACCGCGCTAACCCGAAGCTTCAGATTCTGGGCCTGTTCGAGAACGAGCGCTCACCGTTGGCTCCCGATGTGCCCACGTTTGCCGAGCAGGGGCTGAAGTTCGATGTCGGCCGCGCCTGGATGGGGATGTGGGCCCCGGCCAAGACGCCGCAGGCCGAAATCAGCCGCGTGGAAGCCGCGCTGCGCAAGATCCTGGACGACGCGGCTTTCAAGGAGCAGTTGGTCAGCCGCTTCTCGATGTATCCGATGTTCAACCCGTCCGCGGCTACCGACAAGCTCCAGCGTGCAGAGCTGGAAATCTGGCGCCCGGTCATCAAGGCGTCGGGCTTCCGCCCCGACCAGTAAAGCAAGCTGCCCGCCCCGGCGACGGGCGGGTTCCTGGCGCCGCGTCGGCCTGCGTCCCGTGTGCGACTCCCATCCTCACCTTGTGAAAGATCTCATGCTTATCGACAAGATCGTTGATCACGCCTTGACCACGCGGTTCGAGGATTTCCCGTCCGATGTGGTGGAGGCCGCGCGCCTGCGCCTGATCGATTCCCTCAGCTGTGTGGTCGGCGGCCTGCCGGGTGGCGGCAACGATGCCATGCTGGGTCTCATCCGGAGCTGGGGGGGCGCACAACAGGCGACCATCCTGACCTGTGGTGATCGAGTGCCGCTGCAGCATGCCGCGCTGATGAACTGCATGATGGGCCGGTCCTTCGACTTCGAGGTCTGCGGGCCTGAGCCGGAGGGGGTGAACAAGGGAAAGATGGTCGGTCACGTCTGCAGCACGACCGAACCCACCGCCCTGTCCGTGGCGGAGTTCCGGCGAGCTTCGGGCAAGGAACTGCTCGCCGCCGTGATCCTGGGCGGCGACATCGGCGCCCGCATGGCCGTGGCGGATGTGTTCGACTTCGACCAGAATTTCGAAGTCTGCGGGACCGCCAATGCCTACGGGGCCACCGCGGTGGTCGGCCGGCTGCTGGGGGCGAACCACGACCAGCTGGTCAATGCGTACGGCATCCTGCTGCACCTGATGGGCGGTTCGTACCAGTCGCTCTGGGATGGCGTCGACACCTTCAAGCTTCCCGGCGCGATGGCCGCGTACAACGCGGTCCTGTCCGTGCAGATGGCGATGGCGGGCTTCAAGGGCGTGAAGGACCCGCTCATGAGTCCGTTGGGGTATTTTGCGATGTATGGCAACCAGTCGGACCCCGAGCGGGCGCTCGACCAGCTCGGCGACCTGTTCTACGCGAAGGGCATGCACAAGCTGCATCCGTCGTGTTACGGCAATCACAATCCGATCGAATGCGCACTGGAAATGGTCCAGGAGCACCCCTTTGACGTCGAGGACATTGCCGGGGTGGAAGTCGAAGTGCCCCCGAACCGGGTCAAACACTTCCTGAACCAGCCCATGGGGCCGGAGAACGACCAGGCACGCTCATTGTTCAGCATCCCGTATGCGGTCGCCAACGTCCTGGTGCGCAAGGAAGTGCGGATCGAACACTACTCCGAGCCGCTCATCCGCGACCCGCGCGTCGTGTCGCTGAGCTCCAGGGTGAACCTTGTGCCCAAGCTGCCCTTGGGGAACAACCAGGCCTGCCGGCTGACGCTGACGCTGAAGTCCGGTCAGGTGTTGTCACGCTACCGGGATGCGCCCCGGGGCTGGCTTGTCAACCCCGTGACCGCCGACGAAGTGCGTCAGAAGTTCTGGCGCAATGTCGAGTTTTCCGGCGTCCTTGGCCGGGAACAGGCTGCTCGGGCATTGGCAATGCTGGATGACCTGGATACCGTTCCTGATGTCTCTGCGCTGGCGGCGACCCTTGGTTCGGGGGGGTAACTGCTGGTCGCTATTCTCAGCTCTTCAGCGCGAACTCAGCGACGCCGATAGATTTGCAGTCAAGAAGCAGCCGTTAGTTTTGCTGTGTCACATTCAGCTAGGCAAAGCTGTACTCCACAATCCAGCGTTTTGGCATGACCTTGAGGGTGTGCAGTTCGCTGCGCTTGGCGATCTGCACCGTGACATGCTCGCCCAGTGTGTCGCGCACGCCCTGCACGACGGGTGTCGCAAAGTCCGTTCGCCGAGACCCAGAGGCCAGGTGGTTGAGGTCGCAGGTCGTCGTCCAGCAGGACCAGACCACTGGCCGAGCGATGCCGAAGTATCAGCTTAAGCAGCAGTGAGGTCCTGCCTCCCGGCCCATCCTCTGGTGCTGCCGGTGAGCAACTTGCTATAGTGCCTCCATGTGGGGGACCAGTGTTTCCGACTTTAATGGATCATTGTTGAATGATGTTGGATCGCTGCGAGGGGCTTGCTTCCGACTTCTCCGCGCCATGGATGTCGGACCGCAGGGCTGCAGCCCGCATGAATGCTAGATCCTCGTTTCCGACTTTAATGGCACAGAACACCTATAGCGCCTGGTCATTGAACCCCCGCTCTTTGCTCGGCACGGATGGCTTCAAGCCGCATGGTCCCGAGCCTGTCCATGTAGGCGTCAACCTCGGCTTGCGTTTCAAGGCCAGCGTTGCTCGATGTCGTCGTCCGGAAGTGGGACGTCCCTTCGCATTCACCCGGCTGGGCTCGCCGGCCACGGTGCGCGTAGCATCGCTGCGTCTGGGGTCAGGGCAGGCTCGCCCTTGCCGTCATTCTTGCAACAGAGCCGTCTTTGCGTCCCGATCGTTCAGGATCGGGAAGCTCTCCCCCTTCACGGCCCAGGAGAGACCGAAGGCGAGGATCATCGTCGACTCCACACAGAAGGTCCCGACGTTCCACAGAAAGCCAGATCCGAACCGCCACTGGAGCAGTCCGTCCAGAGCCTTGATGGCCATCGTCAGCACGATCACCGCCCCGCACGCGCGATAGATCCGGTTTCTGAGGATCTTGCGATGTCCCTCATGCCCGCGCTTGTTCGTCTCGGGAAACAGGAAGATGCAGAAGTAGGCCAGCGCCGCGAACATCAATGCCGCAGCTCCGAAATGCAAGCCGCTCAGAATCAGCGGGTACTCGTCGTGCCACTGCCATAGCGAGGCGATCGCGCTGGCTGGTGCTCTGCACCTGCTGCCGCAGGGCACCTGACTCACCACGATCGCACACACACCTGCAATGCCTGACGCGATGCGATCGCGGCCGTCGTACCCGCGGTAGAAGAGGAGAAAGACGCCAATGGCGCACAGGAAGCCGACAAAGAGCGCGCCGACATCGCGATAGTACGCTTGGCTGAGAGAAGTGAGCCTGTCGCCGCGATGGAGCGCCACAAGAGCAAAGGGCAGCGCCATGGCGATCCAGCCGACAGCTTTGCGCATCGCAAGAAACGAGTGAATCAGCTGCGAGCCTTGGCGTTCGGGGACGGGCATGGGACCTCCTCCTTGGGCCAGCGAATGATGGCATCACCGGCTCTGCGCTACAAGGCATCCGCGCTCGGCGTCGGTTAGCGCCCTGGGCCGGCCGGCCCAGGGCCGCGCGCGAACTGGACGTGGCGCGCGGCGGCGAGGTCGCGGTCACGACCCCAGTCTCAAGGAAGTCCTCACACGGCTGGCCACACACAGGGCCCGCCACACCAAGGAGCTGCTGTCGCATCACTGCAGCCCTTGCGCACGATCGACGTCTCACGCTCAACCACGGCCGCCATCAACGGCCTACAGGGGTTGGCCAGGAGAGCTGCAGCAGGCGATCCACGCCGAACGGCTCGTCCTGGAGCAGCGGCACGACCGCGTAGCGACGGGCATGTTCGGTGGCCACGGCCTCGATCTCGCGCCACTCGCTGGCGGCGCGCTGGCGCAACAGCGGCGAACTGACCTGTGCGGCCGCCACGCTGTTGTTGACGATCCAGGCCCAGGGCTCGATGCCGGCGCGCCGCAGGTCCGACTGCAGGTTGGCCGCCTCCAGCACGGGCGTCGTTTCCGCCAGGGTGACGATCAGCACCTTGGTCTGCTTCGGATCCTGCAGCTGCATCATCGGCGTCGTGAAATGCACGCCGGTGCTGCCCAGCTGACGCACCATGTCGCGGTGGTAGGCGCCGGTGGCGTCCAGCAGCAGCAAGGTGTGGCCCGTTGGCGCGGTGTCCATCACCACGAACTTGCTGCCAGCTTCCCGGATGATGCGGGAGAACGCCTGGAACACGGCGATCTCCTCGGTGCAGGGCGAGCGCAGATCTTCTTCCAGCAAGGCCTGGCCCTGCGCGTCCAGTTTCGCGCCCTTGACAGCCAGAACCTCCCGCCGATAGCGCTCGGTGACCTCGTGCGGGTCGATGCGGCTCACCGTCAAATGATCGAGAGAGCCGTGCAGGGTCTCGGCCAGGTGCGCGGCCGGGTCCGAGGTGGTCAGGTGGACCGGCAGACCGCGGTGGGCCAGCTCCACCGCCACGGCGGCCGCCAGGGTCGTCTTGCCCACGCCCCCCTTGCCCATCAGCATGATCAGACCATGGCCGTCAGCGGCGATGTCATCGACCAGGTCCGACAGGCTGGGCGCCTGGACGCGGGCCGGGGTGGGCGTCATGTCGGCGACGTCCGGCTCGGCATCGGCCAGCAGTTGTCGCAGGGCCTGCAGGCCGACCAGATTGAACGGCTTGAGCGGGAGCTGATCGGTGGGCAGGTTGCGCAAGGCGTCCGGCATCTGGGCCAGCGCGGACCGCTCCCGGCGGACAATGGCTTGTGCCAGGGGGTCCTGCCCCGCCTGCCCGGAAGGAAACACGCCGTTGATGACCAGATGCTGGCGCGTCAAGCCGATGGCCGCAAGCTCCTCATGCGTGCGCGCGGCCTCTCTCAGGGTGGAGACCTGGGCACGGGCCACCAGCACGAGGCGGGTGCGTTCGGCGTCGGCCAGGGCGTCCACCGCCGCCTGGTACTGCGAGCGCTGCTTCTCCAGGCCGGCCAGCGGACCCAGGCACGAGGCATCCCCCTTGCCGGCCTCCAGAAAGCCGCTCCAGGCTCCGGGCAGCTGCAGCAGGCGGATCGTGTGTCCGGTGGGCGCCGTGTCGAACAGGATGTGATCGTAGTCCCGCGCCAGGGCCGCATCGGTCAGCAGGGCCGTGAATTCGTCGAACGCGGCGATCTCGGTGGTGCAGGCCCCCGACAGCTGTTCCTCGATGCCCTTGACGACGGTGTCCGGCAGCACGCCGCGCACCGGGCCGACGATGCGATCCCGGTACCCCTGCGCCGCGGCCTGCGGGTCGATCTCCAGCGCGAACAGGTTCGCCACCGCCGCGATGGCGGTGATGCGGTTGCCGATCTCCAGCCCGAACACCTGGCCCACGTTCGATGCGGGATCGGTGCTCACCAGCAGCACGCGGCGGCCGGCACTGGCCAGCTCGATTGCCGTGGCGCAGGCGATCGAGGTCTTGCCGACGCCGCCCTTGCCCGTGAAAAACAGAAAGCGGGGCGGTTGTTCGAGGAACTTCATGGGCCCTGTCTTCCTTCGGTTCAGCAGCAGCGACCGCCGCCGCAGCAGCTGCTCGCCTTGGCTTGTTCGCTCGCCGGCGCGGCCGCGCCGATCCAGCGGGCCAGGTCGGCACGGCTCGGATAGCGGCCCGCGAGGGCCAGTTCGCCGCCGACCAGGGTCACCGGCAGGGCTGAATCCCCCGCGCGCTCGAGCAGGCCCTTCACGACGGCGTGCTCGGCAAAGGCCATGGGCTGCTGCGCCAGGTTGTAGCGCTCGATCTGGGCGCCGTTGTGCTTGGCCCAGTCCACGTCGGCCGCGAAGTCGACCAGCTTCTGGTCAACTTCCACGCCGCAGACACCGGTGCTGCAGCACATGGCGGGGTCAAAAATCTGGATCGTTGTCATGGGATCAGTCCGTCAGGGGTTGAGATTCAGGTCACGGCAGGAGGGTGCCGACGCGGTCCAGCTCCGCCTTCAGGCGTGCCGGATCACACTGGAGCTGCTGCAGGGGCAGGGCCAGGAAGGCCTCAATGCGCGCGCGCAGGATGCGGTAGGCCGTCATGAAGGCGGCGTCGATCTCGGCATCGGTGCCGCGGGCATGCGCCGGGTCCTCGACGCCCCAGTGCGTGCGCAGCACCGGGCCCAGGTAGGCCGGGCAGGTCTCGCCGGCGGCGCTGGCGCAGACCGTCACCACGATGTCGGGCGTCATCGGCAGCTGGTCCCAGGACTTGCTGTGGAAGCCCTCTATGGCCATGCCTTCGCGCGCGAGCAGGGCCAGCGAGCGAGGATGCACCTGGCCCGTGGGCTGGCTGCCGGCGCTCATGGCCTTCCAGCCGGCGGGAGCCAGGTGGTTGAAGGTGGCCTCGGCCAGGATGGAGCGGCAGGAGTTGCCCGTGCAGAGAAAGAGGATGTTCATCGACTCAAGGGGTTGGGGTTGTTCAGGATGTGGGAGCCGCGTCGCCATGGACGCCAGGATGCAAGGTCGGGTCCAGGCCTTGCGACGCGGCGATCAGGGCCGCACGGATCAGCAGCGGCTCAGGGATCACCTCGTAGCTCGCGCCCTCGACTTCCAGGGTCCGGCATTCGTTGTCGCCGCACTCGTTGCAGCAGCGGCTGCTGCCCACCGAGGCCCCGAGCCACTCCTCCATGGGCTTGCCGGCAATCCAGACCCGGTTGGATTCGGCCGGTCGCTGCACGAAGGCTGCGTCATCGATCTCCCGGGTCTCCAGCGTCGGGACGACGCCCAGGGGCTCCAGCGCCTCCTTGAGCCGCTGCATAGCGCCCAACACCTGGTCATGGGTGCCCTGGCAGCGTGGGCACGTCGTGCCACCCGAAGACACCAGCCGTTGCCAGACGATGGGGAGTGTTTTCATGATGAGCCTCCTGAACTGGTCGCAGAAGAGGAATGGCGCGGTCAGGCCGTCTCGACCCCGGGCGTGCCACAGCTCAGACAGGCTGTGACGCCCGCCATGTCCACGCACTCCTCCGCCTGACCCGAGCAGCACTCCTCGGTGAGGTAGGCGATCAGCTCCACCATCAAGGCGAGGTTGGCGCGATAGCGCTGGAAGCGCCCTTGCTGCTCCACGGTGAGCAGGCGTGAGTGCGTGAGGGCCTTCAGGTGGAAGGACAGCGTGGTGGCCGGCATCGCAAGCGCCTTCGCGATGTCCCCGGCCACCATGCCCTCGGGCCCTTTCTTGACCAGCATGCGAAAGATGTCCAGACGCACGCCGGAGGCGAGCGACTCGAACACGACGGTGGCGACTGCTTTTTCCATGGGTTAATTATTCGATATTTCTCGAAATATCGCAATTCTTCCGCAGGAAGATGACACACGGCCTGCGGGGCAGGCCCGCCCGGTCCACCCTGCGGCCGATCAGAGCGGCAACAGCAATTCAATCTGCTGACGAATGGTTTCGGCGCGCTCCGAGGCATCCATGGACTCAACCGTGGCGATCATGTCGGTGCTAACAAGAAGCATGGATTCCCGGTCCTTGGCGTCACGCAGCGCCATCCTGAACCGGTCCGCCAGTTCGGGCTCTCGCCTGGCGAACATGCGCTCGCTCATGTCGAACAGGAACATCCGTGCGGCGGCCAGCGAGCGTCTTGCGGACGCTGTTTCAGCGGTGCCGGACAGTGTTTGGGGCCAAGCGTCGACCTCGGCAGGTCTTGCCTCCTGCGCCAACCCGGGCCGGGAATCCTTGGGCAGGACGGCCGGCGTGGCCCTGTCAAACGACAGGAAGCCATCCTGCAGCATTTTCTGCACAAGCGGCTCCGCCAGTCCGTCAAACATGACCGTCAGCTCGGACGAGGTCCTGCGTCCATCGACCAGCAGCAACAGTGTGCGTTCACGCAGGCCCAGCGAGCGAACACCTGGCCTGAATTCAGCGTGGGCTTTATCTGTCCTATAGAGAACCATGGTTGACTCGTTAAACGATGACGCAGGGCAGGGACGTTGTGGAGGCGATCGTTTCGGGCAGGGTCACCATCGCGTTCCCGTTGCCGAATCCGGCCGCCCCTGAACGTGCTTCAGCGCTTCTTGGGCGGCATCAGCACGGTGTCGATCACATGCACGATGCCGTTCGATGCCTTGATGTCGGCCTCGGTGACGATGGCGCTCTCGATCGTCACGACGGGGCCGGCCTTGGCCAGCGACACGCTTTCGCCGTTGACCGTCTTCTTCGATGTGTTGCTGACCGCCTGGGAGGTGAGCTCGGCCGGAATCACGTGGTAGGCCAGAACGGACTTGAGCAGGTCCTTGTTGCCCTGCAGCTGTGCGAGCTGGGCTTGCGGCAGCGCCTTGAAGGCTTCGTCGCTGGGCACGAAGACCGTGAACGGCCCGGCGCCGCGCAGGGTTGCCGCCAGGTCTGCGTCGTTGATGAGCTTGGTGGCGACGGTGAGGTTGGGCGTGCGGGCGATCGTGTCAGCGACCGTTGCAGGCTGTGGCGAGGACGTGGCGCAACCCGTCAGGACGGCGAGCGCGGACAGGGAGGCAAGCAGCCAGGTACGTTTGTTCATCGGTGTTCCTTCATGACTGACGGTGACAGGCACGACCTCTTGGCGGCGGTGTCTGCCGGAAATCGCCGAGCATCAACTCGGAGAGCGTTGCGATGAACCCCACGGCCTCGCAATCGCTTCGACAATACTAGAAGAGTAGTGTTAAGGAAGTGTGACAGGCCTGAATGCGGGAGATCGCCAGCTGGACCGCCGGGGTCGCGATCGGTTGCCCCGTGCACACCTTATCCGGGTGGTCGTGGGAAGCGCGTGCAAGCGTCAGTGCACGCTCCGCGTCGCCCTCGAAGAAATAAGCGCCGTCGCCCCGCCAGTCGCAGGGATTGGACGAGCGCCTGAGCTGTTGGCGCCCGCAGACCAGATCGTCACGCAAGGTGACGCCGCTGCCGTGGTGACGAGCACCAGGGTCCCTTCGTATTCAGATTACAGGGTCACGTTAGGACCCGACCAGCAGGCCCCGCTGCTCGATGAAGCGCACCACCTCCTCCAACCCGGCCAAGGTCTTCAAGTTGGTCATCACGAAGGGCTTGAGGCCCTGCGCCGTGGTCCGCATGCGCTTCGTGTCGGCCTCCATCACCTCCAGGCTGGCGCCGACATGCGGCGCCAGGTCGGTCTTGTTGATGACGAACAGGTCGCTCTTGGTGATGCCGGGGCCGCCCTTGCGCGGGATTTTCTCGCCGGCGGCGACGTCGATCACGTAGATCGTGAGGTCCGACAGCTCGGGGCTGAAGGTGGCAGCGAGGTTGTCGCCGCCGGACTCGACGAACACGATGTCGGCGTCGGGGAACTGGGCCAGCATGCGGTCGATGGCCTCCAGGTTGATCGAGGCGTCCTCGCGGATCGCGGTGTGCGGGCAGCCGCCGGTCTCCACGCCCATGATGCGCTCGGGCGGCAGCGCGCCGCTGATCGTCAGCAGGCGCTGGTCTTCCTTGGTGTAGATGTCGTTGGTGATGGCGACCAGGTCCCAGCGCGCGCGCATGGCCTTGCAGAGCATCTCCAGCAGCGTGGTCTTGCCGGAGCCGACGGGGCCGCCGATGCCGACGCGCAGCGGCGGGAGTTTCTTGGTGCGATTCGGAATGTGGTGCAGGCTCATGATCGGAACAGGCGTGAGTACTGGTGTTCGTGGCGGGCCGACAGGATGGCCAGCATCGGGCTGAAGGCCTGGCGCGCGTCGTCGTCCAGGGCCTGGGCGTGGGCCACGGCGGCGGGGATCTCGCGCGACAGCCGCGCCAGGATGCGCTGGCCGGCGTTCTGGCCCAGGGGCACGGACTTGATGGCGGCCTGGGACATGTTCTCGGCCCAGCCGAAGGCATAGGCGAGCAGGGCGTCGGGCACCTCGGCCGGGCCGCCGGCCACGGCGAGCGCGAAGGCGATCGGCCAGGTGGGCGGCAGCGCCGCGCAGGCGGCCAGCGGTTCATCCCCCGCCGCCTGCTGGTGGCGCAGCCACTGCAGCAGGGATCGGCCCATCTGCTCGGTCTGCAGGCGCAGCTCGGCGCTCTCCCGCGTGGCGAGCACCCAGTCGTTGAGTACGCGCACACGCGTCAGGTCGCCGGCACGCCAGGCGGCGATGGCGGGGGCCAGCACCGCGAGGTCGCCGCGCGCCACGCTCAGGCGCAGCTGCTGGCTCAGCCAGTCGGCGGCGCTCTCGGCGTCGTGCACCAGGCCATGGTCCACCGCGGCCTCCAGCCCCTCGGAATAGGAGAAGCCGCCCACCGGCAGGGCCGGCGAGGCCAGCCAGATCAGCTGCAGCAGGCCGTGCAGCGGCGGCGCGCCGGCGGCGGCCGGTTCAGTGGCCGTGAGGGTGCTCATGGTCGTGGCCGTGCGCGTGGCCATCGCCGTGGCCGTGCGGGTGCTCATGCGCGTGGTCGTGCCCGCGCGCAGGGCCATGGCCGTGCTGGCCGTAGGCGCCGCCCTCGGGCTCGAAGGGCTCGTCCACGGCGTTCACCGTCAGGTGCATGGCGCGCAGCATGTCGGCCAGCACATGGTCGGGCTCGATCTTCAGGTGGTCCGGTCGAAGCTCGATCGGCACGTGTCGGTTGCCCAGGTGGTAGGCGGCGCGCGTCAGGTCGAAGGCCGTGCCGTGCTCGGCGCAGGCGGTGATGCGCAGCACGGCCTGGGGGGCGGCGAGCACGCGCACCAGCGAGCCGTCCTCGGCCACCAGCACGTCGCCGCCGCGCGTGAGGCTGCCGCGCGGCAGGAATACGCCGAGCTGGCGGCCCTGGGAATCGGTGGCCTCGAAACGGCTTTTCTGGCGCACGTCCCAGTCCAGGGCCACGGTGGGCGCGCGGCGCAGCAGGGCGGCGGCGAGGCCGCGGCCCTGGGGAATCAGCTTGGAACAGATCAGCATCAGAACAGGAAGTAGCGTTGCGCCATCGGCAGGTGGGTCGCCGGCTCGCAGCTCAGCAGCTGGCCGTCGGCGCGCACCGCGTAGGTCTGGGCATCGACCTCCATGCGCGGCGCGTAGTCGTTGTGGATCATGTGGCGCTTGCCGACGCCGCGGATGCCCTTCACGGCGGCCAGGGTCTTGGCCAGGCCGAAGCGCTCGCCAATGCCGGCCGCCAGCCCGGCCTGCGAGACGAAGGTCAGCGAGCCGCGCGCCACCGCGCCGCCGAAGGCGCCGAACATGGGGCGGTAGTGCACCGGCTGCGGCGTGGGGATGGAGGCGTTCGGGTCGCCCATGGCCGCCAGCGCGATGGTGCCGCCCTTGAGGATCAGCGCCGGCTTGACGCCGAAGAAGGCCGGCTTCCACAGCACCAGGTCGGCCCACTTGCCCACCTCGATGCTGCCGACCTCGTGGCTGATGCCGTGCGCGATCGCCGGGTTGATGGTGAGCTTGGCCAGGTAGCGCTTGACGCGCGCGTTGTCGTGGCGCGCGCCGTCGCCGGGCAGGGGGCCGCGCTGCAGCTTCATCTTGTGCGCGGTCTGCCAGCAGCGCAGGATCACCTCGCCGACCCGGCCCATGGCCTGGCTGTCGGAGCTGAACATGCTGATCGCGCCCAGGTCGTGCAGGATGTCCTCGGCCGCGATGGTCTCCTTGCGGATGCGGCTCTCGGCGAAGGCCAGGTCCTCGGCGATGGCCGGGTCCAGGTGGTGGCAGACCATCAGCATGTCCACATGCTCGTCCAGCGTGTTGATGGTGTAGGGCCGGGTCGGGTTGGTGGAGGAGGGCAGCACGTTGGCCTCGCCCACCACCTTGAGGATGTCGGGGGCGTGGCCGCCGCCGGCGCCCTCGGTGTGGAAGGTGTGGATGGTGCGGCCCTTGAAGGCGGCCACCGTGTCCTCGACGAAGCCGCTTTCGTTGAGCGTGTCGGAGTGGATCGCGACCTGCACGTCGGTGGCCTCGGCCACCGAGAGGCAGTTGTCGATCGCGGCCGGCGTGGTGCCCCAGTCCTCGTGCAGCTTCAGGCCGATCGCGCCGGCCTCGATCTGCTCGTGCAGCGCCGCCGGCAGGGCCGCGTTGCCCTTGCCCAGGAAGCCCAGGTTCATCGGGAAGGCGTCGGCCGCCTGCAGCATGCGCTCCAGGTGCCACGGGCCCGGCGTGCAGGTGGTGGCGAAGGTGCCGGTGGCCGGCCCGGTGCCGCCGCCGATCATGGTGGTCACGCCGCTGGACAGCGCCTCCTCGATCTGCTGCGGCGCGATGAAGTGGATGTGGGTGTCGATGGCGCCGGCGGTGACGATGCTGCCCTCGGCGGCGATGATCTCGGTGCCGGGGCCGATCACGATGTCCACGCCGGGCTGGGTGTCGGGGTTGCCGGCCTTGCCGATGGCGGCGATGCGCCCGCCCTTGAGGCCGATGTCGGCCTTGACGATGCCCCAATGGTCGAGGATCAGCGCGTTGGTCAGCACCGTGTCCATCGCGCCCTCGGCGCGGGTGCGCTGCGATTGCGCCATGCCGTCGCGGATGGTCTTGCCGCCGCCGAACTTGACCTCCTCGCCATAGCCGCCAGCGCGCAGCGTGCGGTCCTGCTCGACCTCGATCACCAGCTCGGTGTCGGCCAGGCGCACCCGGTCGCCGACGGTGGGGCCGAACATCTCGGCGTAGGCGCGTTTGCCAATCGTTGCCATGGTCAGGCCTCCTGCCGGGCCGCCCCAAGGGAGGCCGAGGCCCCCTCGGGGGGCAGCGAATACATGAAGTGATGAGCGTGGGGGCTGTTCATAGCCTTCCCTGGATCAGTCCGCGAAAGCCGTGCACCACGCGGGCGCCGGCGTAGTCCACCAGCTCCACGGTGCGCTGCTGGCCGGGCTCGAAGCGCACGGCCGTGCCGGAGGCGATGTTCAGCCGCATGCCGCGCGCGACGGCGCGGTCGAAATCCAGCGCGCCGTTGGTCTCGGCGAAGTGGTAGTGCGAGCCGACCTGGATCGGCCGGTCGCCGGTGTTGCGCACCACCAGCGTCAGGGTGCGGCGCCCGGTGTTGAGCGGGTGCTCGCCGTCGTCGATCAGCAGTTCGCCGGGGATCATGCGGTGCTCCGGCAACTCACTTGTCGCGCCGCGACAGCCAGACCGCCAGAGCCACCAGCACGCCGACAGCGACAAAGCCCCAGGCATCGGTGGAATGCCAGTGGCTGGCGCCGGGCAGGCCGTGGCCTTCGTGGGCCAGCGCGGGCAGGGTGGCGCCCAACAGGGCGGGCAGCAGCAGGATCTTGTTCATGGCGGCGCTCCGGGGTGGCAGGTTCAGACGATGGGCTGGTGCACGGTGACCAGCTTGGTACCGTCAGGGAAGGTGGCCTCGACCTGGATGTCGGGAATCATCTCGGCGACCCCGTCCATCACGTCGGCGCGGGCGAGCACCTCGCGGCCCTCGCTCATCAGCTGGGCCACGGTCTTGCCGTCGCGCGCGCCCTCCATCACGGCAGCCGAGATCAACGCCACCGCTTCCGGGTAATTGAGCCGGAGGCCGCGCGCGCGCCGCCGCTCGGCCAGCAGGGCGGCGGTGAAGATCAGCAGCTTGTCTTTCTCTCGGGGGGTCAGTTCCATGGCGCAGGTCGGTGGGCGGGTGGGTGCATCATCCTCAGCAATTGCCGTGCCGGGAATACGCCCAATGGCGGAGGCCAGGACGCCGATGGCACGGAACCTGCACCGGTAGCGGGCTGTACCTCCCGCCGCGCCCCGCCCCATGCCCCCTCCCGCCGACCTCTCCTCCGTCCCTCCCGGGCTGCAGGAGGACGCGCCGCAGCAGGTGGTCAAGGTACGGCGCGACTACAACGCCTGGGTCGCCAGCGAGACGCTGGAGGACTACGCGCTGCGCTACACGCCGCAGCATTTCCGCAAGTGGTCGGTGTGGCGCGTGGCGAACACGGCGTTCGGCGGTGCGGCCTCGTTCCTGATCCTGGAGGCGGTCGGCGCCACGCTGCTGGTGCAGTACGGCTTCCTCAATGCCTTCTGGGCCATCCTGCTGACCGGGCTGATCATCTTCCTGGCCGGCCTGCCGATCAGCGTCTATGCCGCGCGCCACGGCGTGGACATGGACCTGCTCACGCGCGGCGCCGGCTTTGGCTACATCGGCTCCACGCTGACCTCGCTGATCTATGCGAGCTTCACCTTCATCTTCTTTGCGCTGGAGGCCGCGGTCATGGCCTACGCGCTGGACCTGGCGCTGAACATCCCGCCCGCCTGGGGCTACCTGATCTGTGCCCTGGTGGTGCTGCCGCTGGTCACCCACGGCGTGTCCACGATCAGCCGCCTGCAGGTCTGGACCCAGCCGCTGTGGCTGGTGATGCTGGTGGTGCCCTATGGCGTCGTGCTGCTGCGCGAACCTGGTGCGTTCGCGGGCGTCCTGCATTACGGTGGTGAATCGGACCGGGGCGCGGGCTTTGATCTGCACCTGTTTGGTGCCGCCCTGACGGTCGGGGTGGCGCTGATCACCCAGCTGTGCGAACAGGCCGACTACCTGCGCTTCATGCCGGCCCCCACGCCCGCCACGCGCCGGCGCTGGTGGCTGGGCGTGCTGGCCGGCGGGCCGGGCTGGGTGGTGCTGGGCGTGCTGAAGATGCTCGGCGGCGCCGTGCTGGCCTACCTGGCGATCAGCCACATGGTGCCGGTGGAGCGCGCCGTCGATCCGAACCAGATGTACCTGGCCGCCTACGAGTACGTGTTCCCGCATTACGGCTGGGCGGTGGCGGCCACGGCGCTGTTCGTCGTGGTGTCGCAGCTCAAGATCAACGTCACCAACGCCTATGCCGGCTCGCTGGCCTGGTCCAACTTCTTCTCCCGCCTCACGCACAGCCACCCCGGGCGCGTAGTCTGGGTCGTGTTCAACACGCTGATCGCCTTCATGCTGATGGAGATGAACGTGTTCGAGGCGCTGGGCGAGGTGCTGGGCCTGTACGCCAACATCGCCATCGCCTGGATCATGGCCGTGGTGGCGGACCTGGTGGTCAACAAGCCGCTGGGCTGGTCGCCGCCCGGCATCGAGTTCCGGCGCGCCAACCTGTACGACATCAACCCGGTCGGGGTCGGCGCCATGGCGCTGGCCTCGCTGCTGTCGATCTGCGCCCACTTCGGCATGTTCGGGCCGGCGGCGCAGGCCTTCTCGGCGCTGATCTCGCTGGGCACGGCGCTGGTCGCCTCGCCGCTGCTGGCCTGGTGGACGCGCGGCCGCTATTACCTGGCCCGGCCGGCCGAGGCGCCGGACCCGGTGCAGGCAGCGCCGGATGGGGCCGAGGCCGGATCCTACCGGCGCCTGCAGCGCTGCGTGATCTGCGAGCGCTGCTACGAGGGGCCCGACATGGCGCACTGCCCGGCCTACCGCGGCCCGATCTGCTCGCTGTGCTGCACGCTGGACGCGCGCTGCGGCGACCTGTGCAAGCCGCAGGCCAGCCTGTCGGCCCAGTGGTCGGCCGCGCTGCGCTGGCTGCTGCCGCGCGCGGTCTGGCCCTACATCGAGACCGGTCTCGGCCACTTCCTGCTGCTGATGCTGCTGATCGCGCCGATCCTCGCCTCGGTGTTCGGCCTGCTGTACCGGCAGGAGCTGGGTGCGCAGCTGCTGTCCGGCCCGGTCTCGGAGACGGCGCTGCACTCCGGCTTCCTCAAGGCCTACCTGGTGCTGCTGGTGATCTCGGGCATCGTCGCCTGGTGGCTGGTGCTCGCGCACCAGAGCCGGCAGGTGGCGCAGGAGGAGTCGAACCGGCAGACCGGCCGCCTCATGCGCGAGATCGAGCTGCACCGCCGCACCGACAGCGCGCTGCAGAACGCGCGCCGCGTCGCCGAGCAGGCCAAGCTTGCCGCCGACCAGGCCAACCAGGCGAAGAGCCGCTACATCAGCGCGATCAGCCACGAGCTGCGCACGCCGCTCAACAGCATCCTCGGCTACGCCCAGCTGATGGCCGACGACGCCAGCGTGCCGCCGCATCGCCAGCAGGCGGTGCAGGTGATCCGGCGCGGCGGCGAGCACCTGCTGTCGCTGATCGAGGGCACGCTGGACATCGCGCGCATCGAGTCGGGCAAGCTCACGCTCGATGTCCGGCCGATGCCGTTCGCCGACGGCCTGCACGAGATGGCCGCCATGTTCGAGCTGCAGGCCGCCGCCAAGGGGCTGCGCTTTCACTTCGACCTGCAGGGCGTCATTCCCGAGGCCGTGCGTGCGGATGAGAAGCGGGTGCGCCAGATCCTGATCAACCTGCTCGCCAACGCGATCAAGTTCACCCGCGACGGCCAGGTGACCCTGCGCGTGCGCCATGCGCAGGAGATGGCCCGCATCGAGATCGAGGACACCGGGCCGGGGATGAGCGCGGACGAGATTGAGGGCCTGTTCGAGCCCTTCGCGCGCGGCGCCAGCGCAGGGGCCGGCCTGCCCGGGGCCGGTCTGGGCCTGACGATCGCCCGCATGCTGACCGTGCTGATGGGCGGCGAACTGACGGTGAGCAGCACGCCCGGCGTCGGTTCGGTTTTCCGCGTCAAGCTGTTCCTGCCGCAGTTGCCGGCCGAGGCCCGCCCGGCCAGGGCGACTCCCCATCGGGTGCGGCGCGGCTACGACGGGCCGCGCCGGCGCCTGCTGGTGGTGGACAACGAGGAGACCGACCGCGACCTGCTGGTGCGGCTGCTGGCGCCGCTGGGCTTCGAGGTGCGCCAGGCCGCCAGCGGCCACGACGCGCTGGACCTGCTGGCTGCCGGCTGGCGCCCCGATGCCATCCTCATGGACCTGGCCATGCCCGGCATCGATGGCTGGGAAACCCTGCGCCGTGTCCGCCGGCTGCCCTTCGGCGATCTGCCCTGTGCCATCGTGTCGGCCAACGCCTTCGACAGGGGGCTGGACAACGACGCGGGCATCACGCCGGCCGACTTCGTGCTCAAGCCGGTGCGGCACAGCGAGCTGCTCGACTGGCTGGCCCTGCGTCTGGGCCTGGTCTGGAACGACGGCGCGACGGCGCCTCAGGCCACGCCTGCGACGCCGGCCACGAGCGGGGCGGCGCCCGTGCGCCTGCCCGAGGCCGAAGCGCTGGCCGGCCTGGAACAGGCGGCGACACTCGGCTACTACCGCGGCATCCTCAACGCGCTGGACGAGATCGAGCGCAGCCAGCCCGCCTGCGCACCCTTCGTGCAGACGGTGCGCGGCCTGGCTGGCCAGTTCAAGTTCGAGGCCATTCTTCAGTTCCTGCAGCAGGCACGCCATGCCCCCCAACCCTGACCCGTCCCGCCCCTCCCTGCTGGAACGCGCCGACAGCGACCTCGTGCTGATCGTCGATGACGTTCCGGACAACCTGGCCCTGCTGCACGACGCGCTGGACGAGTCCGGCTACACCGTGCTTGTCGCGACCGACGGCGAAACGGCGCTGATCCGAGCGGCGCAGGCCCGTCCAGACATCGTGCTGCTCGACGCGATGATGCCGGGCCTGGACGGCTTCGAGGTGGCGCGCCGGCTCAAGGCCGCGCCGGGGACCGCTCACATTCCGATCATCTTCATGACCGGGCTGACCGAGACCGAGCACCTGATCGCGGCGCTGGCCGCGGGCGGGGTGGACTACGTCACCAAGCCAATCAAGCCGCGCGAGGTGCTGGCGCGCATGAACGTCCACCTGGACGGGGCGCGCCGCGCGCGCCAGGCCGCCAGCCAGGCGAGCGAGGCGCGCAACGCGCTCGACGCCTTCGGCTACGCCAGCATCACCGTGCGCGCCCAGGACGGCCGGCTGCTCTGGCAGACGCCGCTGGCGCGCCAGCTGCTGGCCGAGCATTTCGGCGAGGTCGGCAACCTCGCGCCCGAGCCGGTGCAGGTCTGGCTGCGCCGCCAGCTGGCGGCCCCGCCAGCCGCCGAAACGAACGGCGAACCGCCCCGGCTGGCGATCGAGCGGGGCGCGCGCCGCCTGGTGTTCCGCCTGCACCAGCAGGTGGGCGAGAGCGAGGGGGGCGGCGACTGGCTGATCGTGATGCAGGAGGTCTCGGACGCCAAGGTCATCGAGTCGATGAGCCTGTCCTTCAAGCTCACCACGCGCGAGGCCGAGGTGCTGTACTGGGTGGTCAAGGGCAAGATCAACCGGGACATCGGCGACATCCTGGGCGCCAGCCCGGCCACGGTGAAGAAGCACCTGGAGCGCGTCTACGCCAAGCTCGGCGTCGAGACCCGCACCGCCGCTGCGGCGATGGCGTTGAACCGGCTGCGGCAGCTGCACCCGCGCTTCGAGGGGTGAGGTCACGTTCGAGATCCACCACTTCGGCGCGACCACGAACCGCAGTCGCTTCGACAAGAAGGACGGCTCGGTGCAGTTCGACCGCGCCGGCAAGGCCGGCAAGGTGGAGCTGACGATCGACATGAGTTCGATCAACACCGGAACGATGACCTTCGACAAACACCTGCAGAGGGCCGTGCACGGGATGTCCGCGCACGGCCCTCTGGCATGGTGCGGCCGCCCGCCCGCATACGCCATGTGTCGTATTCCCCGATCCGGGGGGGATCCCTAGCATGGACCTGTCCGCTGAAGAACGGCTCGCACGGAGCCGGCGCCAGCGGCCTCACACAGGTTCCATCGGTTCACTTCACCAGGAGAAGCACACATGCAACGCCGTTTCACGCTCAAGGCCCTTTCCGCCGCCGTCGCGCTGGCAAGCCTTTCCGCCCTGCCGGCCCAGGCCGCCGATACCATCAAGGTCGGGGTGCTGCACAGCCTCTCGGGCACCATGGCCATCTCCGAGACCGTGCTCAAGGACACCGTGCTGATGGCGATCGACGAGATCAACGCCAAGGGCGGCGTGCTCGGCAAGAAGCTGGAGCCGGTGGTGGTGGACCCGGCCTCCAACTGGCCGCTGTTCGCCGAGAAGACCAAGCAGCTGCTGACCCAGGACAAGGTGGCGGTGATCTTCGGCTGCTGGACCAGCGTGTCGCGCAAGTCGGTGCTGCCGGTGGTGGAGGAACTCAACGGCCTGCTGTTCTACCCGGTGCAGTACGAGGGCGAGGAGCTGTCCAAGAACGTGTTCTACACCGGCGCCGCGCCCAACCAGCAGGCCATTCCGGCGGTGGACTACCTGATGAGCAAGGACGGCGGCGGCGCCAAGCGCTGGGTGCTGCTGGGCACCGACTACGTCTATCCGCGCACCACCAACAAGATCCTGCGCGCCTACCTCAAGTCCAAGGGCGTGAAGGAATCCGACATCGACGAGAAGTACACCCCGTTCGGCCACGCCGACTACCAGACCATCGTGGCCGACATCAAGAAGTTCTCGGCCGGTGGCAAGACCGCCGTGGTCTCCACCATCAACGGCGACTCCAACGTGCCCTTCTACAAGGAACTCGGCAACGCCGGCCTGAAGGCCAAGGACGTGCCGGTGGTGGCCTTCTCGGTCGGCGAGGAGGAGCTGCGCGGCGTGGACACCAAGCCGCTGGTCGGCCACCTGGCCGCCTGGAACTACTTCATGAGCCTGAAGAACCCGTCCAACGACGAGTTCACCAAGAAGTGGGCCGCCTACGCCAAGGCCAAGAACATCGCCGGCCACAAGGACAAGCCGCTGACCAACGACCCGATGGAGGCCACCTACATCGGCATCAACATGTGGAAGCAGGCCGTGGAGAAGGCCAAGAGCACGGACGTGGACAAGGTGATCGCCGCCATGGCCGGCCAGACCTTCAAGGCGCCCAGCGGCATCGTCTCCAAGATGGACGAGAAGAACCACCACCTGCACAAGTCGGTGTTCATCGGCGAAATCAAGGCCGACGGCCAGTTCAACGTGGTCTGGAAGACGCCCGGCCCGGTCAAGGCCAAGCCCTGGAGCCCCTACATCCCCGGCAACGAGAAGAAGCCGGACGCGCCGGCGAGCAAGCTGTAAGGCTCCCCGCGGGCGCGCGCGAGGGCGCCGCCCGTCCTGTCTTTCCTTCACTCGACAACCCGGCGTGCCGCTCCCGCGGCCGCCGGGTGGGGCGTCCAGCATGAAACAAATCAGAACCCTCGGGCTCGGCCTGCTGCTCGGCGGCGCCGCGCTCATGGCCCAGGCCCTGACGCCCGACGAGGCGCGCAGCATCGCGCTCGGCGAGACCGATGCCCGCATCGAGGCGCTCGGCCGCGCCGTCGTCCACGGCGACGAGCGCACGGCCGCCTTCCTGCAGGCGCTGGCCGACGACGCGGTCAAGGTGGCCGGCGAGCGCGTCTTCATCGTGCGCGACGGCCAGGGCCGGGACCCGGTCAGCGGCGCCGCCGTGGCCGTGCCCGAATCCGCCGAGGACGTGATCAGCAACAACCGCCTGCGCAGCGAGATCGATACCGCGCTGGCGGCGCTCAAGCTGTTCAGCCGCGACGCCACGCAGCGGCGCGAGGCGGCCCGCGCGCTGCTCAAGGAACCGGACGCGGCCCGGCTGCCGCTGCTGGACCAGGCCCTGGCGGCCGAGACGGACCCGGCCCTGCGCGCCGAGATCGGCTTCGCCCGCGCCGCCGCGCGGCTGGCCAGCGAGGACCGCACGCAGCGCCTGGACGCCGCGAAGCAGCTCGCCGACAGCCGCACCCCCGACACCCAGCGGCTGCTGCACCAGCGCCTGGCCGAGGAAACCGACACCGGCGTGCGCGTGCAGCTGCAGGCGGCGCTGGACCGCATCGACACGGCGCTGGCCTGGGGCGAGAAGCTCGGCGCGCTGTTCACCGGCGTCAGCCTCGGCTCCATCCTGCTGCTGGTGGCGCTGGGCCTGGCCATCACCTACGGGCTGATGGGCGTGATCAACATGGCGCACGGCGAGCTGATGATGATCGGCGCCTACGCCACCTACGTGGTGCAGACCCTGTTCCGCCAGCACCTGCCGGGCGCCTTCGACGCGTACCTGCTCGCGGCGCTGCCGGCCGCCTTCCTGAGCGCGGCGCTGGTCGGCGCGCTGCTGGAGCGCAGCGTGCTGCGCCACCTCTACGGCCGGCCGCTGGAAACCCTGCTGGCGACCTGGGGCATCAGCCTGGTGCTGATGCAGGCGGTGCGCAGCCTGTTCGGCGCGCAGAACGTGGGCGTCGAGAACCCCTCCTGGATGAGCGGCGGCCTGCCGGTGCTGGCCAACCTCACGCTGCCCTACAACCGCCTGGTCATCATCGCCTTCGCCGCCGCGGTGCTGCTGGGCATGGCGCTGCTGATCGGCCGCACGCGGCTGGGCCTGTTCGTGCGCGCCGTCACGCAAAACCGCCCAATGGCTTCGTGCACCGGCGTCAACACCGCGCGCATCGACACCTACGCCTTCGCCCTCGGCTCCGGCATCGCCGGGCTGGCCGGCTGCGCGCTGAGCCAGATCGGCAACGTCGGCCCCGACCTGGGCCAGAGCTACATCGTGGACTCGTTCATGGTGGTGGTGCTCGGCGGCGTCGGCCAGCTCGCCGGCACCGTGTACGCCGCGCTGGGCCTGGGCATCCTGAACAAGCTGCTGGAGGGCTGGACCGGCGCGGTGCTGGCCAAGATCGCCGTGCTGGTGCTGATCATCGTCTTCATCCAGAAGCGGCCGCAAGGGCTGTTCGCGGTGAAGGGCCGCAGCGCGGAGGCTTGAGATGAAGAACATGACCTACCCCACCCCGATCGACCTGCCGGCGCCCGCGCCGCTGCTCAGCCGAATCGGCTGGAGCGCCTTCGTGCTCGCACTGCTGACCGTGTGCCTGCTCGCGCCGCTGCTCAACCTGGTGGTGCCGGCGGGCAGCCCGCTGCACCTGAGCGACTATGCCGTGGCGCTGGTCGGCAAGATCATGTGCTACGCCATCGTGGCGCTGGCGATCGACCTGATCTGGGGCTACACCGGCATCCTGTCACTGGGCCACGGCCTGTTCTTCGCGCTGGGTGGCTATGCCATGGGCATGTACCTGATGCGCCAGATCGGCCGCGACGGCCAGTACCAGAGCGAGCTGCCCGACTTCATGGTGTTCCTGGACTGGAAGAGCCTGCCCTGGCACTGGACCTTCAGCGACAGCTTTGTCGCCACGCTGTTCTTGGTCGTCGCCGTGCCGGGGCTGGTGGCCTTCGTGTTCGGCTTCTTCGCCTTCCGCTCGCGCATCAAGGGGGTCTACTTCTCCATCATCACCCAGGCGCTGACGTTTGCCGCGATGCTGCTGTTCTTCCGCAACGAGACCGGCTTCGGCGGCAACAACGGCTTCACCGACTTCAAGCGCCTCCTCGGCACGCCGCTGGCCACGCCGGGCATGCGCATGGCGCTGTTCGTGCTCACGGGCCTGACGCTGCTCGGCTGCTTCCTGCTGGCCCGGGGGCTGGTGCGCAGCAAGTACGGCCGGGTGCTGCAGGCGATCCGCGACGCCGAGAGCCGCACGATGTTCTGCGGCTACTCGCCGCTGCCCTACAAGCTCAGCATCTGGACCCTGTCCGCCATGCTCTGCGGCGTGGCCGGCGCGCTCTACGTGCCGCAGGTGGGCATCATCAACCCGAGCGAGATGAGCCCGGCCAACTCGATCGAGATGGCGGTCTGGGCAGCGGTGGGCGGGCGCGCCACGCTGGTCGGGCCGATCGTCGGCGCCTTCCTGGTCAACGGCGCCAAGAGCTGGCTCACGGTAACGGCACCGGAATTCTGGCTGTATTTCCTGGGCGCGCTGTTCATCGCCGTCACGCTCTGGCTGCCGAATGGCGTGGTCGGCCTGCTGCGCCAGGGCGGCGGCCTGCGCGGACTGTGGGGCAAAGTCAAAGGAGGCCAGGCATGACGCCGGACCTGATGGAAGAAGGCAGGCGCCGCCTGGAGGCGCACGCGGCCCGGACCGCCCACGCCACCGCGTCCGGTGACCGGGCGGCAGCCTACGGCCGCGTGCACACGCCGGGCGAACTGGACCTGGCGCACGGCCGCATCCTCTACCTGGAGGACGTGAGCGTGAGCTTCGATGGCTTCAAGGCGATCAACCAGCTCTCGCTGGACATCGCGCCCGGCGAGCTGCGCTGCATCATCGGCCCCAACGGCGCCGGCAAGACCACGATGATGGACATCATCACCGGCAAGACGCGGCCCGACGAGGGGCGGGTGTTCTTCGGCAGCACGATCGACCTGCTGCGCCACAACGAGCCCGAGATCGCCCGGCTCGGCATAGGCCGCAAGTTCCAGAAGCCCACCGTCTTTGAGCAGCTGAGCGTGTTCGAGAACCTGGAACTGGCGCTGAAGACGCACAAGGGCGTGGCCGCCTCCATGGCCTTCCGCCTCGACTCGGCGCAGCGGGACCGGCTGGCCGAGGTGCTGCACACCATCCACCTGGCCGACAGCGTGCGCCGCCCCGCCGGGCTGCTGAGCCATGGCCAGAAGCAGTGGCTGGAGATCGGCATGCTGCTGGTGCAGGAGCCCAGGCTGCTGCTGCTGGACGAACCCGTGGCCGGCATGACCGACCACGAGACCGAGCGCACGGCGGAACTGTTCCTCTCGCTCAAGGGCCAACACTCGCTGATGGTGGTGGAGCACGACATGAGCTTCATCCGCACCATCTCCGAGATCGTCACCGTGCTCTGCGACGGCTCGGTGCTCGCGCAGGGCACGCTGGAGCAGGTGCAGGCCGACCCCCGTGTCATCGAGGTCTACCTCGGGAGGTGAACATGCTCCATGTGAAGAACATCAACCAGTACTACGGCGGCTCACACATCCTGCGCGACGTGAGCCTCACGGCCCAGGCGGGCAAGGTGACGGTGCTGCTCGGGCGCAACGGGGTCGGCAAGACCACCCTGCTCAAGTGCCTGATGGGCCTGCTGCCGGTCCGGACCGGCGGCATCGACTTCGAAGGACAGGCGATCCAGGGTGCCACGCCTTATCAGCGCGCGCGCGCCGGCATCGGCTACGTGCCGCAGGGCCGCGAGATCTTCGCGCGCCTGACGGTGGAGGAGAACCTGCGCATGGGCCTGGCCTCGCGCCCGGCCGGCACGCCGATCCCGCGTGAGCTGTTCGAGCTGTTCCCGGTGCTGAAACAGATGCTGCACCGGCGCGGCGGCGACCTCTCGGGCGGCCAGCAGCAGCAGCTCGCGATCGCGCGCGCCCTGGCGGCCGGGCCGAAGCTGCTGATCCTGGACGAGCCGACCGAGGGCATCCAGCCCAGCATCATCAAGGACATCGGCCGCGTGATCCGCCAGCTGGCCGACACCGGCCTCGGCGGCCAGCGCATGGCCGTGCTGCTGTGCGAGCAGTACTACGACTTCGCCGAGGCACTGGCCGACGACTACCTGGTGATGGAGCGCGGCGAGGTCATCGCGCGCGGCCCCGGCGGCGAAATGACCGACAAGGGCATCCGGCAGCTGGTGGCGATCTGAAAGCGAGAAAGATGAAGCGAGAGGCCTGTCATTCCCGGCTTGACCGGGAATCCAGACGCGGGCACGCCAAGGCCTGCCTGCGGTACCTCACAGCGCCCACAGGCGAGAGGGCTGGCCGGGCAGATCCCACAGCGCCTGCCGCCAGGTAGCCCAGACCTCGCGCAGCAGGCCCATCGCCGGCTCCACCATGGGCGCCAGGGTGCGCAGCACCAGCACCTGCGGGTGCGGCGAGGTCACGCCGGCCCGCAGGCGCAGCGGATGGGCCTCCAGCCGTTCGCGCGCCACATCCAGGCCGCGCTCGCGCCGCTCGCGCGACAGGGCGCTGCCGCTGGCGAACACCAGCGTCGCCAGGCAGCGCTGGCCGGCCAGGCCCAGCGCCCCGTCCATCAGCAGCGTATCCTGCGCGTCGATGCGGCCTCGCTCCAGCCAGACGCCCGGAATCTCCAGGTGCTGCGAGAACACCCCCGCGCCAAACGGCTGGCCCGAGGCGGGCAGGCCCAGCGCGGTGACATCCCACATCATCAGCTCGGCGCCGGGCGCCAGCTCGAACACCGCTCGGTTCAGCGCCTGGCACTGGTGGTAGGCGATCGCCTCCAGCGGCAGCCACTCCAGCCGCGCGCCATCGGCCAGGCGTGCGTGCAACTGCTGCGTCGCGGGTTCGCCCTCGGAGCGATAGAAACGCGTGGCGCCCGGGGTCGTCACCAGGCCATGGGTGCCGGAATCCAGGGTGACCTGCAGGTCGAGCGTGTCACCGCCCACCAGCCCGCCAGGCGGATGAACCAGCACGTTATGACAGATGCCATCGCTTTCCGGGTAGAGACTTTTCAGGATGCGCAGCGGGCCATCATGACGGAAGCGCGCAACCGTGCGCGGGGGGTGTGCGTGATATGAGAGCTCTAAACGTGCATTCCAGGCCATGGGTCGAGTGTAAAAGCGGATCTTTTTTGACGCACCCCAACCCGGTCAATTTCGCGTCGGCGTCAACAGGTCTTTCCGCTCCCCGACAACCAGGCACGGGTACGCTCGACTCCGTCACGAAGCCGACGATGACCGCGCTACCATCTCGGCAACTCAACAACAGTGACGGGATTCCCATGGGGCCGATCATCAAACTGGACATGCCGATACCTCGCGGCGATGAACTCAAGACGGCGCGGATGGCAGCAGGTTTGAGTCAGGCGCAGGCCGCCGAGTTGATGGGCTACTCGCTGCAGGTTGGCAGCCGGGGGGGTGTTCAGTCTCGCACGTGGCAAGCCCTGGAGAGCCCGACTGACGACAGGAACATGCAGGGCCCCATCTTTGCGATGTTCCTGCTCTTGACGGGTCAGCATCCCGAATTCAGCTTGGTCAAGAAGCCGTCCACCGACACCGATCCAACCTGATTCCGGCCTCCGAGCTGAATCCAAGACTTCGACGTGCGCGAAGTCGGCCCCGATTCCGGACCAGCAGGCGGTTACCGCAGCCGCTGCACTTGACGCGAGGCTTCTCGCAGACGCCGGGCCGCCACTCGTTGGCGCAGGCCGCGCGTGGCCCGACTTGCCCGAAGTCTTGCTGTCCCAGCGGATGGGATGGACATCTGTGCGCCCGCGAAACAGCTTGCGGAACAGCTCAACTTTGTCGGCGGTGGAAAGGCGTGACGGCTCGTGCTCCGAAACCGACGAAGCGGGCCGTGGCTGAGCTCGCCAATCGATGCCGTGCGACTCCAGCAGCGCGACTAGGCGTGCGTTTTCCGCTTGCAGGGCGGCAAGTACATCACGCTCAGCCATCGATGCCGTACTCGGGCTGCATTGCATCCACGTCGCTCGAGTTGGCCGTTACTGATTTTCCCAAGGGTTCAGCACATCCACGGAGGCCTGGGCAAAGTCACGGACGTTGCGGGTCACCAAACAAAGGCCGTGCGCCACGGCAGTTGCAGCGATGATCGAGTCGAATGCGGCCATCGGCTTACCTGCCGATTCGGCCTGAGCGCACATCTTCGCCCATGCATGAGCGGTTTGGCTTGTGAATGGCAACACTCGCTCTTCAAATCCAGCCTCGAGCTGCTGGAGCCAAGCCATCAGGTCTTGGCGCCGGCGAGACACAGCAAGCTTTTCAATGCCACGGTGGAGTTCGGCAATCGTCATGGCGCTGACGCAGAGCTCATGGTCTTTTCGCTCCCCCATCCAGGACAGCACCGCAGGCTCGGGGGACGCCTTCACTAGCTCGGATAGCAGACATGTGTCGAGTAGGTACTTCATCACAGATCAAGATCTCGGATCGGCTCCCGAGAGCGCTCCAGATCCAGTGGAGCCCCTCGTGGGGCGTTGAGCAGCGTATTGAGCAATGAAGGCGCGCCACTCATGCGCCGATAGTCGCGAGCCGAGATAATGACGACAGCGTCTTGGCCTCGGCGCGTCACCAACTGCGGCCCTTCGCTGAGCGTAAGGTCTACAAGCTCGCTGAAGCGGCTTTTCGCTTCCTGCAATTGCCATGTATGCACCGCATCCTCCTGACTAGTCTGTCTAGTTTGATTGTGACGACAAGACCCCGTCAAGTCAAGGCATACGCTGCATGGCGTTGTCAACGCCCCCTGAGCCAGAACCGTGACAACACTGCTTGCGACTGGCAGCGCTACATTGAGCTGGTGCAGCGCAAGCCCGGAGATGGCATGGTCCGCCCACCTACAGCCCTGCAGCGGAAGTGATGCGGCCATCCAGAACCGGGGGGCCGCTCACCAGCCGACGCAGCAAGGATGACCAGTCGTTCATCGAGTCCCGCTTCCAGCAACTCGCGCAGGGTGGATTTCATCGACTTTCCACGACCACGGGCGGCTCGCCCAAAGTACAAGCGCGGCAACGATCCCGACCTGGGCGCGAATGCCACGCAGTTCCAACTGGAATAGCGCAGGAACTGCTCGACACGCTCATCGCCAACTACAAGGCAAAACCGCACTCCGGGCTGGTGTTGCGCAGCCCGCTGAAACAGCTAGATTTTCTCTGGCGTGCGGTCCTGCAGCGCCGCGAAGGTCGGCATCCGCCGGCCCACCGGGCGGCCGCGCCGGGGTTTCGTCAGGGCCTCTGTCTGATCCGGGGAGGACAGGGCGTGCGCCTGCTGCGCAGGGGCTTCGCCCGAGAGGTTGGCCATCGCAACCGCTCCAAGCTTCGCGGGGGCGGGCGGTGGAGCGTTACAGCGGTGTCGCGGGCGGCTCTGCGTCCTTGCCGCCCCCCTTGGGCCCGGGCGCCAACAGCGACTTGCGATCGCGCCAGGCCTGCTGCACGAAGGGGTCTGTCACCGCATAGACGCCGTGCCCCTTGCGCATGATGATGTTGGCGTTGCGAAGCTCCTCGGCGATGCGCTGCACCTGGTCGGCCGTGACCTCGCGCCCCACCACCGAGGCGTATTCGGCCAGGGAATCCGCGGCGAACAGGCCCGTGGCGTCGCCCGGCGCGCGGGCGACGCGATCGAAGACGGCGGTGGCCAGCACGCCCAGGTCCTCGATCTTGCGCAACTCCACGTCCGCCGCCGCGCCCTTGAGCGTCGCCGCGATCACGGGCAGGTAGCGATCGGCTTGCCCGGGCTCTTGTTGCTGCAGCTGCCGCAACGCCCGGATCAGTTCCTCGGGGCGCCGGCCCAGCGTGTCAAACGCCGTGAACGCGACCGCCAAGCTGGGCCGAACCTTCGCGCCCTCGTGGGCGATGGCCTGGAGCATATGGTCGACGTAGTCTTCGCCCAGGGTGGGGTAGTCCACCGAGGTGGCGCCCTCGAAGGCGTGCTTGCCCTGCAGGGTCATGCCGACCACCTGCGCGCGATGCGAGCCCGTGCCGATGAAGAGGAAGTGGCCGGGGGTACCTGGCCTGGGATTGATCGCGTCGCGAGCGGCCTTGATGGCCAGCATCAACTGGCTACCCTCGTCGCCGGCGAGCACTTGCTGCACCTCGTCGACGATCAGCACCACGTCGGTCCGGGTGCGGTCGACCACTTCCGCCAAGGCCTGGGCCAGCGTGGGCCCGCCGCGTGCGCCCACATCGGCCACCTGGAAACCGAACTTGAAGCCTGCGGCGCCGAGGTCCAGGCCCTTGAGCCGCTTCAGGCGCGCCAGCACGCCCGAGGCCGGCGTCCTCAACTCGTCCAGCGCCTTGCGGATCGCCGCGTGCACCAGCGTGCTGGGGTCGGCCTTGGTGTCGGCCCACAGGTCCACATAGATGACCACCGCCCCCATGCCCTCCAGCGCGGGGATCAGGTCCTGGCGCAGGAAGGTCGTCTTGCCGGTGCGCCGCAGTCCTGAGAGGAACAGCCCCGAGCGCAAGCCTTGGTCCAGGATGCCGGGCTGCAGGAGCTTGTGGGCCATCTGCTGGGCCAGCTCGGTGCGACGGAAGTAGGTCATTAGGGACAATTAGTCATTTAAGATAATTATCATTTTCAGCTAAAAATGTCTAACCGGCAAGCCCACGGGCGCGCGCGCCCCGCGAGCGGACCGGCGCCGAGCGCCTGGGACCAGCGCGCCGGCGCCGTCAGCGTCCGGTGAACCCACATGGACGGCGGCGAACGACTGTCTGGGGCGGTACTAGAACGGGTCCAGGGTCAAAAAAGGACTCTACTAACTTTCAGCTGGTACGCCCTATGAGGGGCAGGTCTCAGACACTGGAGCACCATCACGTTGATTTCGATCTCGGCCATGTTCAGCCAACTCTGCCGTGCCATGATTGCTCTGCGGAGCACTACTTCCTGAAATGGCCAGAAGAGCTGACGATATTGAGATCGACATATCGAGAGCCTGCGCGGTCCGAGGGGCTGTACACGACTTCAAATCCGCCGACTTGTAGTGGCCGCATAGACTCAGCCGCTGCAATTAGCTTGGCGCGTGTCAGGTCTCTCCCGGTCCGCCGCATGGCTTCGAGGAAGACCTTCGTGTTGATATAGCTTTCCAGGCTGGTGAAGGAGAAGTCGTTGACACCGATCTTCTGCATCGCCTCCTGGTATTCGCGCACGATGGGTGTGCCGCTACCCCAGGGGAACGGTACTACCGACGAAACCACCACGCCGACGCCATCCCCGCCGAGTGCCTGAACGCTGGCATTGGTGCCCATGACGGACAGTGCGTAATACTGCGTTCCCCGGGAGAGCGCGTTGTAAGCCTTGATGAAGTCCACTGTCGCCTTGCCCGCCGTCAGCAGGATGATGGCGTCGGGCCGTCCTTGTGCGACGGCTTCGGCGACCTGTGACGCATCGCTGCCGTCCGGACGGACGGCCCTGACATCGACCGGTTTGGCCGGCCAGCGGGCCATTTCGTCGATCAGTGGCGGTACTTCTGCTCCGAAGGAGGACTCGAAGTAGACCACCGCCACCTTGCGGATTCCGATGGTGTGCAGGTGGTTCGTGATCTTGTGAATCTCTTCGCGGTAGCTAGCCCGGACGTTGAACACGTGACGCCGGGCTGGTTCGCGAACCGCCTGAACGCCGGTCCAAGGGGCGAAGATGGGCACGAGCTCGGGCTCGGCTTGGCGAACCGCCTCGACAGCGATCGGCGTGCCCATGATGCTTAGCAAGGCGAACACCTTTTCTTGCCGGATCAGTCGCGTCAGATTTCCTGTAGCGGCGTCCACGCGGTATTGATCGTCTAGCGTGATGAGTTGGATCTTGCGCCCATGGATGCCGCCTGCCGCATTCACGCGTTCCAGGCATGCCTTCGCACCATGGACGATGTCACGGCCAAACTCGCCGAGCGGGCCGGACAGGGCCACCGTCTGACCCACCAACACTGTGTTCTCATTGACGCCGACCTCGCCGGCCTCAACGTGCGGGAAAAGAATGGAGAGGGCGAACAGCGTCGCCTGGATAAGGGATCGAAGATAGGTCTGCATCGGGATGGGCCTAGTTCAGACTTGCACGCAGAGCTCAGGCACCGCCGCGAACAGATCGGCCTCCAGCCCGTAGTCGGCCACCGAGAAGATCGGCGCCTCCGGGTCCTTGTTGATCGCCACGATCACCTTGGAGTCCTTCATCCCCGCCAGATGCTGGATCGCCCCGGAGATGCCGCAGGCGATGTACAGCTGCGGCGCGACGATCTTGCCGGTCTGACCGACCTGCAGGTCGTTGGCCGCGTAGCCGGCATCGACCGCCGCGCGGGAGGCCCCGATGGCCGCGCCCAGCTTGTCCGCCAATGGCGTGATGACCTCGTTGAACTTCTCGGCGCTGCCCAGCGCACGGCCGCCGGAGACGATGATCTTGGCCGCCGTCAGTTCCGGCCGGTCGTTCTTGGCGATCTCGCTCTTGACGAAGCTGCTCTTGGCGTTGGCGGCGAGGGCGGTTGTGGTTTCCACCGCGGCGCTGCCGCCGGTGGCGGCTGCCGCGTCAAAGCCCGTGGTGCGCACGGTGATGACCTTGGTGGCGTCACTGCTCTGCACGGTGGCGATGGCGTTGCCGGCGTAGATCGGGCGCTCGAAGGTGTCTTGGCTCACCACCTTGGTGATGTCGCTGAGCTGCGCCACATCGAGCTTGGCGGCCACGCGCGGGGCGACGTTCTTGCCGCCGGCCGTGGCGGGGAACAGGAGGTGGCTGTAGTGGCCGGCAATGGCCAGCACCTGGGCGGCGACGTTCTCGGCCAAGCCGTGGGCCAGGGCTTCGCCGTCGGCCAGGATCACCTTGGACACGCCGGCTATTCTTGAAGCGGCTTCGGCAGCGGCTGCGGCGTTGTGGCCGGCCACGAGGATGTGGACGTCCCCGCCGCATTGCGCAGCGGCGGTGACGGTGTTGAGGGTGGCGCCTTTGATGGCGGCGTTGTCGTGTTCGGCGATGACGAGAGCGGTCATGATGGGAATTCCTTTGTTCGAGACGTCTGGATCCCCGTTTTCACGGGGATGACAGGCATGTGAATGGATGCAAGGCTGTGTGACGGGTCATCCCCGCTGGAGCTTGCCCCGGCTTGATCGGGGGCGGGGATGACAGCCCTGTGAGTGAAAGGCCACGTACTCACCTCTGGCATGCTTGTCATCCCCGCGCAGGCGGGGATCCATGGCGCTGGTGCAGACATTCACGGCCAGGTGTGCAGGGATGTACGCGGCCTGGGCCTCAGATCACCTTGGCTTCGTTCCTGAGCTTGTCCACCAGCGTGGCGACGTCGGGAACCTTGATGCCGGCGCCGCGCTTCGCGGGCTCGGCCACGCTCAGCGTCTTCAGGCGCGGG
>Ga0255338_1001739_pt1 | contig 37953 bp, 37 predicted proteins | sample MeOH1_35cm_T4_19_FD_203715 | JGI IMG/M metagenome (GOLD analysis project Ga0255338, IMG submission 203715) | Sandy soil microbial communities from University of British Columbia, Vancouver, Canada - MeOH1_35cm_T4_195 | ecosystem: Engineered > Artificial ecosystem > Sand microcosm > Unclassified ...
GCGCGCGCCGTGCTGCGCGGTCTGGCGACCGGCAACGTGGACGAAGCGGCCGGCGTCGCGATCGTTCAGCGCGCGCTCACCGAGCCGTTGCGGCAGATCGTCGCCAATGCGGGGCTCGAGCCCTCGGTGGTGGTCGATGCCGTGGAGCGTGGCAGCGGCAGCTACGGCTACAACGCCGCCACGGGCGCCTACGGCGACATGGTCGAGATGGGCGTGCTGGACCCGACGAAGGTCACGCGCAATGCGCTGGTGAATGCCGCATCGGTCGCGGGGCTCGTGCTCACCACCGATTGCATGATTGCCGAGCCGCCGCGCACCGAGACCGGTGCCGAGCCGGCGGAGTATTGAACATGTTGCGCGAGCCGCTCGACACCGTCGCTCTCGCCCTGGACGCGGAGCAGCTGTACCACCGGTGCGATCCCGATTCCATACGTTCCGAGGGCGAAGCGGACGAGCCGTTGCCGCTGCTGTCGGCTCAACGCCGCGCCTCGGACGCGATACGGCTTGCGGTGGACATGGACAGGGCGGGCTACAACGTGTTCGTCATGGGGCCGCCGGGCGGAGGCAAGCGCACGATGGTGAGCGCCTTTCTCGCCGGCCGCGCGCCCGCGGTGCCCGAAGCGCCCGACTGGGTGTATGTCAACAACTTCTCGGAGCCGCACAAGCCGATCGCGTTGCAGCTGCCCCCGGGCCGGGGCGTGCGGCTGCGGGCGGACATGCTCGAACTCGTCGAGGAGCTGCGCAGCGCGATACCGGCGCTCTTCGAGAGCGACGAGTACCGCTCGCGCGCCGCCCAGATCGAGGCCGAGTACACGGAGCGTCACGAGAAGGCGTTCACGGGCCTCGCGGAAGAAGCCGCCGCGCAGAATATCGGGCTCCTGCGCACGCCTGCCGGTTTTTCCTTCGCGCCGTTGAAGGACGGCGAAGTCATCGCCGCGGAGGACTACGAGCGCCTGCCGGAAGAGGAGAAGCAGCGCATACGGACGCTGATCGAGTCGCTGCAGCACAAGCTCGAAGCGATCATCCGCAACATGGTGGACTGGCGGCGCGAGCTGCGCAATCGCGTGAAGGAGTTGAACCGCGAGATGACGCTGCTCGCCGTCGGTCACCTGGTCGACGAGCTGAAGCAACGCTACGGCGGCGTGCCGCGCGTCGCGGAGTATCTCGACGAAGTGCAGCGTGACGTGATCGAGAACGTGGACGACTTCAGAGGCGCGGGACAGGCGGCTGCAGGCGGCGGCACGCGGCCGGACGCGTCCTCCTTCCAGCGCTATGCGATCAACGTGATGGTGGACCACAGCGGTCCCGACGGCGCGCCCATCGTGCTGGAGGACAACCCCACGTATCAGAACCTGATCGGCCGCGTCGACCACGTCTCGCAATTCGGCACGCTCATCACGAACTTCACGCTGATCAAGCCGGGCGCGCTGCACCGGGCGAACGGCGGCTACCTGCTGCTCGATGTACGCAAGCTCCTCATGCAGCTGTACGCCTGGGAGGGGCTCAAGCGCGCGCTCGCCACGAGCCAGATTCGCATCGAATCGCTCGCCGAGATGTACAGCCTCATCAGCACCACCTCTCTCGAGCCGGAAACCATACCGCTCTCGGTGAAGGTCGTGCTTTTCGGCGACCGCGAGCTCTATTATCTGCTCGGCGAATACGATCCCGATTTTCCCAAGCTGTTCAAGATCGTCGCCGACTTCGAGGACGACTTCGACCGCAGCGACGAGAACGTGCAGTCGTATGCGCGCCTGCTCGGCTCGATCGCCAGCCGGCAGAAGCTCCTGCCGCTGGAGCGTGCCGCCGCCGCGCGCCTCGTCGAGCACAGCGCACGCCTTGCCGGCGATTCCAAGAAGCTCGATGCGAACATCCAGGCGGTATCGGACCTGCTGTGCGAGGCGGATCAATGCGCGCGCTCGGGGGGGCGTTCCACCATCTCTGCGGAGGAGGTGAACGCGGTCATCGCTGCGCAGCGCGCGCGCGCGGACCGGCTGCGCAACCGGCTGCACGAGTCCATACTGCGCGGCACGCTGATGATAGACACCAGCGGCGAGCGCGTAGGCCAGGTGAACGGGCTTTCCGTGTTCGAGCTCGGCGGCTTTGCGTTCGCCGAGCCGACGCGCATCACCGCGACCACCCGCCTGGGCGAGGGCCACGTGATCGACGTGCAGCGCGAGGTGGAGCTGGGCGGATCGATACACTCGAAAGGCGTGCTCATACTGTCTTCGCTGCTGGCGTCGCGCTACTCCCAAATGCAGCCGCACGCATTGTCGGCGAGCCTCGTGTTCGAGCAGACGTACGGCGTGGTAGACGGCGACAGCGCCTCGCTCGCGGAGCTGTGCGCGCTGCTTTCGTCGCTCGCCGACGTGCCGGTCCGGCAGTCGCTCGCCGTCACGGGCTCGGTTAACCAGCTGGGCGAAGTGCAGGCGATAGGCGCGGTGAACGAGAAGATCGAGGGTTTTTTCCGTATCTGCAAGGCGCGCGGCCTGGATGGCACCCACGGCGTCGTCATTCCCCGCAGCAACGTCGATCATCTCATGCTGGACGCGGACGTCGTGCAGGCGGCGCGGGACGGCAAGTTCACCGTATATGCCGTGGCGTCCGTGGACGATGCCGTGAGCCTGCTTACCGGCCGGCCGGCCGGTGCGGCGGACGCTACGGGAGCCTATCCGCCGGATACGATCAACGGGCGAGTTGCGCGCAGGCTCCATGCGTTGTCGCAGGTTCGCGCCGAGATGGCGGCCGCGGCGATGCGCCGGACAAACGCCAATACCCGCCGTAAGACATGACGCCGCCGAGTCGAGAAAAGACCATAGAGCGTGTCGTCGTCGCGATCGATGCGCTCTCGGCCCTGCCCGGCGCGTTGTCGGCCGGCGTGCAGCTTGCCGAAGCGCTCGAGGCGGAGCTCGCCGCGGTGCTTCTCGAGAATGCCGATCTCGTGCGTGCTGCCGCATTGCCGTTCCTGCGCGAGACGGGCGCAGTGTCGGGCACGGCACATCCCATGGGCGAGGAAGCCATGCAGCGCGCGCTGCGCGTCCACGCCGAGCAGGTGCGTGCCGCGGTCGCCGAGGCGGCGGCAGCGAGCGAGCTCGCCTGGCATTTCGAAGTCGTGCGCGACCGCCGTCTCCCGGCGCTGTGCGCCTCGCTCTCGACCGTCGAGCTGCTCGTCGTCGGACATGTGCCGCCTCTCGCAGCGCCCGCCGCATGGCGTGGCGCCGAACAGGCAGGTCCGGTCGCCGTCGTCCTGCGCGATGCGCCGGGCGCGGGACGGGCGTTGCGCGCCGCGCGCGCGCTCGCCGATGTATTCAACGCGCCGCTGCTGGCGCTGATCTGCACGGAAACTCGCGAGCGCGCGCATGAGCTGCGTGCGCTCGCGCGAGCCGCATCGCACAGCGAGCCTCGTTACGTGGTGCTTCCGGACTGCACCGGGGCCGCCATCCTCACCGCCGTGCGCACGCATCGGGCGCGGCTCCTCGTATGGTGCGCGCCGGACTCGCGGCGGAACACGCATGAACTGGAGGCGCTGCTCGGCGGGCTGCGTTGTCCGCTGGTGGTGGCCGACTAGCGGCTCGAGCGTGCTGCGCGTCGGTGCCGCGTGCGGGAGAACAGCTTGCGTGCGATCCGCGCGCTGTCCGCCGCTGTCAGCGCGTTGCGCCCATCGATGGCCACTGCGTGCAGACGCTCCCGGGCCGTGAGCGGCTCGCGCGTGAGGCGCTGTGCGGCGAGGACCTCGAGCGTCGCCTCGGAAGGATCTCCGCCGGCTGCGGCGCGTGCCGTCACACGCGCTCGCAATACGGCTTCGGGCACGTCGATCTCCAACACGATCCACGGCACGCCCAGAGACTCGGCGAGCGCCTCGAATGGCGAGCGTTGCGAGCGTCTCAGGAACGCGGCATCGACGATGACGGTGTAGCCCGCCTGCAATATCGTGCCCGCCAGCGCGGCGAGCCGTTCGTACGTGGCCGCGCTGCGATCCGCGCTGTACAGCCCGCCGCCGACCGGCGAGTCGCTCGTCTCCTCCGCACGCAGCCCCGCCAGCCGCTTGCGCTCGATGTCGGAGCGCAGGCGGATCGAGCGGAAGATCTGCAGCAGCTCGCGGGCCATGGTGGATTTTCCGCACGCGGTGAGGCCGTGCATCAGAATCATTCCCGGCTTCGCGCTGCGCGTGAACGACGTGGCGAGGCGCACGTACTTGCGATATTCGCCGCTGAGACGGCGGCGCTCACCCACATCGCGCGTCTGCGTCGCGCGCATGAGGTGCACCTTGGCGCGGACAAGAGCCCGGTAGACCATGTAGTAGCGCAGTACGCCTACCCCTTCGTAGTCGCCGGTCTCCGCGAGATAGGCGTCGAGGAACAGATACGCGAGGGCGTCCGCGCCGCGATCGGCGAGGTCCATGACGAGAAATGCAACCTCGCTCATCACGTCGTTCCAGCGCAGGCCGGCGTTGAACTCGATGCAATCGAACGGCGTGAGCACGCCGTCGAGCAGGACGATGTTGCCCAGGTGCAGATCGCCATGGACTTCGCGCACACGGCCCTCGTCATGCCGGCGCGCGAGCAGTTGCCGCACGCGCTCATGCTCATTGTCCGTCCACGTGCGCAAGCGCGTGAGGGCGCGCTCGTCGTCCGCACGCGTGAGCATCGCTCCGATCTGCTCGAAGTTCTGCATGACACTGGCACGAACGGCGGCCGGCGTGCCGCGTCTGCCCGCATCGGCAGGCGCATCGGCATGAAAGCGCGCGAGCAGCCGCGCCAGGCCGACGATCAAGTCCGCGGTGAGCTCTCCGCGCGCGAGGACCCGCGAGGCGAGCCGCTCCTGAGAGAACTGCTGCATCCTGACGGCATAATCGAGCAGCGGTCCTTCGCCGCCCACGTGCGGCGCATCCGGCGTGCCGCGTATCTCGACCACGTCCAGATAAAGCTGCGGGGCGAGCCGCCGGTTCAGGCGCAACTCGTCTTCGCATGAGCGGCGACGCGCCTCGAGCGTCGTGAAATCGAGAAAGCCCAGGTCGACCGGCTTCTTCACCTTGTAGGCGTAGTCGCCGGTCAAAAATACGCGGGAGATATGGGTCTCGATGACCTTCACCGCTTTCGCGGGATGAGGGTAGCATCCGGGCCTGGAAAGGTCGGGCGTCGTGTCCCGCGCCGGCGCGTCTGCAGCTGTATCGAATGCCATGACAGTCATTCTCGCGGGGGAGTAGGCTTACGCCGTTGATCCACGTCAACGCACTACGGGTAAGCGGGGTTAGCATAGTTTAAGGCTTGAATGCAGCGGTTACACGAACCCGGAGATCCCGACATGAGCCATCTCACCGCCGCTCAAACGGCCCACCTGGAGGATCTGCTGCGCGACCGCGAGCGGGTGTTGCGCGAAGAGATCCGGACGCACCTCCTCCAGTCCGACGTGCAGCACCATATCGATCTTGCAGGACTCGTGCACGATGAAACCGACGCCGCCGTCGCCGGTATGCTGGCCGATCTCGATCTTGCCGCAGTACATCGAGACGTCGGCGAGTTGCGTGAAGTGGAGGCCGCCGCAGCGCGGTTGGGCAGCGGCAGCTACGGCGTGTGCGCGAGCTGCGGCGCCGAGATTCCGTATGCGCGTCTTGCGGCTCAGCCCGCCGCGCGGCGCTGCGTGACGTGCGAAGCGCAGCACGAAAGACTCTACGTGCACGACAACGTTCCCAAGCTGTGACCGCTGCCGTGCCCGTCCACAACGCCGACATCGCGGCGGTGTTCGAGGAAATCGCCGATCTGCTCGAAATCCAGGGCGAGAATCCGTTTCGCGTCCGCGCGTACCGCAACGCGGCGCGCACCATCGGCGACCTGTCCCGCGAGGTCGCAACGCTGACAGAGCACGGCGAGCCGCTGCCCAAGCTGCCCGGCATAGGCGCGGACCTTGCGGCGAAAGTGGAGGAGATCGCAGCGAGCGGCACGTGCGAGCTCCTGCAGCGGCTGCATCGCGCGCTGCCCGCCGCGATCGGCGAACTGCTGAAGATACCCGGCCTCGGGCCCAAGCGCGTGAAGGCGCTGCACGACGCGCTCGACGTGACCACCGTCGAGCAGTTGACGGCGGCCGCGCGCGAAGGCCGCATACGCGGCATACCGGGGTTCGGCGAAAAGACCGAGCTGCACATACTGGAAGCGCTGGAAGCGCGTCCCGGCGGCGGCAAGCGGCACAAGCTCGCCACAGCGGCGCAGTATGCAAACGCGTTGGTCGCCTTTCTCGGGCGTGTGCCGGGCGTGCATGCCGCCGTCGTGGCGGGCAGCTATCGCCGCGCGCGAGAAACGGTGGGTGATCTCGACGTGCTGGTGACTGCGGATGCAGGCAGCGGCGTGATGGACGCGTTCTGTCGTTACGACGAGGTGCGCAACGTGCTTGCCCGCGGCGATACGAAATGCAGCGTGGTGCTGAAGTCCGGCCTGCAAGTCGACCTGCGCAGGGTCGATCCCGAAAGCTACGGCGCGGCGCTGCATTACTTCACCGGGTCCAAGGCGCACAACATCGCGATCCGCCGCCTGGGACAGGAGCGCGGGCTGAAGATCAACGAGTATGGCGTGTTCCGCGGCACGCGGCGCATCGCCGGCGCCACCGAGGCATCGGTATTCGAGAGCGTCGGCCTGCCTTACATACCGCCGGAGCTGCGCGAGGACCGCGGCGAGATCGAGGCCGCGCGCGCAGGCCGCTTGCCGCGCCTGCTGGAGCGCGCGAACCTGCAAGGCGATCTGCACGTGCATACCAACGCGACCGACGGCCGCAATACGCTGCGCGACATGGTGCTCGCCGCGCGGGCCGCGGGTTTGCATTACGTCGCGGTGACGGATCACTCGCGCCGCCTCGCTTACGCGCGCGGTCTCGACCCCCGGCGGCTGGCGAAGCAGATCGACGAGATCGATCGTCTCAACAAGGAGCTGCGCGACATCGTGGTCCTGAAAGGCATAGAGGTCGACATCCTGGAGGACGGCACGCTGGACCTGCCGGACAGGACGCTCGCGCAGCTCGATCTCGTGATCGGCGCCGTGCACAGCGGCTTCGACTTGCCCCGCAAGAAGCAGACGGAGCGGGTGCTGCGCGCGATGGCGACACCGCACTTCTCCGGACTGGCCCATCCGAGCGGCCGGCTCATCGGCGAGCGCGAGCCGTGCGAGCTCGACATGCTGGCGGTGATGCGCGCGGCGAAGAAGCGCGGCTGCTTCCTGGAGCTCAACTCGCAGCCCGACCGGCTCGATCTGCAGGATACGTATTGCCAGATGGCCGGCGACGAAGGCGTTATGGTGAGCATCAATTCAGATGCGCACAGCGTGTACGACTACGCGCATCTCGAGCAGGGCGTATCGCAGGCGCGCCGCGGCTGGCTGTCGGCGCGCGACGTTCTCAACACGAGGCCGCTTGCGGCGCTGCGCGAGCTGCTGAAGCATACAACGTAGAGCCGGAGGGATGACTTATGTACTCGCACGACTGGTGGCATGGCTGGTGGTGGTTCATGTGGCTCGTGCCGGTGTTGCTGCTGCTCGTCTTCGGCTTCGTGCTGCTGCGCGACAGCCCGCGGTGGTGGCTGGATCGCACGCGCGAGCAGTTCAAGCATCACGAGACGGCGCGGGAGATCCTGGACCGGCGTTATGCGAGCGGGGAGATCACGCGCGAGCAGTACGAGGAGATGAAGCGGGTGCTGCAGGGTTGAGCGCGGCGCCGATCTAGTCGCGGCCGGCTACACCGTCGAGGTGACGCCGCGCCCACTCGCGCGCAGCGGCGATCGCCATCCGTATCGCCTGTCCTTCGGGATGATGGTCGGCGAGCAGCGCATTGGCGATCTCGATCGCTTTCAGCCGCACGGGCTCGGGCAGGTGCTTCATCGCGGGCGGATAGTAGTGCGGGTTCCAGGGCATGCGGGTTCCTCGTGCGATGAGAGCAGCCGGTCTTCACGCCGCGGTCGTGCAACGGGCAGCACAATAGGCGCGACATTCCGTCTCCCGTCCGCGCGCCACGCGGCGTCCGCACAAGCTGCCGCGCGTCATGCGCAATTGATACAACGAAGTCCTGGGCGGGCGGTTGATCTGGCGCAAACGCCGACGAGGGATGCGCGGAGACCGGAATATCGTGCGGCGCGTGGAGCGCTCGCAGCGTGTCGTTGCTACGGGCGCTGCGGCTCGCCGTCGGGGGCTTCGCCATGGCGCGACGCGGCGAGGAGCTGAATCACCTCGTCATCGGTGACCTGGCCGAACGCCGCGTAGAACTGACCGACCGCACGAAATTCCGGCGGCACCTCGAGGCATACGATCTCGTCGGCATAGGGCCGCACGATCTCGAGGCTGTCGGGCGCGGCGACCGGCACTGCGCAGATCAGCCGCTCGGGCCGCTTCGCGCGTGCCGCATGCAAGGCGGCGATCATGGTGGCGCCCGTCGCGAGCCCGTCATCCACCACGATCACCACGCGTCCCTTCGGATCGATGGGCGGGCGTGCCGGCGTATAAAGCGCGCGCCGCTTGCGCAGGAGCGCCGTCTGCCGCTCCTTTTCCTGCTCGAGGTACGCGTCGTCTGCCCCGGTGCTTGCGGCATAGTCGGCGATATAGGCCCAGCCGGTCTCGTCGATCGCACCCACCGCGAGCTCCTCGCTCATCGGCGAGCCGAGCTTGCGCACGAGCACGACGTCGAGCTCGCCGTGCAGCTCGTCGGCAAGCACCCGGCCCATCTCGACGGCGCCCCGCGGGATGGCGAGCACGAGCGGATTATGTCGCTCGTAGCGCTCGAGCGCGCGAGCGAGGCGGAGAGCTGCATCCGTGCGGGAAGCGAACAAGATCATGAGTCGATGATTCGCCGATAGCGGCCCCTGCAGATTGTGCGAGATCAACTTATCGACCGGGAGACGTTTCGCAAGCAATGTTCGCACCGACCGTGCCGCAGCGCCCCCGCGGTGGTCGGGCCGGACGGTCGAGCATGGGGTCGAGCATCCGTTTGGAGCGAGCAGCCGCGGACAGCGCTACACGCGTTTCCGAAGCAGAGGCATTCCCTTCACGAAAAACGCCGTCCGATTCGGGCATGTGCGTTGCTCACAATGCTCTCGCGGACGAGGTCTGCAGGATTCCCTACGAGAACCTCATGCGATGCGCATCTTCGGTGCCGGGCCTGCAGGCGGGGCTGCTCCAGATCATCAGCGGGGACATCAATCGCGACCAGGGCCTGATGCTTCCGCTCGGCGCCATGTCGGGGGAGCAGCGCGTCGCGGCATTTCTGCTGAGCCTCTCGAGGCGGTACCGGGATTTGCATTACGCGCCTCACCGGTTCGGGCTTCGGATGACGCGCCGTGATATCGGCAGTTACCTCGGGCTTTCGCAAGAAACGGTGATCCGTGTCTTCACGAAGCTCGTGCATCACGGCCTCATCGCGCTCGACCGGCGGGACGTGGAGCTCACGGACGTGCCCGGCCTGACGGCGCTCGTGGATTGTTGGTAGACCGGCTTTGTCTGCGGATCGTGTGCCCGCTCTCGACGTTGACGTGCGTCACGCAACCGGCCGGAGCCGGCGTGCGCCGCTCCCGGCTGCTCTTTGATCCACCTCAACATTCCGATGACGCGACCCGCGTATGTTGAATCAATGGGCATATGTTTCACCCGATGACGAGGGGGTGGCGAGATGAAAGGCGAACGCGGCGGATTCCGCATGCTGCGCAGAGAGCAGCTGTTCCAGGAGCTGGTGCACGACAGTTACAAGTTGAAACGCAAGCTGCATGAGCCGACGCGCTGTCCGGAATGCGGCGCGACGTTCCACAAGGGCCGTTGGACCTGGGATATGGCGCCGCCCGGCGCACACGAGCAGTTATGCCCGGCCTGTCATCGCATTCAGGATAAATTCCCGGCGGGCTACGTCACGTTGCAGGGAGAATTTCTGCAGCCGCACCGCGACGAGATCATCCATCTCGTGAAGAACTGCGAGCTCAAGGAAAAGGCCGAGCATCCGCTCGAGCGCATCATGGCGATCGACAGCCGCGGCGCGGCGGTCGAAGTGACCACCACCGGCACGCACCTCGCGCGGGAGATCGCCGAGCGGCTGCATCACGCGTACAAGGGCGAGCTCGAGTTCAGCTACAACAAGGAAGACAACCTGCTGCGCGCCACATGGAGTCGGTAAGAACGATGGACGAGAGCGGGTCCGTCCGGCTCGCGCGGGACCAGTTTTTGCGTCATGAACCGCCTCCCGGGTCGCCTCGCAGCCTATGAGCCCGCCTGATCTGTGCCTGTTCGCTCTCGCGGAAAGCCATGCCTACGGCGAGAAGGTGAGCGCTGCGCTCGGCGTGCCGCTCGCCGCGCACGAGGAGCGGGCTTTCGAAGACGGTGAGCACAAGACGCGACCGCTCGTCAACGTGCGCGGCCGCGATGTCTACGTCGTCCATTCGCTGTACGGCGAGCCGGGTGCAAGCGCCAACGACAAGCTCTGCCGCCTGCTGTTCTTCATCGGCGCGCTGAAAGACGCCTCCGCCGGACGCGTGACGGCCGTCCTGCCGTACTTGTGTTATGCGCGGAAGGACCGCAAGACGAAGTTCCGCGATCCCGTGATCACCCGCTACGTGGCCCGCCTCATAGAGGCGGTGGAGACCGATCGCGTCGTCACCATCGACGTGCATAATCTTGCCGCCTATCAGAACGCGTTCCGCTGCCGCATCGATCACCTCGAGGCGCGCAAGCTCTTCCTCGATCATCTCGCGCCCCTGATCGGGGCCGACGAGGTGGTCGTCGTCTCCCCCGATGTCGGCGGCGTGAAGCGTGCAGAGGAGCTGCGGCTGGCACTCGTACGGCGTCTGAAGCGCGAGGCCGGCACTGCATTCCTGGAGAAATATCGCAGTGCGGGCAAGGTCACCGGCGAGGCGGTGATCGGCGACGTGCAGGACAAGGTGGCGGTCATCATCGACGATCTCATCAGCACCGGCGGCACCATCGCGCGCGCAGCCGCGGCATGCCGGCAGCGCGGGGCGACGCGCACGTATGCGCTCGCCACGCACGGGGTGTTCGTGGGCGATGCGGGACGCGTGCTGGCCGCGGCCGATCTGGCCGGTCTCGTCGTCACCGACACCATACCGCCCTTCCGCCTGCCGGCCGAGTTCGCACGGGACAAGCTGACCGTGCTCGAGAGCGCGCCGCTGGTCGCCACGGCGATACGGCGCCTGCACGAGGGAGGCTCGCTCGTCGAGTTGCTGGACGTCTGACCCGCCCGGTCAGGTACAACCATTGCGAGGCTACGCCGTGGCCGCATCTCTCCGTGCATCATGACCCTGGCCCTACAGCCGCATGACGCGTTGCTGATCGTCGATGTGCAGCGCGACTTCCTGCCGGGCGGCAGTCTCGCCGTGCCCGGCGGCGACGAGGTCGTTCCGGTCCTGAACCGCTATATCGACCTCGCGCGCAGCCGCAGCGTGCCGATTTACGCGAGCCGCGACTGGCATCCCGCGAACCACTGCTCGTTCCATGCGCGAGGGGGCCCGTGGCCCGAGCATTGCGTAGCCGGCGCGCCGGGCAGCGCTTTCGCGCCCGGTCTGCAGCTGCCGCCCGACACGTCCGTGATCGACAAGGCGACGCGCGCCGACGAGGAGGCGTATTCCGCCTTCGAGGGCACCGGGCTCGCGCAACGGCTGCGCGAAGCCGGGGTGAGGCGCTTGCTCGTCGGCGGCCTCGCAACGGACTACTGCGTGCTCAACACCACCCGCGATGCGCTTGCCGCCGGATTCGAGGTCCTGCTGCTCACCGATGCCATACGCGCGGTGAACGTGCAGCCGGACGACGGCGCCCGCGCACGCGCCGAGATGGAAGAGGCGGGCGCGATTCCCGTGCACCGGGACGATTTCGCGTCATGAATCCGCTCACGAGCCCGCTGCTCACGGATCTCTACCAGCTCACCATGCTGCACGCCTATCACGTGCAGAAGATGGAAGACACCGCGGTGTTCGAGCTCTTCGTGCGCAGGCTGCCGCCGCATCGCAACTTCATGATGGCGGCCGGGCTGCAACAGGCGCTCGATTTTCTCGAAGACATGCGCTTCGGGGCGGACGAGCTGGCGTGGGTGGGGGAATGCGGCCTGTTTCCACGCGGGTTCGCGCATTACCTCGCCGACCTGCGCTACACGGGGGACGTCGATGCAATGCCGGAAGGCACGATCTTCTTCCCGGACGAGCCGATATTGCGCGTGGCCGCGCCGCTGCCCCAGGCACAGCTCGTGGAATCGCGCCTGCTCAACCTGATCAACTTCGAATCGATGGTCGCGACCAAGGCGGCGCGCAGCGTGCTCGCGGCACCGGGCAAGCAGCTCGTCGAGTTCGGTCTGCGCCGGGCGCATGGCGCGGAGGCCGCCATGCTGGCGGCGCGCGCGAGCCGGATCGCGGGTTTCGCCGGCACATCGAACGTGCTCGCTGCGCCGTGCTACGGCATACCGGTATTCGGCACCATGGCCCATTCGTTCATCGAGGCGCATGACGACGAGATGGCGGCGTTCGAGCATTTCGCCGGCGCGTACCCCCGAGGTACCGTGCTGCTGATCGATACCTATGACACGGAAAGCGCAGCTCGCAGGCTTGCGGCCCAGGGCGCGGAATGGCAGCGGCGCGGATTGCGCTTTGGCGGCGTGCGTCTGGACAGCGGCGATCTCGGCGCCTTGTCGACGAGCGTGCGCCGCATCCTCGACGACGGTGGCCTGCGCCACGTCATCATATTCGCGAGCGGCAATCTCGACGAGTATCGCATCGCGGCGCTGCTGGGCGCAGGCGCGCCTATCGACGGCTTCGGCATAGGGACGAGCCTCGTCGCATCTTCGGACGCGCCTTCGCTCGATGCCGTCTACAAGCTGCAGGAATACGCCGGCAAGCCGCGGCGCAAGCGCTCCGTGGGCAAGGCGACGTGGCCCGGGCGCAAGCAGGTGCTGCGGCACTACGACGCGCAAGGGCGTTTCCATCACGACGATATCGCGGTCGAGGGCGAGCCCGCGGCCGGTGAGCCGTTGCTCGCGCCGGTCATGCGCGGCGGAAAGCGCATCGCGGCGCAGGAGACACTCGAAGCGATGTGCAGTCGCGCAGCTCGTCAGCTGGGCTTGTTGCCGGAGCGGCTCAAGTCGCTCGAGCCGGCCGGCGATCCGTATCCGGTCGCGATCTCGCCGGGGTTGCGCGCGCTGGCTGCCGCAGTCGATGAAGCGGGGCGTTGAGTTTACCGCGCATGCCGGTTAGAGTCGGCGGCGTGAGGCCTGCGCAGCAGCTTCGGCAGGATGTGAGACAGACGCGGCATCGCGGTCGCCCCGCGCCCTCTTGCATGGCCACGGCGTAAACCACATGGAACCGACAGACGACACACCGGCAGCATCGCTTGCAGGCCCCACGACACCCGGACGCTTCGTGAGCCAGCTCACGCGCGAGACTTTTGCGCTGGTGCTTGCCGGTGGACGCGGCGCCCGCCTGGGTCCTCTCACCGATTGGCGCGCGAAGCCGGCGGTGCCGTTCGGCGGCAAGTTCCGCATCATAGACTTCACCCTCTCGAACTGCGTCAATTCGGGCATACGCCGCATCGGCATTGCGACGCAGTACAAGTCGCACAGTCTCATACGCCACCTTCAGCGCGGCTGGAGCTTTCTCGACGGCAGGTTCGACGAGTTCATACAGCTTCTGCCCGCACAGCAGCAGATCGCGGAAACGTGGTACATCGGGACTGCCGACGCGGTCTACCAGAACATGGGCGTGCTGCGCCGTCACGCGCCGCGCCTCGTGCTGGTCCTCGCGGGCGATCACGTCTACAAAATGGATTACGGCCGCATGCTGGCCGCGCACGTGAGCAGCGGCGCCGACGTGACCGTCGCGTGCGTCGAAGTGCCGGTGGCCGATGCGGCGGGCGCGCTGGGCGTCATGGCGATCGACGAAGCGTCGCGCGTCGTGGAGTTCGCGGAAAAGCCCGCGCAGCCCACACCCATGCCCGACCGGCCGACGCATGCGCTCGCCAGCATGGGCATCTATCTTTTTGGCGCGAAGTTTCTGTATGACGCGCTGTGCGAGGACGCCGACAACCCGGCGAGCTCGCGCGATTTCGGCCGCGACATCATTCCGCATCTCATCCGTTCGGGCCGGCGCATCTATGCCCATCGCTTTGCCGACAGCAGCGTGGGCCTCGAGCCGAGCGGCTTCCCGTACTGGCGCGATGTCGGCACCATAGATGCGTACTGGGATGCCAACATGGATCTCACCAAGGTCAATCCCGCGCTCAATCTGTACGACCGCGAGTGGCCGATCTGGACCTACCAGGCGCAGATGCCGCCCGCGAAGTTCGTCCTCGACGAAGAGGGGCGGCGCGGCATGGCGGTCGATTCGCTCATTTCGGGCGGCTGCATCGTGAGCGGCTCGGTCGCCCGCCGCTCGCTGCTGTTCTCCGACGTGCACATCGACTGCCACAGCCTGGTCGAAGACACCGTGGTGCTGCCGCAAGTGCGCATCGGGCAGCGCGTGGTGCTGAAGTCCACTGTAATAGACCGCGGCTGCAGGATCGCCGACGATACGGTCATCGGCGTCGACGCCGACGAGGACCGCCGGCGGTTCTACCGCACGGACCGCGGCGTCACGCTGGTCACGCCCGACATGCTGGGGCAGCCGCTGCACAGCGTGCGTTGATCTCCCGCGGCGTGTCGTAAATGCCGCGGATATCGCAATTACACCCATTGCAACCCGCGCGGACGATGCGCGCGCGGTAAGCATGCAGACAGGAGCACCGATGCCGGGAACCCCCTTCGATGTCGAAGTGAATCCTCTCATACCGCCGCGGCTCGAGCGCTTGACGGAGCTCGCGGGGGATCTCTGGTACAGCTGGGACCGCCCGACGCGCGCGCTCTTCTCCCGCATGCATCCGTCGCTGTGGCATGCGGTGGGGCACAGCCCGAAGGCCTTCCTGAAGTGCGTCGACCAGCAGCGTCTGCTCGATGCGGCGCAGGACCCGGTGTACCGCGGCGCCTACAACTTCGTGCTGTCCGTGTACGACACGTACCAGCAGGAGCCGGTGCGCGACACGCGCGGCTTCGAAGCGGGCGACCTCGTCGCCTATGTGTGCGCGGAGTTCGGCTTCCACGAGAGCCTGCCCATCTACTCCGGCGGGCTGGGCATCCTTGCGGGCGACCACTGCAAGTCGGCGAGCGACATGCGCGTGCCTTTCGTCGGCGTGGGCCTGCTCTATCGCCAGGGCTATTTCCACCAGACGCTCGACGTGGAGGGGCAGCAGCATGCGGTCTACACGGACTCGGATTTCGACGATTTGCCGATCACCGCGGTCCGTCGCGCGGACGACTCCGATCTCGTCATCGCCCTTGATTTCCCCGGCCGCGTGCTGCACGTGAAAGTGTGGCAGGCGCGGATCGGCCACGTCCTGCTCTACCTGCTCGATACCGACGTCGAGCAGAACAGTCCCGGCGATCGCGACATCATCCACCGGCTGTACGGCGGCGACCGCACCACCCGCATCGAGCAGGAGATCGTGCTGGGGGTGGGCGCGGCGCGGGTGCTCGACGAGCTCGGCCTCGCGCCGACCGTGTGGCACATGAACGAGGGGCACGCGGCTTTTCTCGTGCTCGAGCGCATGCGCGCGCTGGTGAAGCGCGGCATCCCGGTCGAGGCGGCGCTGGAGGCCGTCGCGGTGAACACCGTGTTCACGACGCACACGGCAGTGCCTGCGGGCCACGATCACTTCGGCGCCGACGTGGTTCGCAGCTATTTCGAGGCCTGGTGCAGCGAGGTAGGCGTGTCTGCCGACGCATTGCTGTCGCTCGGGCGGGTCGATCAGAACCCGGATTTCAACATGACGGCGCTCGCGATCCGCGGCTCGCGCCACCACAACGGCGTGAGCCGCATACACGGCGCGGTCTCGGCGGACATCTGCGCGGCGCTGTGGCCCGACATTGCGCCCGAAGAGAATCCCGTCGAATATGTGACGAACGGCATCCATGTGCCGACGTTTCTCGCGACCGAATGGCGCGAGATCTTCGACCGCCACGTGGGGCAGGGGTGGGCGCGGCATCTCACGGATGCCGCACGCTGGGAGTGCGTGCGAACGATACCGGACCTGCCGTTCTGGAGCGCGCACCAGTCCCTGAAAGCGCAGATGCTGCATCTCGTGCGTTACCGCGTCTCGGCGCGCCACGCGCGCAACCAGGGCTCGGAGTCGCACCTCGACCGCCTGTTGCGGCTTGCCGATCCGAACCAGCCGAACGTGCTCACCATCGGCTTTGCGCGGCGCTTCGCGACTTACAAGCGCGCGACGCTCATCTTCGAGAATCTCGACTGGCTGCGCGCATTGGTGTGCAACCCGCAGCGTCCGGTGCTGCTGATCTTCGCCGGCAAGGCCCATCCGGCCGACGAGCCCGCGCAGCAATCGATACGGCGCATCGCGCAGATCGCAGCCATGCCGGAGTTCGAGGGGCACGTGCTGCTGGTCGAGAATTACGATCTCCAGCTCGCGCGCAGGCTCGTGTCCGGCGTCGATCTGTGGCTCAACAATCCGGTGCATCCGCTGGAGGCCTCGGGCACGTCGGGCATGAAAGCGGGCATCAATGGCGTGCTCAACCTGAGCGTGCTCGACGGCTGGTGGGACGAAGGCTACGACGGCTCGAACGGCTGGGCCATCAAGCCGGCTTCCTCGCTGCTCGACGATGCGCGGCGCGACCAGGAGGAGGCGCGCACCTTGTACGAGACCCTGCAGGACAAGGTGATCCCCCTCTACTACGAGCGCAGCCCGATGGGCTTTTCTCCGGGCTGGATCGCGATGGCGAAGAACTCGATCGCGACGCTGCTGCCGCGCTTCAATTCGATGCGGATGCTCGAGCAGTATGCCGAAAACTTCTACGTGCCCGCGGCGCGGCAGTGGGCACGCTATTCGGCGGACGACCATGCCGGGGCGCGCACGGTGGCGAGCTGGAAGCGGCGCGTGCGCGAGGCGTGGCCGCACGTGAATCTGCGCCGGCTCGATGTGGCGCCGCGGCGCGTGCCGTACGGCACGACGCTCGGCCTCGAGGTGGCCGTCGACCTGGGCGGGCTCGAGCCTTCGGACGTCGCGATGGAAGTCGTATTCGGCAGACCGGGCGCGTGGTACGGCGAAGGCATGCGGCTCTATCGCATGGAAGACGCAGGCCTCGCCCGCGACGGCGGCGCGCATCGGTATGCCCTCAAGCTCACGCCGGATCTGTGCGGCAAGCTGGAGTACCGCATCCGCGCGTATCCGCATCACGCTCTGCTCACGCACCCGTTCGAAATGGGATTGATGAAGTGGTTATGAACGGCTCCGGGTCGGCGCTGTGGCGCTAGCCTCTGCTCCCGCGCTGCGCGTGCTGTACGCGACACCCGAGCTCGCGCCCTGGGTGAAGAGCGGCGGCCTGGGCGACGTTTCCGCTGCGCTGCCTCCCGCATTGCGCGCCGAAGGCGCAGACGTGCGGGTGCTCGTGCCGGGTTACGCGCCTCTGCTCGCAGCATTTCCCGACGTGCAGACAGTGTGCGAGGTCACGGGCCTCGGCGGCGCATTCGAGCCGGCGCGCCTGCTCTGCGTGGAGCGCGGCCTGCCGTTCCCGCTTTATCTCGTCGACAGTCCGCGCTATTACGACCGTCCGGGCTCCGCGTATCAGGACGCGCAAGGGCGCGACTGGGACGACAATCACCTGCGGTTCGGCTTGCTGTCCCGCATTGCTGCGCTGCTGTCCGCCGCCGATACGCCGCTCGGCTGGCATCCCGACGTGCTCCAGTGCAACGACTGGCCGACGGCGCTCGCGCCCGCCTATCTGCATTACGGCAAGGCGCGCGGCGCGGCCGCCACGTTGATGACCGTGCACAATCTCGCGTTTCAGGGCAACTTCGATGCGCGCGTGCTGGCCTCGCTGGGACTGCCGCCGGAAGCGTACAGTCCGGAAGGCGTCGAGTTCTACGGCCATCTCTCGTTCCTCAAGGCAGGCCTGTATTTCGCCGATCACATCAGCACCGTGAGCGAGCGCTATGCCGAGGAGGTCCAGACCGACGAGCTCGGCTGCGGATTCCAGGGCCTGCTGCGGCACCGGCGCAACCGGCTGTCGGGCATCACCAACGGCGTGGACACGACGCTGTGGAATCCGGCGACCGATGCGATGATCGTCTCGCGTTACGATGCGCGGCATCTCGCTCGGAAGACGCCGAACAAGCTCGCCTTGCAGGAAGAGCTGGGGCTGCGCGTCGATGCCGGCGTGCCGCTGCTCGGCGTCGTGAGCCGGCTCACGCATCAGAAGGGGCTCGACCTGCTCGCGGCCTGTGCCGCCGACATCGTCGCGCTCGGGGCGCAGCTCGCGGTCCTCGGCACCGGCGAGAAGGCGCTGGAAGCGGAATTCGCCAGGCTGGCTGCCGTTCATCCCGGGGTCGTCGCCGCCGTATTCGCGTTCGACGAGCGGCTTGCCCATCTCATGGAGGCGGGCGCCGACATCTTCGTCATGCCGTCGCGCTTCGAGCCCTGCGGATTGAACCAGATGTACAGCCTGCGCTACGGGACGCCGCCCGTCGTGCGCGCCACCGGCGGCCTGGCGGACACGGTCGTTCCCGTCACGCCGGAAAGTCTGGCGGCGGGCGTGGCGAACGGCTACGCTTTTGCGTCCCCGGACGCCGCATCGCTGCTCGAGGCGGTCGGGCATGCCGTCGCCGCGTGGCGCGACCGCATGCTCTGGAGAACGCTGCAGCGCGCGGGCATGAAGAAGGATTTCAGCTGGCGCCACAGCGCGGCGCGCTACCTTGCACTGTTCCGCAACCTCACGGCCGGGCGCTGACACCGCGGCGGCGGCTTGCGCAAGCGCGTTGACCTGCGTCAAAGGGCGATGCACGCTCCGTATTTAAGCTTGTGTGTCCGTTATCCTCGGAATACTCACCATGGGCACGCCGCAGAGCTACATCGCCTTCGCGCCGTTCGGCATCGGCGTCATGTGCGCGCTCACGTACTTCGAGCGCGGCGACGACGTCTACGGCTGGTGGCTGGGCGCGCGCGACAGCGAATACGAGTCCGCGTATTTCAAGCTCGAGAGCTACTTCACCGTGAGGCCGACCCGCTTCTACGCCACGGCCGGCATGGATTTGTACGGCGGGTGGCGTTTCCTCTATTCGTCCCGCACGCCACAGCTCGACAAGCCGGTGCCGGTCGAAGACGAAGCGGCCCATGAGCTCGACCGGTTGCAGGGCGAGTTCGTCGCCGAATGGCTGTTCTTCGACGACGACGAGCAGGCCCGCCACGAGCGCATCGAATACGACAAAGCGAACTTCCCGCTGCGTCACGTCAACCTGAGGCCGGCGCGGCTGCGCCGCTTCGACCAGAGTCAGCCGGTGTGGGTGTATCGCTCACACGACTTCGACATGGAGATCCTGCACTACCTGCAGCAGTACTGGCCGCTCGATTACAAGTAGCTGCCCGCGTCGGCGAGCTCGCCGGCGTGCCGGGCGCCCAGCGCGAGATAGCGCTGCGCCTTCGCGATCCATCGCTCTCTCGCCTCATCGCTCAGCGGATCGCGCAGATGCCATGCGCTGATTTGCGCCCGCAGCAGCGCGCGATGCGTCTGATGGAAATGCACCAGCGCGTCGGGAACGGCGTCGCCGGAGAGCTCGCGATACGTCTCCATCACCATCGCGCCGACATCGGGAGCGCCGGCATACGCACATTCGAGCGCGAGGTAAGCCACCTCGTCCGCCGCGTCGAGCGTGCGCAGCTCGCGGTCGAATTCCAGGCAGTCGATGAAGAGCGGTTGAGGGGCGAGACAGACGTGCTCCGGCCGCAGGTCGCCGTGGCCTTCGACGACATGGCCGTTGCGCGGCCGGTCCTCCAGCAGCGCCTTGTGCGTGTGCACGAACGAGAGCGCCTGCTCCGCGATGTGCTCCAATGCCGGCACTGACAGCCTGTACGCCGGATCCATGAGCTCGCGTCCGCGGGCCGCGAGATCCCGTGCGAGACGTTCACGGTATTCCTCGGGTCTCACCGGCGCGGGCGGGCTGTTGCGGTAGAAATCCACCAGCACGCGCATGAATCGGTCCACGTCTGCGCGGCTGACACTGCCGTTCCGCAGCGCATGATCCAGCATGAGGTGGCGGGGCAGACGCCGCATCTTTACGAGCCATTCGACGGGCGTGCCGGTGCCTGCCAGCGCGAGTGTCCCGCCGGCCGTGGCGCAGAGCGGCACGACGTCGAGATACACCGAGGCGGCGAGCCGCCGGTTCAGGCGCAGCTCCTCGAGGCAGTCGGCATGCCGTGCTTCGAGCGTGCTGAAATCCAGGAAATCGTAGCGCACGGGCTTCTTGAGCTTGTAGGCATGGAGCGCGGTGAGGAAGACGAACGACATGTGCGTCTCGACGACTTCGACTGCGGCCGGGTGGTCGGGGTAGCTCGCGGGCAGGCGCAGGTAAGCGACCTTCGCTTCCAGGGGGACGGAGTGCGTGGAGCGAAGACTTGATGACATGACTCTACTGTATCCGGTCGGCGGCTCGAGCGTTATTGGCACACGTCAAGCCTTCGGGCCGCTGCGAGACGCCGCCCGCCCACCGGCTGTAGAACGCGCGCTTGGCGAGCTCCGCCGCGAGCAGGTAGGCGAGCGCGATGAAGAGTATGACAGGATAGTACAGCGGCGGCGGCGTCACGAATCCGAGCAGTGCTGCGTACGGCATGAAGGGCAGCAGCACGGCGAAAGTCACCACGGCGAGCGCAGCCGCGGTGAGGCGCGGGTCGGGATGGCTCGCATACGCGGGCTTGCGCGTGCGGATAACGAAGATCACGAGCACCTGCGTCACGATGGATTCGACGAACCAGCCGGTGCGGAATTCGGCTTCTCCCGCGTGCAGCACGATGAGCAGCAGCGCAAATGTCAGGAAATCGAACAGCGAGCTCACGGAGCCGAAAGTAAGCATGGAGTGGCGGACGTACGTCATGTCCCAGACGCAGGGGCGCGCGAGCGCTTCATCGTCCACGCGGTCGAAGGGCAGCGCCAGCTCGGAGAGATCGTACAGCAGGTTGTTGAGCAGCACCTGCACGGGCAGCAGCGGCAGAAATGGCACGACCAGGGTCGCGGCCGCCATGCTGAACATGTTGCCGAAGTTCGAGCTCGTGGCCATCATGATGTACTTCATGACGTTCACGAACGTGCGGCGTCCTTCGTGCACGCCGTCGCGCAGCACGCCCAGATCCTGCTCGAGCAGGATGAGGTCGGCCGCCTCTTTCGCGACGTCGACCGCGTCGGCGACGGAGATGCCGACATCGGCCGCATGCAGGGAGGGTGCATCGTTGATGCCGTCGCCCAGGAAACCGACGATGCGCCCGCGCGCCTTCAGCGCCCCGAGCAGGCGGGCTTTCTGCGCCGGCGTGACACGGCAGTACACGTTGGCCTGCCCGGCGCGCGCCTGCAAGGCCGCGTCGTCGAGATCGCGTATCTCGGGCCCGGTGAGCAGTCCCGTCACCGGGAAGTCCAATGCCTTGCACACGTGCCGGGTCACGAGCTCGTTGTCGCCGGTGACGATCTTGATCGCGATGCCGCATGCAGCGAGCGAGGCGAGCGCTGCCGCCGCCCCCGCCTTGGGCGGATCGAGAAAGGCTGCATAGCCCGAGAACACGAGCGCGGTCTCGTCGGTCACGACGGCGTGATCGTGCTCGGGCGGCACGGTCCGCCATGCGATCACGAGCGCGCGGTAGCCGTCCGCGCTCAGCGATCGATACAACGCAGCGGCACGAGCGCGCGCCGCCTCGTCGAGCGCAAGCACCGCGCCCGACTCGTGCGCCTCGTAGTGCGTGCACAGGCGCAGCATGTCCTCGGGAGCGCCTTTCACGATCAACATGCGCTCAGCGTCGCCGGCAAGCAGCACGGACACGCGCCTGCGCTCGAAATCGAACGGCACTTCGTCCACCTTGCGCCAATCCGCGGTCGGAATGTCCGTGTGCTGCAGGATCGCCGTATCGAGCGGGCTGCGCAGCCCGGTCTCGAAGTAGCTGTTGAGATACGCGAGCTCCAGCACGCGCCTGCGGTCGGTGCCCGCCATGTCGCAATGGCGCTCGAGCCGTATGCGTCCTTCGGTCAGCGTGCCGGTCTTGTCGGTGCACAGCACGTCGATGCTGCCCAGGTCCTGCACGGCGGACAGGCGCTTCACGATCACCCGCTTGTCCGCCATGCGCAGCGCGCCGCGCGCCAGCGTCACCGAGACCACCATGGGCAGCAGCTCGGGCGTGAGCCCGACCGCGAGCGCGACCGCGAAAAGAAAGGATTCGAGCAGCGGGCGGTGGAGGAGCACGTTGACGAGCAGGACGAACAGCACCAGCAGCACCGTCACCCGCATGATGAGCATGCCGAAGGCGGCCGTGCCGCGCACGAACGCGGTGGCCGGCGGCGCGGCCTGCAGGCTCGCGCCGATATGACCGAACATCGTGTCCCGGCCGGTGGCTGTGACGAGCGCCTTCGCCGATCCGCTGATGACCGACGTGCCCATGAACACCGCGTTGGCCGCCTCGCCCGGCGGCGTATCGGCTGCGGCATCGCCCGCGTGCTTTTCGACCGGGTAGGACTCGCCGGTGAGGAACGCCTGATTCACGAAGAAGTCGCGCGCTTCGATGAGCCGCGCATCGGCGGCGACGAGATCGCCCGGGGCGAGCAGCAGGATGTCGCCGGGGACGATCTGTGCGGCGGGCAACTCGCGCGCCGATCCTTCGCGCACGACCGTTGCATGCAGGGCTACCGTCCGGCGCAGGCGCTCCGCTGCGCTGCCGGCACGGTACTCCTGGATGAAATCGAGCGCCACGCTCAAGAGCACGATCCCGCCGATCATGATGAAGCTCGTCACGTCGCCCACGAATGCGGTGATCGCGGCTGCGCCGAGCAGGGTGAGGACCAGCGGGTTGCGGAAACGGGCGGCGAACTGCAGGAGCACAGCGCGCTCGCGCCGCGGTCGTATCGTGTTCGGGCCGTGTGTGCGCAGGCGTGCAGCGGCGCCCGCCGCATCGAGGCCCGAGCTGCCCGTGCCCAGAGCAGCGAGCAGGGCGGGCAGAGGTTGCGACCAGAACGGCGGCTGTGTGGCGTGCGACATGGGTGCTTTCATGCAAGCGGGCGAGGATCGGCTCGACGGGCGCGCAGCGAGTCGCTGCGCTTCAACGTCGATGCGAGCGGCTCGCGTGTGCCTCGTGCAGCGGCAAGCATACCGTTTTTGCAGCGATGTCCCCTCGTTGATCCAGATCAACGAGGCTCGCGCGCGCCTTTCTATGATGCATGTAAGAGGATGTGCATCGCACGCCGGCATGCCGGCCATACTTCGGAAGGAACATCGCCATGGCAACAATAGGTGAATTGTGCAATCGCGAGGTCGTCGTCGCGTCTGCGGACACTACCATCACGGCTGCAGCGAAGCTCATGCGTCATCATCATGTCGGCTGCATCGTCGTTGTCGAGGAGAGCGGCGGTGCGCGTATGCCGGTGGGCATCTTCACCGACCGGGACATCGTCCTGGAGATCTGCGCGATGGAGCTCGACCAGGACTTGCTCACCGTCGGCGACATCATGTCGCGCGACCTGGTGACAGTGCGCGAAAGCGAAGGCGTGCTGGAGGCGATGGAGATCATGCGCTACAAGGGCGTGCGCCGTCTTCCCGTGGTGGGCGCCGAGGGCCAGCTCACCGGCATCATCAGCGTCGACGATCTGATCGACGTGGTCGCGGAAGAGCTGGGCGAGCTCACCAAGGTGCTCGCGCGCGAGCAGGCGCGCGAGGCGGTCGCGCGGAAATGATGCGTGTGCCTTCCCGCCGGGCCGCGCTGAAGGAATATCGCCATGACTGATCCTTGCTGTGTAGTCGTCGCCGACAGCGCCCGCGCACGCCTGTTCCTGGCCGACACCGCCGGGGGTGGAAAGCGGCGCCTGACGGAGCAGGCCGATCTCACGAACGCCGATTATCGCGCGCGCGGCACAGAGGCGCCGCAGATGAAGACCGAGCGCAACACGAATCGCGAGGCCGGGCCGATGCATCCGCAGTTCGAGAAGCGGGCCCAGCACCGGCTCGAGCTCGAGCATCGCTTCGCTCGCGAGATCGCGCACCGTGCCGTGGCGCTCGTCCAGGGATGGCGAAGCGGGACGGTGATGCTGGTCGCCCCGCCTCACATGCTGGGCCAGCTGCGAGAGGTGATGCGCAACGCCCTGCCGCGGCAGCTCACACTGAAAGAGCTCGCCTGCGAGTACATGGGGCTCACCGCCGACGAGCTCGCGAACCAGCTGGAGCTCCAGGCGGGCGGCCCGGGACGCGGCACGTGACCATGCCGGCACCGCCATCGGGCGGCGATATCCTGCTTCGCGCCTGTCGCCGTGCCTGGCGGCGCCGCTCATGCGCGAGAAGGCGCAATGCCCGCCGCCTCCAGGTGCTGCATCCGGGGCGGAGACGTTCGACCTTCACCTTCTGTATCCACCGCTGAAGGGCGCTCCGCGCGCTCATCGGGCTCTGCGCGCGCTGCACGGCCTTGAGAATGACGGCCCGCATCCCAAACTCCCCCATATCGGGAGGGTCGCAGGCGTATGTGCGCGATCCTTCCTGCCTCGAGCTCCGGCCGCGGCCAACTTACGGGCGTTCCTTCATGAGCAAGCCGGTACACGTCGTGTGTCCCCATTGCGCGGCCGTCAACCGCGTGCTGGAGGAGCGTCTTGCCGACCATGCGAAATGCGGCAGCTGCAAGCAGCCTTTGTTCAGCCGGCATCCGGTGGAATTGACCGAGACGACCTTCGACCGTCACGTCGGCCGCAGCGATCTGCCGGTCGTCGTGGATTTCTGGGCGCCGTGGTGCGGTCCGTGCCGCACGATGGCGCCGCATTTCGAGCGCGCGGCCGCGGAGCTGGAGCCTCGAGTGCGACTCGCGAAGCTCGATACCGAGGCAGCGCCCGGCATCGCGGCCCGTTACGGCATCCGCAGCATACCGACGGTGATCTTGTTCCGCGGCGGCGCCGAAGTGGCGCGCCAATCGGGGGCGCTCGATCTTCCGCGCCTGCTGCACTGGGTGCGCAGCCACGGCTAAAGAGCCGCGTGGCCCGGGTCGGCCACGCCTTTTGCCGTAGTTGCGCCGCCTACCGGCGTCCTGCAATAAAGCCGATCGCGAGCGCGAACAGGCCGACCACACCGGCCATGGCCCACGGATGGCCGTGCGCGTAGTCGTCGGTCGTGCGGGTTGCGCTGCATGCGCGGTCCGCGAGTGCCGCTTCGGCAGCGGCAACACGGGCCTGCGCCCGCGCAAGCGCCACGCGCGCCTTGTCGCGTGCTGCGTTCACTTTCTCACCGGATTGCTCCGCCGTGGCCCGCAGCAGCTCCTGGGTATCCGCGGCGAGCACTTTCAGATCGGAGACGAGTTTTTGGCTACCTTCGGTCGACATGATCCTTCTCCCTGCGATAAATGGCTGCGCTGCGCTCCGGGGTCACTCCGGAGCTTTGAAATAATGATGCTCTGCCGAGGGTAAGACCGTACTGACTCAGATCAACGGGGCCGCGTCGGCACGGGCCGCTGCACGCCCGTGCCTGCGTGCCTCGGTTATACTGCGCGCTCGGCGATGCAGGGGCATCGGCGCGGCCAGTGCAAAGGTGCAGGGTGTTCGCGAACTTCATGCTGGGTCCCGACGGACGAGTCCGGGAATGGAATGCGCGCGCAGAGCGCATTTTCGCGTGCGACGCCTCCGCGGCCGCGGGCATGCATCTGTCCTCGCTCGCGCTGATGCCGGGGGGCGAGAAAGGCGCGGCTGCTCTGCTCGAATCCGCGGCGCGTGTTGGGTACGCCGATCATGCCGGTGAATGCGCGCGCTGCGACGGCTCGCGCTTTCCGGCGCAGATGCTCATCACGCCCATCAGGCACGAAGGCGCGCTCGCCGGCTATTCCGCAGTCGTGTTGAATGCTACCGCGCAAACCAACGCGCAGCAGTGGCATCAGGACGACAACGCGCCGCTGGTGAGCATCATCCAGTCCGCCATGGACGCGATCATCATCGTCGACGAGGAGCAGCGCATACTGTTGTTCAATGCTGCGGCCGAGCGGACTTTCCGTTGCTCGGCGACGGAGGCGATCGGCGGCACGCTGGACCGCTTCATACCGGCGCGCTACCGCTCGGCGCACCGCGGGCATATCGAGCATTTCTCGATTACGGGCGTCACGCAGCGCAGGATGGGCGATCACACCGTGCTGGCGGGATTGCGCGCCGACGGCGAGGAGTTTCGGCTCGAGGCCTCGATCTCGCAGGTCAAGGTGGCGGGCAGGAAGATTTTCACGGCGATACTGCGTGACGTCACCGAGCGGCAGCGCGCCGCCGACGAAGTCGAGCGCTCCCACCGCCAGCTGCAGGAGCTCTACGCCGCGATGCACGAGGTGCGGGAGGCCGAGCGCACCCGCATCGCGCGCGAGCTGCACGACGAGCTCGCGCAATGGCTCACCGCGCTGAGAATGGATACGTCGTGGCTGATGACGCGCATCGATCCGCATCAGGAGCAGCTCCTCGCCCGGCTCAGGAAGATGAAAGACGCGGTAGACACCACGGTGGCCTCGGTGCGGCGCATAGCGGCCGACCTGCGGCCCGTGATGCTGGACGATCTGGGCCTCGTGCCTGCGCTGGAAAGCCTGCTGCACGAGTTTTCCGAGCGCACCGGCATCGTCGTGAGCCTGGACGGCAACGCGCAGGACATGGCGTTCCGCGAGCCTCTGGTGAGCGCGGTCTATCGCATGGTGCAGGAAGCGCTGACCAACGTCGCGCGGCATGCGCATGCGACCGCGGTCGACCTCGACATACGCGTGGAGAGCGCGCGGCTCTTCGTGCAGGTGAAAGACAACGGCCGTGGCATCCGGCCTGCGGACCTCGAGGCGCGCAAATCCTACGGCTTGCTCGGGATACGCGAGCGCGCCCAGACGCTGGGCGGCGCGGCGACCATCTACAGGGCGGAGAGCGGGGGCACGGTGGTCGCGATCGATATTCCGCTCGGACCTCACAACAGCGGAGTACAGCAGCAGTGATCAGGGTATTGCTGGCGGACGACCATGCGATCGTGCGGGCGGGATTGAAGGAGATACTGTCTGCGACCGGGGACATCACCGTCGTGGCGGAGGCGACGAACGGCACCGAAGTGCTGTCCGCCGTGCGCGGGGGCGAATACGACGTGGCTGTGCTCGACATGTCCATGCCCGGGCGCAGCGGCATCGAGCTGATCAAGCTCGTGAAGGCAGAGCGACCGAAGCTGCGCATCCTCGTGCTCAGCATGCATAGCGAAGAGCAGTACGCGGTGCGTGCGGTCAAGGCGGGCGCCTCCGGTTACCTCACCAAGGAAAGCGCTGCTGATGCGCTGGTAGCGGCCATCCGGCGCATCGCGGCGGGCGGCGCATACGTCACTCCCGAAACGGCGGAGCGCCTCGTGCTCGACAGCGCGCCGGAGAACGCCGCGCCGCATACGCTGCTCTCCGACCGCGAATACCAGGTGTTCCGCATGATCTGCAGCGGCACGTCGATCTCGCAGATCGCCGCGGCGCTTGCGTTGAGCGTGAAGACCGTGAGCACGCACAAGACGCGCATCCTCCAGAAGATGGGTGCGGCGAACCAGACGGACCTCGTGCGCTACGCGATCAGGCACCATCTCATCGACGAAGCTGACTGCTAGCGTGTGCTGTCGGGGGGACGTTCGCTGCGCGGTGACGGGGCCGCCTCTCGACTCGTAAAGAGGTGATGAAGGCGGCGCAGGTTCGAGGCGCCTCGTTCCTGACTCTTCACATCTGACTCGGCACCGCACGGCGCGTAGGAATATTCCTACGGCTGCCTCCGCAATTCCTAAGGTGAGTTTAAGCATCCGCCGATACCGCGGCCGGGCGCTCGCGCCCATACTACGCTCCCATGGAACGTGAGATTCATTGAGAAGCGCCGATGCGAATTTTCCTGGTCGAAGACTCCGAGCAGATACGCGAGCGCCTCGTCGAGCTGATCGACGCGCTCGGCGGGCACGTCATCGTCGGCGAAGCGGACAACTACGAAGATGCCGTATCGGGGATCTGCCACACCAAGCCCGATGTCGCGATTTTCGACATCAAGCTCGCGCGCGGCAACGGGATCGAGGCGCTGGCTGCGGCCAAGCACGAGCTGCCGGCTCTGCGAGGCATCGTTCTCTCCAACTATGCGACGCCGCAGCACGTGAAGGCCAGCGCGGATGCAGGCGCCGAGTATTTTCTCGACAAGTCCGCCGAGTTCGAAAAAATCGGCGACATACTCGCCACGATGCAGGCAACGTGAAGAACGACGCCCCCAATCCAATACGAACATCCGACCAGTCAGCGAAGGAGAGCGATATGTTGAGTCCCACTACCGTAGGAGCATATCAGAGCGTCCGGCCGAGCGTGCGCAGCGGTTCCCGTGCGGCCGAGCGCGCGTGCCGGCCTGTGTCGTGCTCGAGCTGCTGCCTGCAATCCGTGTGTCTGCCCTCGGGCCTGTCCGGAAACGACCTGAACGATCTTTCCGAGCTGACGACGGTGAAGCGCCGCGTCGCCCGCGGGAGCGCGCTCTATCGCGGCCAGGACGCATTCGAATCCCTGTTCGCGGTGCGCAGCGGTGCCTTCAAGAGCGTGGGCGTCTCGCGTGCCGGCGAGGAGAAAGTGACCGGATTCCATTTCCCCGGCGAAGTGCTGGGGCTCGACGCGATCAACGGCGAGCGCCACACGTATGACGCCGTCGCGCTCGAGGACAGCGAGGTGTGCGTGATTCCGTATGCGCCGCTCACGCAGCTCGCCCTCAAGATACCTTTGCTCCAGGCGCGGCTGCTGCGCATCCTGAGCAGCGACATATCGCGCGATCAGGGCCTCATGTTGCTCCTGGGCAGCATGACCGCCGAGCAGCGTCTGTGCGCGTTCCTGTTGAGCCTGTCGCGCCGGCATCAGAAGCTCGGCTACTCGGCCGACCGCTTCCACCTGCGCATGACGCGCGAGGACATCGGCAGCTATCTGGGGCTTACGCTGGAGACGGTGAGCCGGCTGCTCTCGCGGCTGCAGCGCGACGGGCTGATCGCCGCCCGGCAGCGCGAGATCGAGTTGAAGAACGTAGATGTGTTGAAAGACGTGGTAGGGCACTGGTAACACAGGCAGTCGGACTTCCTCCTCCTCGCAGTTCGCGAGGCTTTGCGCCGGTGGACCCACTCACCGGCGCTTTTCTTTGTCCGAACGTCACTTCAGCACGATGACCGGCAGCTTGGAGTGCGTGAGCACCTTCATGGTCTCGCTGCCGAGGAAGAGCCGCGACAGGCCCGAGCGTCCGTGCGTGGCCATTGCGATCGCGTCGCAACCGTGCTTCTTCGCCCCTTTCAATATGGCGTCCGCGGGAAAGTCGCTCGTCGCGTAGGCGGACTCGCATCGCACGCCCGCATCCTGCGCGATCTTGCAGATCGCCGCGAGATGCTTTTCCGCAATTTTCTTCACGCGCGCGGCGTACGCCTTGGGCCACTCGAAGTCCGGTGGTATGTAATCGGCGTAGACGTTGTAGCGGTAGGCGGGAGCCACGTGAAACGCGGTGATGCGCGCGCCGACGGCTTTCGCCATCGCGGCCGCCTGCCTGGCCGCCTTACGCGAGAGCGGGGAACCGTCGGTGGGCACCATGATGTTCTTGAACATGTCCGTCTCCTCTGTCCGATGTGTTTGCGCAACGCGCTCCTGGTCTGTGCGGCCGTGACCTGCACACAGTGTAAACCATCCCGTCAGCATTTAATTGACGGAGGTCAATCCCCGCACGGCGCGACGCAGGCGGGGTCATTTTGATTTAGATCAAACTACGAGAAGGGCTGCGCGCATATCATCGGGCCGTTCGCGGTATTCAAGGAGATACGCATGCAGGCGCAGCCCACTTACAACTACACGGTCGTGAGGCAGTTCGCGATCATGACTGTCGTCTGGGGCATCGTCGGCATGTCGGTCGGCGTGTTCATCGCCGCTCAGCTGATCTGGCCCGAGCTGAACCTCGCGCCATGGCTCTCTTACGGCCGGCTGCGGCCGCTCCATACGAACGCCGTCATCTTCGCCTTCGGGGGCTCCGCGCTCTTCGCCACGTCCTACTACGTCGTGCAGCGCACGAGCCACGCGCGGCTGTTCTGCGACAAGCTCGCCGCCTTCACCTTCTGGGGCTGGCAGGCGGTCATCGTCGCGGCCGCCGTTACGTTGCCGCTCGGCATCTCGTCGGGCAAGGAGTACGCGGAGCTCGAATGGCCGCTCGACATTCTGATCGCGCTGGTGTGGATCGCCTACGCGATCGTGTTCTTCGGGACCATCGCCCGCCGCAAGGTGACGCACATCTACGTCGCGAACTGGTTCTTCGGCGGCTTCATACTGGCCATCGCGCTGCTGCACATCGTCAACAGCGCCGCCGTGCCGGTCACCTTGTGGAAATCCTATTCGGCTTATGCCGGCGTGCAGGACGCGATGGTGCAGTGGTGGTACGGCCACAACGCGGTGGGCTTCTTCCTGACCGCGGGCTTTCTCGGCATGATGTATTACTTCATCCCGAAGCAGGCGGGCCGGCCGGTGTACTCCTATCGCCTGTCCGTCGTGCACTTCTGGGCGCTCATCTTCACCTACATGTGGGCAGGGCCGCATCACCTGCACTACACGGCGCTGCCCGACTGGGCGCAGTCGCTCGGGATGCTGTTCTCTCTCATCCTGCTCGCCCCGTCGTGGGGCGGCATGATCAACGGCGTCATGACGCTTTCCGGCGCGTGGCACAAGCTGCGCACCGATCCCATTCTCAAGTTCCTCGTCGTATCGCTGTCGTTCTACGGCATGTCGACCTTCGAGGGGCCGATGATGTCGATCAAGACGGTGAACGCGCTGTCGCACTATACCGACTGGACGATAGGCCACGTGCATGCCGGGGCGCTCGGCTGGGTGGGCTTCATCACGCTCGGCAGCCTCTACTACTTGATACCGCGCATGTACGGCAAGACCGAGATGCACAGCACCGCGCTCGTGACCGCGCACTTCTGGGTCGCGACGATAGGCATCGTGCTCTACATCGCGGCCATGTGGATCGCGGGCGTGATGCAAGGCCTGATGTGGCGGGCGGTGAATCCGGACGGCACGCTCACCTATACCTTCGTCGAGGCGGTGAAGGCGACCTATCCGTACTACGCGATACGGCTCCTGGGCGGTCTTCTGTATCTCTCGGGCATGGTGATGATGGCCTACAACGTCTGGAAGACCATGGCGGGACAGAAGGCGGTGGACGCACCCGTGCTCGCCGCGGCGCCCGCACATGCCTAGAGCGCGCGCCCCCCGATTTCGCCGCTGGAGCAAACAGTGAATACGACCGCAACTTCCAAGCATGACCTGATCGAGCGGAACATGACGCTTCTCATCGTGCTCGTCATCCTCGTGGTGAGCGTGGGCGGGCTGGTGGAGATCGTGCCGCTCTTCTTCCAGAAGTCCACGACCGAGCCGGTGTCTGGGTTGAAGCCCTACCCCGCGCTGCAGCTCGCCGGCCGCGACATCTACATCCGCGAGGGCTGCAACAACTGCCACTCGCAGATGATCCGGCCGTTCCGCGCGGAAACCGAGCGCTACGGGCATTACTCGGTGGCCGGAGAATTCGTCTACGACCATCCGTTCCTCTGGGGCTCGAAGCGCACGGGGCCCGACCTCGCGCGCGTGGGACAGCGCTACTCGGACGAATGGCACCGCCTGCATCTCCACAATCCGCGCGACGTCGTCCCCGAGTCCAACATGCCAGCATACCCATGGCTCGAGCGCACGCCACTGGATGGCGCCAGCCTGCCGGCGAGCATGCGCAGCCTGCGCGCGATCGGCGTGCCGTATACCGATGAAGACATCGCCGGCGCCGTTGCAGCCGCGCAGGGCAAGACCGAGCTCGAAGCCCTCATCGCCTATCTGCAGGGGCTGGGCACGGTGCTGAAGAACGTGAGGTGAACGATATGGACGTTGAACTGGTGCGATCGCTCATGACGCTGCTGCTGTTCGGCGTGTTCGTGGGCATATGGGTGTGGGCCTGGAGCTCGCGGCAGCGCGAGCGTTTCGATGAGGCGGCCCTGATTCCGCTGCACGACGACGAGCCGCGGGCACGGGGCCCGGTGCGCAGCAGGAGCGACGCATGAGCGACTTTACGAGCGAAGGCTGGGGCCTTTATGTCGCCCTGATTGCGCTGATCAGCATCGTCGGCTGCGGCGTGTTCCTGAAGTCGTTCTCTACGCGCCGCGCCGCGCCCGGCGATAAGGTTGGCACTACGGGACACATCTGGGACGAAGACCTCGAAGAGTGGAACAATCCGTTGCCGCGCTGGTGGATGTGGCTCTTCTATCTCACCATCGTGTTCAGCCTCGGCTACCTCGTGCTTTATCCGGGGCTCGGCACGTACCAGGGCTACTTCAACTGGAGCTCGCGCGGGCAGTACGAGAGCGAGCAGGCGCATGCCAAAGCGACTTACGGGCCGGTGTTCGAGAAATTCATGTCGCAGGACATAGCGACGGTCGCCGCGAATCCGGAAGCGCGCGAGATCGGGCAGCGGCTGTTCCTCAACTACTGCGCGCAATGCCACGGCTCGGACGCGGGCGGATCTCGCGGCTTCCCGAACTTGCGCGACCGCGACTGGCTCTACGGTGGCACGCCCGAAATGATACGCGCGAGCATCGCCGGCGGGCGCCGCGGCACGATGCCGCCGCTCGGCGCCACCGTCGGCAGCGATGAGGACGTGAAGGACACCGCACACTACGTGCTCAAGCTCTCGGGACGCACGCACGACAGCCTGCGCGCCTATCGCGGCAAGGCGAAGTTCGACACGATCTGCGCGGCCTGCCACGGTGCGCAGGGGACGGGCAACCAGCAGATCGGCGCGCCGAACCTCTCCGACGAGGTCTGGTTGCATGGCGGATCCGAGGCGTTCATCGTCGAGACCATCACCAAGGGCCGCAAAAGCCTCATGCCGGAACACAAGGCGTTTCTGGACGAGGGCAAGATCCATCTCCTCGCTGCCTACATCTACGGGCTCTCGGCTGCTCCGGCCAAGCCGTAGGCGGAAGTATGAGTCACCGCGACCGCGCGCGCAGGCCCGAACGATCTGCGCGCGGTAGCGCTGTCCGGATCTCCCGCACCATGCCTCAAGTGAAACTCGCCACCGTCAACAACGAGGTCGACACCGCGCTGTACGAGGTGCGGAAGAAGATCTATCCGCGCGCCGTGCACGGATGGTTCGCCCGCTGGCGCGTGGCGCTCGTTCTGCTCACCCAGGCGATCTACTACGGCTTGCCGTGGCTCGACTGGAACGGACGCCAGGCGGTGCTGTTCGACCTGGGTGCGCGCAAGTTCTACATTTTCGGCGGGGTGTTCTGGCCGCAGGACTTCATCTTTCTTGCGGCGCTGCTCGTCATCTCGGCGTTGTCGCTGTTCCTCTTCACGGCGGTCGCAGGGCGGCTCTTTTGCGGCTATGCCTGTCCGCAGACGGTGTACACCGAGATCTTCATGTGGATCGAGCGCTGGATCGAAGGCGACCGGCTCCAGCGGATGCGGCTCGACAAGAGCGCGCTCGGGACGCGCAAGATCGCCTTGAAGGCGGCCAAGCACGCAGTCTGGATCGCGCTCGCGTTGTGGACCGGCTTCACTTTCGTCGGCTATTTCACGCCCATCGACGTGCTCGCGGCCGAGGTCGTGCACGCCGATCTCGGCGGCTGGGAACAGTTCTGGATACTTTTTTACGGCTTTGCGACCTACGGCAACGCCGGCTGGATGCGCGAGCAGGTCTGCAAGTACATGTGTCCCTACGCGCGCTTCCAGAGCGTCATGTTCGACCAGGACACGCTCGTCATCACTTATGACGCGCAGCGCGGCGAGCCGCGCGGCGGCCGCAGCCGCTCGGCGGACCATCGGAGCGCGGGCCTGGGCGATTGCGTGGACTGCGGCATCTGCGTGCAGGTCTGTCCGACCGGCATCGACATCCGCCGCGGGCTGCAGTACGAATGCATAGGCTGTGCTGCGTGCATAGACGGCTGCGATCAGGTGATGGAGAAGATGGGCTACCCCAAGGGACTCATCCGCTATTCCACGGCCAACGCGATGAAGCGCGGACAGCGCGAGGTGCGTCTGCTGCACGAGCTCACGCGGCCGCGCGTGCTGATCTACACCGCCTTGCTGGTCGCGATCGTCACGGCTTTCACGGCCGGGTTGTACACGCGCTCGCCGCTCAAGGTCGACGTGATCCGGGACCGCGGGGCGCTGGTGCGCGAGACGCGCGACGGCCTCGTGGAAAACGTCTACCGGCTGCAGCTCATGAACACCGACGAGCGCGCGCACCGCTATGCGATCTCGGCCTCGGGCCTGCAAGGCCTTGCCGTCATCGTCGAGCAGCCGGTGCAGGTCGCGGCCGCCACGACCCAGGCGGTTGCGGTGGCGCTGCGAATCGACCCTGCCGGCGTTGCGGTCGGCTCGCACACCGTCGTCTTCCATGTCGAGGACGCGGACGACTCCACCATCCGTCGCGACGAGAAATCGCGTTTTTTCATAAAGTGAGCCGCACATGACGCACACGAGAGGATCGACCGGCCGCTCCACGGCTGTCCGGCCGTGGTATCGCGAGCCGTGGCCCTGGCTCATCATGAGCGGACCGGCGCTGGTCGTCATCGCCGGCTGTTATACGCTCTGGCTCGCGGTGACGACCAGCGACGGCCTGGTGGCGGACGACTATTACAAGCGCGGGCTTGCCATCAATCAGACGCTCACGCGAGAGCGCGCGGCCGCTGAGGCGCATTACGCGGCCCGGGTGATGCTCGCGGCCGACGGCGGGCGAGTGCGGGTCTTGCTGTCCGGCAACAGCATGCCGGCCGCGATCACCTTGCGTCTCATGCATCCGACTCGCGCGGGACTGGACCGCTCGACGACGCTCGAATATGCGGGCAGTGGCGGAATCTACGAAGGCGCGCTCGACGTCCCGGCCGCAGGCCGCTGGCACGTGAGCCTGGAAGACGGGCAGGGCACATGGCGTCTCACCGGCGAGTGGACGCTGCCGGCGGCTGGACCGCTGGGGCTCGCGGCACGTTGAAGGAGGGCATATGAAACATGCGATCTGGATACTATGGCCGTCGTTCGTGATCGGCGGCGCCGCCGAGGCGTTGTTCTTCACGCTCGTCGATCCGGCCGATCTGCACATCTTCGGCGAGCCCGTGCCGGTGAGCCGCACCGCGGCCTACACGCTGGGCTTCTTTCTGTTCTGGGCCTTTGCGGCCGCGTCCAGCGCCTTCACCTGCTTTCTCCAGCGCAGCGCTGTGGACATCAACCGGCTGTGCCCGCTCGAGCCGCACGAGCGTCCCGTCGGCTGTCCGAAGCGCGATGCGGGCTGCTGCTGAAGAATATCAGGTGAGCAGCGACGGCGTGAGCGGCTCGCGGGCGGACGTCCGTCAGGCCTGACAGGTATGCATGCCGACGAGGGCGCGCAATGCGCCTTCATCGAGTATCCGGATGCGCTTGTTGCGCACGGCGAGCAGCCCCTCCTCCTGAAAGCGCGAGAAGACGCGGCTGATCGTTTCCAGCTTGAGGCCCAGATAGGCGCCGATCTCCTCGCGAGTCATGCGCAGCTGGAACTCGTGCGAGGAGTAGCCGCGGGCGCTGAAGCGCTGCGAGAGATTGAGCAGGAACGCCGCGAGCCGCTCCTCCGCGCGCATGTTCCCGAGCAGCAGCATGACCCCGTAGTCGCGCACGATCTCCCCGCTCAGGATGCGGTGGAAATGGCGCTGCAGCGTGGGAATCTCCCGCGCGAGGCGCTCGAGCGTGCCGTAGGGGATCTCGCACACCTCGCTCTCCTCGAGCGCGACCACGTCGCAGATATGCGAGCCCGTGCTGATGCCATCCATGCCGATCAGGTCGCCAGTCATGTGGAAGCCGGCCACCTGCTCGCGGCCGTCCTCGTGCAGCACCGAGCTCTTCATGAAGCCCCTGCGCAGCGCATAGAGGGACTGCAGGGGGCTTTCCGTGCGGTACAGGAAGCCGCCCCGCGGCACCGTCACGCGCCGCTCGACGAGCGGATCCATGGCGGCGAGCTCGGCGGCATTCAGCCCGGCCGGCAGACACAACTCGCGCAGGCTGCATGTCGCGCAGACCTGTCTCAGGTGATGCATGTCCACGGCGGGGCGCTGGGGGGAGGGCATTGTGGGATCGTCGGGGCGGAGTGCAGCGGTAAGGCCGATGTTACACCCGCTTTTGATATGGATCAAAATAAGCCGGGCGCCGAGTGCGATACTCACCCTAGTTTGGAAGCGCGCGTGGCGCGCGAGGAGTCACACCCGATGCTGTCGGTCGCAACCCATCTAGCCTTCGAGGTCGATCTAGACCTTATCCGCCGCCTCGACCGGAACGGTCCGCGCTACACCTCGTACCCGACGGCCGACCGCTTCGTCGACACCTTTGGGGTCGATGCCTACAAGCAGGCCGCTGCGCGCCGCAATATCGGCGGCATGCATCGCGACCTCTCCCTGTACGTCCATCTGCCGTTCTGCAATACGATCTGCTTCTATTGCGCGTGCAACAAGGTCGTGACCCGCGATCACAGCAAGGGCAACAAGTATCTCGAGTACCTGTACCGGGAAATCGACATGCAGAGCGAGCTCTTCGCGGCCGATCCGCGGGTCACGCAGATGCACTGGGGTGGCGGCACGCCGACGTTTTTCGGGACGGACGAGCTCGCGGCGCTTTTCGCCCACCTGCGGCTGCGGTTCGAGTTCGCCCAGAAAGGCGAGTATTCGATCGAGATCGACCCGCGCACCGTGAACGCCGAGCGCATCCGGGCGCTGCGCGAGATGGGCTTCAACCGCGTGAGCCTTGGCGTGCAGGACTTCGATCCCGAGGTGCAGCGCGCGGTGAACCGCGTGCAGAGCGAAGCGCAGACGCTGGAAGTGATCGACGCGGCGCGCGGCTGCGGCATCGAGTCGGTGAACATCGATCTGATCTACGGGTTGCCCAAGCAGACGCTCGAGAGCTACAACCGCACGCTCGATCGCGTGCTCGCCGCGCAGCCGGACCGCATCGCCATCTACAACTATGCGCACCTGCCGGAGCGCGTCAAGTCCCAGCGCCGCATACAAACCGCCGACATCCCGGGTCCCGAAGTGAAGCTGCAGCTGCTCGGGCTCTGCGCCCAGCGCCTGACCGACGCGGGCTACGTGTACATCGGCATGGATCATTTCGCCAAGCCGACCGATTCCCTCGCGGTGGCGCAGCGCAACGGCCGGCTGCAGCGCAATTTTCAGGGCTACTCGACGCACGCCGAATGCGACATCGTGGGTCTCGGCGTGTCGGCGATCGGCGCGATCGGCCCTACCTATTCGCAGAACCAGCGCGATCTGCAGGCGTATTACGACAGTCTCGACCGCGGCGTGTTGCCGGTGATGCGCGGCATGACGCTGACTGCGGACGATCTGCTGCGCCGCGCCGTCATCATGGGTCTGATGTGCCACTTCGCGCTCTCGAAGGAGGCGATCGAGGTGGCGTATCTGATCGACTTCGACCGCTATTTCTCGACCGAGCTCAAGGAGCTCGAAGAGCTCGAGACGGCGGGACTGGTGGAGCTCGAAGACCGCTGGATCAACGTCACGCCCAAAGGCCGCATGCTGATCCGCAACATCTGCATGGTGTTCGACAAGTACCTGCGCCACGAGCAGCAGACCACGCGCTACTCGCGCGTCATCTAGCGCATTATGCAAACAAAGCGGGACGCGAGAGGCGCAACACCGCCGCTCGCGACACGCCGCTCACGAGTCACGAGTCACCAGTCACCGGTCACGCTTTTATTCAGCAATGGACGGATTCCTTCAGCTTCTGCTCACCAGCGCATTCCTGGCAGGCCTGCTGGGCGGTGCGCATTGCGCGGCGATGTGCGGCGGCATCGTGGGCGCGGTCTGCCGCAGCGGCGAGCGCGGCGTCCCGTGGCAACGGGCGCTTGCCTATAACGCCGGACGCGTGACGAGCT
>Ga0255338_1001740_pt1 | contig 37949 bp, 41 predicted proteins | sample MeOH1_35cm_T4_19_FD_203715 | JGI IMG/M metagenome (GOLD analysis project Ga0255338, IMG submission 203715) | Sandy soil microbial communities from University of British Columbia, Vancouver, Canada - MeOH1_35cm_T4_195 | ecosystem: Engineered > Artificial ecosystem > Sand microcosm > Unclassified ...
CCGATCCGGTTCGCGATAGAAGTTCGCCATCTCTTCCCCCTCACGTTGCCTGTGCCAACGGAATCAGCACGCCGTCATTGGCGCAAGCGGTCCGCCTCGGTCGAGGTGGCGATTCTGCAACAGACTCAGAACCCGTCGATATAGGACAAGACGTTCGATTGCTGCTGCACGCTCGTGTTCAGTGCTCCGAGCGCCCGTTGCCCCGCAAGCGATGGATCATAGGGAAGAAAGCGCGAGGTCAACGAATTCACCGTGTCGGTGACATTCTCTGTGCCTGGGATAAGTGTGTTTCGGCGTGTAATTTTGGCTCTGACGCATTTTCGATGAAGCTTTGTTAGGTTTTCATGCGGCGCCGATCAGCCGGGCTTCCAGAAGATCGACTTTCGCCCTTCCATATAGCTGGCGCTTTACCAGTTTCAGTTTCGTGATCTGCCCCTCGGCCTGACCGTTCGACCAAGGCTCGGTGATCGCGGCATAGACGGCGGCTTTGTCCTTCGTGATGCCCGCGACGAAGGACGCAATCAGGCTGGTGCCGCCATCGGCGATCCAGAAGTCGAGATCACCCGCGATCTTCTTTCGGACCATATCGTGGAACCGCGCCATGAGCCCGCGTGCCTCAACCAGTTGCGGCGCGCCCGCCTCGATGGCGGCGATGGTGACGGTGTCGGTTATGCTCAGATGATCGCGCGCCGTGGTCATCAAGCGCGCGATCGTTCTGGCGGACGGCACTTTTTGCAGTTGCTGGTCGGTGGCTTTCTCGGCCCGCCGCCGTCGCGTCGACCACTCGCTGACCACGCGCAGGGAACCCCGAAAGCCCCGTTCTTTCAAACAACGCCAGAGTTCGGCACCGTTGCAGCAGCCCTCGGCCCATTGCGTATCGAGGAAAGGCAGATGGGCCTTGAGCGTGCTCTGCCGGACCCGAAACACGTCGGTTCTCTCGCCGCGGTGGACCTGACGAACGAGTTTGCGGCTATGCCCTGTCCGACGGACGATCTCCTTGATCGGCACGCCTTCCTTGGCGAGCGCCAAGATCGCGGCATTGGTCTCCTCGCGCCGCAGATAGCCTTCATACTGCAGCTTTTCGGCGCAGGTGAGCAGGCCCGGATTAATCGTCGTCGCGCCGATTTCGGTCCGGATCGCGCGCATGGACTTGCGCACCGCGTCGAGGAAGGCTGAGCTCGCGTTTTCCATGAGGTGCCAGCGATCAGCGACCTGGATAGCATTGGGCAAAGCCTTCGCGGCCGCCTCACCGTAACCACCACCGCGATCGCGCGACACGATCCTGATCTCGGGATGCTCGGCAAGCCAGGCTTTGACCGTCGCGATCTCGCGGTCGGGCAGGAGCCTCACGATCCGCCGCCGCTGGAGATCGCAGACGATCGTTCCATAGCGATGATTTCGGCGAAAGGCCCAGTCGTCGATTCCGACGACCGTGAGCGGCTCAGTTCGCGGCCGGGCTCGTCTCCGCACGACCCGCAGCAAGGTGTCGTTGCTGACGGGCAGCATCAGCCGCTTGGCGAAGCTCGCCGCCGGCCTGCCCCCGAGCGCCAGTCCCAGATGGTGGATGATGCAGTCGAGCCGCGCCGTCCGCCGAGATCGGACAGGAAGCACGCCATCCCCGAAGCGCTCGGCGAAGATGCGGGTCAGGCAGGTCTCGGTGCCGCATCGGAAACGCCGGACCAGGAGCCGGATGCGCACCGCCCGGCCGGCCGCCGGCAAGTCCGAAGGACCCGATAATACCGGCTGTGCAGCCGTGACGAGTTCTGGTGGCAGGCTGGACTTCGCCCGCCCGCCGCGGCGTTCCGCGCCGTCACGACCAGCGCGTTCCCCTCGATCGCCACCTCGTCCGACACCAACCCGTCCGGCACCAACGACGACAATCGCAATAAGCCCCGCATGACGTTGATTCTCCACGAGAACGAACGTCAGCCTTCAGCTCGACTGCATCGAAAGTGAGTCACACCCCCCTTCCAACGCCGATCGACACTCGAGCTCCCACCCGCGCACATGACAATTAATCTACTAATATAATAGATAATATTGATAATATGAGATGCGCGTTTATTCTCGCGGCATGATCCGCTCCTCCTGCGTCCCTCCCTTGGGCTGCACACTTGGAGGCGCGCCCCTTAAGAGCACTAACAAAACCTGCTGATGGCCCTGAAGCAGATGATTGCGGCGGCGAGGACGAGGAAGGCGCGGTAGAGGTCGGCGTGGCGTTCGTAGCGGATGGCGAGGTGGCGGAACTGGTTGATCCAGGCGTAGGTGCGCTCGACATGCGCTGATCGCGATCCCGCTCGGGAGCGAACACCAGAGAGGCTGCCGGGCGGGCGGAATGCGCACAGAATGAGCGTGTCCCTATCCGAGCCGGAGATTTCGATCATGCCTCACTATGCTGCGCTCGACGTGTCGAATGATGAGACTGCGATCCACGTTGTCGACGAGACCGGCGCCACGGTCTGGTGCGGGAAGCGGGCCAGCGATCCGCAGGTGCTCGCGACAGCTTTGCGGCGCCATGCCCCCGACCTGGTGCGGCTCGGTCTCGAGACGGGTCCGTTGACGCCGTGGCTCTATCACACCCTCAAGGAACTCGGCCTCCCGATCATCTGCCTGGACGCACGCCACGCCCGGGCCGCCACTGCCCTGCAGCGGAACAAAACCGATGCAAGGGACGCCGAGACGCTGGCCCAGGTCGTACGCATGGGATGGTACCGGGAAGCCCGCGTCAAAAGCTATGCGGCCCACGCCGTCCGCCATCTCGTCGGTGCCCGGGCGCAGCTCATGGGCATTGCCATCGATCTTTCCAACCAAGTCCGCAGCACGCTCAAGACCTTTGGCCTCATGGCCGGCAAGGGAGCGGGACGGAGCTTCGAAAACCGGGTGCGCGAACTCATCGCAGAGCGGCCGACCGTCGCCGTCATCGTTGAGCCGCTTCTTTCGGCATGGCGCGCGGTGCGGGCGCGGATCGGTGTGCTCGACCGCCGGCTCATTGCTCTGGCCAAAGGAGACGCGACCTGCCGGTTGCTGATGACCGCCCGGGCGTCGGCGTCATCGTCGCCGCCAGTTTCACCGCTGCGATCGAAGCGCCCGAGCATTTTCGCAGCTCGCGTGCGGTCGGGGCCTATCTCGGGCGGACGCCGGCACGACACCAATCTGGCGAAGTCGACCGGTCGGGCGGCATCTCCCGGCGCGGCGACCGGCTGATGCGAACCTACTTGTTTGAGGCCGCTGCGAGCCTGTTGGTGCGCGTGCGCCAGGATTCCGCCTTGAAGGCATGGGGCCGGGCTCTCGCCCAACACATGGGCTTCAAGCATGCGGCTGTCGCCGTGGCCCGCAAGCTTGCGGTGGTGCTGCATGTGATGTGGCGGACCAGGACGCCGTTTCAGGCTTGGCCCGTCGCGGCCGCGTGAGGCATACGGATAGGAGGTCTGTGAGAGCTGAAGCGTTCCGCCGGCAAGGCGGATAGAGGCGTCCCCGCCGGGACGCGAGCAGGGTCATCCCGGGTTGGGTCTTGCGGCCGGTTTGCATCGGACCGCGCGCTCGACATGGTGAGCCCCGCTTCGAGGCACATGGTGCGGCGGTCAACGGGGCCGACCGCGGAAACAACCACGATCCGGCGGGCGACTGTCCTCTTCCCCTTGACAGCTCCAACGCGATCAAACAACCACCCAGCTGTGCTTTCCAAGGTGCGCGCTGCTATCGATGCCGCGGCGGGCGATGCGCGGCGTGATGGAGCGCTTGCGCAGGTCCTTCCGGCAACGGTCGAAGTCGTAGCCTTTATCGGCATGGAGCTTTTGGGGCCGCCTGCGGGGCCGGCCGCGCCGTTGGCGAACCGGGTGGATGGCATCGACCACCGTCGTCAGCGCCATGCTGTCGTGTCGGTTGGCGCCGGTCAGGACGACGGCGAGAGGCAGGCCCTTTCGGTCGACCACGATGTGCCGCTTGGTCCCCGACTTGCCGCGGTCGGTCGGGTTCGGGCAGATCGCGTCGCCCCCTTTTTGGCGGGGACCGACGAGGCGTCCACACTGGCGCGCAACCAGTCGATCTCCCCGGCAAGGTTGAAGCGCTCCAGCATGTGGCGGTGGATCTCATCCCACAGGCCGGCATCCTGCCAGGCCCGCAGCCGGCGCCAGCAGGTCATCCCGGAACATCCGGCCACCTCGAAGGGCAGCCGTTCCCATGGGATCGCCGTGTACAGCACGAACAGGATGCCGATCAGGGCCTCGCGGTTCTCCACCCGCGGTCGCCCACCCTTCGGGCGTGCCGCAGCAGCAGGAAACAGCGGGGCGATCTCGGCCCAAAGGGCATCGGGCAACAGCGTCTTGGCCATGCCCAAGGCTCGCCCAGATATGGTTAACAAATGGTTTTGTTAGGGGGCTCTAACACTACTTTGGCTGATTAACGGATTGATAACGCCGACGTGTTGAGGTGTGCTCCCGGATTGGAGCGCAGGCCATGGGGATCTGTGATGAGTCATTGGGGTTGTTTCTGGAGCCGTTTGTCGCCCTGCTGGGGCATAAGAAGCGGCGGCAGATGTGCCCGCTCTATGTGGCGGGCCTGATCGGTCCGGGCGAGCGCAAGAGCATCCAGCCCATGGCCGCGCGCCTCGATCCGGCGAGGTATGACCGGTTCCACCATTTCATCTGCGACGGCTTGTGGGAGGAGGCCCCGCTCGAAGCCGAGCTCGCCCGCACGGCCGACCGCCTCGTGGGGGGCTCCGATGCGGTCCTCGTCATCGACGACACCGGCATCCCGAAGAAGGGCAGCCATTCGGTGGGCGTTGCACCGCAATACGCCTCCATGCTGGGCAAGCGTGCCAACTGCCAGACCCTGGTCTCCCTCACGCTCGCCCGCAACGAGGTGCCCGTCGCCCTCGGCCTGCGCCTGTTCCTGCCGGAGAGTTGGACCGGCGACGTGGTGCGCATGGCCTCCGCCGGCGTGCCGGAACCTTTCCAGGCGCCGCGCTCCAAGATCCAAATCGCCCTTCAGGAGATCGATCGCGTCACGGCGCAGGGCGTGCGCTTCGGCCTGGTGCTGGCCGACGCCGGCTATGGCCTGTCCGCAGCCTTCCGCCAGGGCCTGAGTGCCCGCGGCCTCGCCTGGGCCGTGGGCATCCCGAAGCACCAGAAGGTCTATCCGGCCGACGTCGCGCTCATCTTCCCCGTCACTGGGCGCGGCCGGCCGCGGAAGAGCCAGATCCCCGACCAGCTTTCGGTGTCCGCCGAGACGGTGCTGGCCGAAGCGCGATGGCGCAAGGTTTCCTGGCGCCACGGCACCAAGGGCCCCTTGTGCGCACGCTTTGCCGCTTGCCGCATCCGCATCGCCGACGGATCGCCCCAGCGCATCCATGACAAGGGCCAGCAGCACATGCCGGGGGAAGAGGCCTGGCTGGTCGGCGAATGGCGCTCTTCGGGCGAGCGCAAATACTATCTCGCCAACCTGCCGGCCGGAGCCGGCCTTAAAAAGCTCGCCGCCGCCATCAAGGCGCGCTGGGTGTGCGAGCAGGCCCACCAGCAGATGAAGGAGGAACTGGGTCTCGACCATTACGAGGGCCGCTCCTGGCGCGGCCTCCACCGTCACGCACTGATGACCATGATCGCCTACGCCTTCCTCCAGAACCGACGCCTGGAGCAGGCCAAGGGAGAAAAAAAACCTGCGACGGGGTCCCCCAAGACCCACCTTGCCTCAGGTCCGCAGAGCCGTCCTCAAGGCACTTTCCTCGGCATCCGCACCACGAACATGCCCGCACTGCCGCAGGACTATCTGGAGACCGCCAATTTAATTCTGCCAAAGTAGTGCTAAGCCGCCATCTCATCCCCGCCGTGGCCGGGAGCGATGCAAGCGCTTCCCGGGCGGGGATGATTAAAAGAGGGGGAATTGGGGGAGATTCAACAACGGGAACCAGCCATCGCACTGTGGCGTGCAAAGACAGGTAAAAGGCGAATGGCCCCGACCTCATGGCCAAGCGGCAACCCGCCCCGTTGAGCTGTGGGAGCCTCAATGATCACGAGGTCCCAAGGGGCTTCCGCCGCAGTGCCCGTCTAGCTCTTCATGCCTCCAGCCTCGCACCCATTGGGCTGCGCACCTCGGACGCGCGAGCCGGCGACCCAGGATCCCATAGTCAGGCGCATCGGGGCGCCCGCGAGGTTGTTATCTGCCGGCGACGCGGCCACGCACCTCATCGCATCGTCATCCAAACAGATTAGATTTGCTCTAAAGATGTGTGCAACCCGGCTCCCCCTGGCGCCATGTTGCGCGCCGATCCGCCGACCCTCCCAGCAGGTATCGCCATGAAACCCCTCACCGCGAAAACCATCTGATCGAGCGCATCGGCTGGCTGCGCGCCGCCGTCCTTGGCGCCAACGACGGCATCATTTCGACGGCAAGCCTCATGGTGGGCGTCGCGGCGGCATCGACCAATGCGTCGGAGATCCTGGTCGCGGGTGTCGCGAGCCTTGTGGCCGGCGCCATGTCGATGGCGGCGGGCGAATACGTTTCGGTGAGCTCGCAGGCCGATACCGAGAACGCCGATCTGCGCAAGGAGCAGCGCGAGCTCGCCGAGCAGCCGGAGAGCGAGCTCACCGAGCTCACGCAAATCTACGTGCGACGCGGGGTCGAGCCGGCGCTGGCGCGTCAGGTGGCCGAGCAGATGACGGCAAAGGACGCTTTCACCACCCATGCGCGGGATGAGCTGGGGCTCGCCGAGCATGTGGTCGCGCGCCCCATCCAGGCCGCGCTGACATCGGCGGTGACGTTCGCGCTCGGGGCTGCGATCCCGCTCGTCATTTCCCTGCTGGCGCCCACCGCATTGATCGCGCCGATCGTCTCCGGCGGGTCGCTGGTCTGCCTCGCGGCGCTGGGCGCGCTGGGCGCGCGTGCAGGTGGTGCGGACATCTGGAAGCCGACCATCCGCGTGACGTTCTGGGGTGCGATCGCCATGGCGGCGACCGCAGCCATCGGAACGCTGGTCGGTCACGCCGTGTAGGGGTCTCCCATCGGGGCTGTCGCCATCTCGGGTGGCGGAGCCAGAGACCACGTCGCCTCCACCGCGCCATCCGCGCGCACGAACAGCGCCGCAAGGCCCAGGCGGCGGGCGAGGGCTGGCCCCTCGCTCGCCCCGCGCACCAGCAGCGCGGTCGCCCAGGCGTCCGCCGCCATGCAAGTCTCGCCGAGCACGGTGACGGCGCAAAGGTCGTTTTCCAGCGGCGCCCCCCGCGCCGGGTCCATGGTGTGGGAGAGGACGCAGCCGGCCACCTCCACCCGATGGCGATAGGTGCCCGAGGTGGCGACGGCGGCGCCGGAGAGTTCCAGCACGCCGATGATGTCCCGCTCGCCGGCGGATGGCCGCTCATGGGCCACCGTCCACGGTCGCCCGTCCGGCTTCTGGCCTTCGGCGCGCATCTCGCCGTCGATGCCCACCAGAAAGGAGGAGAGGCCGGCCGCGCGCATCTCGCGGGCCAGCTCATCCACGCCGAAGCCCTTGGCGATGCCGGCAAGGTCGAGCCGGAGCGGCGCCAGACGGCGGGCGCGGCCGCTGGCCGGATCGAGTTGCAAGGTCTTGGGCGGCTCGAACGAGGGGCGGCCGGCAAGCCCCGCGATGCGTCCGCCATCGGGGCCCGGCGATGCGCCGAAGCCCCATGCCCTGACCAGATCGCCGACTCCGACGTCGAACGCCCCGCCCGAGAGACGGCCGATCTCAAGCGCTGTGGCGAGGACGTGCATCAGTTCGCGGGGGATGGGCATCCACGCCCCGATGGGCGCGGCGTTCAGCCGTTCCAGATCGGAGTCGGGCCGGAAGGTGGACATCTGCTGTTCCACCCGCTCCACCGCGGCCTGGAGGCGGCGGGTGAGGGCCGTTTCGTCCACGCCGTCGGCGGCGAAGAAGGTGGCGGACCAGCGCGCGCCCATGGCCGGCCCGCTCAGGGCACGGCGCCGGAGCGCCGTAGCCCCCCAACCCGCATCAATAGACATCTTCGACATAGCGTCCGCTCGATTTGAGGGCGGGAAGGTCGAGGCCGAGCGGACGCACCACGGGCTCGAGCGCCCGGGTCACGGCCTCGGCCATGTCGCGGCCGCCGCACACCAGGATCTGCGCCCCCTGCTTCACCAGTTCGCGCAGGCGCGGGGCATCGGCGGCGATGCGGTCCTGCACGTAGGCGCTTCCTTCGGGATCGCGCGAGAAGGCGGTGCGCAGCGTCGTCAGGCGCCGCTCGGCGAGATGCTGGGCCAGCTCGTGCTCATAGAGGAAGTCGGACGCCGCGCTCCGCCCGCCCCAATAGAGATGCACCGGCCGGCCCGCCGCATTGGCCCGCACGAAGCCGGCCAGCGGCCCGATGCCGGCCCCCGCGCCGATGAGAATGAGCGGGCCGCGTCCCTTGGCCGGACGGAAGGCCGGATTCTCGCGGATGAAGGCGTCGATACTGGCGCCGGGCGCGAGCTCGTGCAGGAAGGTGGAGCAGAGACCGTCCGCGCGCAGCCGCACGCAGATCTCCAGCACGCCGTCGCGGGTGGAAGAGGCAAGCGAATAGAAGCGCGGCATGTAGTCCCCCGGCGGCACGATGCCCACGAGGTCGCCGGCCTCGAAGGTCGGCAGCCGGCCGGGTGCGCCGGTGCGCGGGTCCGCCGGCGCCTGAAAGCGCAGGATCGCCACCGGCGCGCCCACCGCCTCGCCATAGAGCTCGCGCCCGGCGAGCACGAGGGGCATGGTCTTCGGCGGCTCGGCCACATGGGTAAGCACGAGATCATGCCCCAGGGCGCCGCCGAGATCCCGCCCCCACTGGGCGAATTCCTGCGCCGAGCGGCGATCGATCCTTTTCATGGGCAGAAGCTGCGGGCATCCCCGCGCCTCAAGCGCATCGGCGACCGCGCGGGCGAAGCGGCAGAAATGCGGGAAGCTCCGGTCACCAAACCCCAGCACCGCCACCGCTGGCCGCCCCGGCAAGCGCGCGAGGCGGGCGAGGAAATGCTTGGCCGATTGGGGGGGCGCGCCTTCGCCATAGGTGGCGGCGAGCACCAGCAGGCGCGGAGCGGCCAGATGCGCCGCGGTCACATCGTTCATGGCGGCGGTGTGGACCTTGTGCCCGGCGGCGGTCAGTGCCGCGTGCAGCGTGCCTGCGAAGCCCCAGGTGGAATTGCCCTCGCTGCCCACGAGGATCACCGTGTCAGCCATCCGCGCCGGCACGTTGGCGGCGATGCGCGGGCGCGCCCCACGCCGGCGCAGCCACAGGACGAGGCCGGTGCCGCCGAGCACCGGAACGGCGGCCGCGGCGAGGCCAAGGAGGAGGCCGAGCAGCCAGGCGCCGCGTCCGGTGTGCAGCGTGCGCACGAGATCGCTGATCCGCTCCAGCGCCGTCGCCGGGGTCAGGGCGAGCGTGGCGCCGGTGGCGGCATCCACCAGCCTCTCGCCCTCGGCGCTGACGAGGGTGAAGACATCGGCCGGGTCCGAGGGATCGGGGAAGGAGAGCTCGCGCAGATCCTTGAGCTTTACGGCCCTCAGGCCGGTGAGCGTGCCGACGGGAGCCGGCGCGCCGCCGCTGGCGGCGACGGCGGAGTTCGCGCCCGTCGTTTCGGGCAGAAGGCCGAATGTGCCGGCCCACATCCACAGTCCGGTCAGCGAAGACATGATCAGGCCCACGGCCGCCAGCCGTCCCAGCTCCCCATGCCAGCGTTGCGCCGGGGTGCCGCGGATGGGCCGCAGCAACGCCCCCGCGCCGCCCAGCCGGCGGGCGAGCAGCATGAGGCCGGAGACGGAGACGCCCAGCATGGCCAGCGCGCCGATGGCCGCCGCCACGCGGCCCGCATCGCCCGCGAGGAAGGAGCGGTGGAGATTGGTGAAGAAGCGGGTCGTTTCGGACACCGCGTAAGGTCCGAGCCCGGCGCCGGTGGCGGGGTCGATGCGCTCCACGCCGCGCGTGTCGCCATCGTCGAAGGCCGCGGTGAGGCTGCCGTCCGCCCGCAGCCGGATGGCGCTGACGCCGGGATGGCGCGCGGCGACCTGCGCGGCGAGGTCCGCGACACTCGCCGCCGCCGGGATCGCCGGCGCGGCGGCGCGATCGAGCGCCGGCTGCACGGAAAGGACCGCGCCGGTGAGGGCGGTGACGGCAAGGGCCAGCGCCAGCGCGATGCCGGGCAGGCCATGGAGGCGGCGAAGCATTTTGGGGATGTCCGAAGGGGGATCAGAAGGTGACGGTGAAGGATTTCACATAGCCCTTGCCGGCGAGGGGCTTGCCGGATGCGCTTGCGGCGAGCGGGGCGACCACCTCGGAGGGATTGTCCATCCCGTCCTCGACCGCCGTGTCCACATGGACCTTGTAGCCGGCATCGATCATGGCATCGGCGAGATCGAGGGTGATCTTGAGCGTCTTGCCGGAGCCGACGCTGGCGCCGGTGATGCCGTCGATCTCGGCGGGGCGTCCGCCGGAGGCGCGCTGCCAGTCGGAGAGATGGCGGTAGTATTTCGCCTTGCCCCCGGCCATCCAGAGCGTGCCCTTGTAGGCACCGGCGGCATCGGTGACGTAGAGCACCAGATAGGCGCCGTTGCCGCCATAAGGCTTCAGGGTGGTCTCGAAGGTGACCTGCCGCGCCTCGGCCAGCACCGGCGAGAGCAGGGTGGCGGTGGCCGCCACGGCGGGAAGAACGAATTTCATCTGATTATTCCTTTGAAGGTGCGCGGGGGCGGCCGGAGGTCACTGCACCTCGACCTTGGGCCGGGCCTTGCCCTGGAACAGGCCGTTGTCCGGGACGGGCGCTGCGGGATCGGCCGGGCCGTTCTGCGGAACCGCGCCGGGGCGACCGCCCGAACGGCCGTCATCGTCGTCGTCATCATCATCATCATCATCATCATCATCATCATCGTCGTGGCGGCCGTGATGGCGATCCCCGCGCTCGTGCTGACGATCGTTGTCTGCGAGCCGGAGGGGCCGGGTGTCGGCGCGGGCGGCGTCGTCGCGGATGTGGAACGGCAGGTCGAGATGATCGATCTGCGTGGCGGCGAGCGCCACGCCGAGGCCGGCGGTGGACAGGAGAAGGGCCGTTCCGATCAGGGTGCGCGTCTTCATGGGAGCCTCCCGGCAAGGTATCAGGCAAGTCATCAGGGAAGGGATGACGGAGGCACACTCGCGCCCGAACCTGACAGCTCCCTGAAGGAGGGGCGGGATCGCGTTCAGCCTCCCGTCAGGATCGCGCTTGCCCAGGAAAGCGCACCACGGCGCTGAAGCCATCCGCACCGCCCGGCATCGGCGAGGCGATTTCCAGAGAGAGCCCCGCCCCGCGGCAGATGGCGGCGGCGATGGCGAGGCCGAGGCCGGAGCCGTCCGCCCCCGTCGGCCCCCGCTCGAACGGGCGCAGCAGCACGGCGAGCCGGTCGGCCGGCACCACGGGACCGTGGTTGGAGACTTCTAACCGGCCGGCGGCAAGGCGGACATGGACGGGCGTGTCCGGCGCGCCGTGCTTCAGCGCGTTCTCGATGAGGTTGCGCGCGAGCACGGCGAAGGCGTCGGGGTCGAGATCGCTGACGAGGCCGCCGTCCGCCGCGATGGTCATTTCGATGTCGGCGGCGCGGGCGCTCTGGCGATCGAGGTCCGCAATGACATGGTGCAGTACCGGCGCGAGCGGGGCCGGCGCCTCGGCGAGGAGGCCGGCGCCTTCGGCCTTGGCGAGCTGCAGCAGCTTCTCGGACAGGCGGGAGAGGCGGCGCAGCGCGCCCGCAATCGTCCGCGCCCGCTCCTGCTCCGGTCCCTCGGGCAGCTCGGCCATGAGGCGCTGGGTCTGGGCCAGGGCGGCCGCGATGGGCGTGCGCAGCTCATGGGCGCTGTTGGCGGCAAAGCCGCGCTCCGCCTCTAGCGCGCCACGCAGCCGTTCCAGCAGCGCGTTCACCGCGCCGGCGACCGGCGCCATCTCCTCGGGCAGTCCCTGCTCTGGCACCGGCGCAAGGTTGCCGCGCCCGCGTTCCGCGATGGCATAGCGAAAGGCGAGCACCGGCTTTAGGGTGAGGCGGAGCGTGAGCCAGACGCCGGTGAGAGCGATGGGCACCAGGGCCACGAGCGGCCACATCAGTGCCATCGCCGCCCGCCGCACCGCGGCGGCGCGGTGGTCCAGCTCTTCGGCCGCGGTGACGACGATGGTGCCCCTGACCGCGGCTTCGGTATAGGTGCGCAGGCGGGCCGTGGTGTGAAAGCCGAGGGCAAGGCCAGCCGGGATCGCCATCGGCTCGGCGTCGCTGGACTGGAGCAGCGCGCGGCCTTCGGCATCGCGCACCACATAGGTAATGTATTCCCGGTGCGGGCCAACCGGCGCCATGTGTTGGGCGCCGGCGCCGTCCTCGCGGGAGAGCAGTTCAGAATAAGCGAGCGGCAGCACCCTCTGGGCCACCTCCTGCAGAGCGCTGTCGAACACCTCGTCGATCTCGTGCCGCAGCACCAGCCCCGCCACGGTGGCCGCGGCGAGCCACAGCGCCGCGACCGACAAGGCGAGCCACAGGCCGAGGCGCCGGCTCAGGCTCCACCGCCGCGGTCCGCTCATGCACCGCCTCCGGGTGTGCCGAGGCGATAGCCCATGCCGCGTACGGTCTCGATCACGTCGGCGCCGAGCTTCTTGCGCAGACGGGCCACATAGACCTCGATGGCGTTGCTCTCCACCTCCGCATCGAAGGAATAAAGCCGCTCCTCCAGTTGCGGCTTGGACATGAGCTGGTGCGGCCGCTGGACGAAGGCCTCGAACAGCGCCCATTCCCGCGCCGTGAGGGCGACCGCCTGCCCGGCGCGCCGCACCGAGCGGGCGGCGAGGTCCACCTCGATATTGCCGAGCGTGACCAGCGGGTTGGGATTGCCCGCATAGCGCCGGCCCACCGCGCGGATGCGCGCCGACAGCTCGCACAGGTCGAAGGGCTTCACCAGATAGTCGTCGGCGCCGGCATCGAGGGCGGCGATGCGGTCGGAAATCTGGTCGCGCGCGGTGAGCACCATGACCGGCGTCGCGTCGCCCGCACTGCGCAGCCGCCTGAGGAAATCGGAGCCACGCCCGTCGGGCAGCATCAGGTCGAGGAGGATCAGGTCGAAGGCGGCGGCACGGAGGGCGTCGGCGGCCTCGCTGAGGCGCGTCACCCAGTCGGCGCTGTGGCCGTCCGCGACGATCTGGTCGCGCACGGCCATGCCCAGGACGGGATCATCTTCGATCAGCAGGATACGCATCTGTCACCTCGGCGCGCCGCATGGCAATCTAGCGCCGCCGGAGGGAGATGGGGCGAGGGAATCCGCCGCTGCGTTCAGCTGGTTGTCAGCTTGACGTGCGTCTCATGGGGCCGGGGCGAAAGGAGGACGCGCGGTGAGACGCCCAGGGTACGCATTGTGGCTCGCGGCGGCCTGCCTCGCTCTGGCCGCGACGCCGGCCGCGGCTGACCGCGACTGCAACGTGCCGCTGGCCGAGTGGCAGCCGCGCGAGGCGCTGCAGAAGAAGCTGGAGGCGGAAGGCTGGACGGTGCTGTCCATCCGCTCGGACGACGGCTGCTACAAGGTGCGCGCCACCAACGCGCAGGGCGCGCGCTTGAAGGCGAAGTTCGACCCCGCACGTCTTGAGCGGGTCCCCGGCCGGGATGAGGACGATTGATCGGGCCGCAGGGATTCGAGCGCTGCAGATCGAAGAGGGCAGGAAGCGATGCTCGCTACTCCCATAGGGCCGCGAAATCATTGAGTCTCCTCCTGTGGTCGCAAACGCTGTTTGAGCGTTGCTGACCCCTAGGCTACCCCTTGGAGTGTCCGTTTCGCGGCGCAATCGACGAACGCTTGGTGGGCGCCTCAGGCGGTCTGAAGCAGCACGGCCCGGACCGTCTGACGCCAGTCGGCATGAACGAGCCGGCCCTTGAGCACGCTGGCCTTGAAGTGAAGCGTGCGCGGTGCTGTAATTGTCCCAACCAGCCTCGATGGACGCTTCGCCCCGAAGCTTACTGGCCGCATCGACGACAAGCCGGGCCTCGCCGTCGGAAGCGACGGGATCGCACCATTTGACACCGCGATGCCACGGCTCGCCCGCGAGGCTCAGGCACCCCTCGCCATCGCGGATGAAAAAGAGGCGGGGCGTGAAGCCGACGGCGTCATCGTCGCCGGTGGGGATATCCTCCAATGATGCCAGTTGTTCGACACAGGCGATGGCCTCGGCAAGCGAGGTGCATTCCGCCAGCTTGAGCGTGTCCGGGACGCTGTAGGTCCTGTAGACGGGATCGTCCTGCGGATATTCCATTTCGCCAAGGCAGGCGACGCGGAGCGGGAGCTTCCGGGCAGAGGCGAAAGGGCCGATCATCGGCGCGATGACCTGGGGGATCGGGGTCGCGGTAGATACGGGCGTGCGGATTCTTCGCCAGCCACAGTTCGGCGGCCTCGCGGCTCTCGACGAGGTGCAGCAGCTCGACATTTTCGCCGAGATGCTGGAGCACGTACACCATCCCGATGGCAGGTCGTTCGATCACCTTGAAGATCAGGTCACTGGTGACGGAATGGGTGCGCATCACGGTGACGAGAATGATGCCATTGGTCTCGAAGTTGCTCTCGTGCAGCGTGATGGTGGCGGGCGCCGACCAGCTTTCCCGTTCGCGGGGCGGATCGTTCTTGACCAGCCGGCCGGTCCCGTTGCGGCGCTCCCACGCCGCGACCTTCTTGCTGAAGCGCGACGGCGGCTTCGGGGTGCCATCCGAATAGCGGATGAGGCTGCCGAGCGGGGCGTGGTCGTAGATGGTGTTCGCGGACATGCGTGTCCCCATGCTGAAACGAGAAAGGCCCGGCGCGGCGGCCGGGCCCGGGTGGGTGGGTGCGAGGGGAGCTATTCGGCCGCTGGCGCCGGCGAGCTGGTCCGCGTGAGCGAGCGCGCGGGGCCGCTTGTTCCAGGGCTTGAGGACCGCATTGGCGGACAGCGCCGCGCAGTGGGCGAACAGAGCGGAACAGCTCGCATCGTCCAGCGTCATCAGGAAAGGCCAGAGATCGCCCGGGTCCTTCGGCAGATCCCGGCCCCAGTCCTCGTGGCGCTCGGCGATCTCCTTCGCCCAGACGGTCTCGGCGAGACCCTGCGCCTGCGGGAAGGCGGCGCTCCTGACGCTGATCTCCAGGCAGCTGTCGCCGGCATGGCGGTAGAAGGTCTGGAGCACGAGGGCATGCATGCAGCACCGCGACGAAGGCGACGTCGGGATGCTGGGCGAGCCGGTTGCGCAAAGCGAGGGTTCGCTGTGCCGTCAGGTCAGTCACGAGCCGGTCCGGGAGCGGCCGGATCGTCTCGTCCTCGTCGTCGCTCGCCTCGGCCGGCTGCGGCGCGCCGTTGACGACGACGCCAGTGGGGCGGAGGCTGTTGACCTCGACCCGGCCGTCCGCATCGCTGCCGGCCTCTCCGTCCCCGTGGTCCGGCTGCGGCTCGTCCTCCGGCCGGATGAAGCCGCGTTCGATGCGAAGCCCGCCATTGGCGTTGAGCATGACGAAGGCGCCGGCGCGCGCCACCTCGGCGGGATCATGGACGTCCGTCCGGTCGTTCAGGGCATCGAGCTCGGCGCCGAGCTGCTCGAGCTTCCTTTCAATCTACTCGTCGTAGTCCGGAACCTCCGCATATTCGGCATCGAGCTTGTCGTATTCGGCCTTCAATGCATCATGCTTAGCCAGCTCCTCCGGCGTCATCTCGGCGGGCTCGCCATAGACGCGGCGCAGGCCGGAGGCGTGGCCGTAGGGAAAGTCGATGGCCGCCTCCACCCACTTCCAGCCCTCGCCCTTCAGGGATTCGGCATCGGTCTTCAGCTTCGCGAGCACGAGCTTTTCGAGCAGCGCCGGATCCTGGAACCAGCCGCCGCCATCCTGCTGGAACAGATCGCGCAGGATGACGCCGCCGGCCTCCTCATAGGCTTTGGCGCCGACATAGACGGCGCGCGGCGGTCGTCGGCCCGGACCGCCGTGTCGGTGAGCAGCCGGCGGATGTAATAGGGCTCACGGACATGGGAGCGCGAGACCGTCTCCCAGACCCTTCCTGACGGGCATGGTCGCTCGTGATCGAGAAGGCCATGACCTGGTCAAGCTTGAGCTCGCCCCTTCTCATAGAGATCGAGCAGCTTCGGCGACACCGTGGCGAGCTTCCGGCGCTGCTTCACCGTCACAGGGGTCAGGAAGAAGCGGGCGGCGATCTCCTCCTCGTCGAGCCCCTGGTCGTGCAGGATCTTGAAGGCACGGAACTGATCGAGCGGGTGCAGGTCCTCGCGCCGGAGGTTCTCGACCAGGGAATCCTCCTCGGCGGAGGTGTCGCTGGTGCGCTTGACGATGCAGGGCGTCGGCGCGGTCTTCATCATGCGCTTCTGCGCGACGAGAAGGCCGAGCGCGAGCAGGCGCCGACCGCCGGCGGGGACCTCGAACCGGCCGGTCTCCTCGCCGTCCGCCGTGCGCTCGGGCCGGACATTGAGGCTCTGCAGCAGTCCCCGGCGCGCGATGTCCTCGGCGAACTGCTCGATCGACACCCCGTTCTTCACCTGCCGCACGTTGCTCTGGCTCAGAACGAGCTTGTCATAAGGGATGTTCTCGGCCTCGCTCAACGCGATCTTCTGTGGGGCCTTCGCCATGTGGGTTCTCCATGACGGGGCGGCCCGGAGCCTCTCTCCGAACCTCCTCACCCGTCGCGGAGTCCCCCGCCCTCCTCTGCCTCTCGCCGACGCGCCGCGCAGCCGGCGGCCGCCTTCCGGACTCGGCGCTTGCACGCGAGTGCTACACGTATTATTTCACGTATCAATCGAGGAGACCGACCATGTCGCAGCCGGAGTATAAGGGATCGATCACGACGACGGGCCGCTCGGAAGCGCTGCGGCTCGACAAGGCGCTCTTCAAGGCGCATCCGGAGTTTCGTCAGCGGGCGAAGATCCGCGCCCAGGTCATCGGGCCCGGCAGCCTCCTGGTGACGCTCGACCCCAATGGGGAGGAAGAGACGCGCGACGGTGTGGAACGCGATCCGGTCGTTGCCGCCTATCTCTCCTTTCTCGAGCGCGACATGGGCGAGCATCCGGAGGGCCTGCGCCCCTTCACCGAGGCCGACATCACCCGTCTGCAGGCCCTCACCGGCAACGTCGAGGTGTCCGACGACGATGTGATCCCGGACGACGTGACCCTGTGACATCGACCAGCGACGCCTTTGCCGAGCGGCATGACTGGAAGCTTTTCCGGGCGCGGGCGTTTTCGGAAGCCCTGGACGGCCTTGAGGCGGAGTTGGTGCGTCTGGCGGCCGAGCGGCCGGACGATGCCTCCAGCCATCCCAAGGCGAAGCTGCTGGCGCGGATTCTCAATCTCATCCTCGATGAGATTCCCCGCGATCCCAATGCAGCGACCTATCAGCTCGGGAACACGCTCGGCCAGTCACATCGCCACTGGCGCCGGGCGAAATTCCTGCAGAGGTTTCGCCTGTTCTTCCGGTTCGACAGCGCCAGCCGCATCATCATCTACGCCTGGGTGAACGACGAGAACACGCTTCGCAAGGCAGGCTCACGGAGCGATCCCTACGCGGTCTTCCTGCGCCGCTTGAACGACGGCAATCCTCCAGATGGGTGGGATGATCTTCTCGCCGATGCGAAGCAGACCTCCCGGAGGAAACCCAGATAGGAGGGCGCGACAGGGTGCCTTCGCACCTGTCCGTGGATCCGCATGCATGGGCATGCGCGCCTTGTGCCGGTGATTGACGTGGCGCGTCAGCTGTCGGGTTCCTTGATCTCCACCTCGCCCCGGTTGCGAAGCGCCTCGGGCATGAGCGCGTGGCCCATGAGGAGGTGGATCAGCGCCTGCCGATCGACCGTCGCCGTCGCGCCGGTCGGCCGGGTACGGTCATGGCGCTCAGGGGCGCAGGACGAGGCGGGAGAGATCCGGCCGGGCGGCGCAGAGCCGGGAGAGCTCGACCGCATCGTTCCGCGAGAAGCCGGCGACGGTTTCGCGAATGAGGCGGTCGGTCGCCGTCACCCCGACAAGCGTGCCGTCACGGACGAGGCCGTGCGACCAACCGGAGTTCGGCCGGCGGACCTCGCCCATGCGATGTCCTCAGCGGACAAGGCAGTCGTTCAGTTCGGCGCGGGTGATCGCGATGAAACGCACGTCCATGTTCCGGGGGTCAGACACCGCACATCCCCTCGCAGTCATTGCCGAACAGATCGCCCTGATAGTCGCCGGCCCCGTCGTTGGCTCCAAGGACAGCAGCCCGCAGCCAGCCGATACGCTCAATCAGGTGATTTTCGCGATGAAGAGGATGCATTGTCATGCATTCTGGGGGAGTCATGTACTGGCGCGTGAATTGAATTGGCAGGTGCCTTTGCACCCTCCGGGGCCAGGAGCCGTGCAGAGTTCATTAGGAAGGCCAGTTCCGAACCCACATGGATGACCGCAGCCAGCAGCGGGTTGAGATAGCCGAAGGCGGCGAGGCCGATGCCCACGGCGTCCACCATCAGGGTGCCGGAGAAGTTCTGCCAGATGATGGCGCGGGTCTTGCGGGCGATCCGCAGCGTTTCGACCAGTTTGAACAGATCGTTGCCAATCAGTACGATGTCAGCGCTTTCCTGGGCAATGTCGGTGCCTGAACCCATGGCAATGCCCAGGCTCGCTGCGGTCAACGCGGGGGCATCATTGACCCCGTCGCCCACCATGGCAACACTGCGACCATCGGCCACTAAAGCCTGAACTCGCGTCAGCTTGTCCTCTGGCAGCATGTCGGCGACCACTTCGCCAATTCCGAGGTTGCGGCCTACATGCTGGGCAACCGCCTTGGTATCGCCGGTGAGCAGCACCGTGCGCACCCCCATGGCGTGCAGCGCGGCCATGGCCGCGCTCGCCTCCGGGCGCAGCGGATCGGCGACGATGATCCGGCCCACATAGCGCCCGTCCGCCGCCACCACGATGTCGGAACCGACATGATCCTCAGTCCGGGCGGGAACAGTGATGCCTGCGTCAGACAAGAGTTTGCGGTTGCCCACCAGCACCGCACGGCCTTCCACATCGGCAGAGATGCCACGGGCCACCGTATAAAGGAAGGCGTTGGCCTCGGGCACCGCGAGCCCCCGCCGCTCTGCCTCCACCACCACGGCCCGACCGAGCGGATGCTCCGAGCGCAGTTCCGCTGCCGCAGCGAGCCGCAGAAGGTCGGCCGCATCCCCGCCTTCCGCGCATTCGAGCGCGGTGACCCTGGGCTCGCCCATGGTGAGGGTGCCGGTCTTGTCCAGCACCACCGTATCGATCCGGCCCAGGGTCTCCAGATGGATGCCGCCCTTGATGATGGAGCCGAGCTTCGCCGCCCGGCCGATGCCACCGAGGATGGCCAGCGGGGTTCCCGCCGCGATGCCACAGGCGCCGGCGACGATGATGACCGAGATGGTGTCGCGAATGTTCTGCGTCAGCAGATATGTCAGCATTGCGGCGGCGAAGGCCACATAGACCAAATACCCGGCCAATCGATCGGCCAGCTTCTGCACCGGTGCCCGAGTCTGTTCGGCCGCCTCGACGGCATCGATGATGCGGCCATAGCTGGTGTCGCGCCCCACCCGCTCGACGCGGATCTCCAGGACCCCCATCTGGTTGATGGAGCCGGCGAACGCTGGCGCACCTTCGGCCTTTTCCGCCGGCATGGATTCACCGGTGATGCGCGACTGGTCCACATAGGAATGGCCACCGACGACCTCGCCGTCCACCGGGATCTTCTCCCCCGGAATCACCAGCACCAAGTCGTCAGCAACTACCTGCTCCAGCGGCAAAACAAGGACTCCGCCATCCCGCCGCACCCGAGCGGTCTTGGGCACGAAGTCCACCAGATCGCCGATGGCGCTGCGTCCGCGCGCCACTGTGAGATGCTCCAGTTCCTCCGCCACCAGAACGAACACCGTGACCACCAGAGCCGTGAAGATCTCGGCGACGGCAGCGGCAGCGAGGATGGCGATGCTCATGGAGAGTTCCATGGTCATCCGGCGGGCCATCAGATTCCGCACAGCTTCGCTCAAGATCGGCCAGGAGGCAAAAGCCAAGGCGACGAGACCGACGACGCTGACGGAGGCAAACGGTTCGTACACCTTGAACCAAACGGCGGCGGCACCGAGCAAGGCGACAACGATCCGCACTATCGCCAAGCTGTCAAACGGCTGCTGAGTGTGTACGGGGTCACTGCATCCTTTCGACGGCACAGCGACCTCCAGTGCCCGTTCGAAGTTCGCCGTAATTTCCCGCACACCCATGTTCCATTCCAGACTTGATCAGTCGTCCGAATTTTAGAATTACTCTAAACTAATTGGCCTATTGAGCGCAATGGACCAATGGTCGCCTCGGAGCGGGATCTGAAGGGCGACGTACGCCTCATGACTCAGGTCGGGATCGCTGCTCCGCCTTCCCGGAAAACAAGGCGGATCCGCGCGCCGCCCCCGTGAGCATCCTCGATCCGCATGACACCTCCGTGCAGTGTCATGATGGTGGAGACGATGGCGAGCCCCAGCCCGGCGCCGTCGGGCCGGCTCCGGTCGAGGCGTCGAAAGCGCTGCAGAACCTCGGTCCTGCGATCTTCCGGTATGCCCGGCCCGTGATCGCGCACATCGAGCTGCGGGCCGGGGCCGACGGTGACCTCCACCGGGGTGCCCGCAGGGGTGTGGGTCAGGGCGTTTTCCACCAGATTGCGCAGCGCTCGTCCGATGGCTTCGCCATGCCCGTGCACCGCCGCAGTGCCCTGGTCCATGAACGAGATGGAGTGCCCACGCACGACCGCCAGCGGGGTGAGCTCCGTCACCACCTCTCGGGCGATGGCAGCGAGATCGGCGCGCCGGTCCGGGTCAAGCTCCAGAGCGGTGGCATGGGACATGTCGAGCATCTGGTTCACCAGCCGCTTCATGCGCTGGGCGTCCACCTCCAGCTTGGCTTTCTCCGGGCTGTCCGGCAGCTTGCCGATGGAGAGCATCATCACGGCGAGCGGCGTACGCAGCTCATGGGCGGCGTCGCCGGCAAAATCCTTCAGTGCGCGCACCGAGCGCTCAATGCGCTCCAGCATGGCATTCACCGCGCTCACCAGCGCCGCAACCTCCCGGGAGGAGGCCTCCGCCTTGATGCGGGTCTCAACCTGGGCGGGGTCGATGGCGTTGATCGCGGTGATGGTCCTTTGCAGGGGACGCAAGGTCGATCGCACCACGGAGAAGTTGAACAACAGGAACATCAACGAAAGCAGCAGAAGTGGAAAGATCACATGAAATCGGATCTCATTGAAGATCACCGGCACGAACGGCTGGAAGCCGTGGCCGGAGATGGCCACCGTGATCCAGAACGGATGCTGCCCCACCGCGACCCGGCGGGTGCCGCTCAGCAGGAAGCGATCCCCCCAGCTTTCCCGCTGGGTGCGGATCACCAGGAATGAGGCGGGCGGCTCGTCAGCGATCTTCAGGTCGCCGTCATTAAGGCGGGCGATAACGCCGCCGCCGCGCTCATGGATCAGGAATGCGCGCCGCGTTCCCGCCGCGGTTGGCTGGCGCAGCGCTTCGGGTACGGCACCATTGGCCTGCATTTGCGGGATGTCGCCGGCGATGCGGTCTGCCTCGGCGGTCACCAGCAGTTGGTCAAGCTCGTTGGAATTGCGGACATACATCCACACCACGGCCGCCAGCTCGACAACCAGGAACACGAGCCCCACCAACGCCAGTCGGACCGAAAGGCGGAAGAAAAGCGTGCGGGGCGTGCCGGAAGCCGGGCCGTGCGTCATCGCGGGGCACCCCGTTCCACCTGTCCTGCCTGCGCAGCCGGTGCGAGCATGTAGCCAATGCCGTGTGCCGTATGCAGGACCACCCGCGCTTTCTCGGCGACCAGGCGTCGCCGCAGGCGGGAAACCACCGCCTCCAAAGCATTGGGCGAGACCTCGCTGGAAAGGGCATACATGGTGTCCTCGAGGCTGGCCTTGCTGACCACATGGCCGGCGCGGCGCATCAGGCGTTCCAGCAGGTCGCACTCGCGCGGCGGCACGTGGATCACCTGGCCGGAAATCCGCACCTCCCGCGCGATGGTATCGAAGTCGAGGTTCTCGACGTTCAAGGTCGTGCCGAGGCAAGCGCCGGGGCGGCGCAGCAGGGCACGGCAGCGGGCCGCCAGCTCGGGCATGTCGAAGGGTTTCACCAGATAGTCGTCTGCGCCCGAATCCAGACCTCCCACCCGGTCGCCAAGGCCGTTGCGGGCGGTGATCACAAGGATCGGCGTCGTGTTCCCCGCGCGCCGCACGGCGCGGACGAAATCGATCCCGTCCCCGTCCGGCATGCCGAGATCGATGAGGAAGAGGTCGTATCGGTCGACGGCCACGCTCTCGCGCGCGGCACTCAAGCTGCCGAAGCGCTCGAGCACGAAGCCCTCCGCTTCCAGACCTTCCGCGATCAGGCTCGCGAGGCGGGGATTATCCTCGGCAAGCAGGACCCGCATGGTCGATGTCCGTTCCAGACGCGCGGCGTTTGCGCCCCGTAATCATGGCGAGAGGCAGGTTTTCCCGGTGCGCCACGCTCTCGGTGATAGCCGCGAGCACATGCACTGCCGCCAGGGCGAGAATAAGATTGGCTGTAATCTCGTGCGCCTCCTGCACCCATTCCACGCCCCAGAAGGTGTCGAGGGATTGCATCCACCCGGTGAGGCTGGTGAGCGCGATGAGGCACATGAGCGCCAGCGCCATGGCTCCGCCCGCCGGGTTATGCCCCACATACCGCCGGTCGCGGCGGGCGACGACGGCGCGCAGATGGGACAGGACAGCCCATGGCGAGGTGACAAAATTAGAGAAACGGGCGTGACGGCTGCCTATGATACCCCACACGATCCGCACGACCAGTGCCGCGGCGACGACATACCCGACATAGCGATGGGCACTCTTGCCGCCCTCCAGCGCAAAGCTGTTCAAAATGATGCCCAGCACCACCGTCCAGTGGAAGAGTCGCACCAGTGGATCCCACACCGCTACAGTGTCCGGGCCCGCACCCCCGGGTCCAGCTGCGGTGCGAGAGGTGGCGGGCGCTTGATATGGAGAGGACATGACTCAGTCCACGTTATTCTCGACGATCTCGCCGGTCACCGGGTTGAAATAGACCTCCGCTTTCTTACCGTCCTTGTTGTAGCCATAGATCTCGTAGCATCCTGACATCGTCTTCTTGAACACCTTGATATTCTTGAAGCCCATCTCGGCAATCTTCTGCTTCATGGTCTCCTCACTCAGCCACTTCTCCTGTGGCTCCTTGGTGCAGGTGGGACTGGCCAGGGCGGCGGAGGAAAGGAGGCACAGGCCGGCGGCGGTGGTCAGCAGCACATCGCGAAACATTGGCTTCTCCTCACGCTGGGTGACGGGCCAAGGCCGCGCCTCCCTCGCTGCCTTCTGTTAAGGGGCGCTGCTGACAAAAGCCTGACGAAAGGGCGAGGCGAACTGAATACAATGATACCAATGGCTGATCCGTCGGCTACTTGTCGTCGTCAGGACTTGGTCAGGTCGCGCGCCTATCGAAGAAGCCGCCGCTCCGCTGGGCGACACTTTGATTTCCTGGGAGACCGATCCATGACAATCATTCGCAACCTTCTCGTCGCCGGTGCGCTCGTCGGCGCCTCACTCGCCGGCGCCCCTGCCTTTGCGGCTGAGACGCTGAACCCGCAGACTCAGAAAAATCTGGACGCGGCCATGCATGGTGAAGCCTTCGCGAACCTGAAGTACCAGGCGTATGCTGAGCACGCGCGCAAGAGCGGCCATCCTGAGATCGCAAAGCTGTTCGACGAGAGCGCGAACGTGGAAGCCAATGAGCATTTTGCCCGCGAGGCCGATGCCCTTGGCCTCGCCAAGACCGACGAGGCCAACCTGCTCGACGCCATGGCGGGTGAACACTACGAGAACACCGAGATGTACGTGAATTTCGCCAAGCAGGCGGATGCAGTGGGGGACAAAAAGGTCGCGGAACTGTTCCGGCAGATCGCGGCGGATGAAGGCGACCACTACGCGGCCTACAAAGCCGCGGCCGAGAAGCTGCGCGCTGGAAAGTGAACCAATTGAGCGGCGTCATATATCATGGCGCCGCTCGCATAAATTATCATCAATATATAATAGCATATTGAGACGGTTCATTTATTTGAAGGATAGATTTTAATACCGCTGCCTGCGAAGGCCTCTGCAATCCACACCTCCTGACGAACGCAACACGCCGCCCGGAGCAAGATCAATACGGAACAGCACGTCGTCGGCCTTGAGCGGGGCGTTCGGCGCGACCGGCACCTCGCTCGGCACGATCGCTACCGATCGGCGCCCGGCCGCCGCCCGACTTGCCATCGGCGTCGGAGCCGCTTGATCATCGCTGATCCTTCATATCTCGGTGCCGGCCACTGGCCGCTCCGCCAACGCAAAACTCTGAAGTTTTCGGGCTTTATTGCAATCGGCGTCCGCCGTGGTGATGACTGCCAAGAACGCTGCCCTGACGATCTCTTTCCGTGTGGCGTCAGGGAATTCCTGTCGCACCGCATCAAACAGCTGCTTCGGACTAAGGTCAGGCGCAGCCAACCGAACCAGCACGGCACAAATCTCCTGAGCGCGTTTCGTGACCATGAGAGACGCATCCTTCAACATCATGCAACGATGCTCGATGGCATGCAGAATGCCTTCCGAGCCGGCCGGGTGCAATGACCGCTTTCGCGAGGTCGGGCACGTGTCTCGTCCGATGCAAGTGGCGCACACTTGGATCGGGCTCGGCGCAGCGCCTTCGGCAGCTAACAATCACTTTAGCACTTTCCGCACGGATTTCACTGCTTGAAATCGTGCGCGCGTGCGCTCGTCGGCGCCGGGACCTGGCCTGAAACGCAGATCGTCCGGGCCGACCTCCGCGCCATCGCTGTCGACCAGCTTGACCCTGGGCAACCGGCGACCACGTTGGTCCGTCACCACCACAGGAGGGCGGTTCTCGGAGGCGAATTGGTCGCCCCATTGCTGAAGGGCGACCAATGCCGGAGCAAGCGCGCGGCCCTTCTCCGTCAGGCTATAGATCGGGCGCGCCAACGCGCCGCCTCGCAGCAAGACCCCAGCCGCACAGAGGCGCTCAAGCCGATCCGACAGAGTATTTCGCGCCATGCCGAGGCTGCGCTGAAACTCGGAAAACCTCTGCGCCCCCAGGAACGCATCGCGAATGATGAGGAGTGTCCACCAGTCGCCCACGTCATTGAGCGCGCGGGCGAGCGAGCAGTTGAACGTCGCGAGATCGGTCTTTCCTGGCATGGTTGCAGGTCGGAATTATTGCAGTTATAGTCTCAGTCTGCAACTATTTGAGAATTCGGACAAGCGCCATGACCGAAAGCGGGCAGGTCGAGATGAAAGACGCCGCAAGCGCCGCGATCCGGATTGGCGGTGCCGGGGTGGCGCTCGGAGCAGTTATGATTGCCGTCGTCAGCGGGCTCTATGCGGCGGCGCCCACGGCGGCGGCGATGCCCGTGGTGACGGCTCGGCTACCGGAGGCGCTCGAAGCCCTGAGAGCTAGCGACGGCATGCAACTGTGGTGGATTGGCGTGATGGGCTTGACGGGGGACGTCATCTTCGCTGCGGCCGCGATGATGGTCGCCTTTGGTCTCGTATTGCGCGGGCAGCCGATCAAGGCGGCGGGATGGCTCGGGATCGCGCTCAGCAACATTATCTTCGTCGGTGTAGACGCGCTCGTTGGGCGAACCTTGGTGATGGCCGCTTCGAGCGGCACTTCGGAGGCCGGGTTTGTCGCGGCCAAGAGTTTCTCCGATGCTCTGTTCATTTCTGGAACCTTCGCCTTCGGAGCAGGGGCATTGCTCCTGTTCGGGCCAGCGCTGATCCCGAGTGGGACGTTTTCATCGCGCGCGATCTCGTTCCTCGGAATCGCCGTCGGATTGGTTGGTGTAGGTGCCGCGCTGATCTGCCTGTTCGGCGTCGACGCCGGCCAACTGCTCGGTCTTGCGATCGCCGCGGGCTCGGCAATCTTTCTGATTGTCGGCATGCGTGCGGCAAAAGACGCCCTTGCCTAAGAGGCGATCTATCCCGCCTATTTCGTCGATTCCGAGGGGCGGCCGCTCGGACACCTCGAAGAACCGCCTATAAGGACGGTTCGGACGGTGTTTTGAGGATGCAGGCGCCTCTTGCCGGATCAATCGCCGGTCAGGTGCGGTGTGGTGAGGGGGCGCGAGGGCCCCTTCCCGGGCCTCTCGCAGGTCGCCACCGGCCGGGTTTCGATCCACAGGAAGCGCTTGATGTTGTAAGTGAGGTTGGCGAGCCCGATCTTGGTCCGGGCGCGGGCCAGGCCGAGGCGATCGACGCCGCCGAGGACGAGATGTTCGGGGGAGGCACGGGGTGACGAGCTCCCCGCCGACCTGAGGGAGCCGTCGGGTCGGCTGTCCCGGCTTCGCTCCTGCCATGAGCGGCTCTTGCGCGAGGCCGACGGGCAACGGGCCGAGCAGCAGGAGAAGATCGACGCCCGCGCGGCCGAGGAGAAGTCGAGCGGCCGGCGCAAGCGGGGTCGCAAGCCGAAATCGGCCGAAGGCGTCGTGAACGAGGAGGCCAAGGCCAACGTGACCGATCCGGACAGCCGGATCATGAAGAGCCGCAAGGGCTACCTTCAGGGCTACAATGCCCAGGCCGTGGTGACGGCCGAGCAGATCATCCTCGGCCCCGATGTGACGAACCAGGCCAACGACGATCGCCAGGACCCTGGCCATGATGGAATGAGCATTTATAAATGAGCGTTTTTACTTTTTTTGATCATATGTATATGCTATGTAGGTTCCTGCGTTGGACATCATTTTATGAACGCGAAACAAGCTGCGCTCGCGCGCAAACAACTGGAACGTCGCCTCGCGCCGCTGCGCGGACTCAGCCTCGCCGTCCCACCGCGCGGATGGATGAAAGCCATTCGCGAAGCCCTCGGGATGAGCAGCCGGCAACTCGCCGCTCGCATGGGCGCCGCCCCGTCTCGCGTCCCGGCTATCGAGAAAGCGGAGGTTTCGGGCGCCACGACCATCAGGACGCTTCGGGAGGCGGCAGCGGCGATGAACTGCACGTTCGTCTACGCTTTCGTGCCGATCAAGCCGCTCGATGACCTTCTCCGTGAACGCGCGGCTGAGAAGGCAGGGCGGGATGTGACCCGACTCGACCACACGATGCAGCTTGAGAACCAGGCATTGCTCAGGCCCGATCTTGAGGACGAGCGGCGCCGTCTCATGGAGATCCTTCTTGCCGACTCGCCACGGCGCCTGTGGGAGGACGACTGATCTCCATGGAAGAAGACGACCCGCTGTTCCAGGATGACGACAAGGCCAATACGCCGCTGACCACCGAGGAGCGAGAGCAACTCATCCCCTCCTACATCACCCTGCGGCATGAGCTGAACGAGGCCGAGCAGGTCAATATCGGCGAAGGCTTGCGCTGGGCGATGTCGCGACGGCGGAACGTCCTCGACCCGGACTTCTTGAACGAACTGCACCGCCGAATGTTCGGTGACGTGTGGCGTTGGGCGGGACAATATCGCACGACGGGGAGGAACATCGGCGTTGACGCCCATCGCGTCGCAATGGATGTCAGGCAAACCGTGGACGATGTCCGCTATTGGGTCGAGCATCGCACCTACCCGCCCGACGAAATTGCCGTCCGATTCAGCCATCGTCTGGTGGCCATCCACCCCTATCCGAACGGAAATGGGCGGTTCTCACGTCTGATCGGCGATTTGCTCGCCCGGCAGCTCGGACAGCCTCCGTTCAGCTGGGGCCGCGCAAACTTGGTCGACGCTGGTGAAACCCGCACCCGCTACATCGCGGCCCTCCGCGCGGCCGATAACCACGACATCACGCCGTTGTTGGCATTCTCTCGCTCCTAGCCCGAGCGTCGATGATGCTGCGCTTTTCTCCCTCACGCCGTTCGTGGGCGCGGTGCTGGCCGTTGTCATGCTCGCCGAGGCGATTTCGGTGCAGTTGGTGGCCGCCGGGGCCTGATGGCGGCCGGCCTATGGCTGCATCTGTCCGAGCGGCACCAGCACCAGCATGTCCATGAAGCGATAGAGCATGAGCACCGGCATAGCCACGACGAACACGATCGCTATGAGCTCGAACCAGGGGTGCAGCCCGGCGAGCCGGACACCCACTGGCACCAGCATGCGCCCCTGGGACATTGGCACCTGCATTTCCCGATCTCCATCATCGCCACGGGCACGGGAGCTAAAGTCGTCCGTGCCCCCCTGGGACGGTTCACCGTCGCGGCAGCGCCCGGCATAGAGCCGGGGCGCCTCAGGGGCGGCGCGCGCCGTCGGGAGGCGGGACGTCGCGCCCTGCCCGGCGAATCAGGGTAAACACCGTTACGAGCAAGACTGCGAGGACCGCGAAACCGGCCCCTGCGGCAAAGGTCGCGGCGGAGCCGATCCGCTCCCACAGCACCCCCGCGACGACGCTCGCCACCAGCATGGCGATGCCGGTGGCAAGATGGAACAGGCCGAAGGCGGAGCCCCGCAGCGTCGCGGGCGCGTGCTGGGCAACCAGCTTGGCGAGCAGGCCCTGCGTGAGCGCCATGTGCGCCCCCCACAAGGCGATGCCGAGAAAGGCGCCCCACAGCCCCGGTGCGAAGGCCAGCATCAGGTCCGCGCCGATGAGGACCGCCAGCCCCACCAGCAGCAGGCGCGTGGGCGAGGCCTGGTCGGACCAGGCGCCGGCGGGATAGGCGCCGAGCGAATAGACGACGTTCATGGCCACGAGAACAAGCGGCGCGAGGGCCAGCGGCAGGCCCTCGTCGTGCGCCTTCAGCACGAGGAAGGCTTCGCTGAACCGCGCAAGGGTGAACACCACGCCGATGGCGACGACGCCCCAGAACGCGCCGTCGAACTGCCGGAGATCGGCGCGGCGCACCGGCGGCGGACGGCCGGTGGCGCCCTCCTCCCCGATGGCGCGATCCTCGACCCCCAGGATGACGCACGCCACCGCGAGCGCGCCGGGGATGAGGGCGAACCAGAACACCGTTCGCATGTCGTCGGCGAACAGCGCCATCAGCGCGATGGCGAGGAGCGGGCCGAGGAAGCCGCCGACCGTATCGAGCGCCTGGCGCACCCCGTAGGCGCGCCCGCGGATGGAAGGCGGCGTGACATCGGCCACCAGCGCGTCCCGCGGCGCGCCGCGGATCCCCTTGCCGATGCGGTCGGCGAAGCGCGCGGCAAACACCATGGCCGGTGCGCCGGCGAGGGCGAAGAACGGCTTCGACGCGGCGCCCAACCCATAGCCGATGAGGATCAGCGGCTTGCGCCGGCCGATGCGGTCGGACAGGTAGCCGGAAAAGACCTTCACGATGGCGGCGGTGGATTCGCCCACCCCCTCGATGAGGCCCACCACGGCCACGCTGGCCCCGAGGGTCGCGGTGAGAAAGAGGGGCAGCAGCGCGTGGATCATCTCCGAGGAGATATCCATGAACAGGCTCACGAACCCGAGCGCCCAGACGGTTCTCGGGATTGGGGGCCGCTGGTCGGTGTCGGGGGCTGTCGTGTGCATCTTGGCCTCGACTTGACGAACCCGGCCGGCGCGGACAACAGGCTTGTGCGCCCCCTTCTGCGTCAGGCGACACGCACTTCCGTCATCATGCCCGTGGCCATGCGGTAGCGACGGCGGTAGTGTTGCACCAGTCACCCTTCGAGGCAGAAGCCCGCAAAAGCTGACATGGGTGTCCACCAAACCGAGGAAGGACCGGCATCGGTCGCCGCCGGATTGAAGTTGAAGGAAGGCACGGCTGGCCGAGCAGCTCGAGGCGCTGGCCTACGAAATCCGCGATCTGAGCGGGACTGAAGCGTCGAGCGTCGATATAGCCGTCGGTCTTGAACACGCCCTCAACGGCGCCCTCATCCGTGCGGAAGAACATAATGCGCAGATGGTCGCGTTCCATGATGATCTCCCGAATCGCCCTGAACTCGATGCCGCACCAGTCCTTCCTCTGATAGTCCACGCCTATGAAGACGACGATGAGCTTCAAGCAATCACGATAGATGTTCTGTAGGAGCGTGTCGAGCGACGGCCGTGCCAACTGGGAGACATAGTTGTTCTCGTAGAAATAGGAGTTGGGTCCGATCCGGGCTTCCAGCCTCAAGTATCCCCTCATTTACGTGATCCAGAAGGCTCAGGTGAATGTCGCGCTTTGGCGGATGAGTTGTGCGTATCGCTCGACGAGCGGACGCAGGCGCTCCTCCGGTATGTTGGGGATGAGGTCGCATGCAGCGTTCCGCACCCTGCTCGGGATCGGCGTCGCTATCAAACCAACCACCTACAAGATGTTGATCAAACCGGAAGCTCAAGGATAAGCCATTGCGGAAGAGGACACGGTTCCTCTCATGAGGCCTGGGGCCGATCCCTCGGACCCCGTTCCAACACCATCATTCTGAGGGACAGCCACCCAAAATGGCTACTCGCGAGACGCCGGCCCATTACGGCATCTAGGCCCACTCACACCATTGCCCGGATCTCCTGCTGCTCAATGGGAAATGAGCAAAGGGATCGGCGACTGCGCCAGGAGCGAACGCGTCACGCCGCCGAGCATGATCTCCCGGGCGCGGGCATGACTGTAAGCGCCGAGCACGATCATATCGTGCTCATTGGACGCAGCGTATTCCAAGATGACCTCGGGGATCGCTCGCCCGTGTGACTGCACGGGATCGACGGTCAGGCGTACACCGTGGCGCAACAGGAACATGGCGACTTCCATCCCCGGCTCCTCTCCCGCGGGGATGGTCGCCTGCGGATCCACGATAAGCACCGTCACCGATGAAGCGAGCGCCAGCAGAGGCAGGGAATCGCCGATGGCCCGGCGCGATTCCCGGCTTGCATTCCAGCCGATGAGAATGCGCTGTGGCGGTTCCATGTTGCGCCAGTTCTCCGGCACGAGCAGGAAGGGGACGCCGGTCGCAAGTTGCACGACATCGGCTGGCGGCCCGTCGTCGAGCCAGGAGTCCTTCGGAGATGCAGCGACGACGAGATCCGCGTGCAGGGCGCCGAGGCGGCGTTCATCTTCTCCGCGGGGCGCGTGGACACGGAACTCGCAACGCACATCCTGCCGGGCGGCGTGCTTTTCGAAGATGTCCCGCGCGTCGCGGATCATGTCGTCCTTGCGGGCTTGTTGATGGTGCAGAAGGTTGGCGATCGCCGCTTGCCCGCGGACATGGGAGGCAGCCAGCCCCCCGCCGATGTCCGGGGGAAGCAGGAATATTCCGATGAGGTGCGCGCCGTGGCGCCGCGCGAGATTGGTCGCATAATCCATCCGCGTTTCGCGCGACGGACTGGTATCAATGAGAACAGCGATTGTCTTGATATCCATGGATCTTACCCTGTGATGCCCATTCGCTGTATCGGTGGCTGCTCTACGAAGCCGCGCGCCTTGGTCGCCCGGCTATCCAGAAGGCCGCTTGGGCGATGATGCCGGAGCCGGCAAGCACAAGAGCGGCGGCGAGCGCGGGGTCGGATCCGACACCGGCCAAGGCCGTGCACAGGGCGCCGACCGCCATCTGCATGGCGCCGTAGAGGCCCGAGGCGGAGCCGGCGACGCGGGGATTGACGCTCAGGGCCTCTGCCAGCGCGGCGGGGGCCGCGGTGCCCACGCCCACGGAAAATATGAACACGGTGGCGATGGCCAGGGGCACGGTGAGCTGATCCGACAGCACGACGGCGAGCAGGATGAAGGCGGCCGCCACGCTGACCCCATTGGCGCCCACCAGCAGGCGGCCGACGGAAACACAAGCGATGAGCCGGCTCGCCAGCATGCTGCCCACCCACACCCCCAGGACCAGGAGGGCGATATAGCCCCCGACGCTGGCCGTGGGCTGGTGCAGTTCGCCGGTGAAGATGAAGGGGGCCGCCGCGACGAAGCCATAGAGGGAGGTGGTGGCGCAGCCGCCGCCCACGGCGTAGCCCCAGAAGGCTGGCGCCCGCAGCAGTTGGCCATAGCTCTCCATTAGACCGATGGCGGCGCCTTCGGTTGCCCGTCCGGTCTCCGGGAGAAGACGCCAGGTGAGCAGGAGGTTGACCACGCCGAGGAGGGTCAGGGCGATAAAGATGGAGCGCCATCCCGCCGCATCGGCGAGAAAGCCGCCCACCAGCGGCGCCGCGCCCGGACCGACGGTGATCATGAGATTCATCAAGGCGAGGCGCCGGGTGGTGTCCGCCGGCGCCGAGGTGTCGCGCACGATGGCGCGCGCGAGCACGAGGCCGGCGCAGCCGCCCAGCGCCTGGAACAGCCGGGCGGCGATGAGGGCGTTGACGCTCGGCGCCAGCATCGCCGCGAGGCCGGCGACGGTGTAGAGCGAGAGCCCCGCCAGCAGGACGGGCCGGCGCCCGAACCGGTCGGCGAGAGGCCCGTAGACGAGCTGCCCGCCGGCGAGGCCGAGGATGTAGAGGCTGATGGTGAGCTGCATGGCCGCCATCCCGCCGCCGAGATCCTGCTGGGCGACGGGCAGCGCCGGCACGAAGACGTGCATGGCGAGGGTGCCGGAGAAGGCCAGGAGCGCCAGCAGCCAGAGCGGCGCCCTCCGGTGGGGCGGCTCACCCCCCTTCAGCTGTTCTGATGCCGGCGGAGCACTCAGCGGAGCATTCATGGCATTTCGTCCTCGCGCCGCGGCCGAAGGCGGAGCGGTCCTTGCGGCCACCCGCCGGCAGCAAGGCGCACCGCTCTCACCGGACCGGCCGGGAGGCTTGCGCGGACCGGGCGTCCGGCGTGTCCGCGAGCACGGCCTTGCCGGCCGCGGGGGAGATGGGCTTGATCTCCACGGTAGCGGTGAGGCCGGCCACGAGGCGGATGTCGGGCGGCACCTCCTCCAGCGCGATGCGGACCGGCACGCGCTGGGCGAGGCGCACCCAGTTGAAGGTCGGATTGATGTTGGCGAGGAGGCCGGTGCCGGCCGTGCGCTCGCGGTCCTCGATGGCCGCCGCGACGCTCTGCACCCGACCGCGCAGCAGGGTCGGCTCGCCCATCAGGCGGATCGTGACGGGATCGCCCACATGGATGCGCGGCAGCTTGGTCTCCTCGAAATAGCCCTCGACCCGAAGCGAATCCGTATCCACCAGGGCCACCACCGCCTTGCCAGTGGAGACGTAGTCGCCCCGCCGCAGCTCCAGATTGGTGACGATGCCGTTGGCTGGCGCCTTGATCTCCGAGCGCTCGAGGTTGAGCCGGGCGAGGTCGCGCTCGCTCACCGCCTGCTGGTAGGCCGCGTCGGCCTGGGTGAGGGCGGTCTGGGCCTGCTCGGCGTTCTGCGGCGAGACCACCTGCCGCTCGCGCAACTGCGTGTAGCGTGCGAGGTCGCGCTTGGCCTGCTCCAGCGTCGCGGCGCGGCCCTCCACCGCAGCCTCCGCCTGCTTCAGGGCGATGGCGAAGCGCTCGCGGTCCACCCGGAACAGGGCGTCGCCCTTCTTCACCGCGGCGTTGTCGCGGACCAGCACCTCGCTCACGAGACCGGAGACGTCGGGAGCGATGCCGACCACGTCGGCGCGCACGCGGGCGTCCCGCGTCCAGGGGGCGTTCATGTAGGTGTCCCAGAGCGCGCGGCCCACGAGACCGGCGCCCGCGACCACCATGAGAGTGACGCATATGCGGACCCACTTCGCGACATCGATCTTCATCATGCGATCCGTTGGAGAAGGACATAGCCCGCGCCGGTCACGAGCACGAACACGGAGAGGTCGAACAGTGCCCGGTGCCAGATGAGGCGGCCGAGCCCCACCTGGCTGACGAGGCGGGAGAGGAGCCGCGTGACCGCCATGGCGGCGAGCGCGAGGAGGAGAAAGGTCGGCACGTAGACGCCGAAGATGTCGAGTTCCGCGGGCAATTGGGGTCTCCTCGCGTGTCTCACTCGGCCGCGAGCAAAGGCGGGTCGACGGCGCCCCGTGCCGGCGGCAGGAGGGGCGCCGCGGCCCCGGGGAACAGAGCCTGCCTGAGGCCGACCAGCGCCTGCAGGGCATTATCCGCCGCCTGCCCGGCGCGCTGGGCAAGCACGGCACGGATCGCCTCGTCCACATGGTCCAGAAGGCCGGCGGGCGGCAGCAGCACCGCGCCGGCCTTCTGCTGCGTTCGGAAATGCCCGGCCACTCCGGCGAGGACGGCATTGATGGCGTCCTTTGCGGCACCAGGCAGCGCCCGGCGATCGCGCTGCAGATCAAGGACATTGTAGCCGATGCGCAAGTCTCTGAGCCCGTCCGTGGCGAGGCCGTCGTCGATGGCGCCCGAGGCGAGGCGGGGAATGAGCAGACCGAGGCGGTCGAGGGTGCGGCTCACCAGCACGCGGTGGTCCTGCAGGCGGGTGCCGGCGGCGCAGGCGGCAAGGTCCGCCCAGCCCGAGCGCACGAGGCGGCGGGCGGTGATCTCGGCGCCGAAGGGTTTGGTCGCCAACGCCCAGATCCAGGCGAACAGGAAGCCGCCGGTCACCGCCAGGCTTTCATTCACATAAACGGTGAAATCCGCATTGTAGTGGCTCTGGACCGAGAGGGAGCCCGAACCCGTTGCGGCGAGCAGTAGGGTGACGAGGCCGAGTTCCGGGCGGGGAATGAGCGCCCCAACCAGCAGGAACGGCAGCACCAGCACCAGCACGAGCATCGCGAAATCGTGGATCTGGGGCACCACCGTGAACAGAAGGACCCCGGCGATCACCTGGGCCGTGGTGCCCCAGACCACCATCATCCAGAGGAACGGGGCTGGCCGGTCCTGGGCGCCGAAGAAGCAGCAGGCGACCGCCGCCATGGCCACGAAATTGGCGCCGCCGGGCCATCCGCTCGCGATCCAGATCAGGCTCGCCGTCAGGGTCGCGAGCGCGGCGGAAGCGGTGGAGAATAGCAGCAGGCCGTGATCATGATGGCGCGCGGTGCCGATGACGGGGCGGTGGTGCAGCACGGGCGCCCAGTGTCCCGCAGCAGGGTCTCCAGCCACCTGCCGGCGTAACGCGAGGCAGTCCTGCCAGAGATCGACAAGCTCTTTGAGGCGGGCGCAGAGGTTCGCATGAAGGAGGCTCGGCCAGTCCCTGAGGGCGCCGGGATCCGGAGTCAGCTCAGCGATCCGTGCGCGCAACCGCTCCGGCGTGTCGGGAGCGCCCCCGATCCAGTCCGCGATTTCGCGGGCGAGGGCGACAAGATCGTCCCCCACGCTGCCCATCGCTTCCTCGCGGGTGATCGCGCGCATCCGGTCGTTGAGGGAGGACAGTACCGGCAGGAGCAGCAGCAGGCGACCGCGGAGCTCTCCGGCTTCGCGGGCGAAGGCGCGCGCCTCGGGATCGTGTGCCAGTTGCATGATGAGCGCGTCGAGCGCCGCGACGTCCGCGGCGAGCTTCTGTCGGACCAGGGGCACGGCCTCATCCGTCACCTCGCCACGCAGCACCTCGCCGGCCCAGGCGCCGGCATCGCGCAACCAGCCGCCGACGCGTGCGGCGAGGGCCGGCCCGACGCTCACCGGGAACACGACCGCGCCCACGAGGCTCGCGCACAGGATCCCGAGGATGATCTCTTCGCTGCGAGCGAGAGCCACGTCGAAGATGGTCTCCGGCGCGGTGACCGTCGGCAAAGCGATGATGGGCAGAGTGTAGGCCGCCAGCATGAACACATAGCTGCGGGGCGTGCGATCGAGCAAAGAGAGGTAGAGCAGCCCCCCGATCCAGGCGGCGACGGCGATGCTCAGAAGCTCGGGGGCGCTCACGAACGTCGGCACGAGCACCACCGCGCCGGTGGCGCCGATGAGGGTACCGAGCATGCGATAGAGCGCCTTGGAGGTAGTGGCGCCGGTGAGCGGGTGGGACACCACATAGACCGTGGTCATGGCCCAATAGGGGCGCGGCAGGTCCATGGCCAGGGCCACGTAGAGCGCCAGCATGGCGGCGGTGAAGGCCTTGGTGGAGAACAGCCAGTCGCGCGCCGAGGGAAGCTTCAAGAGTCCGCCTCCAGGAGACTAGGGTTCTGCTGGAGCCGGGTATGGGCGTGCTCGAGGGCCTCGAGCACCCGGAGGGTCGCCTCGACGTCCGCTTCGCTGATCTCGGCGAAGATGCGGGACCGCAGCCTGGCGATGGCGCGCTCGATGCGCTCCGCGAGCTGCTCGCCCTCCGCAGTGAGCCACAGGGTCTTGGCGCGGCGGTCCTCCGGATCGTCCCGGCGCACCACGAGCCCGGCGTCACAGAGCTGGTCGAGCAAGCGGACGAGGGACGTGCCTTCGATGCCCACGTGTGCCGCAAGGGTCACCTGACGCACGCCGCCGCCGAGGCGCCTCAGCCACACCAGGGGCGAGGCGCAGGCCTCCGAAATGTCGTCGGCCGCGAGCGCGGCTTCCGCCAGCCGCCGCCATTGCCGGCCCGCCTGCAACAGGCCGGAGGTGAGCCGCCGACGGCTTGCTTGTTGGTTGTTCATGAGCACATAATGTGTCAGAAATTAATTCTGATGCAATCAATTTGGGTCGTGAGCGAGGGCGGCGACCGGATCAAGCCGAGGGCGGCTCGACCGCAAGAGCCTGCGCAAAGCGACCGTCCATGCGGACCGCACGGACCTCTCACATGCGGCCGGTGAATGGGCCGCCTCGGTCCGGGAATGGGAAAGCGTGCGATATGGGGAGCGAGCATGACCACCGGGCTGCATGAAGCCGTCTCGGACGATCTCAGGGAGGTTGCGCCCGGCCTGCTGCGCGTACGCGTGCCGCTGCCCTTTCCGCCGAGCGAGGTCAACGCCTGGCTGCTTTCCGGATCGGATGGGTGGACCCTCATCGATTCCGGCATTGACGACGCCCCGACGCGGGCGCTTTTCGCGCGGGTGCTGGCTGATCCGCTGCTCGGCGGACGGCCGGTGGCGCGGCTCCTCGGGACCCATTTCCATCCGGACCATGTGGGGCTGGCGGGTTGGCTCCATGCCCGCACCGGCGCCGACATCCACATGAGCCGCCTGGAGTGGATGCAGGCGCGCCTGCTCCTCAACGAGGATCCCGTGGAGGTGATTCCTCAGCTCGTGGCCCACAACCGGCTGTGCGGCGCGCCCGAGCCGTTCCTGGACCTGGTGGAACGCCGGGGCATGCTTTATCCCAAATGGGTCGGGCCGCTGCCCCGGCGCTATATGCGGGTGAAGGAGGGGGACGAACTGACGCTCGCCGGCAGCGCGTGGCGGGTGATGATCGGCGAAGGCCACGCGCCGGAGATGATCTGCCTCTATTGCGCGGAGAGAGACCTGCTGATCGCGGCGGACCAGATTCTCGCACGAATCTCGCCGCACATTGGGACGCACCCTTCGGACCCATGCGCCGATCCGCTCGGCGCGTTCCTCGGATCGCTCCTTCAGTTCGAGGCGCTGCCCGAAGGCGCTCTGGTCCTGCCTTCCCACGGCGACCCGTTCTACGGCCTCCATGGGCGGATCGCCGCGCTCAAGGCGCATCACGACGAGCGGCTGGAACGGCTCATGGACTTTTGCATCGAGCCGCGCACGGTGATGGAGACGCTGGAGGTCCTGTTCCGGCCTCTGCCGCTCGATCAGACCGGCTTCGGGCTCAGCGAGGCTCTGGCGCACTTGCGTCATCTGGTCGTCCGCGGGGAACTGGGGCACGGGATGGACGCGCAAAGGTGGGTGTTTGCCCGGCGCTAAGACACTTCGGAGCAGACACATGCAGTTTGCACGGCAAGCGGCGACAGCTCATGAGGGTTGCATCTTGTCATCCGAGAAGAGCGACCATGCGGCAACGAACAGGGCGACGATCAGCGGGCCGAGGACAAATCCATTCATGCCGATCAGCGAGAGGCCGCCCACCGTGGAAATGAGCACGGCGTAGTCCGGCAGCATGGTACCCTTCTCCACCAAAGCTGGCCGCAGGACGTTGTCCACCGTGCTGATCACCAGCGTGCCGATCGCGAGCAGGATGGCGCCCTTCAGATAGGCGCCGGTCAGCAGCAGATAGGCTGCCGCCGGCACCCAGACCAGTCCGGCGCCCACAGCGGGCAGAAGTGACAGGACGGCCATCAGGACGCCCCACAAGAG
>Ga0255338_1001741_pt1 | contig 37949 bp, 39 predicted proteins | sample MeOH1_35cm_T4_19_FD_203715 | JGI IMG/M metagenome (GOLD analysis project Ga0255338, IMG submission 203715) | Sandy soil microbial communities from University of British Columbia, Vancouver, Canada - MeOH1_35cm_T4_195 | ecosystem: Engineered > Artificial ecosystem > Sand microcosm > Unclassified ...
TGAAATAATTAAGACCATCGAAGGTCACTCCAGAAATTCCGTCTTTGTTGCTAAACGAGAGACCTTCGCCTGAAGATTTTGCATCCGAGCGGCTCAGATAATCCGGCAAGGTGTCCCCAGCGCCTAGTGGCCCCACGGGCCCATTCATCGTCCAATACGCTTTCAGATTCTGCCACTGCGGCGTCCATGAGGCATCCAAAGAACTGTAACCAACACTGGTCACTCTGAGTTTTTTAAGCACCTTCAGATACTGATCCACCGTCATCGTCTGCAGTTCTTTTGAGTTCACAAGCGCATTGAAATAACGGCTCGGTTCGGATGTCTGATGGCGATTCGGTGACGCTGAAAACTCGCGATAGATGAGCTCATGCATAACGAGAGCGGCCTTATCGATAATTCCCAGCTGATCCCAAAGATCTTTGCTCACAGTGTAGCGCGCCTTATTGAGGATGCTCGGCTCACGACGGAAAGCGATTTGCGAGAGTTTGCAACCAGCGGGAATTCGCACCATGCCTAAGTCGCCAATAACATCAAACTCTGTATTGGCCACGTATTCTGTTTCCTGATCATAGACGGAATACCAAGAGCGGTACTTCTGCGCCCGCTGCGGATTTAATTTTTCAAGCTTTGAAATCAAATACTCGATGCGGCCCTTCAATGACGATAAGTTCTGCTCATCGAGAGTCATTTCACTTTTGTAGCGGCTTTCTAATTCTTGCAAATCCAGAACTCTCAACGGCTGCGAAGGGCATTTAAGAACGAATCCGCCATTGCCCTTTTCATACCAGTCCTGAGCGAAGCTCAGCGACGAACTCAACAGCACCACTAAAAATAGGATTTTTGTCATGAATTCTCCTCGTGAGAAAGCGGAAACAATTGAATATTGAGAGTGTAAACCTGATTCTTCTTGCCATACACCATCATCTTCGCCAATCTTCTGCGGAAGGCGCGAATGGCTTTTTTGGCTTCTGGCAATTTTTTGTCATCCAAAGCCATGGTGATGGATGAGACATCTCTTTTTTCTACCGGCACGCGTGGCAGATTTTCCGTCACCAGACGAAGTGTGTCTTGATGCGAAAGCACTAAGAAATTATTGGGAACGTCTTCTGTCGTCGCCAGCGGTCCCGGTGTTAAATGAACTTTCTTTCCCTCAATGCGGATCATGCGAATGCGTTCCAATGTCTTTAAAGAGCTCTCAGCCACCGTGGAGGGAATCCCCAGACGTCTTCCGATCCAGGCCGGATCCAAGCGGAAATCTTTTGTCGCGATTAATGAAAGAATCGCAAAGTGATACCATTCCACAATGAGGGCCAACTGATCATCCCGAAGCTGACGGACCACCGGTGTTTTTTTATTTTGCTTGTCGACTTCGCAAAGATACAGAAAATACGCCGTCTGCTCTTTGTCTAATTCGATTTTCGTCGCGATTTTTCGCGCCATGGATTTTGAAATTAAACGCGCGCCGGAAAAATACTGACTTAGTTTGCCAGAATTAATTCCCAGGGCTCGTGAAAAGGCCCGTTGCGAATATAGCGGGTTTTTCTTCTTTCGAAGGTCGTATTGCGAATTAAGAAACGCAGCTGCTCGTAACATACCCCAGAGTATCTGCGATTGTCCCCACTCAGAGTCAAAAAAAATCGGAAAAATCGCGGGGTTATATGCTACCCTCGATTTAGGGGTAGCAATTTTTACATGAGTAGAGGCCCGCTCCCATTGAGGCCGCTGTGTTCCCCATGATGGCGATTTAATTCTTCAAATTCTGAGTATCTAAAGCACTTTTAAGACCCTTGGCCAAATCCGCAGCCGATCCTGTACCCCAGAAATGCAAAAACATCATGCGTGGAGTTTCACCATTCATATGATTATGTAAGGCCGCAATATTAATCCCTGCTTTGCGGAGCTCTTTAAGAACTTTTTGAACTTCTCCTTCAAGCATCGCAAAGTCTCCATCGACAACGGCATTGCTGTCGGTTCCCGCAAAAGCCGCCCACGTGTTAACTCCCATGGCATTTCCCATCGTATGTCCGTGCATGGAGACTTGGCGACCTATCACGGCTTTATAAACGCCTTTTGTGACATCTCCTTTTTTGCCAAAGATCACATCTAACGGAGCCGCACTGATTGAAGAATTCGCGGCGTCGATGTTCACTTCCGGAAAGCGCCCTCCTCCGCCCATTGTCGACTTCACTTTTGCGTAGACCTTACCGACGGCTGTGGCGAGAGTGTCTTGCTCGCCCATACCCCCGATGTGCATATACATCACTCGCGGAGAATCCGCCAAAAAGTGATTGTGAAGAGCGGTGACTTCAAGTCCGTTTTCGAGAGCAACGCTCATCACGGGATTCACCTGATCTTCTGTGAGGACCGTATCGCCCATGATCATGACGTCTTTTCCTGCTTGCGTGAAGGCAACCCAAGAGGTCAAGCCTTGAGCTGGAACCAACTTTACGCCTGCAACCGTTGGCTTTATATCATCGCGATTGAGAGTGACTTTGTAGACCCCTTCCGTAGAATTCATTTGTCCTTGAAGACCGGTGAGCTGTGAAATTCTTGCTCCATCTAACCCGGATTTTTTTTCGGCCGCCCTAGCGATGTACGTAAATCCAGAAGTAAGAGATAATGCCATAGCAAAATTTAAGAATTGTTTTTTCATAAGCTCTCCGTCATTTCAGTTGCGCGCAAAATTCTTCCTGAATCGGCAATTAAAATATTTCAAATGCGGAGATTTTCAAGTGACGATCTCATCCAAAACCGACTTATCTTCAGCAAAGTCCAACTGACGGATGGCTTCGACCGACTGCAAGCGCTCTAATGCCTGCGCGAGCATTTTTGGCAAAGATCCAAACTCATTATCTGAAAAGCTGATCGAGGCACTCATAATAATTTCACTCATCGGTGCAATCACCGGCACTGGCGGCTGATCTGAAGGAGCGCAATACTCCGGCGGCGATGTTACTGAGAGCTTTCGGCAGGTCGCCGGACGGTTTTCATAATTCGAGCACGCATTGTCGTCCCCCAACATCACACAACGATTCGCGGCCACCACTCCCTTTTTCCAAGCGCTGTCTAAACGTGAGCGTTGCGCTTGCTCTTGCAAGCGGGCTTTGTCATAGGGAATCTTCTGTTGCAGAATCGATCTTGCCAGCAGATTTGCATCATCCGCAGTGATTTCAACCTCCAGATGGCAGCACGCCCCGCAACCTTTTTGGCAACTTATCTTGATATGCGAGTTCAAAAGATTTTGTTCGTCGATCAGCTGCTGAGTCACTTGCGCCCGTTCAGAACCCGCCTTAGAGGCGCTCAGAAGCTCGTGATAATGATTTACCAGCCGCTCGACTTCTTGTGAGAAGCTTCGGTACTCTTCCTCGGAGAGAGTTTGTTGATAAGAGGACAGGATCGCTTGCAGCACTTTCGTGTATTTCATACTTACAGAATAATCCATCCGCCACAGAAGCGTGAGAACCGAATGAGCTGCTGGACCTAAGCCCTCTAACTGTTCGAATTACTTTTTCTCTTTTGGAATAAACTTACTGCCAGACTTGCCTTGAGGCTTGATCGGCCTTCTCTTTTTCTTTGGTGGAACGGCGATCAGATCGGAATAGTCACCATCATCTTCCTCATCGTCTTCGAGAGCTTTCTCCACCGCCGACTTTGCGGTCTTCTTCGGCCCGGAATAAACCGGCCGCTCCGAGCGCGGCTTCGCTTTTTCAAGACCTTCGATATCCTCAAAACGCACCAACTGCGTTCGCGTGGACCCAATCACCTTCACGCCTTCACCCGTGATCATTTTAATCAGCCCTGTTACTCCCAGATAACCCAAGCTCGCTCCGGAGAAACGATACTTTGTTTGCGTCGTGGTCTTTTGTCGCAAAAGCTTATTCAACTCAGCTACATCGTTGGTTTTGTATTCAGCAGAAAGAATTTTGACGATCTGAGCTTGTTTCATAAGATCCTTTGCGAAGACGAACTCTTTATAGAGAGTCTATTCCGTTATATTGGAAAAGGCCACCTCTTTCATCAGAGAGGCCTGTAAGATCTGAGCATTGAGATCGGCGCGATCTGCATCCGTCACAATATAAAAACGAAGCATATTATTTTCGGCCTCAACCCAAAGACCTTCGGGCTTTTGCGGACATTCAATTTTAAATTTATGGATCATGGAACCGGACGCATCCATGCAACCCAGAATAGCCCCCTGATAAAGACCATCTTCATACGTTGATGAACTGTTTTCAGCCACAGCCAAAAACCAGATGCTATCTTGAAGGGCACAGGCATCTGTAAAATCCAAGCGATGGCCGTCCACTGAACCGATGTCATACTCGCGACTGCCTCTGAGACAATTCGGAGTCACTGACGAAGACTCCAACAAATTCTTCAGAAATTCGCCTGTATCGAGATCAATAACAGCATTTTGGCCACTGGGACCGTTGCCCCTTTGAAAAAGTTTAAAAACATTCCCACAGAAACAAGCCCCTTCGATATTTAATTCTGAATACTTCTGACCCAGCTTTTCATACAAAGGTGAAAAGTCGATCGGAACTGGGGACCGTTCATCGAAATAAATTAAAATTCCCTTCTGTCTGTTGGTGGTTGAGCCTGAAGGAATCGCAAGCAATGCACTTGGTTGCTCATCAAAGAAAATTCTCGTCAGAGACTCCCAATCCGGTTTCAACTTTTTTCTTTGCACTGGATCTTCAGGTAATTTCCCAGAAAGAAGTGGCTTAAATTCCACTTTGGCTTCAGTTTCAAAACGAAAAATGGCCAACGCCAAATCATCATCTGCTACGACATAAAAATCATTGCCATTTTTTACTAAGCCACTTGCAGCCCTGACTCCGTGAATTTCACTTATCCATTGAACAGGAAGTGATTTGAGAGAAGTTTGTGCAGACTGTTTCATCTAAATGATCATGGCATTGGTATTCCGATCGGACAACAACGAAAGCAGATACAATCTCCGGGTACCTAAGATGTTGATCCAGTATTGCGCTTTGTTTTTCCGGCGTGTAGCATTTAAGAAAATTAAAGGAGATTCCATGAACAAACTCGACAAAGTCCTTTATACTGCACATGCGACTTCCACTGGCGGTCGCGAAGGGACATCGAAGACATCTGACGGCTCTTTGAACGTCAAACTCACAACGCCGAAAGAACTCGGCGGCAATGGCGCTGCCGGTGTCAATCCCGAGCAACTTTTTGCGATGGGCTACTCTGCGTGCTTCATTGGTGCGATCAAGGCCGTCGGGATGCAAACGAAAACGCAGATCCCCGCGGACACTTCGATCAATGCTTCCGTCGGCATCGGCCCGATCCCGCAAGGTTTTGGCCTTCAGGTCGCACTCGAAGTTCACATCCCCGGGATGGAAAAGTCGCAGGCCCAAGCCCTCGTCGAAAAGGCGCACCAGATTTGCCCGTATTCAAATGCCACTCGCGGCAATATTGAGGTTAAGCTCTCAGTCGTTTAGAGCGTTTTATGAGGGTCAGGTCCTGACCCTCATGATAGACTGACAAAAAAAGCTCTGCTTGAGTAGACGGTATACAGTAATCAAAATTCTATTGAGGTCGCGCCGACAAAATAGATTGTGCCACTTTGATCTTTCCATGGTTTCTAGCATGGTCTGATCTTTGCTTGGAAACTGGCATGCACCCTCTTCGCCTGTTCTTATTTTTGTTGGTATTGACTCTTGGGTCTTCGTCGCTTGTTCATGCGAAGAACCTCTGCAGTGTGACTTTAGGTTCTGACGACGAGTTGAAGTTCTATAAATCGGTTTTACAGAAAAACGGAGAACTCTCCCAGAGCTACGAGATCAGCCGGCCGGGGTGGGATTTCACCTCCTCTTTCAAAGACTTTTGCCAGCGGCAAATTCCTTGCGATGTTCTGGTGATCTCTTCGCACTATGACGGAATAGATTTTTATGGCGAAGATCTTAAAAGCAAACTCAAAAAGCCCGGCTTAATTTCTAAAGACCAGTTGATGGACTATGCCTCGCAAAATATCTGTCCCCAGTTTTTTACGGCGCCCAAGGAAGTTTATCTTTTCGGATGCAACACCTTAGCCAAGAACAACCTCTATCAGAGGTCCCCCGAGCAATATGCCGAAAGTTTGCGAAAAGCCGGGATGAATGAGTATGATATCCAGCGAATTACAGCGGAAAGATTTTCTTCTACTCTCAGCTTCGGCATTTTGACTTATGATTTGATGCGTGCGCTTTTCCCGAATGCGCTCATTACGGGATATATGGATATCGGCATCGCAGGGCCTCGCGCTGTCTCCTACCTGAAGAATTTTTCAGGAAGCAGTTCTCAGTTACCCGAATATCTCCAAAAAAAGGTTCCTGGAATGATCGTAGCTGAAGGACTACAGCGTCGCAGTGATGCGGCGGCGAGCTTAAAAATGCAGAGAATTCTCCGCTTGCATTCCATCCCGCCAGGAAAAAACATTTCCGCAGGCCTGCAAATTATCAATCAGATTTTTCGCGAGCAGGATGTCGGCAGCTACCTTCCGGAAATAGAAAGTTTTTTATTTCGGCATCGTGAAGCTCTGGAAGACATAACGGCGAATCCCTCTGGACAGCAAAGTCTTCTGAAATACTGGCAGGACATACAGAAAAAAAATCAAGATAAAGACAAGGACTATTTGATCGGAGTTCGTCTTTCGAGCATTTTCATTTTATTGAATTGGCCCACGGACGAGTTTGATCGGTTTCGCGAAGAGTAAGGGCCAGACTTAGTTGGGCGACTTCTTCATCTAAAATCCACGTGATCCTTCTTTGCTGGAATAAAGCTCATCGCGTGCTCGGTGAGTGCCGTGATCGTCAGGCTTGGGTTGACTCCCAGATTTGCCGATATCACGGAACCATCGCAGATGAACATATTTTTGTAACCATAAACGCGATTCTGGCCGTCGACAACACCAGTATCGGCGGAGTCTGACATCGGCGCGCCCCCCAGGCAATGCGCCGTCATCGGAATATTTAAAAAGATCTCGCTCAAAGACGTTGCTGCCACCCCGCCTGTTGCTTGCGCGGCCTTCACTGCAAAATCATTGGCCGCCGGAATAAACGTCGGAATGCGCCGACCGTGGGTTGTGAGCTTCAACATGAACGGCCAATACCACGGCCGCTTTAAACGCATCGACAGGGTGCCCTCCACCGTTTGCATGCATAAAAAGATCATCACCTCTTCAGCCCAACGCCAAGGTAGCAACGCACGCAGAGTTTTTAGCGGCTGAGTCACCAGCATTTTTAGCAATGTCACAAACCACGTCACAATGCGACTCGGACCGGGCCGTCCCAAGGTCATGACGGTGGTGATGAGACTCATGGTGCTTGAGCCCTTCGGATAACGAGTGGCCTCGATGTGCGTGTGCTCGTCGATGTAGATCCCAGACCCGATCGCCACACCTTTTGAGAGATCCTCCGTCGAGCCTGGATAACGAATGCCGATCAAGGATTCCGCATTGGTGCGCACTTGCGTCCCCAAGGCGTTAGAAATTTTCGGGAGAGAATTTTTATATTTGAGGCGCAGCAATAAATCCTGCGTCCCCAACGAAGACGCCGCGAAAATCACGCCACGGGTTTTAAACTGAAGACGATTCTTGGTGATGATTTCATAACCTGCACCGCCATCATCAATGCCGGCGATAGGTTTGACATCCGTGACTTTGGTTTCTGCAAAAATCTGTGCGCCTTTTTTTTCGGCCAAATAGAGATAATTCAGATCCAAGGTATTCTTCGCATTGTAACGACAGCCCACCATGCAGCCACCACAACCGATACAAGAGTTTCGCTCCGGCCCTTCGCCGTTAAAATAGGGATCCGGATAAAAGTCTCCAGGTTCTTTTTCAGCATCGCCAAAAAAGACGCCCACTTCGGTGGGGTAAAAAGTTTTGCCAACGCCTTGAGCCTCGGCCATTTTCTGCAGGCGCACATCGGCAGGCCCCAGGATTTTGTTCGTGGTCACACCCAACATTTTTTTGGCCGTGACAAAATGCCTAGGCATGGTTTCGGACCAAGGATTCAGCCCAGCCCAGCTCCCCTGGGACCATATTTTTTCAGGCGGTTCCAGCAGCGTGTTGGCATAGGTGATCGATCCGCCACCAACCGCATTCCCATGTAAAACCACGACGTGACGAAAGAACCGCATCGAGAAAAAACCACGCCATCCCAGAAATGGCACCCACAACCAAGACTTCAAATTCCATGTACTCTCAGGCAGCGTCGTCGCGCTCCAGCGCTTTCCCATCTCAAGCACAGCGACGCTGTAACCCTTTTCAGCTAAACGCAACGCCGAGACACTGCCGCCAAAGCCAGAGCCGATAACCACAAAGTCGAAGTTGAAGTGAGTTTTCATTACGTTAGTATTTCACAAAACATCGAGAATCATGAAGCGTTATTGCCTACAGCAATTAAAAATCATCCAGGAATTCGTCAGGAGTAAAGGCTGAAAACTGGTCTACGTAATAGGCAAACCCCGCTCTGGATCTTGCGGAAAGACCATGCCGGAGCCAACTCGATTCGCCAGTGCCATGATTGTCAACGTTGGATTGTATCCAGAAGACGTCGGGAAAATGGAGCCATCGACACAATAGAGATTTTCAACGTCGTGAAATTTTCCGTTGCCATCGCAGACGCTCGCCTTTGGATCGTTGCCAAAGCGTAAGGTTCCAAGCACGTGGTGAGTGTCAGGAATCTTCGCCGCCGGCGGGATGAAGGTATAAAGGGCTCCCGCCGCTTTCACGATCTCGATCATCTTTGGCCCATAAAATGCCCTCGCATTCAATTCAAAGGAATGGTTTTTGTAGGTCGTTCTGATGACAGGGTGATGATTGAAATCCTTGATGTTCGGATCGAGATCCAAGCGATTGGCATACTGAGGAGCATCTTCGGCAATCATCGTAAGCACCATCAAACGATCGCGCAAGGGACTTTCGCGCATCCATTTGCTGAGATAGTGTTTTCCGAAGGGCACTTGCAAGGCGTACGCGATGCCTTCGGCGATCGGATCAGAACCACCGCCGAGTTCGACGATTCCACCCAAAGGCTTGTTGGTGTCTCCGGGCTTGCCCCGGAAGTCGACCATGCAGTGGCTAGAAATTCGTCCCCGATGTGCGTGCAAGCGCTCATTGAAAATGCCGACGGCGTGGGTCTTAAAATGAAAGGTTAAGTTACGCCCAACCATGCCGCTCGAATTGCCAACCCCTCCGGGGGCGCTTCGCAAAACAATGCGTGTTGATTCAATTGGATTGGCGGCGAGAATATAACGATCCGCCTTAACTTGAACGACTTTACCTTTAGCATCGAGCGCTTCGACACCGATCACTTTCCGTTTCGATGAATCCATCAAGAGGCGCGTGACTTTTGTCTCGGTCATAAGCAAGCAATTTCGAGTTAAAAGAGCCTTACGCAAAAACGTGACCGCCGGTGAGCCCTTGGCGGAACTCACACAAGGAACGCCGATACAGAATCCGCAATTCACGCATGCAGGCCTACCACCGTAAGGGCGCGAGTTGATCGCGGCGGCGTTGGGAAATGGCGAGTAATCCGGATTTACTTTTTTCGCAGCAGCAGCGGCTTTTAAGCTCACGTACATCGGCAAACCGGGTTTCATCGGATAGGGGGCGCTACGAGGGCCTTCGAAGGGGTTGGCTCCGGCCTCGCCTTGAGCACCGATGACTTGTTCGGTGTGACAGTAAAACTTTTCGAGTTGATCGTAGTCGACGGGCCAATCGGCAAATGTCGTGCCGGCCATCGGAGTTTTTTTGAGCAAGGTTCCCAAATGAAAATCATCCGGCGCAAATCGCGGCACCAGCAAGTCGGCAATGATGGCTGCCCCGCCGACAGTGCGAGGTAATAAACTATTGTCGCCCCAAAAGCGGTAGCCCTTTTCATTTTCGTCGCTGCGAAAGACTTTCGGCTCCGCCTCGGGATCCGGTGAAATAAAATAGCGGTTGCTAAACTTAAGTTGATCGTTGCCTGAAAGAGTTTTTAGATTTTGTGGATCAGAGGCGTCCAACCCTTGAAAAGTATTAATACCTGCTTCCAAAATTAAAACTTTCTGGCCATTTCTGGTGAGGGCTTCGGCCGCGGCAGAACCGCCAGCACCGGAACCGATAATCAAAACATCAAACTGGGTCAAAGAAGTGTTGCCAATTTGATTTCCATATTTTTTGCTAAACGCGCTCATGACTCTTGATCCTTAGAGAAGACTCGGTGCAATCGATAGGTCAATCTTTTGAATGAAAATGGCAGTGTCGCTAACAGCGAAATTCCCCTAAGAATGATTTTCGAAAATCCATCTAAAGGGTTTACGTCGGATCCTGGATTCCGGCGCGAAACCGGATCCCGTGGGTTTTCTTGGTACGTGCCAGTTTGTGAATTGAAAGAGGCGTAGCCAAAGGGCTGTGTATCGCCCTCAAATTGGATCATTTTCCATCCTTGCAAATCGCTATTGCCACCATACTCTGGCGCCGAAAAACTTCCTTCAACCACTAGAATTCGCAAGGTCTCGAGAAAATGAGCATCGAGAGAATTTAAATTGGGCGACGCTTCTGCCGGGAAACGATATCCGTAGTCTGCCGGCGGATTCTGGGCTTTTTGTAGGTTTTTTTTGAAGAGTTCACGCAGGCCGATTTTAGTGCCGAGAATGGCTTCATTAGGATCGCCGCCAGGAACGCCTTTGGAGCCGTACAGCCTGAGTCGCCATGCATATTCTTGACTGCGAGTGAGAAGAATAAAATCGGCGGAAGAAGATCTGCCAGCATAGATTCGCGGCGGATCCACATCAAAGGCTGTCAGAAGGCCCTCGATATATTTGACCACGCCGAATTGCACTGCCTCGGGCATCACTTGATTTACAAGAGCTCCTAAAATCGTCAGCTCCTCGACAGTAAAAAAACCGTGCTTGGATGGGCCGGAAGGATGCGTTTTGAGTGGCACCGCTTCTGCTTTATCTTCGATGCGCCAGAGAAATACAGTTCCAGAGATGAGTACTGATTTTATAAATTTTCGCCGATTCACAACGACCTCACTCTAAAAATCACCGAGCTTAAAATAGGATTGAAATTTTGGAGGCCTATCGTAGTCAGGACTGCCAAGAGTTCAACCCCGCATTGAGAAAGCTGCCAAGCTACAAGAGGTTTTTCAAAGCAGAAGTGTGCTTGTTAACAGGGGCCGACAGAAAACTGGTCTGCGTAACTGGATTTGAACCAGCGACCTCTTGCACCCCAAGCAAGCGCTCTACCAAGCTGAGCCATACGCAGACATTGCCAGTGCAGCAACTGGGTCATTAAAGCGAGCTTCCTCTCTCTAGTCAAGCCACGCAGAAATGGAATTTAAGAAGCCCACATCCATTTCACCAAAGCGGTGCCCGTAATACAAAGCCGAGGACAGTGATTCAATCTCCATTTTAAGATCTGGAAATTTGTAGGTGTGAGTGTTACTCCCCCCTTGCAAAACAACGTAGTTGTCCTTGCCATTATAGCCAAAGCTCACCGTCATGGCGCTGGCCATATTAAAAGACGACTGCTTATAGTAGGCTTCCGCCGTTTCAAATTGCTGATAAGCAAACCCAGGGCCGAGCAAAAGATTGAAACTGCCATACCAATTCTTTTTAAAGACCTGCGTATAACCAAATCCGCCCGAGGCGTTGAGCTGGATGATATCTCCTTTTTGAAGTGTCGCAAGCTCTCCATAGTTGCTTGAGACATTCACGGGTAGAAGCTGAGGGTCTGCAGAAAACCGATGGTTATGCAAACCCAGTGCGACCAACCACGCACCTCCACTTTCAAGTTGCCATCCGCCTTGGTCATAGGCAATCGACAGAGAATAATTTTCCGGATTAAAATTATAGATCAGGTTCACACCGTAGTGCTGAGTCTTGATATCGGGCCGCTTGATAAACTGATCCTGCGGAAAAGCAGGATCAACGACCGAGGTGTTGGAAATATAATAGCTATCGTAAGTCTGATAAAAATACTGCTGGGTAAGTCTTCGGCCATAGAAATTCAGTTGAAAATCCAGCGCTGTTCCACTGCCGTACTTATCACTATCAGAACTGCTTTGCCGAGTACTCGCCGACAACGTCGCGCCGAGATTGCGGTAATTCGCACCAATAAAAATTTTTGAAAGCGGGGGAGGTTTAAATTCCACGGGTGATGACGATTCATCGTTCGAATTCCCGACATACGTTTTCATACTCAAGGCTGGAGAGAGGTACCCAACCTTCATATTTATGACGTCTTGTGGATCTGAAACCCAATACTTGGAAGGAGTCTCTTGCTCTTGCGCAAACGAAGTGCACGACAAAGCCGTTAGAAGTGCAAAAACTAAAAATCTGTGAGTGAGCATCAACTACTTAAACAACTGACGAGCTTTGCGAATATCCATGACGAGATCTTCGATGCGATCATGGATGCTATCCAAACGATTCACCACTTGAGAGTAGTCTTTTTCTTTCTTCACATGCGCTTTAAGTTCCTTGAGGGCATTGCGAGCCCCTTCAATCGAAAAACGGTCGCGGTGAAGAAGTTTGCGAATCAGGAACGCATTCTCGACATCTTTGCGAGTGTACATGCGCTGATTGTTAGAAGCTTTTTTAGGTTTTAAAAGATCAAACTCGGTTTCCCAGTATCTGAGAACGTATTGTTTAATCCCCAACATGTCCGCCACATCGCCGATTTTGAAACCCATTTTGTCGGGAATGGAGTTGATCTCCTCGAGCAACTTATCGTCGCAAAGAGCCGCCGGAAGTGAAATCGGTTCCGTTGCGGTCAGAGGATTTTCAGGAGTATCCACCGGAGTAAAGCCTTCATTCTCGAGCACATCGCCCAATTGAAGCTCCAGCTGATCGTTCCCGCCGAGCTCCATTTCGGTGCCCGCATCCGGACTAGTTGTCATCATCGTCATCTTCATCATCCTTGAGATGAGCGTACTCTTCACCATTGAGCATCGCTTTGAGCACTTGGCTCGGGCGGAACGTCAATACGTGACGAGCGCTGATTGTGATTTGATCTCCCGTCTGCGGATTACGTCCAATGCGCTCATTCTTGCCGCGCACGACGAAATTTCCAAAACCGGAGATTTTAACTTTCTCACCGTTTTGCAGAACATCTTTGAGAGTGTCGAAAACAGACTCTACCAATTCAGACGCTTCCTTCTTCGAGAAACCAATCTTTTGATAGACCTTTTCGACGATATCGGCCTTTGTCACAGTCGATTTACCTAAATTCTGGCCCGCCATACTAAAAACCACTCCTTGGATTCATCACACATTAAACTAACACCTTCTAAGGCTAACAAGTCTTTGAAAACAATCAAGAATTTATCTCATTGTTAACGCAAATTGCTTTTTCAAAGCCTCAACAATCTTATTACTCGCCTCTACAACTTGATTATCTTGCAGCGTGGCATTTTTGTCTTGGAAAGTGAGTCTCAATGCCACAGATTTCTTGCCTACTTCCAATTTATCGCCCTGGTAAACGTCAAACACGTCGACACTGGTGAGAATACCGCTACCCTGTTTACGAATCTCGCGCACAACATCGCCGACTTTCACATTCTTCGCCATCACAAACGCGAAATCGCGCTCCACTGCTGGAAATTTAGACAAGCTTTCAAATCGTGAAGGACGAGGTTGCCCTTTGTAGAGTTGATCTAAATCGAGTTCCACCATCGCCACAGGCACGCGGATTTTATGATCATCCAAAAGAACCGGATGGGCCGTCCCGATGAATCCGACTTTTTTTCCCTCGACGATGAGTTGTGCAAACTGCCCGCGATGCATAAATGCAGGAACTTCGCTCTTATCTTGTGGCGAAGCCCAGGTGTAAGAGTTGATATTTAAGTTACGAAGCACAGTCTCAACTGCGGCCTTCACTTCAAACACCAGTGGATGAGTCGCCGTTTGATTCCACAACTGAGTTTGCACTCCCCACGCCGCTAACCCTAAACGCGAAGTTTCTTTGTATTGTTCTGCTTCTTTGTAAAAACACTGACCGATCTCATAGAGGCGGCCGAAGTGATTTCCTTGATTGAAGTTGTTTGCGAGATTTTTGAAAAGCCCGACAGACAACGTGCTTCTCATCGTGTCCATCTCCTCATTGAGCGGATTCAAAACTTTAATCTCAGCTTCAGACACAGTGAAGCCCGCGGCTTTCAAAACTTCGATGCCGCCTAAGAATTTCTTCTGAGCTTGGCCGCCAACAAAAGCGTAATTAAATGCCTGAGAGAATCCTTGACCACGCAACATCTGCGACAGCTTCAGGTTCATCATGAAGCCCTTATCGTGAACTGCAGGGCTTTCCGCAAGCACCGGCAAAGTTTCAGGAATATTTTCGTAGCCATTCAAGCGCGCGTACTCTTCAACCAGATCCATGTCTTGTTCAAGATCGAAACGGAAAGTCGGAGGTAAAATAGAATACTTCCCTGTTCCACCCGTCACTTGGCAACCCAAGCGGCGCATGTAATCAGCAAATTTCGCTTCATCAGCTGTGTAACCCAAGCGATCCGTCACCGTCTGCACGGTGATTTCCACCGGCGATTTTTTAACTGGATTTGGATAGAAGTCATGATGATCGCCAAACGCCGTTCCGCCCGCCACTTGCACGATCAAATCCGCCGCTCGGTCCATTGCACGCACAGTGCCGTCTGGATCCACGCCACGGCTGAAGCGATAGGCCGAATCAGTTTCAATCCCATGGGAACGTGAGGCTTTACGTACAGCCATCGGCAAGAAGTAAGCCGCTTCAATAAAGAGATCCATCGTCGTATCACTGACGCCAGAATTTTGCCCCCCGACCACACCGGCCATCGCCACAGCCCGATTCGCATCGCGAATCATGAGCTCAGTTCCTTTCAGAGTCACCTCAGTGCCATCGAGAGTTTTAAATTTTTCACCGGCTTGAGCATTGCTCACAACGATCTTTGCACCTTGGATTTCTTTCGCATCAAACGCATGCAGCGGCTGACCAAGTTCCATCATCACATAGTTCGTCACATCGACAACATTGTTGATAGAACTAAGGCCCACAGCTTCGAGACGCTTTTTCAACCACTCAGGACTCGGCTGAACTTTTACGCCCTTCACAAATCGTCCCGCATAGCGAGGACACAGATCCGAATTTTTGACTTCAAGAGCGATTTGTTTTTTCGTCGAATCTCCAGACAGAACCAATTTGCTTGTGAGTGGCTTGAGTTCGCGGCCCAACAAGCACGCGATCTCACGCGCGAGTCCGTAGTGACTGAGACAGTCTGCACGGTTCGGAGTGACTTTGAGTTCAAACACGATGTCATCATAGCCACCGTACTCCGCAAACGATTTTCCAATCGGTGCATCGTTTGGCAGAATCGCGATGCCATCGCTTTCTTTGGCAAGGCCGAGCTCTTTGTACGAGCACAGCATCCCGCCGGATTCCACGTCGCGAACCTTGGCTTTTTTAATGACGAAGTCTCCCGGCAGAACCGCGCCAGGCAAAGCCACGATCACGCGGTCATTGGCCTTGTGGTTTTGCGCCCCACAGACGATCTGATGAACAACGCCTTCGCCCGTCGTCACTTTACACAGCGACAGTTTGTCGGCGTTGGGATGTTTATCTTTCTCAAGAATCAAACCGATCACCACATGCTGGTAATCTCTCGCACGGTTCACGGTCTCTTCCACTTCGAGACCCGCCCGCGTGAGAAGTGCATCCAATTCCGCCGGTTTTGCGAAGTAGTCGTTAATATCTACAAAATCTTGCAACCATTTTAAACTAATCTTCATGGGAGAAACTGCCTTACGAAACGAACATCATTTTCAGGGAACAAACGAATATCATCGATGCCATATTTAATAATACCCATCCGCTCAATACCAAAACCGAAAGCAAAACCTTGCCACTCGGGATAATTGATCTTCGCGTGATGAAACACTTTCGGGTTGATCAAACCGCAACCGCCAATCTCAATCCACCCGGTGTGCTTGCAAAGGCTGCAACCCTTACCTTTACAAATCGGACAAGAGCAATCGACTTCCGCAGAAGGTTCGGTGAACGGGAAAAAGCTCGGACGGAAACGGGTTTTTAAACCGGCGCCAAAAAACTCGCGCACGAAAAAGCTAATCGTGCCTTTGAGGTCAGCCATGGAAACTTTGCGATCGACACACATGCCTTCGATCTGGTGAAAATTCGGCAAATGCGAAATATCGCTGTCACATCTAAACACAGGCCCCGTGCCGATAATTCTGAGCGGCGGCTTTTCGCTTTCCAGCGAGTGAATCTGAATCGGGCTCGTGTGGGTTCGCAAAACATGCGTTGGATCGATGAAGAACGTGTCCTGCATATCACGCGCGGGATGGTCCGCCGGGATATTCAGAGCTTCAAAGTTGTAATAATCTTTTTCAATGAGCGGACCGGTGCGAATGCTGTAACCGATGCGGGCCATGATATTGAAAATCTCTTCGGTCACCTTGTAAACCGGGTGCTGATTTCCCGTCGGCCGCGTGTACGCAGGCAAAGTCATGTCGAGCTCTTCGCTCGCCATCTTGCCCTCGATCTCGATTTTTTTCAGAGCCTCTTCGGCTTCGACATACACTTGCTCCAGCAAGCTCTTAACTTCATTTACCTTTTTACCAAAAAGCGGCTTTTCCTCTTTCGGCAGGTTGGCCATCTCTTTCATGATTTCAGTGAGACTTCCGTTCTTCCCGAGGAAGGTCACTTTCAAATCGTAGAGGGCTTTGCTGTTAGGCGCGGCTTTAAATTGAGTTAAGGCGGTCTCTTTAATAGCATCGAGTTTAGCTTGTGACATAGACTTCTTTTATCTCTGAACCCTATAGTATTTTCAACGATTTAGGTCGATAATGTGATGCGTAATTTTAGTTGACCTTCGGGCCCAAAACAGCGAACTTCGTGAGCCATGGCGCACAAAAACAAATCCAACTACAGCCCCTATAAGGCGCGGCAGGAAGCCCGCAATAAGAGCCTCGGCGCGAAACCCCCTGCGGAAGCCCCAAAGGCGCTCATGGGAAAGCACAAAAAACCGGAGAGCATTTATTCTCTCAACGAGGCCAACGATCGCCTTGCTGATATTTTCCGCAATCATGGTTTTCAAGTCAGCCATGAAGAGCGCATGAAGCTCGCGCATTTTTACCGCCTACTGATGGAAAATCAGGAGAAGGAAAACTTCACCCGCTTGCTGAAACTGCGCGATATCGCCATCAAACACTACATCGACTGCATGATCATCACAGAGCTCACCGAATTGAAGTTTCCTCTCTTGGATGTGGGCACCGGTCCGGGCTTTCCAGGTATTCCTCTCAAGATCCGCTACCCGAATAAAAAAATCATTCTTGCCGAAGGCGTTCAGCGCCGCGTGGAATTTTTGAAACATGTGCGTGCTGAAATGCATTTGCAGGAACTCGACATCGTCGGCCGCAATATCAACAAGCACTTCGTTTATCCGGTCAACGGCGCGATCACTCGTGCAGTGGAGGACATCCGTAATACTCTTGGAAATGTTTTAAGCTCCCTGCAAATCGGGGGCCGCGTGTATTTCATGAAGGGCCCCGGTGTGGATCCCGAAATCCCAATGGCCCTCAAAGAGTATGGCAAATACTATCAACTGCATAAAGACATCGCCTATGATCTGCCCCACACTCCGCATCAGCGCCGTTTGGTAACTTTCGAGAAAATTCAAAATGCACCTCTGCCCGAAGAAGACGAAGGCGAAGAGCTTTTGATGGAAGAACTTTCCGGCGAAGAAAAACGCAAATGGAGCCTCTACAAATGACCGAAATTTCTTCCGCCGCGAATGAGTTGTTTAAAAATTGGAAAAACCTCGACACCGCGAAGGGCATTCGCAAAGCCGGAGAGTTTTTCTTGATGGGCGAAAAACTCATTCGTGAGTTTTCTGAAAACAAAGACCTTCAAAAAAAGTTTCCGGTGAAGGCGGAGCTTTTCAACGAAGATCTTCGTCCTTTGAACCTGGCCCCCGATCGCTCAACTTTTAAACTCGCCAAAGGCCTCTTCAAAGAAATCGACTTCGTCGGCACGCACTTCAATTTGCTCCTGCTGACACTTCCAGAAATCCCCGCTTATGATCCTGCCTTTTCCGCACAGGGCTTAGAACTCATTTGTCCCTTAGGCGATCCAGGAAACCTCGGTGCCGTGATTCGCTCAGCCCTCGCGTTCAATGCAAGCCGTGTGATACTCACAGAAGAAGCCGCCTTCCCGTTTGCACCGAAAGTGGTGAAAGCATCGGCGGGCGCCATTCTGCAAATGCCTCTCGCCCGAGGCGGCAGTTTACAAAGTAATACTTATGCCGATATTTACGCGCTCGACATGGTCGGAAGCGATATAGAAGACTTCAAATGGCCTAAAAACTTGCGCCTCTTGGTGGGCGAAGAGGGTTCCGGTGTTAAAGACATGAAGGGACTTATGAAATTAAAAATCAACACGGGCTCGGTGGAATCTCTGAATGCCACAGTGGCTGCCAGCATTGCACTTTACAGTTTCCGTAATTACAATCGTCAGTAAATGTTAGGAGAACTTTTATGTTACGTTCTATTTTCGCATTTTCTTTTTTATCGACAGTTTTGATTCTCGCCGCTTGCTCCACTGCTTCTGTGCGCGTGATGCCAGGTGAAGATGGCACTCATCGGATTATCTCTAAAGATATTGAACAAGAGGGCGCCGAAGAGGCTGCCGTGAAAGCCGCAAATGAGTTTTGCGAGAAGAGAAATCAAACCGCCGTTTTTGTGAATGAGAAAACTCAGTACAAAGGCGATATGGACGAACAAACCCGCAAAAATGTGCGCACGGCCTCGAAAGTCGGAGTGATGCTAGGTGGTGTCGGTGCTGGCACAGGCAACTCGGGTGTCGGCTCCGTTCTTGGCACAGCAGGCACGGTTGGCTATGCATCAACCAATGACCGCGCCTACGAAAACGAAGTCCTTTTTAAATGTAAATAGACTGTAGGTGTTCTTGTCACGGTTTCGTCGCAGGAACGCCTTAAGACTTTGCCTTTTATCGGCGCCTCTTCCGTCAAAGCATTGTTTCTTTGCAAGAAGACGCCTCTCTTTTTGATTCCCTTTCACAGATCTCTGGCCTTGTGAAAAAAATAGGGAATGAAAACAAAAATTATAGTCTTCGTATTGGCTTTGCTGGGGTCTCTGACATCTCACGCTCAAGAGATAACTCCCTTCCATGAGAGTTTCTATTTCCAAATGGGCTACTTCCTGCCGGAATTCGGTTCCGACATGCGAGTGGATAACAGGCTCATCGAGCGCGGCACGGACCTCCACTTGGAAGACCGCCTGGGCCTTAACAAAACTCAAACTCTCCTCTGGGGAAGTGCCACCTGGAGATTTGCCCAGAATCATCGCCTGCAAGTCGGATTATTTAATTTCAATCGCCATGGCGACAGAAACATTGATGAAGAACTTCATATCGGCGACAAGGTCTACCCTATCGGAGCGGAACTCCAAACCAATCTCGACTTTCAAGTGATTCCTATCAGCTACATGTACTCATTCATCCAAAATGACCAACTCGAATTCGCCGGCTACATCGGTTTACAGTGGTCGCGAATCAAGTTCAATATCGCAGGTAGCATCACCACAAATCCGAGCGACATCAACAAGACATCGACCGCCGATGCGGATGCGCCTCTCCCTGTGCTAGGGGTTGATGCCAACTACTACTTCACGCCCGAGTGGAGTATCGGTGGAAATCTTGGAGCATTCATATATAAAATGAAAGCTGACAATATGTTTTTTCAAGGAACCGTGGCGACCGCCACTATCGACGGTGGCTATTGGTTTTCAAAGTATGTCGGCGTGGGCCTTGCCATCAACTGGTTTAATTTCAAAGTCGATGTGTCGAAAAATACTTGGGATGGAAGCTTCAATTACCAATATTGGGGACCGCAGCTTTACCTGACCGGCCGATTCTAAAAATTGGGTCAGTCATCATGGCGGCGAAAATACGCATAAGCTGAAATCGCAGCACCAACACCCCACACAGCCCAGGCATTATATATAAAGATCGGATAAACCATCAGAGCTATGCCCAACAAAAGGTTGCGATGATTGGCGTTCTTACGGCCTTGAGAAAAAAGCCATAGACCCACGCCGCCAAAGACGATCGCTCCGGCGACAGAGCCGAAGCTCAAGGAATTTAAGACAGATTCTGTGGCAACGTCTTCCATGTGGTTAGGTACTCATCATAAGTAATATGATTATCGTAGGTCACGGTCTCGTCGATTTCAATAATTCTATTTGCGACCGTTTGAATCAACTCATGATCGTGCGAAGTAAAGATCACAGTCCCTTTAAAACGACTGAGTCCTTCATTCACAGCGGTGATACTTTCCAAATCCAAGTGATTCGTCGGACCATCGAGGATCAGAATGTTCGCCCCCGAGAGCATCATCTTCGCGAACATGCAGCGCACTTTCTCACCGCCGGAAAGAACTGAAGGCTTCTTCAGGGCATCGGTTCCACTGAAAAGCATCTTGCCTAAAAAACCGCGCAAGAAGGTCTCGTCTTTTTCTTTGGAGTATGGACGAAGCCAGTCCACCAAAGTTTCTTCATTGCCTTTAAAATACTTCGAGTTGTCCGTTGGAAAATAATTTAAAGACGTCGTAATTCCCCAGGCAAAGGCCCCAGAATCCGCAACGAGCTCACCGGCAATGATTTCCATAAGCAAGGTCTTTGCGAGGTCATTACGGCCCAGCAGAGCGACCTTATCGCCTTTTTTCAGTGTGAAGCTGATATTTTTTAAAAGCGTCTGGCCTTCCCAGGTCTTCGTCAATTTATCGACGGTCAAGACATCGTTGCCCAAATCGCGGGTGATATCAAAACCGATAAACGGCTGCTTGCGTGAGGACGCCGGCAATTCGTTGAAGACCAGTTTGTCGAGAAGCTTCTTACGTGAAGACGCCTGAGCCGATTTCGAAGCATTCGCACTAAAACGCGCGATGAACGCTTTCAACTCTTCGGCCTTATCCGCACTTTTCTTATTTTGATCCGCGAGTAGACGCTGGTTCAACTCACTAGCCTGGCGCCAGAAATCGTAGTTGCCAGTAAAGGTCGTCACCTTGCCGAAATCGATATCGGCCATGTGAGTGCAGACTTTATTCAAGAAATGGCGATCATGCGAAATCACGATCACTGTGTTTTCAAAGTTTAATAAAAAATTCTCAAGCCACTGGATCGCATAGATATCCAAGTGATTCGTCGGCTCATCCAGTAACAAAACATCCGGCTTGCCAAAAAGCGCTTGTGCTAAGAGCACTTTCACTTTTTCGCCGCCGTTGAGCTCTTTCATCAATTTGCCGTGCAGAGATTCTGGAATCGCTAGGCCCGCCAACATGACAGCGGCTTCAGACTCCGCCTCCCAGCCATTCAACTCAGCAAATTCGGTCTCTAATTCCGACGCGCGAATGCCATCTTCATCAGAGAACTCCGCCTTGGCATAAATAGCGTCTTTCTCTTCCATCACTTTGTACAGACGCTCATTGCCCATGAGCACCGTCTTTAAAACTGTGTGGTCCTCATAGGCATAGTGATCTTGTTTTAAAACGGAGAGGCGAATATCGCTGCCGACATGAACTTCGCCGGTATTAGGTTCTAGTTCCTTTGCGAGAATTTTCAGAAAGGTGGATTTGCCGGCGCCATTAGCTCCGATCAATCCGTAGCAGTTGCCAGGAGTGAATTTCACATTCACATCTTCAAACAGTTTTTTGCCACCAAATCGTAAACTAACATTGCTTGTACTGATCATATGGGAGGATCCTCGCGAGCCCTCCGTTGTACGCACTTTTCATCGGAATATCAAGGAAGGAGGTGGCCCTAGAAGTACCCGTCCCTGCGTTATCCCGAGTTTAGAGCCCGTCGCCCACAAGACCTAGGTAGAGCCCTTAGTAATCATTTCAAACCTATCCGCAGCAGCTCAACAGTAAACAAATTACCAAGAGCAAGACCTGCAGATTTTTCGTAAACAACCGAGAAGAAATCAACGCTTTGAATGTCCTACATTTTCTTTTCATAAGTATCTCCTTTTGCTAGAAGGGATGCTTATCCTAACAGCGGCTTCTAGAGCCGCTGTTTTGCTTTGCAAGAACTGCCGCAGATTCTATTTAGATTTTATTCGAGATCACATCCGAAAATCGATTGGCGACTCCGGCGATGGGATGATTCCTAGCAAGGAATCAATTGTGATAGTAACTCTTCCGGAGGTTGCGTCGTCCAGAGGCTAAGAACATAGCCGCCGCCACCAGAGCCCGTCGGTTTCACTGCGACAGCGCCTGCTTTTTTAAGCATTTCCATATGATTTTGTGGCGCACCTTCAGTGAGGCCCCAACGTTCAAACACTTCACTAGCGCTTTCGATGCCGGCTTTGAGAAGCTCGAGAGATTTCGGCTCATCCGGATCCGTCAGCGCCTTCTCACACATTGCGACCGCGTTGCGCATTTGCCCATCAATCGCAGAACCCAATTCGGGATTTTTTGCGATGAAACCTTTGACCTTATTCACGCACTCGAGCGTCACGCCCCGCTGGCCGGAGTATGAAATATACCAATGCGGAGTCCATTGCAAATCGAGAACTTTGCGTTCTCCACCGCGTTCGTAGTGCAAACCTTGGCCACTAAGAGAAACGGCAATATCGACTCCACTGCTTTCCCCATGGAAAAGATTTTCTAAGGTGCGTGCGAATTCAAACATCTCTTCTTCTTTTACGATGCCGAGATAATTGAGCCATTTCGTGAGCGCCACACAGAGTGCTGCCGAAGCACCCATGCCCGCGCCCACTGGGATTGAACTTTTGAGAGTTAGTTCACCCACAAGCAACGAGCGCGGAACTTTTTTCAGTTCACAAGCGCGCTCCAACACGCCCCACACGAGTAATTGCAACTCTTCGCCATGTTCGCCATGAAGATAAAGATTCAAACTCTGCGCATTCGTGGGACAGGCGTAACTCAAATCCAAAACGCGCGAACGCAACGGGAAAACCAAGGCCGGAACTCCGCGCAAGACGGCGTGTTCACCAGCTAAAATCCACTTACCAGGCACTTGGGTTGAATATGTTTTCATAACTCAGAGGAAATCACTCTAAACTGTTGCTGCCAATGATTTTCTTGAGCTTTGGCCATTTCTTTTTGATCCTCACGCCAGAGGAAATGCACGTTGGCGCCAGCATCCATCGTGACAAGCGGACCGTCACCATGATCTTTCCAGAACTGCAGAATATCTTCGAGAACTTTCTGCGAGCCCGCGGTCATATACATAAACGGCGGCGCACACGTTGCAAACAAAGCGTGCATGTCCCAAAACTCGGCCCAGACGACGTTAAAACTTTCTTTCCATTGCTGAGCCCGCAAAGAATGATTGAGCTCTTTCAAGCGCTTTTCAGCGCGCTCAATACGCCCTGGAAAGAGAGAGCTTTGCGCAACCAGTTTGTGCGCCTCACTCGAGGAAACTTCTTTTTTACCAGCTTCAACAATAACTACTTGATGCAAGAATTTTTTATAAGGAAATTCAATCGGCTCTGCATACTCCGCGGCCCACAACGCCCAAGGTGTGTACAACGAGCGGCAAGAGGAACCAGAACCCTGACGGCTAAAACCAGAAAGCGTGCGCAGATCGGCACCCCAGCTCTGAGGATTGATTTGCTGGAACATTTCACCAGCAGCCAAAGTCAAAGCGGCAAAACTCGAAGCAGAACTCGCAAGCCCACAATCCGACGGAAAATTATTTGCAGATTCCACAAGGAAACTCTGCTCAATGCCCCACTGCTTTTTGAGAAATTGCAAATGGGCGAGAAAGCGCGCCTGCCCCTTATCGGACAAACGCATCGGTTCGTACTCATCCCCTTCAAGGGCGGACCATGTATCGTGGCCGCCGATTTGCGGAGTCAATCGGACCGAAGTTCTAAGGTGATCCAAAGTATAAGACAGCGATGCATTCGTCGGAATATTTCCTACTGTCTGGGTTTTTCCCATGTATTTAATCAACGCAATATTCGAAGGAGCGGAGGCAATCACTGGTTGCATAACTCGTCTTTCACCTGAATCTCGAGACCGTGGCTGACATCTTTGGAGGTCACAAAGTTTTTAAACTGCTCACGATGGTTTTTATCAAAGACCACCATCACCACATCAGCTCCTAAAGCCCCACAGCCTTTGACTGCAAGGACGCCTTGTTTTTGCGAAAGCTCTTTACAAAACTCTACTGTATGGGGTGCTACAAAACCAAGAGCTGCCAAAGCTTTTGCGTTGGCCTGAATACCCGCCACAAATTCTTTCGAGTCTGCACTCACCAAAGAAGCTCGGATCTTCGTTAATGCCGCTTCAATTTGGCTCGCATCAAACTCAGTCAGCGTTTTCAAATGTTCATGTGTCGGCAATTTCTTGCCGGTCGGAATCAACGCGAAATCGATATCCGGAAAGGTCCAGCCATAAACGCCAACGTGGCCCGTATTGCGCTCAAAGAAAGTCAGCGAGCCTTTGTACTGAACCACAAGGTCCGCGCCGCTCGGGCGATAGCCTTGACCATTCCACGCGTACTTCCAATAAGACTCGAGCAAACGCGAAATGCTGAGCGATTTTAAAGTCTCCAGCTCGCAAGACTCACGCCATTCATTAAAAACAAAGGCCGCCAAGAATTGCGCCGTCGAAGCCCCCCAGCCGCCACGGCCCTCGTGAGGGTCCACAAACTTCAAATCATATTGAGAGAAAAAATCCTGATTAGCAGCAATCAGTTTTCCGGCGGGCGAATCTGGATGAAGGCCTTCGGCCTTACCGCTGCCTTTTTTGGTATGCATTTCAAAGCGAGGCTTGGATGCGAAGAGCAGGCTCGGCCCGCCTTTCATTGCGAGGTATTCGCCTGCTAAAAAACTTTTACCGGGAACCGTAAAAACTAAGGACGAAGACAATGCAGCTCCTTATGGTGAAATCTGCTTATCGGAAGCACGAAGCTCACGCAGAACTTCGATCGCATTGCTGAGGGAGATTCTCTTGCGAATTGCAAGGATCTCCTCTAGTTTTTTAACCACAATAGGAATCTCGCGCTCCTCAGCGCCAGCGCCCAAAGTAAGGTTCTTAATATGTAACTTCATATGGCCTTCGATAATTCCCACAGTCGTGAGGGCCTTCAAAGCACCCAGATTTTGCACAAGCCCCACAGCCGCCATCACACGCGACAACTCATTTGCAGATTCCACACCGAGCATCTTCATGCAAAGGGCCGCCGTCGGATGTAACGTCGTAACACCACCAACGGTGCCAACAACCAATGGCGCCTCAAAAACACCGACGAGCTTCATTCCATCGCGTTTCCATTTGGTGATCGAGCGATACTGTCCGTCACGAGCCGCATAAGCATGAATACCGGCTTCGACCGCGCGCCAGTCATTTCCTGTCGCAATCAAAATCGGATCAATCCCGTTCAAGACGCCCTTATTGTTGGTCGCCGCACGGTAAGGATCTTGTTGCGCGAATAAAGAAGCTTCCTCGATTTTTTGGGCGAGATCCGCTTCGATATCATTCAGGGTCACTGTTGCTCGGGTCACCTTGGTATCGACGAGGTTTGAAAGAATACACATCGTCACTTTTTCACCGGTGAATTGCTCAATGGGCTCTTTCAGGAATTCGCAAACTTGATTGATGATGTTCGCGCCCATGGCATCGCATGGATTCATCATCACATGCACCACCGCCATGTCTTGGCCATCGCCACGAGGCACGCGACGAACTGTAATATCGGTCACACCACCACCACGGCGAACAAGCCCGAAAGCCACTTCGCGGTTGGCGATTTCAATCATATAATTTTTCTGAGAAAGCAGAGCCTTTTCAAAGGCGACGTAGTCTTTCACCAACGCGCATTGAATTTGGCCGATGATATCAGCACCCACAACTTCGGTTTTGATTTCACCGATTTCACGGATCCATTTCGCCGTTTTGCTGGCCGCTGCGACAATCGAAGTCTCTTCGACCGCCATCGGAATGGCGTAGTCTTTGCCATCAATTCGGAAGTTGGTCGCAACTCCGAGTGGAACTTGAAAGTAACCGATCACATTTTCAATAAATTTTTCACCCAGAGCATGGTCTTTCAAGCCGCCCTTGTCGAGGAAATCAATATCACGGGCTTCAAGAGTCCCGGTCTCCTCGAGAGCCGCTAGACGTTCACGGCGTGTGAGTTTTGAGAAGCCTTTAAAAATATCACTTAGACTGCGTGCCATTTCCAAACCCTCTTCGTCTTGAAGTCTTTTACCTTCGCAATGCCAGTGCAGAACATCGCGATCTTCAGTTCCAACAGGAACTTTTCATACAGCTCATTGACAGCTTCCGGACTTTGCAAAGCCGCTTTCAACCAGGGCTGAGCAACGCCCACCATATCTGCACCCAATGCCAGGAGCTTAGCAGCTTGAAGGCCGTCGCGCACGCCGCCAGATGCCCAGACGACATTTTTTTCATCAATTTCTTTGGCGTCGAGCAAACTTTCAACTGTTGAGAGGCCCCAGTTCTCAAAAGTCTGCGCCACCTGGAATAAAAGCTCCGTTTTTTCGGAGCGATAGCCCTCGACCCGGCCCCAATGAGTCCCGCCGAGGCCACTCACATCCACCGCATAGACACCCAAATTGAACAACCGCTTGAGGGTGTCTTTCGAGAAACCGCAACCGACTTCCTTCACAATCACCGGAATCGAAAGTTTTTTAACGAGATTTTCGATGGCTTCAGCACCGCCACGGAACTCTGGAGTTCCCTCTGGCTGCAGACATTCTTGGAGAGGATTTAAATGCACAAACAGCGCTTCCGCTTCGAGAGAATCAACAAGAGCTTGAACTTGATCTGCTGGGGTGCGGATCACTTGGGCAATTCCCAGATTCCCCAAAAGGAGAGCTTTCGGCGCCTGCTTGCGGATCGCTTGCCACTCTTTGCGCGCTTCGGGATCTATGAGTTCACGGCGTTGCGAACCCACGCCCATCAGGATTTGTTTTTCAGCGCTGAGTTTAGCCAGACGAGAATTTATTTCGACGCCCTTTTCGTGACCGGCGGTCATCGAACTAATGAAGAAGGGCGCGGAAACTTGTCGGCAGTTTCCGCCTGAAAAAAAAGAGGTCGACGGATCGACCTCTTTAAAATTGAGATTAGGAAGTGCTTCATGAATGAGTTGAACTTTATCGAGTCCGGAAAGACCCTCTGCTTGGGAGCGAGGGTCTAGAGCGATTCGAATATGATCTTGTTTTCTTTTTTCGAATTGCGATGAAGACTCTGACATTACAAGCTCATTCTTTAAGCTTGTAGCTTATTAAGCTAAAGCGTGCTTGCACAATGCTGCGAATGCTGTTGCATCCGTGATCGCCAAATCAGCCATCACCTTACGATCCACTTGAATGCCAGCTTTAATCAAGCCGCCGATCAAGCGAGAGTAAGTAGTGCCGTTCAAACGAGCTGCTGCATTGATACGTTGATTCCACAGTGCGCGGAAATTACGTTTTTTAACTTTACGGTCACGATATGCATATTGCAAAGCGTGGTCGTTTTTTTCCACCGCGTGGATGTAGCAACGAGAACCTGCTGAGTAGTAACCTTTTGTTCTTTTTAAAACCTTTTTATGACGAGCACGATTTGTTTTACCGCTTTTTACACGAGCCATTTTTTACTCCGATTATCTATATAGTGAGAGTTGTACGTTAGAATACCAAGCAACGTCTTGCTTGAAGCAAGTTCGGCTTTTCTACGTAAGAAGTTTTACCCAATTGTCTTTTAGTTTTTGAGCTCATGTGAGAGTTCAAGTGGCGAAGACGTGTGCTTTTTTTCTTGATCTTGGTGCCGCCAGCAACCAATTTCATACGCTTTTTAGCGCCTGAATGCGTACGCATTTTCATGATAGACCTTCCTCCGATAAGGCGTTTTGGAAGAATTCCCAAACACTTGTTCATTGCCTTTACCAGCCATAAGAGCTGTCTGTTTTAGGCCGTGGCGTGTTGAAAATCAAGCACTTTTAGGAGCTTAGAAGGTTTTTAAGGGGCCGCAGGGACCGACAGCACTTTTGAGCAGATGGCGGGACCGGCTATTTTTTGAAAAAACTTATAGAAGTCTGCGATTTTATTGCGTTCTTGGCGCCACTCTTGGAGGGTCGGAGCGGCATAAGGATCTGTCGGCGACGCCCCCGCAAAGTCCACCGAATAGCTATAGGTTTTTCCAAGCCAGTAGAGGTTTTTCTCCTGCCCGGGGGCCGAAAACTCCTTCATGTCCTCGACCAGCAAAACTCGAGACAGGTCCGGATTGATCTTGGTGAGGTCCTTCATATAACGCTCGCGGAACCGGGCGTTTTCTGAAGCTCCCGGACGCAGACTGAGGTCGTCAAAATTCAAGACTTTATAGAATGAAAAATCACGCACGCCCCGGGCGCGAATCTGGGTTAGCAAGTACCTCACCAGAGCCCCATTGCGCTCCATTTTCCCGCCGCTGAAAATGCTCACGCGATGGCCATCTTGATGAAGCTGAATAAGAGTCTCGATCACCTGATCCGCAGGCTGGTAGAATTCCCCACCAACCTGGACACTCTGAGAGTTTACGGCGGCTTTGAGGGGATAAAAAAGCGACCAATCCACGTCAAAAACCACGTCATAAACCGGCCCGGCCGCCAAGGAGGCGGTGGACAAGAAAAAGCCGAGTAAAATGCTGGCAAAAAGACGCAGTCCCATCGGAGACGATAGGAGCAACTTTCGGACCGAAAAACGGGACGGTTTAATGGCTTATAGCACTTTTCGCTGGCGAAGTTTTAGTCATGGGCCGTTTATGATCAGAGTCAGAGCCCCAGAGTTGTTGACAAGGTCTACGGCCTCAACAAAACTCCGCCGCGATGGCAGGAATCCCCGGCAGCTCACACGAGTTATTACAGAATGAACTCACGCAAAGACAGACGAAAAATCCGTCTTATTCTTTGCGTGCCTTTGCTCAGACACTGGGACTGTCTCCCGGCTACTTGAGCCTTCTGCTCAATAAGCAGCGCCAGTTGTCGCAAGATAAAGCTGTCAAGATTGCTCGTAAACTCCCGTGGAATCAAAGCCGGCAAAAATATTTTCTCACTTTAGTGGAGTATGAAAACACCAAAACTGAAAAAGACAAAGCGCACTTACTTTCCGAATTACAAAAGTGGGCGCGTATTTCTCGTCAAGCTCCGTTGCTGGAAGCCGATCAGTTTGCCTTGATCGCAGAATGGCAGCACAGTGCCATTCTTGCTATTTTGACTCTGCCGGGTTTCGTCGGCAGCTTGGAGTCCATCAGTCAGCGCCTGAATGTGCCGCCGCAAGAAACCAAAGCCTCGTTGCAACGCCTGCAGCGTTTGAATCTGGTACGCGAAGAGGATGGCGTGTGGCAAGCAACCAATGAAGAACTCCACATTCAAAGTACGCCTTCTGCGGCGATTCGTGCCTACCACAAAGAAGTCTTGCGAAAAGCGATGGCCGCCATCGAAACGCAACCTTCTGAGAAACGTGATTTTTCTAATTTTATTGTCACCGTCGATGAAAAAAAGATTCCGGAAGCAAAAAAGAAGCTCTTCGCCTTTCAACAAGAGATGGCGCAGTTTCTCGAAGGCAAAATGCCTTCGCAACTCTATCAGCTCTCGATCCAGCTTTTCCGGGTCGATCAAGACGGGAAAGGACCTCATCATGACAAATAAGTTCTTCTTTTTAGCGATTCTCTTGAGCAGTTCCTTCACTTTCGCTGGCGGCGTCTATGTCGGAAATGGGGGCGATGCTGTGTATTGCACTCCTCCTTTACACAATGGCGAGCCTCCGTTTGGCGGACACTATGCCTTGGATTACATGATGACTTTGAACGCCGACAATTCCGACGCTGCGGCCCCGGTTCAAAGCTGGGAAGAATCCCGTGACCGTATTCGTGGACTTCTCGCGAAGGGCTACCCAAGTTTACTAGAAAGCTTCGATCGATTTTTGGCAGATTTGAAAAATTCCGACGACTGGACTCGCCCGCGCATTTGGCTTCCGGCGCCCCATGGCTTGATTGATATTCAGGATGAAGAGATCCGCCGTAAAGTTCCACAAAACTGCGGAACGAGTGGAAATGGAATTTCGGTTATTCAAACTGTCGTGCGAAACAAACAGCCCAACATCATTCGCTATGAATACGACAGCACTATTCTTGCGAAACTCCACGAACAACCTCTGCAGTTTTCTTTTTTAATGGTGCATGAGTGGCTGTGGGATCATGCCGATAGTCCGCAAATTATTCGTTGGGCGAATCAGTTTTTGCACTCAAAAAAAGCCGAGACCCTGAGTGCAGAGGCCTTCCGTTTGTCTCTTAAAAATATTGGTATCAGTTCCCGCTCGGCGGACCTTGTGAGTGTTTGCGATCGGTCACCAGGAGTGCGCGATGCCATTCTCGCTAGCGGCGCCAACGTTGGTATACAAAAAGGCTGCAGTGCTTACACACCGGAGGACTTAGGGCGTCTCTCGACCTTGACTGTCTCTGCGGACGAAATGACAAATGATGATTTCACCGGACTTGAGCGTCTCATTGTCTTCACTTTTTCTAACTCCAATATTCAAAGCTTCCCAGAGGAACTTTTTGACCTAAACCCTCAATTGCAGAATATGACTCTCAACAATTTGCCGAATCTCCAAGAAATTCCCGAACGCCTTTTTTTAAAGAATCCTAAAATAGAAACCTTCTTAGCCACCAACGTCCCGGCTTTTAGTAAAAGCCTCAAATGCTTTGCTCCGGTTTCTTCTCTCCACAATTTATCAATCCAAGGGATTTCAGAAACCACCCTTCCTGAAAATTGGCTTGCACCCTTACCCGACAATGTGCAACTCGTGGATATCCGGGATGGAAATCTCACCTCGCTGCCTCCAAAGTTTTTCGATTCTGTTCCTAAAAATCTAAAAGCAGTTTACCTAATGGGCCATAAGTTTTCGCCGGAGGAGCAAAGTCGAATTCAAAAGGCCGCTTCAATTAAGGGCGTTAATGTCTTGTTCAGTTTTCATTGAGGCGAATCTAAGCGATGGAAATCCTCTTGAGCTTATTTTCGATCCAATAGCGCTTTAAGGACTTGGCTCTTCAGAAGAACCCACAAGAGAGCAACTGTAAAGAAAAACATCATCGTGGAAAGCGCATGAAGTTTGGGGCTGACCCCCATTTTCATGGCGGCGTAAAGTTTTACTGGCAAAGTGTCGCGGCCCACTCCGTTGACGAAGTAAGTAATCAAAAAATCGTCAAACGAAAGTAAGAAACTCAGAATAAATCCGCCGGTGATTGCGGGCTTCAGCAATGGCAAAATCACGGAGCGCAGGATTTCCATTTCTCCGGCACCCAAATCTCGGGCCGCATCCTCGAGCGAGGCGTCCATATTCGCTAATCGTGCACCCACTGTCATCATCACATACGAAAGCGAGAAACTCACATGCGCGATCATCACTGTTGTCAGACCCAGCTCCAATCCGAGAACAAAAAACCATGACAATAGGGACAGCGCAAAAACGATCTCTGGAAAAATCAGTGAGATTACGGAAAGACCTTCGATGGCCCAGCGAATTTTTGACTTGGAACGAAAGATCCCAATCGCCGCAAACGTGCCAAGAAATGTCGAAAGGACACTTGCTCCCAGGGCGACCAGAAGGCTATTGCCGAGGGCGCTCATCAAAACACCATCGTCGAAAACTTGCAGGAACCATTTCGGTGTCAAAATTCCAGCATCAAGGACGGAGCCAAGGATCATCACCAAAATGGGAACGTAAAGAAGACTCAATACCAACCAGAGCAGAATTTTTGCCGGGAGAGGTGCCGCCGGCCGCACTCGTTCAATGGCCATGTTTTTCTCCGCCGAATTTCATGAGTGCACTCGCGACTAACAACAAAACTGCAATCAACAAAATAGAAATCGCCGAGCCTAGAGGCCAATCGCGCGCTTTGAGGAATTCTTCTGCAATAAGATTCCCAAGAAGCATGTTTTTGGCGCCGCCCAAAAGATCGGGAATCACATACTCCCCCATCGCAGGAACAAAAACTAAGATCGCGCCGCTGATGAGGGCTCTTTTCAGGTTCGGCAGGATCACTGAAAATAAAATTCTCCACGGTCCTGCGCCGAGATCTTGTGCGGCTTCGACAAGATTGAAATCGAATTTTTCAAAGGCGCCGTAAAGAGGTAAAACCATAAACGGCAAATAGGTCGTCACCATGCCATAGTAAACGAGCCACTGATTTTGCGAGAACGAGAACGGATCAACGGCGATACCGAGGGCCATCAGAAAACTTTGCAGTGGCCCTTCAAAACCGACAAAAACACGGATTGCATAAATACGAATGACCAGATTGGTGAGAAATGGCAACGCTACAGCACAGACATAAAAATAGCGATGCCGAGGAGCTGCCGTTGCCATTGCCCACGCCATGAGCGTTCCAATCACGGCACACATCAGCGTCGTGATACTTGCAACTTGTAAGCTCTCGAAAAAAATACCTAAATAAGTTTCTGAAAAACAGCGCTGAAAATTAGCAAAAGAAATATCCCAGGCGAAGCCGCCATAAATTCCGCGCGTGGCAAGACTCACAGCCAGAACAATTAGCAGGGGAATAAAAATAAATCCTGTAAACCAAAAAAGTGCAGGCAACGAAAGACCCGAGCGTCGCGAATTCACTGCCCGGCCTCGACAGCCATCGCCTTACGCACATATACATGCAGCTTCATACCCGGTTTCAATTGCGATGCTGGCATATTGTAACGGCTTTTGACGAGGCTTCCATCCGCCAGTTTCAATGTCAAAAATTCCGACGAAACTTCTGTGAGCTCTCCTAGCAAGTGACTGCGCTGGCCAATAAAAGTCGACACGAAGTGAGTTTCGGGCACTTCGAAAATTTCCTTCGGAGAGCCGACGTATTCCAAAACTCCGTGATCCATGATGGCGATACGATCTGACAATGCAAAGGCCTCATCTTGATCGTGAGTTACGTATACAAATGTCAGTCCCAGTTTCCGCTGCAACGTTCTGAGCTCTTTTTGCATATGCTCACGCAATTTTTGATCGAGAGCCGAAAGGGGCTCATCGAGCAAAAGAACTTTCGGTTTATTCACGAGCGCACGCGCGATCGCCACACGCTGCGCCTGCCCTCCCGAAAGAGTTTCAGGACGGCGCTCATGAAAGGAGCTCATGTCGACTAGAGCTAAAGCTTTCGCGACTTCGCTTTTAATTTCGTCAGGATTGATTTTTTTGAGTTTCAAACCGTAGGCTACGTTTTGCTCCACGGTCATATGGGGAAACAAAGCATAGCGTTGAAAAACCATATTAAATGGCCGCTTCATCGCAGGGAGGCGATCCACCCGCTCCCCTTTGAGACGAATTTCGCCATGATCAGCGTTCTCAAGTCCGGCAATAATACGTAAGAGAGTGGTTTTACCGCAGCCGCTCGGCCCCAAGAGAGAAAAGAACTCGCCCTCCTTGATGGTAAGGCTGAGCCCCTTTAACGCCGTTTGACTCGAAAAACTTTTCCCGATATTCAAAAGTTCTAACATCTGCTTCACCATAAAGAGGATTCAAAAAAATGTCGAGAATATTGATCACCCTGACGATCGTAAGCAGCCTTTTTCTAGGATGTACTAAAAAGACAGAAACCTCCGCGGAATCCCACGAAGTGATTCTAGCAATCTGGGGAAACTACCTGTCTCCGGAAATGCAGCAGAAATTTGAAAAAGACACTGGCATCAAAATTAACATCTCCAATTACTCTTCAAACGAAGAACTCTTAGCCAAAATCCAAATGGGCTCCTCCGGCATCGACGTCGCGGTCCCATCCGATTACATGGTTGAGATCATGACCAAGATGAATCTCTTAGAGACTCTGAAGCCTGAACTGATTCCCAACAAGGCCGACATTTCGGACCTATTTTTGAAGCAGTCTTTTGATCCGGAGAATAAATACTCTCTTCCCTACACCTGGACATCGACCGGAATCGCTTACAACACCGAACTCTACAAAGGTTCCATCACAAGTTGGAAAGATCTTTTTGCAAACAAAGATTTGAAAGGCAAATTCGCACTTTTGGATGATGTTCGTGAAGCCACCGGCGCGGCCCTTAAGATGAACGGCTACGGTGCTAATACCACGGTGGCCTCTGAAATTAAAAAAGCCAAAGACACTCTTCTTGCGGCAAAAGTGAACGTCAAAATGTTCACATCCGACACGATTGATATTTTGAAAAACAAAGAGGTGGTGGTGGCTCAAGCCTATTCTTCCGACGCGCTTCAAGCCGCCGCTCAGTCTGGCGGCAAAATCGCTTTTGTTATCCCCAAAGAAGGCACGGTTTACGCCATTGATAATCTCGTGATCGTTAAAGGCGCTCGTCATCCCGAAGCCGCTCACAAATTGCTGAACTTCCTTCTCAGCAAAGAAGCCGAAATCAGCAAGGTCAAAAATATCTACGCAGGTCCGATTCTCAAAGATATCGCCAAGGAATTGCCAAAGGAACTTCAAGACAACCCTGTGTTGTTTCCAAAGGCTTCTGAAATGCGCAATATGGAACGCATCCGTGACTTGGGCACTGACGGCAAAGCCTATGAAGAACTTTGGACCGAAGTTAAAACAAAATAGAGCTTAAACGAATTTGTAGAGGATTTTTACCCAGGCGAAGCAAAAGAATGCCACCATCAGGCTGCTCGCACTTGGCTGGGTAATAAATGTTAAACCCGCAATCGTAAAAAACAAACCGTAAGGAAAGACCTGCCAGAAGTAGGATTCATCTTTGAGAGAAGGTTTTTGATCTTTCGCTTTCTTCGAAAACCAGTACGGGCGGAAATAGCCGAAGTAAAACAAACTCATACCCAAAACAAGAAAACCGCATGCGAGCCAGCGCTCAGCCACCATTCCAAGAAACATCCTGTTCCCCTCCGACTCACCAATTTAAAATCGGAAGATCGCGAAACCAAGTGACAGGATAGAGGCGCAGGAGTTTCTGGTCTTCGGTCGAGTAAATAAATTTCTAGGAATTTATCCTTCGGAAAATTTCAGTCCGAGAATCCCGCCGATAATCAACAACAAGCAGACGGTTTTCACAAGCCCAAGGCTTTCATTGAAGAAAAAATATCCGACAATCACGGATCCCACGGCGCCAATCCCCGTCCACACCGTATACGATACACCGATGGGCAGAACTCGCATTGACAGCGAGAGCAGGTAAAAACTCACGCCCATGACGGCTAAAGTGAAAACCGATGGCCAAAGCTTTGTGAATCCTTCGGACTGTTTCAAGCCTGCAGCCCAAATAAATTCCAACACTCCGGCAATTACGAGGACGATCCAAGCAGTATTTGTTGTCATTTATCAATCTCCTTTGCTTCAAATAAAAAACCGGAGCTTTCGGCCCCGGTTTTGTAAGACTTAATGTAAGTCCGGCAACTGTATTTATTCTTCTTCGTCGTGCTCTTCTTCCTCTTCGAGCTCCGCAAGTTCTTTCGTGTCTTGCTTGCTCTTATTCGGATGAGCTTTCATGTAGTCTTTAATCTTGAGTGGATCTGGCGCCAACATCAAGAACATTTGCTTACCTTCCATTTTAGGATTGGCTTCCACCATCGCGAGATCTTTTACGAACTCAATACATTTCTTCATGAGTTCCATACCGAGCTCTTGGTGGGCCATCTCACGACCCATGAAACGCAAGTTTACTTTCACTTTATCGCCATCCAAAAGGAAGCGACGAGCGTGATTCATCTTGGTCTCAAAGTCATGCTGATCCGTACGTGGGCGCATTTGGATTTCTTTGATACTGACAACAACTTGCTTTTTGCGAGCCGCTGCTGCTTTTTTCTTATTTTCGTACTTCCACTTGCCGTAATCCATGATTTTGCAAGTAGGAGGAGTCGCCGTCGGGGCGATCTCAAGCAAATCTAAATTGCGTTCTTCAGCCAGTCTCAATGCCTCAGGAACCGTCATCACGCCAAGCATGTTTCCCTCGTCATCGATTACACGAATCTGAGGAGCGCGGATTTCACGGTTTACTCTCAACGAGTCTTTAGAGTCTTTCTTGCCGCGGAATTGGCCTCCGCCTCTAAAATCGTTTCTACCTTCGAACTTGCTAATGGGAAACCTCCAGGGTTTTGTTAGTGTGCAGCTTCCTTCATCAAAGAAGGCTGCAATTTTCTTTCGTTAATATCTTTGTTAATCAATTTCATTAATTCATCCACAGTGATGCCCTTGTGTTCTGAGCCATCACGCAGACGAAGCGACACAGTTTTCGCTTCAGCTTCTTTATCACCGACGATCACCATGTACGGAACCTTCTGCAACTGGGCCTCGCGAATCTTAAACTTCAACTGCTCGTTGCGGTTGTCAAACTCAACGCGGACTTGGTTGTCTTTAAACATCTTCTGAAGCTCTTCACAGAAACCGTTCACACGATCCGTGATGTTTAAAATCATCACTTGAGTTGGAGCGAGCCACGGTGGCAAGTGCCCCGCAGTGTGCTCAAGGTAAACGCCGATAAAGCGTTCCAACGAACCCAAGATCGCTCTGTGCAACATCACCGGTCGATGAGGAGCATTGTCTTCACCGACGTACTCAAGACCAAAAGCTTCGGGAAGATTGAAGTCCACTTGCAGAGTTCCCAACTGCCAAGGACGGTTCAAAGCATCGACGAACATGATATCGAGCTTCGGCCCGTAGAACGCGCCATCGCCAGGATTGATCGTGAACGGTAATTTCAAGCTATCAAGAGCTTTCGCGAGAGCGCCCTCTGCCTTATCCCAAACTTCGTCAGAACCCATGCGGTTTTCTGGACGAGTCGACAAGAAGATCTTGTAGTTACTCATACCCAATTGAGTATAAACGCGATTCAAGAGCTGCATAAAGCTTGCGATCTCTGTTTGCATTTGATCGATCATGCAGAAGATGTGCGCATCATCCTGACAGAACGTGCGAACGCGAGTCAGGCCGTGCATCGCGCCTGATTTTTCAAAACGGTGCAAACGACCGAAGTCCGCCATCCTCAAAGGCAATTGCTTATAAGAGTGCGGTTCAGCTTTGAACAACAGACAGTGGGACGGACAGTTCATCGGTTTTGATGCAAAGTCGCGTTCATCCACGCGTGTGAAGAAGATATTGTCTTTGTAGTTCGCCATGTGACCTGAAGTGATGAACAGATTTGAATCAAAAATCTGCGGAGTGATCACTTCTTGGTAACCGAACTCAAAGTAAAGTTCGCGCATATACTTTTGCAACTGATTGTAAACAACTGCGCCCTTGCCTGTGAAGAATGGAGAACCTGGAGCCCACTCATGAAAATGGAAAAGGCCCAGCTCTTTACCGAGCTTACGGTGATCGCGTTTCTTCGCCTCTTCGAGGTTATGAAGATACTGATCGAGTTCTTTTTTATCCGCGAAAGCCGTTGCGTAAATACGCTGAAGCATCGGGTTCTTTTCATCCCCACGCCAGTAAGCACCGGCAACAGACATGAGCTTAAACGCTTTGATCTGGCCTGTGGATTGAATGTGCGGACCACGACAGAGGTCAAACCAGCCGTCGCCGTTGAAGTAGATACCGACTTCTTTTTCGCCTTTCTCAGCCAAGCCCTCGATGAGTTCAACTTTGAAGCGCTCTTTCATACCCTTGAAAGTTTCAATGGCTTTCTGAATAGGCCAGTTCTGACGAACAATCGGAAGATCTTTGGCAACGATCTCTGCCATCTTCTTTTCAATTTGTGCGAAATGCTCTTCAGTGAAATGGAAGGGAGAATCGAAATCGTAATAGAAACCATTTTCGATCACAGGACCGATGGTGACTTTCACTTCGGGCCATAGCTGTTGAACAGCTTCAGCGAGCACGTGAGCTGTCGTGTGACGGATCACTTCGATGGCTTCAGGTGATTTGGTTGTGATCAAAGCAATCTTGCTTTGATCTTTGAGAGGCGTACGCAAATCATCGATCTCACTCGATCCGTTAATCTTCACACCG